>Ga0247727_10013257_pt1 | contig 13943 bp, 11 predicted proteins | sample WisWelCaveWW1625_FD_202498 | JGI IMG/M metagenome (GOLD analysis project Ga0247727, IMG submission 202498) | Biofilm microbial communities from Wishing Well Cave, Virginia, United States - WW16-25 | ecosystem: Environmental > Aquatic > Deep subsurface > Groundwater > Cave microbial mat | place... | reverse complement strand
ATCGTCCTTCCGGCGCGCTTGCGTAAGCGCCTGAATCTTCGACCAGGGGAGCGCATGATCATCACCGTGGGCCCCGATGGCGGCGTGCGCCTGCGGACCATCGCCCAGGTGGTGGACAGTTGTCTCGGCATGTACAAGCACCTGGGGCCGCCCGGCGTGAGCCAGGCTGACGAATTGATCAAGGAGCGGCGGCAGGAAGTTCGCCGGGAGGAGACCCGCTGGAAGAACGGAAACTGAACCACGCTCCGGCCTGCGTGCTGGATGCTTCCGCCTTGCTTTGCTACGTCCGGCAGGAACCTGGAGCGGACGTGGTTGGCAGAGCCCTGCTGCAAGGCGGAGCCATCGCCGCAGTGAACCTGGCCGAGGCGTTGTCGAGAATGGCGGACCTGGGAGAGCCTCCCGACGTCGCCAGCCGTCGGTGGACGGAGCAAGGATTGCTGGGCCAGGCAGTGGTCGTCTACGCCGTGGACGAAGCCCTGGCCCGCGAGATTGCGCGGCTCAGGCCGAAGACGCGATCGCTGGGGCTGTCGGTGGGGGATCGGGCGTGCCTGGCTCTGGCGCGGCGGCTGCGGGCGCCGGCATTGACGACTGATCGCGCCTGGGGCAAGATCCGCCGGGTGAAGGTGCGGGTCGTCCGGTGAATTACTCGGCGGCGACCGGCGCGGGGTTGCTGTCATTGACCACCGATCGGGCCTGGGGCAAGATCCACGCCGGGGTGAAGGTGCGGGTCGTCCGGTGAATCACTCGACGGCGACCGGCGCGGGGTTGCTGTCGAGGCCGGCGGCGCGGAGGACGAGCTGCGCGGCGGGGTTGGGGGCGAGCGAGGGCGGAACCAGCACATTCGCCTGGCACAGGCCGATGAAGCCGGGGGCCAGTCCGGCGAACAGCACCTGCGCCGGGCGGTTGTCGAGGGTGGCGGTGACGGCGGCAGCGGCGCGGGAGAGCGGCGAGGCCGGGGCCGGACGGCCGGTATCGAGAGCCGGAGCGACGGGCCCGAGTCCGGTAGTGAATACTTGCAATACTGTTCCGCGGCGGGCGGGGTTCAGCACGGCATTGAGGGTTCCGTCCTGGTTCAAAACGGCGGCCGCGGACGGGGGGAGCAGGAAGATGCCGGGGGCGGCTTCTTCGAGCGTGACGTTGAAGCGGGCGGCGCCGAAAGCCGAAGCGACCTCGACCGGGTGAGGGCCGGGGGCCAGTCCGAAGGGGATCTGGAGATTGGCCTGGAAGGGTGAGGAAAACAACAGGAACGCGCTGCGCCCGCCGACCGTAATACCTAGCCGGTCGCCCAGGCCGGAGCCGAACAGCGAGGCCAGGGATCCGGGGGCGAGGCGGGGGCCGAAACCGGCGGCGTTGCGAAGGCCCTCGGCGGCCGCCGCAACGGTCTGGGACGCAACCGAAACGGCATCGGGCTGGGGCTCGATGCGGTAGACTCCGGCAGCCAGGCGCTCGACGACGGTCAGGCCACGAACCGAAACGGTGGATCCCTCGGGCACGGTCATCTGGTATTGCGAGGCGGCGCCGTCGGCGTACTGGAGCTGGGCGGCTTGGCCGGTGTCGGGCGTGAACTCGTCGAAGGCGGCGAGCGGCGGGATGCGCAGCAGGTAGCCGTTGATCGCGTCGGACCCGGCGAGGGCGGCCTGTCCCTGCACCAGAAACCCGCGCCGCGATCGCGGGCCCACGCGGAGGCGCAGGCCGTGGAGCAGGCGCGCGCTCCAGGTGCGGCTCAGCGCGGAGAAGCCATTGAGGTATTCGCCGAGGTTGGTGCGATTCCAGTCGGGGCTGGGGTCGTAAAGCAGGATCGAGCCGTCGGGGGCCACGCCGGTGGCGACCACGTAGTGGGCGCCGCGGTCCTGGCCGGCCGAGCGCAGCATCAGGCCGAGCAGCACGGGGCGGCCGAAATTGAGCGAGTCGCGGATCAGGTCGGGCTCCGGAGCCAGCGACTCGAATTCGGCGGCGTCGGAGACGAAGGCGAGCGAGCGGGGGAGGTTCACGACGAGCTCGGTCCTGCCGCCGAGCGGGAAGCTCAGGTACCCGCCGTCGAGCAGGAACTGGTTGAGCGCCGCCGGCTCCGCGAGGCCGTTGCGGGCCGGAAGCTCCCCTCGATCCTGATAATACCGAAAGAGGGCGGCGAGGGCGGTGAGCAGGCTGCCCTTCTTGTGGATGCTGGCGGCGCCGCTGCCTAGGGGGATGTCGTCGATGGCCTGGCGGAAGGCGGGAAAGGTCGTCAGGCGGCCGTCCTCGGCGCGAGCGGCGAAGGTGACAATGCGGCCGGCGGCCTCGGCGGTGGCCAGCACCAGACCGCCGGAGGACGGCAGGCGCAGCCGGGCCTGCGCAAGGCCGTCGGGATCGGTGGCGGCCAATGGGCCGAGTACGGCGGCGCCGGCTATGGAGGCGAATACGACGCGGGCGCCGGCGATGGGCGCGCCGGCGTCGTCGGTGAGGCGAACCACCAGGGGAAGCGCCGCGACGCTGGCCGGCAGCGCGGTCTGGTTGTCTCCACTGACCTTGGTCAGCAGGTAGCGGGTCTCTTCCCCAGATCGGACTCGATAGGAGGCTTCCGCGGTTTCGCTAGCAGCCGGGTCGCGGGCGGTAATGCGGACAAGGCCCGGGGCGGCGCTGGGGCGGATCTGCTGGTCGAACCCGAAGGCGCCGGTGGCCGGGGTGATTTCGAAATCCGGGGTGGAGCCGTGGGTCACCAGCAGGCGTCGGCCAGGAGTGAAGCCGCTGATGGAGATGCGGACGCGGCTCCCGGCACTGGCTTGGGTGGGAAATACGGTCACCGCCGGGCGGCGGGCAGCGAGGCGTTCCTGGCCCTCGGCCTCGCCGGCGGCGAAGTCGATGGAGCCGCCCTCGAAGTTCTGCTGCGTGCGTCCGGCGGACCCGAAGGCGTCCGAGACGGGGAGACCCAGCAGCCCGGCAGGACCCTCCAGACGGACGTAGCGCGCCAGGATCGGGCCGGCGACCAGATAGGCCTGGCCGGCTCGCGGCCCCAAGGTGAAGCCATAGAAGGCCCCGCCGGCAAAGACCTGCGATACCCCGGAAGAGCCGAGAAACGTCGGGCCGGCGGAGGCGGCTTCGTTGCGCGGCCCACCCGCCGGACCGGCCTCATAGCCGAGCTGGGTCCACTTCGGCGTGATGGGCGCGGCGACCAGAATGGGCGGCGAGCCGGCCAGCGCGTAGTGGTTCTCAAAGAGCTGGCGAAGGGCGGCGCCGGCGTCGGAGATCGCAAAACCGAGCGGACCGGCGGGTCCGCCCGTCTGCAAGTATCGGGCCAGCCGGTCGCCGGTGATGACGTAGGCCAAGGGCGCGGCGTCGGCCTTGGCGACCAGGACGCGGCCCGCGGCGTCGGAGGAGAATTCCTGGGCATACCCGGCGCCGAAGCGGCGGACAGGATTATCAGTAGGCAGGCGGGGCGCGATGCTGTTGCGGGCCAGCGCGTCCTGGATGGCCTGGCGAACGGCGGGGTTGGGGGCGCCCTCTCCGGCCAGGCAGCACACCGAGGTGACCGTGATGCGGAGCACGCCGCTCGAGACGCCGTCGACGAAGGCGGTGACATTGGCGAATCCGGCGCCCACGGCGCGCAGCGTGGCGGTGGGGCCGTTGGCCTCCACCTGGATGACGGAGCGGTTGCTCGTGGTCCAAGCGACGGGCCGGCCGGTGACGGCCGCGCCGCGGCTGTCGAAGGCGGTGGCGGTTCGCGTGATGACGTTGCCCACTTGTAGGGTAATGGCCGCAGCCTCGATCGAGACCGAAGCTACCGGGGACTGCGCCTCGGCCGGGGAGCCGGGGACGTATTCGACGAATCCACCCTCGAAGTTCTGGCGCTGGCGGCCCGAGACGGCCAACTCGTCACCGATCGGGTAGCCGAGGAAGGAGCCGACCTGGCCCAGCTCGGAATACCGCTGGTAGATGGTTCCCGACACAACGTAGAGCTGGTTCTGGCGCGCGCCGGAGGTGATCTGGACGATGACGCCGCCCTGGAAGTCCTGCTGGGTGGCGGTGGTGGAGAAGCGCGAGGTGGTGTCGCGCTCCAGGGTGAGGGGGAGCCCGAGGGCGGGCGCGGCGCGCCAGCGGCCGACGTAAGGATCGCGAATGAATAAGGCCTGGCCGGCGAGGGATCCGGCCTGGTGGAGGATGATAGCGTGGCCGCCCTCGAAGTTCTGCACCAGACTCGAGGCGCTGTCGACCGGCGACTGCAAGCCGGCGATGGGGTCTCCGGTCGGGAAGCCGACCTTGGCGGTGAAGCCGCCGATCGAGGCGTGCAGAGACAGGATCTGGCAGCACATCTGGAAAGCGTTCTCCAGGCTGTCGGGTTTGGCGATGGCAAAGGTGAAGCCGTCGGTGGCGGAGGCGCCGTTGAAGTTCTGGACGTAACCCGGCCCGTCGCGGCGAACCTTTCCGGCGGCGGGAAGCGCGACGCGGGTGGAGAAATCGCCGCGGGCGAAGGCCTGGAGAAACAAACCCTGGATGAAGGAGTTGGGGGCGCCGTCGCCGGGGGCGGTCCCGGGCTGGCCCTGCGACAGGAGCATGCCGATAGAGGCCGCCAGGGAGACGGCCAGAGCGAAGCCGGACACACCTCGACCCATAAGAGACATCAACCCGGAAGGGTTGAAAAGGTTGTGGCGCGGTACTCGGCCAGGACATCCTCGGCGTCGCCGTCGCGGCGCAGGCGGCCCATCTCCAGCCACACCGCGCGGCGGCAGAGACTGCGAACCGCGTCGGGCGAGTGAGAGACGAACAGGAGGGTCTTGCCGCGGCGGCGGAACTCGCCGATCTTGTCCATACACTTTCTCTGAAACTCCTGGTCGCCGACGGCAAGCACCTCGTCCAGCACCAGGATGTCCGGGTCGAGGTGGACCGCCACCGAGAAGCCCAGGCGGGCCATCATGCCGGTCGAGTAGGTGCGAAGGGGCTCGTCGATGAACTCGGCGATCCCCGCGAAGTCGATGATCGTGTCCATGGCCTGCTGGACCCGGGAGCGGGTGTAGCCTAGCAGCGCGGCGTTGAGGTGGATGTTCTCGCGGCCGGTGAGGTCGGGGTGGAATCCGGAGCCGAGCTCGAGCAGGGCGGCCACCCGGCCCCGCTGTACGACCGTGCCGTCGGTGGGGGAGGTGACCCCGACAGCGATCGACAGGAGAGTGCTCTTGCCGGCGCCGTTGGCCCCGATGATGGCCACCGACTCGCCGGCCTCGATTCTTAAATTGACCTCCCGGAGCGCCCAGAAGGACTGCCGGTCCCGGCGGAAACGGTCGGCCACGCGCTGGGCCAGGAGCTGGCGCTTGTGGTGCAGAAAGTAGCGCTTGCTGACGTTGTGGAGCTCGATGAGGGTCACAGGTAGTCGGCGAACCGCTTCTTCATGCGGCCGAACAGCAGAAAGCCGGCGACCAGCGCGCCGAACGAAACCAGCGTCAGCTTGATGAGCAGCCGCCCGGGAGGCGCCACCGCGTCCAGAAAGATGAACTGAGCGGCCCGCACCACCGCGGCCACCGGGTTCAGCTCGTACAGCGGAATGAACTGGCGCGGCACCTGGTCGAAGGAGTAGAAGATCGGGACCACCCAGAACAGTACCATGTTGGCGGACTCGACGACGTAGCGGGTGTCGCGGTAGTAGACATCGAGCGCGGAGAAGGCCAGCGCCATACCGCAGACGAAGATGATCTCCAGGCCGAGCACCACCGGGATCCACGCCCACTGGCGGTTGATGCCCGGGCCGAAGGTCACGAGCAGCGCCATCAGCATCACGATCTGGATGAGGAAGTGAATCACGTTGCCAAGCACCACCGAAATGGGGATGATCTCGCGGTGGAAGCGCACCTTCTTGACCAGGGAGGCGTTGTCGAGGATGGAGTTGGTCCCCGTGGCCCAGGCGAGCGTGAAGAAGTTGAACGGAATGAGGCCAATCAGGACGAACAGGGGAAAGTTGTCGATGTGGGAAGGGAAAACGCGCGTGAAGACGTAGGTGAGCACGGCGACCATGATGAGCGGATTCAGCAGGGACCAGAAGATACCGAGGGACATGTTGCGGTAGCGGATCTTGAAATCCTTGCTGATGAGGTTGTAGAGGATGTAGAAGTGGTCGTGGGAGGCGGTCACCGTCTTAGAGGGAAGCCCCTATTCTACCGTTTCCGGGGGCGGGGTGTCTCGTCGGGCTTGGCCCCCGGCCCCGGCCCGCCGGGGGCGCGGGCGCCTCAGGTCAGATACTGCGGCTGCAATCCAAGCGCCGCCATCTGCCGCTGATCCCACTCCTCGATTGCATCGCGCCCCGCGATGTAGGTGCGGCTGGGATTCCGTACCGGATTCCGCAAGCTCAGGATCTCGGGCGCGGACAACAGGATGGTGCTCTTGTACCGGGGGATGTCGCTCATGAAAAATGCCGACCGGTAGTGTCGAAGCACCATGGGTAAGGAGCCAAGTTTTCTCGCCACCCGAACGTAGTGGTCGGCCACCTCCGACGGATCGAGCTTCTTCGGACGGTGGCAGACAGTGAACCCGTCATAGTCCCGGCTGATGGTTCCGGGCAGCAGTCGCTTCTCCGCCTGCAGGAGCCGGAAGAAGGGCGTTTCCGGGTATGGGCAAACGATGCCCACAAAGGTGACCCCGCACCACCCCAGGTCGGCGACGTACTGCGGCAACTTCTCCAGGTACTCGTTGGTGTCGCCGTCGGAGCCAACCAGCAGCCCGTAGGAGAGCAGGATGCCGCTCGAGTACGCCTGCCTCATCACGCTATCCAGCTCCCCCAGCTTGTTTTGCCGCTTGTTCATGGAGGCGAGGGACTCCGGGTTGAGCGATTCGAGCCCGGTGTATATGAAACGGCAGCCTGCGCGGCCCATGAGCTTCACCAGCGAGGAGTCCCTGAGGATGTTGAAGGTCAGCGCGCACCCCCAGGTCTTACGCAGCGGGATCAGCGCCTCGCACAGTTCCCTCAAGTATTCCGGCGAGCCGCCCAGGTTGTTATCGAGGAATTTGAAGGCCGCATCCATGACCCCGAACATGTTCTTGTTCCAAGCCATATGATCGCGGATATCCGAGATGACATCCGCAACCGGCCGGTATCTGTATCGCTCATTCCCGGTGAGCACGCAGAAATTGCACGCGAACGGGCACCCGCGGGAGGCCTCCATTCCCGGCAGCTTCACCCGGTTCCGCCGGAAGTTCAGCAGGTCCCACCGGTACGGTTTGATCGAACACGGCCCCGGTGACGGCAGGTTGTAGACCCTTTTCAGCTTGTGGCGCTCGAAGTCCGCAAGAATCGCCGGAACATTCGCTTCCGGATCGCCGATGGCGACGGCGTCGAAGTGTTGCTGCGCGTCCTCTGGGAAATAGCTGGCGTGCCGGCCGCCGGCTACGGTGGTCATGCCGCGTTGCCGGAACAGCGTCGAGAGAACCTTGGTGTGCTCATAGAAGGCGTGGAGGTAAGAAAAAAACACCAGATCCCAATCGCGGTCGAGCGGGATGTCCTCTTCCTTCTCGTTGTAAATCTCGATGTCCGCATCCGCGGGACAGAGGCCGGCAATCAGCTCCGGCGCCGCCGACTGCTGAATGGTCCTTTCTTTGGTCGGTATGCGGGTGGGGTGAGTGTAGGTTGCTATGATCGCGATCCGCATAAACTTGCCAGAACCCGCGATGTTCTGCGCCAGCCCTTATCCGGCGCGCCGCCCCGCCAACAAGACGCCAGTATTATACTCGATCTGTCAAGCCGCGCGGCCGATTGCTCTTAAGGAACGTGGGTGCTAGCATCGTGCCGGGGATCCTTGGTGAGCGGCCGAGCTCCAGAGGACTTTCAGGGAACGGAACGGTTCTCCATCGAGCGCCGACTGGGTGCGGGCGGCTTCGGGGTCGTCTACCAGGCCTACGACCGGAAGCGAAACGCCACGGTGGCCCTCAAAACCCTGAACCGGTTCGATGCCGCCGCGCTCTATCGTTTCAAGCAGGAGTTCCGCTCCCTGACCGATGTCTCACACCCCAACCTGGTGACCCTGTACGAGTTGCTCTCCGACGGCCAAGAGTGGTTCTTCACCATGGAGCTGATTCACGGGGTCAGCCTTTTGGAATACACGCGGGAGAAAACGGCCACCGGCCCGGCCGATTGGCCTGTGGATCCCTCCACCACCCCGACACTGGACGCGCCGACTCGCGCCGATCCGCAAGCGACCATTCGCCTGGAGCCTGCCGGCATGGAGGCGCCGGCGCCGGCGTCGTCCCACCTCCCCTACGCTGGCCCCCGTCTGCTCGTGGAGCGCGTGCGGGACGCTTGGGCGCAACTGGCGGAGGGAGTCTGCGCCCTCCACGAGGCGGGCATGCTGCACCGGGATATCAAGCCGCCGAACGTGCTGGTAACGAGCGAAGGGCGTGTCGTTCTGCTGGACTTCGGTCTGGTCGCGGAGCTGGCCCCTGCCGAGAGCAACCAGAGCCTGCAAATTGTCGGTACCCCGTCGTATATGTCGCCGGAGCAGGGCGCCGGGTTGGTGGTCACCCAGGCCAGCGACTGGTACAGCGTGGGCGTCATGCTCTATGAGGCGCTCACGGGGCGTGTTCCCTTTACCGGCTCCATACTCGAAATACTGTCGAGCAAGCAGAGGTTCGAGCCTCCAGCGCCTCGCGAGCTGCTTCCGGAGTTGCCGGAAGAGTTGGAGGATTTGAGCGCTCTTTGCCGGGACCTGCTCCGCCGCGATCCGGAGGCCCGGCCCGTGGGCCACGAAGTGCTCCGACGGCTGCGGGGAGCCGTCGCCGCGGCGCGGCCGCTCCCGACGCCGCGTCCTGGACTTCGTACCGCGCCGTTTGTCGGGCGCCGGCGCCACCTGGCTGCGCTCATGGAAGCCTTCGCGGCGATGAAACCCGGGGTTGGGGTGACCGTGTACGTCCACGGCAAATCGGGAATGGGCAAAAGCGCCCTGGTCCGCCGATTCCTCGACGAGCTGCGGCGCCGCGAACCACAGTTGGTGTTGCTCACAGGACGCTGCTATGAGCGCGAGTCGGTGCCCTATAAGGCTTTGGACAGCCTGATGGATGCCTTGAGCCAATACCTGAAACGGCTGCCTCCGGCGGATGCTCTCGCCATCCTCCCGCGCGACATTCTGGCTCTGTCTCGTCTGTTCCCGGTGCTTCGAGAGGTGGATGCGGTGGCCGGCGCGCGGCGCAGAGTGCTCGAAATCCGCGATTCGCAGGAATTGCGGCGGCGCGCCTTTGCCGCCCTGCGAGAGTTGCTGACGCGGCTGGCGGACCAAAGTCCCGTCGTCCTGTTTATTGACGACTTGCAGTGGGGCGACCTCGATAGCGGCGCCCTGCTGGCGGAGCTGCTCGGCCCTCCCGATCCGCCTGCCCTGTTGCTGATGGCCTGCTACCGGAGCGAAGAGGTCGAACGCAGCCCGCTTCTTCGAACCTTGCTGCCCTCAAAACTGACCCCCGGTTTGCCGGCCAATATGCGCGAGCTGGAGGTGGGAGAGTTGACGCCCGCGGAGGCCCGCGAAGTGGCCTTGGCTCTGCTCGGCCAGGACCAGCCCGCTTCGGTCGCTCGCGCCGAGGCGATCGCCCGGGAGTCGGGGGGAAGCCCTTTCTTCGTGGATGAGCTGGTGCACTACACCCAAATGGTCCGCGGCGGCGAGCGAGACCAGCAAGCCCAGGACCCAGAGATCAAGCTGGAGGAGGTCATTCAGGCGCGCGTCTCGCGCTTGCCCGAAGCGGCGCGCCGGCTCCTGGAAGTGGTGGCCGTCGCCGGCCAGCCGCTCGAGATGGAAGTTGCGAAAAAGGCCGCTTCCCTGGAAGCAGAGGAATATCCCACCGTCGGCCTGCTCCGGACCGGTCACCTGGTGCGGACCCGGGGCACCCCGGAGCTGGACGAGATCGAGACGTATCACGACCGGATCCGCGAGACGGTGGTGGCGCACCTTTCTTCCGAAATCCTCAAATCTCACCACCATCGTTTGGCCGGGGCGCTGGAGCTTTCTGCGCACGCCGACCCGGAGACGCTGGCGGTGCACTTCCAGGGAGCCGGAGACCTGGAGAGGGCGGCGCGCTATGCGGCGCAGGCGGCGGGCCAGGCGGCCGAAGCGCTGGCCTTCGACCGCGCCGCCCGGCTCTATCGCCTGGCTATCGAGCTTCGGCCAGTGGAGGACGCCCAGGCGCGGACGCTTCACGCCAGGCTGGGGGACGCTTTGGCCAATGCCGGGCGCGGTCACGAGGCCGCGCAGGCATACCTGGCCGCTGCCGCCGGCGCCGTGGCCGCCGAAGCCCTCGAGCTCAACCGTAGGGCCTCCGAGCAGCTTCTCATCAGCGGCCACATTGACGAGGGACTGGCCACGCTGCGCGCGGTCCTGAACATGGTGGGGATGAAGCTGGCCAAAACGCCGCGCGGCGCCCTGCTGTCGCTGCTGGCCCGCCGCGCCTGGCTCCGCCTGCGAGGGCTCAACTTTCGCGAGCGCGAGGCCAGCCGGATTCCCCCCGCCGAACTCATGCGCATCGATACCTGCTGGTCGGTCGGCGTCGGCCTGGGACTGGTGGATACCATCCGGGGAGCCGATTTTCAATCCCGCAACCTCTTGCTCGCCCTGCGCGCCGGGGAGCCCTACCGCGTCGCGCGAGCGGTGGCCAACGAGGTGGGCTACTCCGCAAGCCAAGGGGGGCGCGGCCGCCGCCGGGCGGCCAAACTCCTCGCCGTCACCAAAGCGCTCGCCAAACGTGTCAACCATCCCTATGCCTGGGCGCTCTTCACGCTCCAGGAAGGCATCGCCTCTCACCTCCAGGGTGGCTACAAGAAAGGCTACGAGCGCTGCTATCGCGCCGAAGTCCTGCTTCGCGAGGGCTGCACGGGGGTGGCCTGGGAAATCGACACGGCCAGAATCTTCTGGGTGGATGCCTTGTTCTGGCTCGGCCAGTGGGACGAGCTGACCCGCCGCGTCCCCGTTCTCATGAAGGAGGCCCGTGAGCGCGGCGACCTCTACTTCGGCAGCTACACGGTGGGACTCCATGTGGTCCACCTGGCCGCTGACGAACCGGACAAGGCCCGCGAAGAAGTCCGGCGAGGGCTGGAGGGCTGGTCGCCGCAAAGCTTCCACTTGCAGCACTATTGGAACCTGGTGGCGCAAGGGGAAATTGATCTCTACTCCGGCCGGGCCCTGGCATCCTGGAACCGCGTCACCCAGAGCTGGCCTGGGCTCACTCGGTCCCTTACCATGCGCATCCAGGTGGCCCTGATCATCTCCTGGCAGGTGCGTGCCCGCAGCGCCCTGGCGCTGGCTGCCCGGCCCGACAGCCGCTCGAACCTCACCGAGACGCAGTTGCTGCAAGAAGCGGAGCGCGCCGCCCGGAGAATCGAACGCGAGAGAACGCACTGGGGCGACGCCCTGACCCGGCTCATCCGCGCAGGGGTGGCGGCCACCCGCGGCGACCCTGAGACGGCCGTCGCGCTGTTAGATTCCGCCGAGAGCGCTTTCGAGGCCACCGACCTGGTCCATTATGCCGCCGCCGCGCGCCGCCGCCGAGGCGAGCTCATCGGCGGGGATGGAGGCAAGGCCCTCGTCGATTCCGCGGATGCCTGGATGATCGGTCAAAAAGCCAAGAACCCGACCCGTATGACGGCCACGCTCGCGCCGGGAAGGTGGCTGCCTCCCGGATAGCGGGTTTCCCGGTCACCGCTGGCCTACCGTTTCCGGGGGCGGGGTGTCTCGTCGGCGGGGAGCAGAACAAAGGGGCGGCCGGATTTGGGTCGAACCACGCGGAAGTCGCGGTAGTCAACCGTGAGGATCCGCTCGATCCCCAGCCGCTCGGAGGTGGCAACAACGGAGGCGTCAGCGAGTCCGATGTCGAGGTCGCGATACTGAATGACGAGTTCGCTGGAGCGAACCAGGTCTTCTCGAGTCGGCATCTCCAGCGTATAAGCGCCGCCCACTACGGCTTCCAGGAGGTCCAGCTCCGCGGCCACGCCCAAGGAGGTCCGAACCAGGTAGTCGAGCTCGGCGAGGATGATCACAGGAACAATGACGCGCCCGGCTTCCTGCTCGATGGCCCGACGGACGGCGGCGTGGTGAGCCTCACTGCGGTCATACAGCGCGAACAGCGCGCCGGCATCCGCAATCAGCGCCATCGGCGTTCCCGAGCGGCCCCTCGCAGGATCTCTTCAGCCCGGCTGCCGATATCGGGGCGGCCGCTGCTGTACTTGCCGATGCCCTTGGGCATGGGGCGCCGGAACTGCCGGGTATAGTTCGCCAAGGCTTCGCGGATCAACTCGGCCTGGGGACGCTGCTGGCGAGTGGCTAGGTCGCGAAGGTTGAGCGCCGTGTCGGCGTCCAGGTAGACGGTCGTTTTCACCATGCCATATATGGTACCATATATGACGCCTCTAGCGCAGCGCGACCACCGTGGCGCCCCAGCCCCCGGCCTCCGCCGGGGCGTCGGAGAAGTGGGCCACAAAGTCCGTCCGGGCGAGGACCGCGCGGACGGTCTCGCGCTGCACCCCGATGCCTTTGCCGTGGATGATCCGCAGGTGGCGCAAGCCGAGCCGCCGGGCTTCCTCGAGATAGGCTTCGACTACCGGCCCTACCTCGCGCGGCGGAACGGTGTGCAGGTCGAAGACGTCGGTGATGGGGATGCGAACCGGATCCCCGGCGTCCTCGTCATGCTCCGACATACCGGGCGTAGAGGCTGCGGGCGACCCCGATGTCGGTGGTGCCCTTGATAATGGCGCGGCCGTCGTGGAACACGGTGAGCTCGTAGGGGTGGCAGAAGAAGCGGAGGGCGTAGTCGTTGGCGCGGACCGTGCCCAAGGCGCGGAGGGTTTCGCCAAGAACAAGCAGGTTGATGGGGCCGGAGCGGGCGTGGATCTGGACCGAGTCGCGTCCGCAGAGGCTGATGGGGGCCCGGCCCTCCCCGGCGAGGGCCAGGAAGTCGCGGCGCCCGCAGGCCGGACAGTCGGGGTCGCGGTCCCGGGTAGAGATCGACCGGCGCGTGTTGTTCCACACATCGAGCTCGAGCAGGCGGGGCTCGACGGCGTCCCAATTGCCGGAGAGGATCTTGAGCGCGTCGGCGGCCTGGAAAGAGGCCACCAGAGAGGCTGTGACGTTGAGGATGCCGGCGGTGTCGCAGGTGAGCTGGGGGCCGGAGGGCGGCGCGGGGAAGAGGCACTTCAGGCAGGCCGAGCGGCCCGGGAGAATGGGCATGGTGACGCCCTGGCTGCCCACCGCGGCGCCGTAGATCCAGGGAACGCCGTGCTTGACGGCCACGTCGTTGATGATGTAGCGGGCTTCGAAGTTGTCCGCCCCGTCGAGGATGACGCCGGCGGGCAAGAGCAGCTCCTCGGCGTTCTGTGGCACGAGGTCGGCGACAACGGGATGGACGCGCACCGCGGAGTTGGCGGCGGCGAGGCGGCGGGCGGCGGCGACGGCCTTGGGAAGACCCTGCTCGGCGTCGGCTTCCTCGTACAGCCACTGGCGCTGGAGGTTGCTCCCCTCGACGTAGTCGCGGTCGATGATGACGATGTCCCCCACCCCGGCGCGGGCCAGAGCGGCGGCGTGGAAGCTGCCGAGCGCGCCGCACCCCACGATGACGGCGCGGGAGGCGAGCAGCTTCTCCTGTCCGGGTTCGCCAAGCGGCGCGAACAGAATCTGGCGGGAGTATTTCTCCCAGAGGGCGGGGGACATGTCAGTAACTGATAACTGAAAACTGAAGACTATTATAATTGACCTTCCGTGCCCCGCTCCGTTTTCATGGCCGCAGTGCTGTGGTTCGCCTGGACCCCGGGCGTGGCGGGGGATGAATACTGGGGCCGGCCGGTGGCGGAGATTGTCTTCTCGCCCCCGTCGCAGCCCGTGCCGCAGGGGCGGCTGGCGGAGCTGGTGGCGCTCAAGGTGGGCGCGCGGCTGGAGGCGGAGGTGGTGCGGCAGAGCATGCAGGCAATGTTCGCCACCGGCCGCTACGCTGATATTCACGTGGATGCGGTGGCCTCGGGCGAC
>Ga0247727_10013256_pt1 | contig 13943 bp, 13 predicted proteins | sample WisWelCaveWW1625_FD_202498 | JGI IMG/M metagenome (GOLD analysis project Ga0247727, IMG submission 202498) | Biofilm microbial communities from Wishing Well Cave, Virginia, United States - WW16-25 | ecosystem: Environmental > Aquatic > Deep subsurface > Groundwater > Cave microbial mat | place... | reverse complement strand
TTTGGCGGGCGAGCCACGTGCGATAAACGCTGGACCATTCGCCGAAATCAAGCACCCAGTTTTCATCTTCCGGTTCTTCGCCGCTCATGTAGGCGGGATAGAAAGTTTCCGAACGGATGCCAAATTTACGCTCGAAATCCAAAAGCTCTTTTTCAAGCGCGTGGATATCTGCTAAAACTTCTCGTAAGTTCATGGCTGATTTCCAAGCTTGATCAAGTTGTTATAAAAATACGAATCTTGGCGAAAGAAGTCAAGTGCGGACTGCGTAGATTTTTTTGATAACCGTTCTCTCACGGGAACGCCAGTGATTTTCATAAAGAATCATTTTGACAAGCAAAGCTTGTTGCTATAAAATACGAATCTTGTCGTAAGAAGTCAAGTGGCAATTACAGGCAACCTCGTGAAGCCAAGCGAAAAATTTTTTTGAGCCCCTTCCGCAAAATGAGGGCAATGCTGGTAGATGGAAGAATATGAAGAAATCGTCAAGAGTGTCCATATTTTGGTGAATCAAGCTATTACTCCCAATAGAAAACCAAAGCAACGCAAATGCAGAACCATCAACTTTCAACGCGTAGGCGTTTATGAAGAACTTCGTTTTTGTTTTCGCAACACTTTTGATTTGTATCGTGGCGGGAGACATGCTCCACGCCCAAATCCCTCGCACGCTTTCCTACCAGGGCGTGCTCACGGATAACGCCGGCAACCCGAGGCCGGATGACAGTTACTCCTTCATGTTTCAGTTTTACACTTCGCCCACCGGCGGCACGGCGATTTGGTCTGAATCAAAAAGTTTGTCCGTGAAGAACGGTCTCTTTTCAACCGTGTTGGGCGAGCAGACTTCCTTTGGCGCTTCGGTCAAATTTGATCAACAATATTGGCTGGGCATTCAAGTTGGAAATGAGCCGGAGCTTTCCCCGCGCATTGCGCTGACGAGTGTGGGATACAGCTTCAGCTCGTTGCGTGCGGATACGGCGAGTGTGGCGATGGTGTCTTTGCCTTCGGCGCCTGATACGACTTGGCGGGCGAGTGGGGGCAACGTTTATCGGCTTAACGGAAATGTCGGCATCGGCACGACATCACCCAGCACGAAATTCCATTTCGTTGGAGATCAGGCTTTCTTTGTTGGCACTGCAACAAATGGAGGGGCTGCCATGGATGTCGACAACACCGGCAATGGGCCTATTGCTCTTTTCAGAGGGAACGGCGGCGGCGGCATCGGCACGACATCACCCAGCACGAAATTTCATTTCGTTGGAGATCAGGCTTTCTTTGTTGGCACTGCAACAAATGGAGGGGCTGCCATGGATGTCAACAACACCGGCAATGGGCCTATTGCTCTTTTCAGAGGGAACGGCGGCGTCGGCATCGGCACGATATCGCCCCGCACGAAATTCCATTTCGTTGGAGATCAGGCTTACATTGTTGGCACTGCAACAAATGGATCGGCTGCCATGGATGTCAATAACACTGGCAACGGGCATATTGCTCTTTTCAGAGGGAACGGCAATGTCGGCATCGGCACGACAAGCCCAACGGCTAAGCTTGAGGTAGTTGGTCGCACCAAAACCCAGGTTCTCGAAATCACCGGCGGCTCCGACCTTGCCGAACCATTTGAAATTTCCGAAAGCCAGCCCATTCCCAAAGGCGCGTTGGTGATTATTGATGAGGAGAATCCTGGCCGGTTGAAACTGAGCCAGCAAGCTTACGACAAACGCGTGGCTGGCGTGGTCAGCGGCGCGGGCGGCATCAATCCGGGCTTAACGCTCACGCAAGAAGGTGTGATGGAGGGCGGGCAGAACGTCGCGCTCACAGGTCGCGTGTATGCTTTGGCCACCGCCGCCAACGGCCCCATCAAGCCGGGGGATTTGTTGACGACGTCGGATATGCCGGGGCATGCGATGAAAGCGACGGATTTTGTTCGTTGGCAAGGGGCAGTGATTGGGAAAGCGATGTCGAGTTTGGAAAGTGGAGAAGGGTTGGTCTTAGTTCTAGTAAATTTGCAATAACAAGAAATCATGTCCACGACGGTGGGCGAAAAAGCTTGGCGCCACCACCGAGATCGATCTCGTCAGGGAAAATACTGGCTTTTAAATGTTTCTCTTTCATCTTCATGTGGAAATCGCAGGTTTGCTTCAGCGACGCTGCTTTGCCATTGATCGGTATGATGACGCCGACTTGCTTGGCAGGAAAAAGTGTTTTGACGGCTTCGACGACCGGCGCCAAATCGCTGTCGCCGGAGACGATGATCGCCGTATCAAACTCATCTCGGACCGCCGCCTTCATAATTTCAACGGCAATATTGACGTCCGTCTTCTTTTCCTCGAAAGTTTGATATCGCTGATGGCATTGCTGGCAGTGTTTTTCGACTTTTTGAAATTGTCCAAAAACAATTTTTACGCCTTTGTGCTTCAAGGCGTTGATTAAAATTTTGTGGCGGTTGACTTTTTGAATATCCCAATTGGCCAGTGCCGTGAAGTATAGAATCTCGACGATCTGATCCGTTCGTCGTACAAACAGGGTTGCCAATTTGGAATAATCAAGCCATTTGTATCGGCGCAATCTTGCTTCACGATGCAAGGCGTGGTAGACATTAAAACCGTCGATGAAGAATTTGACTCTGTTCATGGCAGGATGGAGTTTCCATAAAATAAAAAACCCGAATGCACTGGCATTCGGGGCCAATGGAACTCGACGTTCCAAAGGGGGGAATAATTGTGTTAAAATATAAAAAAAATTTGGGAGATAGTCAAGAACTAATTTTTATTGGGTGTTTTTGATAATCATTTTATGAGCGGTGCATCGAAATCATCACTCATCCAGATTTTGCCGCGATCCAATCCGGCAATACGGCGAGGTTGATTTGATCCGGCAATGGAGACTAAGCGCGCCAAAGGTTTGTTGCCTTCGGCGATGATGATTTCGTTGCCTGTCTGCGCAAGGGTTAGCAATTCCGCCAGACGAGTTTGGGCTTCTTGAAGAGTCACAGTTTGAGTTGTCATGGCAATTTCTCTTTTATGAGGGCATGAAAACTAACGTTTCAAAATACGCAGAAAAAGCGAAGAAGGCAAGCAAAAACCATTTCTGCAAAACAGCAAGGTCCAAACGGGTCGGTTGAAGAAAATGAAGAAATCGTCAAGAGTGTCCATATTTTGGTGAATCGAGCTATTATTCTCAATAGAGAACCCAAGCAATGCAAATGGAAAACCATCAACTTTCAACGCGGAGGCGTTTATGAAAAACTTCGTCTTTGTTTTCGCAACGTTTTTTATTTGTGTCGTGGCCGGAGACATACTCTACGCGCAAATCCCGCGCACGCTTTCCTACCAGGGCGTGCTCACGGATAACACCGGCAAGCCGAGGCCGGATGGAAGTTACTCTTTCACATTTCGATTTTACACTTCGCCCACCGGCGGCACGGCGATTTGGTCTGAATCAAAAAGTTTGCCCGTGAAGAACGGACTCTTTTCAACCGTGTTGGGCGAGCAAACTCCATTTGGCGCGGCGGCCAAATTTGACAAACAATATTGGCTGGGCATTCAAGTTGGCAACGAGCCGGAGCTTTCCCCGCGCATTCCGCTGACGAGTGTGGCATACAGTTTCAGCTCATTGCGCGCGGATACGGCGAAGATCGCGATGGCGTCAATACCTTCGTCGTCTGATACGACTTGGCGGGCGAGTGGGGGCAATGTTTATCGGCTGAATGGGAATGTTGGCATTGGGACAGCAAGCCCTCAAAGAAAATTACAGATCAGTGAAGAAGATGTTGCCGGAATCAGCTTTGAAGGGTTTACGACTTCTCCCAATGCAGGTGCTATTCGTTTTGGCGACGGTACAGGATGGAAATTTCATATTGGTCGGTCTCGAGAAACACCAACTGGAGCTCTCAATAGTGGAAACGCTGGTGTGTTAATGACTATCCAAGATAACGGCAATGTTGGCATCGGGACGGCAAGCCCTCAAAGAAAATTACAGATCAGTGAAGAAGATGTTGCCGGAATCAGCTTTGAAGGGTTTACGGCTTCTCCCAATGCAGGCGCTATTCGTTTTGGCGACGGTACAGGATGGAAATTTCATATTGGCCGGTCTCGAGAAACACCAACTGGAGCCCTCGATAGTGGTAACGCTGGTGTGTTAATGACTATCCAAGATAACGGCAATGTTGGCATCGGGACGAGCACACCGACTAAGCCTCTTACCATTAACGCAGGGAGCAATGACGCAATCTACATGATCAGCAATAACAGCCATGACTGGTTCCTTGGCCCGAATGTTGGAGCTGGAGCTGGTTTCGGCATTTATGACGCCACCACCAAAGACGTGAGATTGAAAATTGATGCAGTCGGCAACGTTGGTATTGGGACGAATTCTCCTACTTCAAAACTTGATGTCGCAGGCCGCACCAAAACCTGCGTCCTCGAAATCACCGGCGGCTCCGACCTCGCCGAGCCATTTGCGATTTCCGAGAGCCAGCCCATTCCCAAAGGCGCCTTGGTGATCATTGATGAGGAGAATCCTGGTCAATTGAAATTGAGCCATCAAACTTACGATAAGCGCGTGGCCGGCGTGGTCAGCGGCGCGGGTGGCATCAATCCGGGCTTAACGCTCACGCAGGAAGGCGTCATGGAAGGCGGGCAGAACGTTGCGCTCAGCGGTCGCGTGTATGCTTTGGCCACCGCCGCCAACGGCCCCATCAAGCCGGGGGATTTGTTGACGACGTCGGAGGTTGCGGGGCATGCGATGAAGGCGACGGACTTTGTTCGTTGGCAAGGGGCGGTGATTGGGAAAGCGATGTCGAGTTTGGAAAAAGGGGAAGGCTTGGTTTTGGTGTTGGTGAATTTGCAGTAATGACGGCCGTTTCTTTCGATTAGTTGAGATCAAGAAAACCTTTTGCCGCGAGGTTTAAGTCACGACTGAGGAAAATGTTCTTCTGTTGCAGCGCCGTCAGAACGGCTTCAAAATCTGAAATTATCCCCTTTTGCGCCGCTTTCAGAAGAACCGCGAAGGTTGGGATGAAAGTGATCCCTTGCAATTTGGCTTCTTTCTGAGCGCGCTTGTCGTCGAGCAAAAGATAATCAGCCTTTAAACTTGCAGCCAGAATGATGGCTTCGACCTCGCCTCGGTCAAGTTTGTGGCTGAATGAAAATGGCTGTGGTGGAATGGGATGAACCTGAATAAAACCGCACTGAGCAATGGCTTCACTTTGCAGGCGATTCTTGGTGTTGTGAACGACCTCTTGATAAACAGCTTCCGGAATCAACACTTGGCCAAAAAGCTGCTGAAGGATTCCGAGTTGGCCGCAGTTATGAAGGACAATAAGCGGACTCGAATTGGAGATGACTTGCATGGTCTCAAAGCGGTTTGAGTTTCTCCAGCGCTTCGCTTATTTCTGCCGGTGTTTCGTGAAAATAAGGTATCTTTTTTCGACCCAGAAAATCCATGAACTCATCATAAGTCATGTCCAGCAGCTTGGCGGCCTTGCCGAAGCTAATTTCTTCATCGAGATAAAGGCCGAGCACGAAACTCTGATACCCATAATTCGAAGGCGCGTCGAGGTCTTCAACAAGCTCGTTCGGCACGGCAAAACGAACTTCCATTGTCGTCATGGTTTTAACTCCAACTATAGTTGTATTAAAATTGAAAGAGTTTTTTTTAAAAGATCCAAAACGCCTATTGGCGATATGTTTGCTCGCCTCTCAAAATACGCAGAAAAAGCAAAGAAGGCAAGCAAAAATCCTTTCTGCAAAACAAGGTTAACAAGGGCAGGTTAAAAAAATGAAGAAATCGTCAAGAATGTCCATATTTCAGTAAATCAAGCTATTATTCCCAATAGAGAACCTAAGCAACGCAAATGCAGAACCATCAACTTTCAACGCGGAGGCTTTTATGAAGAACGTCTTCTTTGTTTTCGCAACGCTTTTTATTTGTGTCGTGGCGGGAGACACGCTCCAAGCCCAAATTCCCCGCACGCTTTCCTACCAAGGCGTGCTCACGGATAACGCCGGCAAGCCAAGGCCGGATGGCAGTTACACTTTCACGTTTCGATTCTACACTTCGCCCACCGGCGGCACGGCGATTTGGTCTGAATCAAAAAGCTTGCCCGTGAAGAACGGACTCTTTTCGACCGTGTTGGGCGAGCAAACTCCATTTGGCGCGGCGGTCAAATTTGACAAACAATATTGGCTGGGCATTCAAGTTGGCAATGAGCCGGAACTCTCCCCGCGTATTGCGCTGACGAGTGTGGGATACAGCCTTAGCTCGTTGCGTGCGGATACGGCCATGGTCGCGATGGCAACAAGCGCTGACACAACATGGCGACACAAGGGTTCTAATATTTACCGGCTGAATGGTAATGTCGGCATCGGAACGGCAAGCCCAGGTTATACATTGGATGTCCTCAGTACAGCTACTATGATTCGTAGTCTGTCAGAAACCAATAATAGTCTCTATTTGAACTCAGGATCTGGTACAGGATCAGGGGCTATCTCAACTATTTACTTTCAGACAGGTGGTGTGACTCAGGGTTATATACAGTCTCAACAAAACAATAAACTGCTGGAATTAGGGGCCAATGGTGTTACACGAATGACAATTGATGCCAGCGGCACTACGATTTATAGTCCGTCAGCAACGAATAATAGGCTCTATTTGAACTCAGCATCTGGCACTGGACCAGGCGCCATCTCAACTATTTACTTTCAGACAGGTGGTGTGACTCAAGGTTATATACAGTCTCAACAAAACAACAAACTACTGGAATTAGGAACCAATGGTGCTACGCGAATGACAATTGATGCCACCGGTAACGTCGGCATCGGATTAACGAATAGTGCAACAGCGAAACTTGAGATTGCAGGTCGCACCAAAACCCAAGTCCTCGAAATCACCGGCGGCTCTGATCTCGCCGAGCCGTTTGAAATTTCCGAGAACCAGCCCATTCCCAAAGGCGCGTTGGTGATCATTGATGAGGAAAATCCTGGCCAGTTGAAATTGAGCCATCAAGCCTATGACAAACGCGTGGCTGGCGTAGTGAGCGGTGCGGGCGGCATCAATCCGGGCTTAACGCTCACGCAGGAAGGTGTGATGGAAGGCGGACAAAACGTTGCGCTCAGCGGTCGCGTGTATGCTTTGGCCACCGCCGCCAACGGCCCCATCAAGCCAGGGGATTTGTTGACGACGTCGGATGTTTCGGGGCATGCGATGAAGGCGACGGATCGCGAACGCTGGGATGGGGCGATTATTGGGAAGGCGATGTCGGTGCTGGAAAAAGGCGAAGGACTCGTTCTTGTTTTAGTAAACTTACAGTAAGGAGGTCATTATGTGCAACAAAAAAACTGCCGTACGAACAAGGACGATTGTGATCGGACTTGTTACAAGCTTGATAGCTTCAACCTCTGGGTCAGCACAACAACCAATCAATTTGCTGATCTTCAAAGGAACACACAATTCGTATGCATGTTGCGGGGGAGAATCTTTCTTTGCTTGGGACAACTCTTGCCCAGTTATGCACAACCCTCCGAATGAGCAGATGGATGATTATGGCGTATGGGCTTTGGAGCTTGATTTCAGCGTCGAACTCGAAGGCTCAAACCCAGTATTGTATGTCGGGCATGATGGCTCTCGTGGCGAAGATACGTTTACACATCCTGATTGGGGATCAACTCTTAGAGATTTTCTTGTTCGGATACGCAATACCCGCTCGTTGCAATATCGACCGGTGTTTATTTTCTTTAATAAAAAAGACTGGGGCGCTCCAAACTATCGTTCCGAGAGCGCCTGGGCTCCGCTGCTTGAAAAGCTGTTGGTTGATGTCTTTGACACTGACAGCACAGGAATCTTTGGATCGTCAGCATTTGCCTCGAAGGGTAATAAATGGCCCAGTGTTCCAGAGCTTAAAGGAAAAGTGATTCCGTATACGGGTGGTGGATACACTACCGGAATACTCTTCAAAGACTTTCCTCTTCCGAGATGGTGGAATGATGAATACACCAGCCCTGAAGAACTTAAGGAAAAAAGCAAGTCTGGAGACTACAACATATTGTCGCCAGATGAATATCAATTGGACTGGACGTTTGAATATACTGCTCCGCCGAATCCTTTGTATGTCGTGAGCACGGCTCCGCCTTTTAAATTGGTCGTAAATCAATATGGCCATCCTTGTGGTTCCAATGACCCAACGAACCCCGGGAAATTATTTGGCGTTGTGCAGCATGGCACTTTCAAATTTCCGTATAACAAGGTTGGTGAAGCTGTAGCCAAAGCTGAGCCTGGCTGGACAGTGCTGATTCACGCGGGGAGTTATCCTGAATCGCTGCCTGCCGTCAACAAACCTCTGACACTAAAAGCTGATGGCGGTACGGTGGTAATTGGTAAATGATCAGTAGTATTAATCCCGCTATCCCATATTTTTGTAATGCGATATCGATGGTGGGAAAAGGATTGTTTCAACCGCATTGAAAGAATGTGAAAACAAGCAATCTCTCAGTATTGCCAAAGTTTTGACGAACAATATTTAGGAAACAACCATGAAAGCATCAGCCAGCAGAACAATCCTAACGCAGGTCTTCGTAACCGCTATCACGGTCGCGACGATCAACAGTGTCGCGATAGCGCAGTCAACGCTTCAGACAGATCACTTTACGACGCAATTATGGGCGCCGAATCAACCGGTTTGTATTTTGGCGCACAATCCAAACCATGAGAAATTAGAGCTGCCGCAACCATATTCACCCCCTACCATACAGGAAATCTATGGGCCGGGTATTACTGAGGATAATTTGGTCACCTTAACGAAGACACAAGATTATTTACGACCGCAAAAAGTTGCGGTAGGAGATAATGTCGTGCTCGTCGTTACTTACGGGGACGATGCCAACGAAGGTTTCAATGATCCGGTCTTGGGCGCTTTACGCCGGGCAGCATTTGAACACGGCATGAATGTTTGGGCCGCTAATCTGCAGGGTCCGGCAACAATTTCCATCAGCGCCACGATGACAGCGCTTGGCGGTTCGGGAACCGGTGCGTTGCTGGCTTCTGCCGCTCCGGCAGGATTTTTCAGAAATTTTAGACGCGGCTTTGTTCTGCTGGCTCCTATTGCCAACACCTGGTATCCGGAAGCGCTTGTTGAAATCATTACCGGCATTGATCCGAATAACAATCGTCTGGACATTAATGTTACTTTCAATAGTGATGTGGACAATGATGTCGTTCTGGGAGATACCGGTTTCTACTATGGCACAGACGCCAACCCAGGTACGGATATCGATTTCGTCACCATCACAATTCACGAGCTTTGCCATGGTTTCGGCTTTTCAGACTCTTTTGATGACACGGGTAATTTTGGCGACTTCTTGCCCTCGCCGCGCAATCCCACTGTTTTTGATCACTTTTTAGTCAACGGTGCGGGCACACCATTGATTTCATTGACGGCTTCACCAGATAATGTCACTGGCGATAATGTGTTCTGGAGCGGCTTGCATGGCCGATACGCTTTCAATAAAGATTTTGGCGGAACCGGGGATGTGCCGATGTTTGCGCCCACTCCATTTCAAGGAGAATCGAGCATCAGCCATCTCGACGAGTTCACGTTTGATGGAATCTGGGAATTGCAAACACCCGACAACAGCAGTGCGGTGCATACGCCCGATTTGATTGTCATGGGCATTTTACAGGATATTGGCCACAGTCTGCCGCATTCGCGTTACGTGGATATCAATGCAAACGGATTCGAGGACGGGAGCAGCGCTCATCCTTTCAACAATTTGATCGTAGGGATTGATCGTGTGCCCGACCAAGGAATCGTGCGTATTCTTCCTGGAAATTATCTTGTGCCGAAAAATTATTCAATCAATCGAATCATGCAGCTACGAAGTAGTGGAGGAGTTGTGGTGATTGGAGCGCAATAATCTTACGATCAAAAATTCTCATTGCACATAAACTTCAAAGGAATTTGATCATGAAAACTCAACGACTTTTTCTTATCTCTTTTGCATTGACGTGCGTTATTGTTAAAAACGAAGCATTCTCTCAAACCAGCGTCGTCTCCTGGTCTTCCTTCAACATGGGCTTCGCCGTACCAAAATCCAGCAGCACGACAGTGTGCTCCGCAGTCGGACAAGCCTTTGTTGGTTCAATGCAGCAAACCAACACTCGCATTGAAAGCGGCTTTCTGGCTCATCCTTTGATTTGCATGATTACGGCGATTGAGGAAGTTAAGAAAGACGAGAGCCTTCCATCCATCTACGAACTCAAGCAAAATTATCCGAATCCATTTAATCCCAGCACGACGATTCAATTCGCTCTGCCCAAAACTTCGGCGGTGACGTTGAAGATCATTGATATGCTCGGGAGAGAAATCGCGACGCTCGTGGATGAAAAACTGCCGGCGGGAGAGCACAAAGTCGTCTTCGATACGAGAAGTTTACCGAGCGGGGTTTATTACTATCGCTTGCAAGCGGAGGAGTTTTCTGAGACGAGGAAGTTGATGTTAGTGAGGTAAAGCGTGATAATCGTTCAAGCAAAAAGAGAGCCGTCACACCCACCACCACGCCCGCAAACAATGCCGGCCACAACATCGCGGGCAAAAGATAAACAATTTCCCACCGGCGCACAATTAAAAATCCGGCGACGATGATTTGCGCGAGAACGTGCGCCAACGCGCCGGCCAAGCTGACGCCGATGACACTGAATTGTTTTCCGCCGTATTTCTTGAGCAACGTCATCGCCACAACGGAGGCAACGCCGCCCGCAAACGACAACCAGAATCCTGGATTCATGAATGAACCGAGGAAAAAACTGCCGAGCAGAACGCGCAATAATGTTACGGCCCACGCGCTCGTGGCGCCGAGCAGATAAAGCGCAAGTAGCGTCGCGATATTCGCCAGACCGGGTTTGGCCCACGGCAACGGTCGCGGCAACATCGCTTCAAAGAGAAACATCACAACGCCGAAACCCGCGAGCAACGCCGTGCGCGTCAACATCTGCGGCTTTGACATTGATTCAGTGGGTGACCGCATCGCCGCGACTTTCCTGAGGTATCCGGTCGGACGGCGGCGCATAACCGCGCAGCAAAACCACCAGCCGATTCGGTACGCACACCAGCATTTCCCCCGAACGCCGCGCCGCTCCTTGCCTGACGCAAACTTGATTTGGACAGGCGCTGTGCCGCACCCGAATGCTGTTTTTCTCGATCTGCAGCGTGATCGCACCGAGCGCGCCCTGCACGTTGAAATCAGAGTTTTTATTCAATGCCACCGTTGCGACTTCACGATTATTAACGGTGATGATGGCCGCAAGCCCGGCGTTCGTTTTTTCTCCGGCGCGGACAAAACTGCCAAACCGGAAACTGCCAATGGCCAGCGCCACAAATAAAACGAGAATAACCCCGTCTCCCGGGCGCAGATATTTCACGAGCGTTTTCATTCGCGCAATCGCTTCAGCGCTTCGAGACTCTGCTGCGCTTTTTGTTTGTAATCGAGAGATTGTTTGTGGCGCGGGTTGATCGCCAGCGCTTTATTCAGCTCTTTGATGGCGCCGTCGTAATCATCGTTGATGAAAAGATTGAGGCCGATTTTGAAGTAGCGATCTACCTGCTGGTCAAGCTCTTTCTGGCATTCGTTCAGGCGCGCCCGCGCCGTGGCATTGTTCGGCTCGCGCTCGAGTATCGTGTTATAAAACTCAATCGCCTTCAAATACTGGCCGCGGTTATATTGCGCCTGCGCCTGCGCCAGGAGCTGCTGAATATTGCTCTGCGACAGCGCTTCCTGGCGCTTCTGTTCCGCCACGCGATTTTTGGGATCGAAACCCAGCGCGCGATCGAATTCATCCACCGCGTTGTTCCAGTCTCTGGCCTCGAAATAAGTCATGCCACGCTGCACATAATCCTCAGCGCGCCGGCTGTTGATCTGATTGAGGCGCTGCAAAATATTGCTGGTTTCCTCATGGCGCGGCACGAGCTCCAGAATTTGCCTGCCGATCTCACCGGCCAGCGCATAATCGCCGCGCTCGAAAGCGCGATTGGCGGCCTGCAATTTTTCATTGACTTCGGCGTCGATGCGATTTTGCAGAAGCCGCATGCCCTGTTTCGCCGCGTCATTGGCGGGATCGAGATCGAGCGCTTCGCGATAGGCGCGATAGGCCCGGTTGAACTGTTGCCGCCGATTCAGCCGCTCCGCTTCGGCGAGCAGCCGGTTGACGCGCGTTTCCCGCGCTTCAATCCGCGTCTGAATCGAATCGAGATAGGCCTGAGCTTTCTCGTAATTCGGCGCCAGATTCAGCGCCTGCTGAAATTGTTCGCGCGCATTGGCCAGTTTATCCTGCTCATAATAGCCGAGGCCGCGCACGAAAAACTTTTCCGCTTCGTCCTGCTGGAGCGCGGCGATGCGGTTGAGATAATCCTGCGTGTCGGCGTAATTTTGTCCGACAAACAAAATGCTTTCAAACCGTTTGCGCGCTTCCGTATAATTGCCGTCATCAAACAACTGCACGGCGTTGCGATACTCCCGTTTAATATAAAAATCCAGTTGCGGCGCGAGCCGGGTAAGATTTCTTTGCGCCGTCCGGTGCTCGCGATTGCTTTGCAGGATGGTGATGTATTTGACGGCCGCTTCCACATACTTCAAACGTTTTTCCAGGGCCCGGCCTTCGTCCATGAGCTTCGCGATGCGCTCATCTTCGCGTTGAATTTTCGCGGTGAGCGCGCTGTCCAGTTGCAGAATTCTGGCGTTTTCCGGCTCGAATTGCAAATAATGTTTGAACTGTTGGCGCGCGGAACGGAAGCTGGAAGTTTTGGCGAGCGCCATGCCGCGGGAATAATGCTGGCGCGCGCGCTCGACGGGACGGGGGCCAAGGCGAAAGGCGACGCCGGTGAGGAATTTTTTATCGGCAAAAGAATAAACCACCTCAAAGCTGTAGGCGCGGCTGAGCGCGGATAAACCCAGCGCCGTGTTCTTCAGCTTTAAATCGAAAACGCCGCCATACCAGGAAAAATATTTGAACACCGGTGAGGCCATTCCGAGGCGCAGCAGATTTTTAGTGCCGCGCCATTCAAAGCCGGCGAGCGCCGCCGGGCCGTTGGCATAGAAACGCGCCGCGGCGCCGGCAACATAGTAACTCGACAGACGCTCGCGCCCGAGCGGTAAATCGCTGGCCTGAAAAGAAAATGCCAGCGGAAATGTCGTCAGCGGCAGATTAAAAAAAGCGGCTTGATACGGATCGCGTGAAAGCGGCAGGCGTGCGCCCATGGGTTGCCAGACCACGCCTAGTGAAGCGGTGGCAAATTCGGCCTGGCGCAAACGATTGCCATGCAGCGATAAACCGAACGCGAACGGTTTGCCCACCGCGCGCGCCCAGGCCAGGCTGGCGCGATCCAGATTCGTGTTGGCCATTGGCAAGCGCGCGAGGCTCAGCCCCAAACTTCCGACCTCGGGCCAGTATCCCATAAAGCCAACCGCGGAAAACTGAAAGGGTCGATTCGAAGTGATAATAAATTGATTTTCGCGCAAGCCGGCCAGCGCCGCGGGACTCCACAAAGCCGTGGTCGCATCCACCGGTCCGAGCAAATGCGGCCCGCCGAGTCCGACGGTGCGCGCCGCCGCGCCGGAATTTTGTAATAAGCCCTGGCTCAGGAGAGGCTGGGTGAACAATAGTATAACAGCAACCAGTAACCAGTAACCAGTAACCAGTAACGTACTTCTACATAATAATTTCACGATCGTAATCAATCTCACAAATATCCACCGGCTTCATGCGGTTTCTGACATAGATCGGTTCCAGACGCGTAAAGGCATAATGGCCGTTGAGCCGGCGGGTCAAGCTGTATTCGACGACGATTTGGCCGGCGCGCGCGAGGCTGCACAGGCGATTGGCAATGTTGACGACGTCGCCGATGACGGTGTAATCCATCCGATTCTTCGAGCCCATTTTTCCCATCACCGCGAGGCCGTGGT
>Ga0247727_10013255_pt1 | contig 13944 bp, 9 predicted proteins | sample WisWelCaveWW1625_FD_202498 | JGI IMG/M metagenome (GOLD analysis project Ga0247727, IMG submission 202498) | Biofilm microbial communities from Wishing Well Cave, Virginia, United States - WW16-25 | ecosystem: Environmental > Aquatic > Deep subsurface > Groundwater > Cave microbial mat | place... | reverse complement strand
AACTCAGATCCATTGTCAGAGCGAATGTGATCGGGAAGCCCGCGCGTTATGAACAGGTCGGTGAGAACATCCATCACGTCATCCGCGCCAAGGCGGTAAGGTTGAGAGGTCTAATAAGGTACGAAACGGTATTGCGAGTGCCGATTTTTTGCACTGTAGTAATCAAAAAAATAGCCATATAAACGCGGCACTATATGCGATTATATAACTCGATATTGAGGCATACTAAAATTGTCATAACGTAATTTGTAATGCGGGGGTCGTAGGTTCAATTCCTATCAACGGCACCATTTTTCTTTTCCGCGTTTCCGCGTTGGTTTTCAAACCGGCCAAATCGTGTCACAATTCAAAGAGATACTGAATTCACCCCCGCTGCAGGAAAATCATGGCCGCCCAGCACGATTTACCCCTCGTCACAACACTTGCCGTCGGTATGGGCGCCGCGTTTGTGTGCGGGTTGATTGCTTCAAAACTGCGGATTCCTCCCATTGTGGGCTATTTGATCGCAGGGATCCTGGTCGGCCCCTATACGCCCGGTTTCGAGGTCGATGCCAGCATCGCCGAGGAATTGTCGGAGATCGGCATCGTTCTGCTGATGTTTGGCGTGGGGCTGCATTTCTCGCTCAAGGATTTTATGGAGGTGAAGAAAATCGCCCTGACGGGGGCGCTGTCGCAGATTGTCATCGTCACGGCGATAGGCGCGGGGATTTCGCATCTGTGGGGCTGGGCGTGGGAGAGCAGTATTGTTTTCGGTCTTTCGCTCTCGGTTGCCTCGACTGTTGTGCTGTTGCGTGCGTTCGAAGAGCGCAACCTCGTGCAGACCATGCATGGGCATATCGCCATAGGCTGGCTGGTGGTCGAAGACCTCGCCATGATCCTGGCGTTGGTTTTGATCCCGGCGCTGGCGGGGGGCGGGGGGGAACTTGCGGGCACGCCGCTGCAGCAATTGTTTTTGGCCATCGCCAAGGTCGGCTTGTTTGTCATCATCATGCTGGTGGTGGGAAAGCGTGTGCTGCCGTGGCTTCTGGTCATCGTCACGAAAACACGTTCGCGCGAATTGTTCACCCTTGCTGTGTTCGCTATGGCGATCGGCATTGCGTTCTGCGCGTCGAAATTTTTTGGCGTGTCGTTTGCTCTGGGCGCGTTTTTCGCCGGCATGATGATCCGCGAATCCGACATGAACCACGAAGTCGCCAACCGCGCCCTGCCGTTCCAGGATGCCTTCGCCGTTCTGTTCTTCGTGTCGGTGGGGATGTTATTTAATCCCTATATCCTGCTGGAGCAGCCGCTGCATGTGTTGACCGTGATTACGATTATCATGGCGGGAAACTTTATCGTGTCGTTCTGCATCGTGATGCTGTTCAAATACCCGCTGAAGACGGGATTGCTGGTGTCGTCGGGACTGGCCCAGATCGGCGAATTCTCGTTCATCATGGTCAGCGTCGGGTTGTCATACGGCCTGTTGCCCGATGATGGGCGGGATTTGATTTTGGCGGGCGCGATGGCGTCGATTGCCCTCAACCCCCTGGCGTTTTATTTCTCGCGCAAGCTTTACCTGATTGCCGAACGCACACCGCGCCTTTCGAATTTGTTCAATATCCGCGGCGACAGCCTGGCGTTTTTGCGCAGCGATGAAAAATACGTGCTGAAGGACCTGGTTATTCTCGCCGGGCATGGGCGAGTCGGTCGTCAGATTTCAAAAAATATTCATGACGCGCATATTGATTTGGTCGTTATCGATAACAACCGCGAACGCGTCGAGGCGTTGCGCGAAAACGGATTTCACGCGATTGCGGGCGATGCCAGCCAGGCGGAAACGCTGAAGGAAGCGGCGCTGCACAAGGCGGTGGCGCTGGTGGTGGCGGTGCCGGACCCGTTCGAAGCACGGCGTATTGTTGAAACGGCGCGAGAGTTGAAACCGGACCTGAAAATCCTCGTCCGCGCGCACAACGAAGAAGAGCGCGATTTCTTCATTGCCCAGAATGCGGACCTGACATTGACGGGCCCGCGCGCGATTGGCCAAGTGATGGCGACCTATCTCAACGAGATGCGGAAGAAAAATTAAACGGAATTATTTGCTGATGGCGCTTTGAATCCATTCGGCGAGTTGCGCCTTGGGCATGCCGCCCACGCGCGTGTCGACGACCTGACCGCCCTTGAAAACCATCAAGGTCGGGATGCCGCGTACGCCGTATTTGGTCGGCGCTTCGGGGGCCTGGTCGATGTTGATTTTCACAACCTTCACTTTGCCCTTCAGTTCGTTGGACAGTTCGTCGATGACGGGGGAGAGAACCTTGCACGGACCGCACCATTCGGCCCAGAAGTCGACGAGAACGGGCTCGCCTGATTTCAGGACTTCGGCATCAAAATCTTTGTCGGTGACGGCAATACTCATGAATTTCTCCTAGTGGATACGAATCTGTTCCCTAAATATGGCGTTATTCGCGGGGCGGTCAAGTGGTGAGGAGCATCAGGCGCGGGCCGTCCGTCCAGAGCAGCGCGCAAGAGACTGTTCTGCCGGGGTAAATGCGGGAGAGAACTTCACGATAAGCATGCATCTGGCTTTTATAAACCGCCGGGACGTCTTTTTCATCCAGCGGCGGCGGGCGGTTGGTTTTGTAATCGACAATCAGGATTTCATCGGCAGTGATCAGCAGCCGGTCGATCTGGCCGCTCACAATGCGGCCATCCGCCATTTTTCCGGTGACGGGAATTTCAGCCAGCGAACCGGAACCGAAGACAGCGGCGAACTTCGCGTCCGTGAGAATGGCGAGGGTTTCTTTCGCGATGCCGGCGCGCATTTCGGGCGGAATGTCGGCGGCAAAGTGTTCGAGGAAATTTTTTGCCGCTTCGGTATGCTTTTCCGGCGCGAGGTTCGGCAAAAATTCCAGCAGCTTGTGCGTCAGGATACCGCGACGGAAGCGGTGGGGGTTGCCGGGCTGCAGCGGCGAATTGATTGCGGGTTCCTCGGTGTCAAGTTTCGAGGGGTTAAGCGGTGCACCGGGCATTTTTTCAGGCGCTGAGGGCGCGAGAAGATAAGCGGGGATTTTCCCGGCGGTTTTGGATTGTTTTTGTTTTTTATCGGCGCGGTCGGGGTCTTTGGTTTGCGGGTTTTCGAGGCGCAGCGTGCCGTCTTCCAGCGTCTCGACATTTTCAATCGATTGCAGGCCCTCGCGCAGGGCGTCATACCATTTTTTCAGGTTGGAATTTTTTGTTCCCTTGCAGCCTGCAAGGTAAAGCCGGTCTTCGGCGCGGGTCATGGCCACGTAAAGCAGGCGGCGATATTCCTCGTCCTCGCGCTGATCCAGCATCGCGCGTGCTTGGTCATAAAGTTCGTAATTCTCCTCGCTGCGCGGCGACCAGAGCGGCACATTAAGATGGGTTTTATCCGGCCAGAGCAGGCGCGCATCGGTCTTGGACGCGACGCCGCGCTGGATGCGCACCGTGTCGGGGAGGATGACAATCGGCGCTTGCAAACCCTTGGAGCCGTGCACGGTCATCAGGCGCACGGCGTTTCCGGCTTCTTCCATCTCGCGTTTGATTTCTTTTTCGCCGCGCAGCTGGCGCTGGACGAAATTCTGCAGCGAGGGCAGGCCGAGCGTTTCGAAATCAAGAATGGAATTCAGCAATTCATCGACCGGGTCGATAATGTCGGGGCCGAGGCGGGTCTGCAGCGCGCGAAGACCGCTGGCTTTGTCAAACGGGCAAGGGCTTTGCAGCAGCCAGGTGAAAAAATCGAAGGGGCGCATCGCGGCGGCGTTGTGCTGGATATCGTCCAGGTATTTTTTGATGGGTTCAGGCGTGTTTTCTGTGACACGCAGCCAGAGCGGTTGTTTTTCGCGGCCATGGGCCAGCGTGAACAAATCCGCTTCGCTCATGCCGATCAGCGGCGATTTAAGAATGCAGGCCAATGTTAAATCATCAAGCGGCTGCAGCGCGAACGACGCGCAGGCCATCAGATCCTGCACGGCGATCTGGTCGTTCAGTTTCATCCTGTCCGCGCCGGTCACGGGGAGGCCTTCGTCTTTCAGGGCTTTCGTCACCTTGTTGAACAGCGCATTGCGCGTGCGGAACAAAATCATGATATCGCCGGGCCTGACTTTGCGGTCGCGCGCGGGGAGTTCTTCCTTGCCGATCCATTGTTTCACCTGTGCGGCGATGTGCGCGGCGAGGTTTGAGGCGCCGTCTGTGCTTTCGACGATTTCCGTCGGCAGCGTCCACGCGTCGGATTTGTCCTGTTTTTCGGTTTCAAAAAGCGGCCAGAGCTCAACACGGCCCGCTTGCCCGGCGCGGTAGGAGGTGTGTTCCACTTCGGTTTGTGAAACGCCGGACTGGATATTTCGGAATACGTTGTCCACGGCCTGCAGCACGGATTTGGTGGAACGAAACGAGATGTTCAGCGGGACGTCGTCCCATTTTTTTCCGGCGCTTTCGATTTTTTCTTTCAGCGTGCCGTGTTTTTCCTCGAACAAATCGCGTGAGGCCCTCTGGAAGCTGTAAATCGATTGTTTTTCATCGCCGACGACGAAAATCGTGCGGTCGGTTTCGCGTGCCCCTAAGCCGGTGGCGAATTCCTGCGTGATGGCCTCGACGATACGCCATTGTTCGGGGTTGGTGTCCTGCGCCTCGTCGACAAGAATGTGGTCGAGGCCCGCGTCGAGTTTGTAGAGCACCCAGGCGGCGGCCATGTCGCCCGTCAGTTTTGCGGCTTTGCCCTCCAGCAATGCGCAGGTGGTGAAAATCAGATCGTCGAAATCCAGCGCGGCGCGTTCGGCTTTCAACGTTTGATAGCGGTCGATGATTTTCTGGCCGAGGAGGAGAAGGTCGCGCGTTAATAGCGCACCGTCGGCGGCGTTTTTGAGATTGATGGTTTGCAGCAGGCGTTCGGATTCGGCGCGCAGGATTTCGACAAGGCCGGGATTACGCTTTTCGACTTCCTTGGTCGGGAAGCCCGAAGTGCGGGCGATACCTTCGGTGGTGATGAAGACGGATTTCCACGCATCGAATTTTCTGACGCGGCCGGTGGAATCCAGCCAGTCCTGCATGGCGATAGCCCATTCAGGTTCTTTCTTGCCGGTACTCGCGGCGAGGGCTTTGCAAGCACCGCGCAGGGCCGGTTCGTCTACGGAATCGCAGGCCATTTTAAGAATGTCATGGCCTTCCTGGCCGGGATGGACGCCTGTCTGTTCGCAGAGTTCATTGTAGATTCCCTCAATGCTGCCGAATTTTTCGGTGATGTTTTTGAGCTGCTCGCGCTCTTTTACGATGGCGCGGATGAGTTCAAAAAATTGATCTTCGTTCACGGCGCGGGCGATGCGCTCCAGCGCCGGGGATGCTGTTTTGATGACATCGTCGCGGGCTCGCTCCAGCAGCGCATTGGCTTCGTCTTCTTCGAGCGGTTTAAAATTCGGCGGGATGCTTGCTTCGAGCGGGAAGCGGCCCAGCACCGACTGGCAGAACGAGTGAATGGTCATAATTTTGAGGCCACCCGGCGTGTCGGAGACCTCGGAGAATAAACGCCGTGCGGCGGCGATGTCGTTACGAGAAGGTTCGTGCGCGAGGAGTTTTTGTAAATGTTCCGTGAGTTCGCCTGTCGGCATCACCGCCCAGCGTGAAAGGGTCTTGGTCAGGCGCAGTGCCATCTCCCCGGCCCCGGCCTTGGTGAAGGTGAGGCAGAGAATGCGCCCGGGCAGCGTGCCTTCTTCGGCGTCGCCGCGCGGCAGCAGCAGGCGCAGAACGCGGTCGGTCAGGACTTTCGTTTTCCCCGTCCCGGCGGAAGCGGTTACCCAGATGGAATGGTCGGGGCGCGAGGCGCGGGCTTGCTGCACGTTCGGGTCGATGTCGCGGACGGCTTCAGGAGCGGGTTGTTTTTGAGCTTGTTGTTTCATGGGGGCGCCGGTCATGCGGCCTCCGAATCGTCATCGCCCAGCGCCGCCCATTCGGCGATGCGGGCGAGGTGTTTGTAATCATTGAAGCGCGGGGCTTCATCGGGGCGCGGCAGGCTGTAATAGGGCGTGGCTTCGTTGTCGAAGATGTTGATGAGGGCCAGCAGGCCCGATTCAGCATTCGCGATGAGGTTGTCGAGATTACCATCGGCAACAATAGGTTCGTCATCCGGCTTGATGCCGCCTGAAAGCTTCCAATATTGCAGCGAAACGGGTTTGAGGCCCCCGACCTCTTTGAAGCCGCCCCTGGCGAGGATAAGGCCTTCGAGGGGAAGCTGCGGCAGTTTGCCCGTTCTAAGGGCTTTTGCGCTGCCCGGGTTGCCGGATTTATAATCGATAGCCGCGCCGCCGCCGGGGACGGCATCGATGCGGTCGGCACGGGCGGTCAGGATGAATTCGCCCCCGGCTGCGGCAAAGGGGATTTCACCATCGGTTTCGGTTTTGCGGGGCGTGGCGGTTTCGCGCCAGCCGCGTTCATGCTGCACGATCCAGTTCGCGGTTTTTTCAAAACGGCGTTGCCAGAAGCTCCAGACGGCGGGGTCGTCGTGGCGGGCGGCCAGTTCGTCTGCAGCAATTTTTATCAGGGATTTTTCCGCGTCGGCGGGCAGGGGGCCGGGAATGTCATCGACAAACCGTTTCATGATTTTGTGCAGCAAGGTGCCTTTTTCCGCGTCATCGACTGGCTTTTCCAGCTGATCCATTTTGCGCAGCTCCAGCACGTATTTCGCGTATACGCCGTAGGGGTCTTTCTGCCATTTCTCGACATGGGTGACGGAAATTTTGCGGGGGCGGGCGGAAACGGGCGGTGTGGGTTTGGGGCGTTTCAAAGGGGCGAAATTGGCGGGGGCATCGAGTTCCGCCGCCCATTTTGCTGCGGCGGTGTCCAGCAAGCGGTCTTCATCAATCCCGGCGGCTTCCAGCACGGCGGATAAGCGTTGCAGCCAGCGGGCAGGAACCGACGGTCCGCCATCCTGCCGAAGGGACCGGGTAAGAACAACATTGTTGCTGCAAAACCCCTGGGCGAAATCATGGGCGGTGAGGCCGATTTTGCGCTCAGGCCCGGGCAGGCCGAAATCCTCCCGCATGGGGCGGGATATCCACGGATCGTGACCGGGATCAGGCGGCCAGCTGCCCTCGTTCAGCCCGGCCAGAATGACCAGGTCGGCATCCATCATCCGCGCCTCGGGCAGGCCGAGAATATGCAGGCGCGGGTGCGTGCCCCAGGCGGGGCGAACGGTGACGGTGCGGAGCAGGTCGCCGAGGACGCTTTCATAGGTTTTGAGGTCCATATCGGGGAAGTCGGCGCCAAGGCCCTGAAGCGTGGCCAGGAACCGCGTGGCCTCCTCGCCTTCCTGTCCCTGCCAGAGCAGGCCGGGGATGGAGAGGTTTTCTGCGAGTTCAAGGTGAGCCGCAAGAATTTCGCTGAATTTACGGGGGTTTGCAGCGGCTGAACCGTTCATGAACTGGCTGAAATGCGGCTCAATGACCCGCATGATTTTCTCTGAATCACCATCCATGGCATGGGTTTTTATACCCTCCAGCCCGGGGGCGGGTTTTGGGCCGCGCAGGGCTTTATCCAGCGCCTGGACGTTCCTTGTGCCGGAAAGCGGGTGTTTCAGCAGCGCCAGTAGCGAAACGGGGGTAAAATTATCGGCGCAGGCCTGCACGGACAGCATCAGGAAGCTGCCTGCCGGGGCCTGGTCCAGCGTCCGGCCGGCGGAATCGTCGAGGGCAATTTCCCAGCGGCGGCAGGCGGACGCCACGCGCCGGGCGAGGCTGCGGCGCGGAGTGATCAGGGCGGCGGTGCGGCCGGGGGTGGCGAGGGTCTCACGCAGTAAAACGGCGATTGCCGCTGCTTCTTCCCTCTCATTGCTGCAGGTCAGGAGGCGCAGGCTCTGCGTGGCGGCTTTGATGCTTTGCTGCAGGGGTTTGCTGGTGGGCAGGGTTTCCGTCCATTCCTGCGTCGTGGCGCTGGGGCGCATGATTTCGGCTGCCAGCACGCGCCGGGGCAGGGTCCGGGCGTTATCGACCCCGGGCCAGAGGGCAACGTCCCCGCGCCCGGTTTCAAGGGTGGCGAGGAGGTTGCGCAGCAAAAACTGGGGGTGCGATTCCGAGAGGTGTTTCCAGCTTTCCGCGTCCATGTCCTGGTCCAGCCCAGGCAGGACAATACGGCCATTGGGAAGCGCAGCAATCACCCGCAGCAATTCCCGGACGGCGGGGACGGAGCCCGTGCTGCCTGCAGCAATAATGGGGCCGTTGGGGGGCGTTTTGGCCCAATGGGCGGCAAGGGACCGCAGCAAACGGTCGCGCCGGTCGGCGGCATCGATGACGCCCATTTCTTCTAAAATGGCAGGCCATTGGCGGCTGAGGATTTCCATGAATTTGAGGGTGACCTGCCAGTGTTCGGAGAGCGTGGCCTCATCGACCAGGGAGGGGAGTTTTTCCAGTTTCAGGCCCTCGGTGTAGACCTGGTCCATCAGGCTGCCGAGTGCGTTTGCCAGCAGCAGGGCCTGGTCGAATCCCTTGGCATAATCCGGAATGGCCATGATGGTTCTAGCAAGCAGGACCTGCCGTTTCAGCGGGGTCAGAGCGGGGGGTATGTCGAGCAGTTCCGGACCCTCGGCCATGCTGAGGGAAAGCTCTTCCTCATCGATGTCGCCAACGGCATGCATGCGCGGCAGCAGCAGGGCTTCACCTTCGCGAAGCTGCACAAAAGCTTCACGGAGAACCCTGCAGGCGCGGCGGGTGGGAAGGATGATACAGTAGGCGGCGAGGGCTTCGGGGCGGCCTTCGGTCTCGGCAATTAATTGTGCAGCAAGACGGTCAGCGAACGCTGTTCCTGCGGGAATATTGAAGATTTTGGCGCCCTGTTTTGCTGCACTCATGCTGCGCTTTCGTTTTGGCGGAAGATCACGTCGACCGCCTTCAGGTCAGCAGGTGTGCTGATATGGTGCCAGTTGCCGGTATGTTCGATGGCGAAGAGGCGGACATCGGATTCGGCTTTGTCGAGAAGCGGCAGATAGGAGGATATTCCGTCCGGCACACCGTCAAAAATCCGGGGATGGTTGATGCGCATGGAGGTGAACATATGGGTGCCGGATTTGGTCCTGGAACGCACCGCGCGTCCGTCCGGTAAAATGTCATAATCCCCGACCCCCCTGGTCAATTTCATGCGCGAAACTGGCTGCAGCAAAATCAGGATGTTCATGGTTTCGGGGTTCCATTTTGCTGCAAGACGGCTCAGGGCTTCTTCACTCTTTTTGTCGGTCCAGAGCCCATCGCCGCTCAGCACAAAAAACGGCTCGCCGCCAAAATGCAGCAGCATTTTTTTGATGCCCCCCGCCGTATCCAGCAAGACGGGTTCATACGAAAAAGTCAGCTTCTGACCTGTGCGGTTTTTCAGCCGGTCCGGAATTTGCTGCGACAAATGATGGGTGTTGATGACGACATCGTCCACGCCAAAATGCTGCAGCTGGTCGAGGGTGCGTTCAAGCAAGCTCACCCCCGCCACGGTGACGAGGGGTTTGGGAATCGTGTCCGTGATCGGCTTCATGCGCGTGCCGAGGCCCGCCGCCAGAATGAATGCCTTATGGGGTATCTTTGCCATTACCCTACCTTTTTGACCTGAATCAGCCGTGAACCGGGCTTATTTTTGACGGGCGCGAGGCGGATGTCCAGCCGGGAAGGCGGTAAAAGCTTTCCCAGGCGTTCGGGCCATTCCACAACGGCGATGCCTCCCGAAAGGGCTTCCTCCCACCCCAGCTCATAAATTTCAGCCTCTTTTTCGAGGCGGTAGAGGTCGAAATGCCACAAATCGCCCAGTGGCGTGTCATAGGTCTGGACCAGCGTAAAAGTGGGGCTGGGCACCTCGGCCTCGGGGTTGCCGTTCAGGGCGCGGATGAGGGCGCGGGCGAAGACGGTTTTGCCGCTGCCGAGCGTCCCGTGCAGCAAAAGGATGTCACCCGGCTTCACCTGGCCCGCAAGACCCGCCGCGAAATTCGCTGTTTCGGCTTCGGAATCGGTCTGGATTTCGGCGTTTTGCATCATGCGCTGCACTATATTATGCCATTTGTCCCATGGCTATAGAGGCGCGGAATTGGTAAAATGGTTGTATGAAGACTTGGATTTTCATCGCTGCCGTTCTGATAATTTCAGCTCTCCCCGCGCAGGCGCAGGAGATCGTGCAGGAGCCGCTGTGCTTTGCCCTGCGCAACGAGGCGCCCTACAAGGTCTACGGCAATTTCGTCACGGATTACTACGTAACCCCGGATGGTACGCGGGCGCGCCACCGCTCCAATTTCCGCCTGGATGAGCCGGATTCCGTGGACAAGGAAGGCTATCCTTCCGACCGCGCCGAATTCTGCTCCTACGGGCCATTTTACCCCGACCGGAAGCTGGAAATCGTGCTGCGGACGTTGGTTCCGATTTTCAACTGCAAAACCCGCATCGACCAGGGTGAGATTGTCATCAAGGGTAAGCGCAAACCCGAGGGTGGGACGGATACCTGGGCCGAGTGCTTCGAGTAAACTCTCATCGTCATTGCTTCGCTCCGCTCGCAATGACGTTCCGGATGATTTATTCAGCCGCCGCGGCAGGAATTCTCAAGGATGTTTTGGTGGAGGTTAAGGGCAGCAGCAGGTTGACAGTCGTTCCGCGCCCGGGCTCGCTCTCCAAATTCACCGTGCCGCCATGCAGGGCGATAATGTTGCGCACCAGCGACAGGCCAAGGCCCGCTCCGCTGCGCGACAATCTGCCCTTGCCGCCGGTCTGGGCGCGCTGGAAGGGCTCGAAAATCCGCACGCGGTCTTCTTTCGAAATACCGATCCCCGTATCGCTGACGGTGATGACTACACCCTCTTTTGTGCGCACCGCGCCGAGCGTGATAGACCCGCCGGCGGGGGTGAAGGTTATGGCGTTGCGGATGAGGTTGATGATGGCCTGCTGCAGGCGGCGTTCGTCCGCGACGACAACACCGATATTTTTCGGGCAATCGAGATTGATCTTGATGTCCTCTTTCCGTGCCCAGCCCTGCACAAGGTCGAAAACGCCCTGCAGCATGGCCCGGACCTGCACATCGGCGCGCGACAGCTTCATATAGCCGGCCTCCAGCGTCGAGAGGTCGAGAATGTCGTTGATGAGGCCGAGCAGGCGTTCGCTGGCCTCTTTCATATCCCGCGTATATTCCTTCTGGCGCTCGTTCAGGGGGCCGAAATATTGCTGTTCGAGGATTTCGTTGAAGCCCATGATGGCGTTCAGCGGCGTGCGCAACTGGTAGGACACGTTGGCGAGGAAGTCGAGTTTCAATTGCTCCGCGGCTTCCAGCGCGGCGTTTTTCTCCCGCAGGGCATTTTCCACGCGCATCTTGTCCGTGACGTCGGTATAGGTCACAAGGACGCCGCCGTCGGGCAGAGGAACGGTCGTGAAATCGACCAGCGTGCCGTCGGCGCGTTGTAATCTTCCTTCATGCATCAGGCGGTCGAGGCCGCAGGAAATAAGTTCTTCGCGCCGCGTCGACCATTCGTCGTTTTCAAAGCAGGGCTTCATTTTTTCGACGATTTTCGAGATATGCGGTTCACCCTCGAGATCTTCCGGGTGCAGGCCCCACAGGCGGCCGAAAGACGGGTTCCAGAGTTTCAGTCGCCCGTCGCCGCCATACACGGCCACGGCTTCGGCGAGGTTATCGAGCGTTTCTTTCTGCACGGCGATCAGGATGTTGTAGGAGGATTCCAGCTGCAGGCGCGATGTCACGTCTTCGAAGGTCATCATCAGTCCGCCCATGGAATGCGGCACGACAAGAAGGCGCAGCGTCGAGCCGTCGGGCAGATGCAGCATGTCTTCGTACGTGCCGATCAGGCCGGTGAACATGGCGAGCCAGCTTTGTTTGAAGCGCTTGAAATCCACCTGTTCCGGCAGGCGGCGCGTTTCGCGGAGCTTTTCCATCAACTCGCCGAGTTTGGGCCCGGTGTTCAGCCACTGGTCCTCAAGGCCCCAGAGTTGCGAGAAGGCGGAATTATAAAATTCCAGTTTTTCGTCGGCACCGAAGGTTGCGATGGCGCTGCGGAGTTGCTCCAGCAACTCCTTGTTCGAGGACTGGTAACGCTTCATGTTCGTTTCCAGCTCTTCCTCGCGCGTGATGTTGAACGCGATGCCGAGTGTGAAGGGCAGCGGCGTGAGCGGAATTTCCGAGATGCGCATCAGGATACGCGCGCCCTTCACGACGGCATGGGCCTTGGTGTCCAGCGTTTTACCGTCTTTCAGCGCGAGGGCGGCCAGCGCCCTGCCGGGGGGAAGTTCGTCTTTCCCAACGGTTTTTTTCTTCAGCGCCTGCGCGGCGATTTCTTTTTGCTCCTTCAGAACCGTTTCGACATCGGTGTTCAGGAAGTCGGCATAGATTTCGTTGCACCAGATGATTTTCTGGGTGTCGTCGCGCAGCCAGACCGGGCGCGGAATGGCGTTCAGCGCGCTGCGCGCCTGGCCGAGGTCTTTCTCCCGCGTTTCGAGATCGGCGGCAAGGGAAGGCTTCCTGTCCTTGACGGTTTCCGTCAGGTCTTCGAACCATAAAACATGATATTTGCCGCCGGTTTTCGTGTTCTGGCCGTGCGAGCCGGTGATTTTGAGGGTTTTGGCGCTTTCCTGCGTCTGGGCGTTGACCGTGAAGCCGATACCATGGCCGCGCAGGCGATCCATGAGACCCTCGAGCGCGGCGGCATCGCCGGGCGTCAGGCGTGACTGGAGATCGGCGAGGGTTTGTATGCCGGAAAGGCCGAGAAGCCCGGGGAGGTTTTTGCTGTAGAGAAATTCACCGCTTTCGGACCAGCCGCAATATTCGCCGGGATAGGCATCGAGAAAGGCTTCCAGCCGCGCGGCGTCGTTCCTGGCGCCGGGGCGTCCGGCAAGTTTTTTCAGAAAAGACGGTTTTTTGTCGCGGTTCTTATTGCTCACATAGTGATTCTAGGAAGGGCCAGCCTAAAGGACAAGCTATAAAATCACGGTGCGCTTGCCGTGCAGGAAGATACGGCGTTCGCCATAAAGCCGGATGGAATGGGCCAGCACACGGGCTTCGGTGTCGCGGCCAAGGCCCTGCATGCGCTGGGGCGTGTAGCCATGATCCACATGAACGGTTTCCTGGGCGATGATCGGCCCCTCGTCGAGGTCGGATGTGGCGAAATGGGCGGTGGCGCCGATGATCTTTACGCCGCGTTCATAGGCCTGGTGGTAGGGCTTGGCGCCCTTGAAGCCGGGCAAAAACGAATGGTGGATGTTGATGATTCGCCCGGCGTATTTTTCGCAAAGGCCGGGCGATAAAATCTGCATGTAGCGGGCGAGGACGATGAGCTCGGATTTTGTGGACTCGGCCAGCGCGGCGATCTGTTTTTCCAGCGCGGGTTTTTCGCCCTGCATGTAATGGAAGGGCAGTTTGCGATCCTCGACGAGTTTTTTGTGCGTGTCGTGGTTGGCGGCGACAGCGGTGATTTCAATGGGCAAATGTTTTGTGCGCCAGCGATACAGAAGATCGTTCAGGCAATGATCTTCCTTCGAGACGAGGATCAGCGTGCGCACCGGTTCGTCCAGCCGGTCGATGTGCGAAATCATCGAGAATTTCCCGGCGATGGTTTTAAAAAGATCCTCGAATTTTTTCTCGGCGGCGGGTTTTAAGGGCGCATAAACCACGCGCATGAAAAAATGACCGGAGAACGGATCGTGGAACTGGGCCGATTCCTCGATGTTGCAGTCGGTCGCACTTAAAGCCGTCGCGACGGCGGCAACGATCCCGGGCTGGTCCGAACAATTGAGGCGCAAGACATACATGGAGGTCAGTATTCACAGACTGGGCGCCACTGGCAATATGTTTAAGCGGGGCCTATATTAAATTTAGGGGCTGAAGTAGCTAAGCCCTAATGCTTGGTATGTTTATACCAATGTTTTAGCTGCTTGAGAAGCTGTTGATGGCTGCCCCCATTGAAGCGCCATTCGCATTCCTTCAAAAACCAGTAAAAAT
>Ga0247727_10013254_pt1 | contig 13945 bp, 11 predicted proteins | sample WisWelCaveWW1625_FD_202498 | JGI IMG/M metagenome (GOLD analysis project Ga0247727, IMG submission 202498) | Biofilm microbial communities from Wishing Well Cave, Virginia, United States - WW16-25 | ecosystem: Environmental > Aquatic > Deep subsurface > Groundwater > Cave microbial mat | place... | reverse complement strand
ACGGTAGCGAAGAGCACCGCAACAAACGACGCAATAAACAGAAAAGACCGATTTAACTTCATTCTACCTCCTTCACTGGTATTGATATTCATATTCTTCGTCGAAAATAACCGATTGCCGGTCATGGATGACCCTCCTTGACTACGAATTTGGCGATCGGGTGAAAGGATATTCCTTCCAATGATCGATGTACGACAAGCAAGCAGAAAACGTCGCTCTGCGACCACCCCCCGGGTTGTTAAATCTCGCAAATAAATGCGCATCATTTCGTCCGTAAGCTCGGCCTCGCGAATTACTGCGATGGAGGCGGCGTCTCCTCGCTCTGACCGCCGAAAGTAAATTCAAAAGAGAGCACGATCGTATCGCCGGCTCCCTCGACTCCGGCGAAGATCTTGTTCTGCAACCACGCAAAATCCACTCCGAGGCTCCCCAGTTTCAGGCCCGCACCGGCCGTGAACGAGAAATCACTCGTTGTTCCCGGCAGTTGCACGGCTCCCACGCGGACAGCCACGGGTCCGAACAAATTAAACTCCGCGCCGGCGTGCATCGTCGGGCTGCCCCCGGCCAACAAATCGGCCTGGACAGCGACCGTGATGTCACCTGTATGAAACGCCGCACCGACACGGAAGAGTTGTTCCACAAGGTCCACATGACCGGTCGACCACTTGAACTGGGTATTGCCCAAATCATAGCCGGCCGCGCCGATCGTCAGTCCCTCAACCAGTCCGTCAATCATAATGCCGGCATCGAACCCGATGCCCATAGCCGAGGCATCCAACAATTGCTGGCTATAATACTTGCCTGAAGCGCCAACGACGATATTGCCAATCGGGAAGGCACCGGTAAAGATACCCATGATTTCCGTATCGTTGCCCGTGCCGCCGCCGGAAACCGGGATATCGGTGATGCTGACCATGCCCAAGCTCGCTCCCCAGGGAAGCCCCAAGAGCTCCCAGGCCGCGCCGACATAATTAAAATTGATGCCCGCGCTCAGCAAGTCGGTGTTCATGCCGCCGATGCGAATCGCATCCTTGGCGGCTGCCGCGACGCCTGCCGGATTCCAGTAAGAAGCCGAGTAGGTGTTCGCCACAGCGACACCCGCGCCGCCCATGGCCAAAATGCGTGCATCGACGCCGTTCTTAAAAACAGAGAGCGCACCAACGCCCACATCCGACTGAGCGAACGCAGTGCTGGTCATGGCACACATCAACGCCAGGACCATTAGCAGACTTCGCTTCATCTTGACTTTACCTCCCTTACTCTCGTTCAGACCGGGCGCTCTGCGAGATTCTTACCGAACCCCGCAGAGCACGTCGGTATGGATTGGCTATCGCTTAATGATCAGCTTCATGACCTTGGAACTCTTGAGGTCATTGGGCTGATTGCCCCGGGCAATGACCACGAAGATATAGACGCCATTGGCCACAGGCTGATTGTTGGCAGTCAGTTTGTTCCAACTTACTGAGGTGCCTACGCCGGATTTGCTCCAAATCATGCGGCCCATCACATCGTAGACCATCACTTGAGTGACGGCGATGCCGCTGCCAAGGGTCTTGAAGACCACTTCGCCATTGCTGGTGGCTTCAAAACCGGTGACTTCAAAGTTGCCGCCGATGGTCTTCACAGTAACGGTCGCGCTCTTGCCAGAATACTCGGCCTTGAGCGTGTCGCCCGCTGCGACTTCGAAGTTGTTCTTACCGAACAAGACTTCACCCTTGTAGCCGCTGCCGGACTTGGCTGCTTCGACGCTGGCCGTCTTCTGCGTCTTGCCCCCGCGCGTCTGGGTGACGGTGACGGTGACTTTCGCGCCACTGGCCTCGCTGTCGCTGACCATGACAAAGACCGACTTGGCGCTGACATCTACTTCTTTGAGTTCTTTGCCCGAAGCGTCAGTGAACTTCACGGACTTCGTCGAGTCTGGAAACGGGCCCGACTTGCGATCCGGGATGATGTTGATGATCGTCGCCGCATAGTCAGCCGGATTATTGGCGTCTTGATAGTGTGTTTCGATGAAGTCACGATCTTCCATCTGGAGGTTGCCGTCGCGCTGACAGACCCCGTTGCAGCCACTCGGCTGGCCGGGGCGGCGCAAGGGCAAGCCCTGCTTGTTGACGAAGACGCCCGTGTTCGGGCCCGTCTCCCAGAGGTCAACCATTTCTTCATCCATCGTGTCACGATCCAGCACGGTAGCCATGATCTTCTCGACGAGATCGCTGCTCGTATTGGCATCGGCGTCCGTGACTTCGACGAAGACATCCATACCGACTTTGTAATTCTCGATGTTTCCGCCCGAATCGTTGGTGAAGCGAATCGCAACGGTCTTCTGACCGGCGGGAGTGACCGAGAAAGCCAGAGAGCTCATCACACGAGCCGTCGCATAGGTCGTGTCGAACTCGTCTTGGCGCTGGGTGATTTCGCCCGCTTGTTGCAAATCGCGATATTCTACATAAAGAGCGCCGCCGCCGTAGGTGCCGAGCTTGCCATCGCTGTCGCCGCCGTCATTGCGAGCTGCGACGAGCTTGACCGAGTCGGGGTTGCGGAAGACGCCCGTGTTGATGCCTGTTTCGACGAGCATCGCGCGCTCGCGGCCGCTGCCGTACGGGGCAAAGATGCCGACCGCGAGGGTGTTGACGCGATCGCTATCGGAGTTGGCATCGACGTCTTTTACTGTAACGAAGACGTCCTCGCCGACCTTGAACTCTGCCTTGGCCTTGCCCGTGACGTCGGTGAATTCGACCGTGCTGGGGTTGGCTTCGGCGATCTTGGCCATAGCGAGGGCGAAGTCGCTCGGGTCGTTGGGGTCACCCCAGCTGCCCGCTGACGGACCGGGCGTGACTGGGCCGGGCCCAGGACCGCCGCCCCCGCCGCCGCAAACCACTGTAGAGCTGAGGCTCACAGCCGGACCGGCGACGTTGACTTCGACCGGCGTCACTTTGCCCGTAATCGTAAACGTACCGGCGGTGACGCACTGCGCCTGATAGGTATAAGAGAAGCTCTGGCCCACATCGAGCGTTTCGATGCTGCCAGCCTTGGTCGTGCCAAGCGCCTTCAGGCCATCGACATCGTCGCTGGCAATCAAAGCTTTAATCTTCTTCTTCGCTGTGACGGTAATTTTCACCGTGAAGGGGGCACCGATGGCGGCCTGCGCCGGGGCCTCGCGCTTCACTTCGACAAATTCATTGGACTGCGTATCGGCCTGAGGCTTCGCGACTCTGAAAAGAGCGCTCGACTCAGACTGAGTGCCGCTGACTCTCACGTTACAATCGAGCGTGAGCGACTGCTGCGCACCGTCGGTCACTGCCACAACGCGACCACTAATACGATACGTGCCCGCCGAGTTGGCCTTCACCCGATAGGTGAACGTAAAACTCTGGCCGGAAGAGAGCGGCGTGATGCTGCCCGCCTTGGTCGAATCGGTGGCCGTAAGGCCATCGACATCGTCGCTAATAATAAGAGCGCGGACGGATTGCTTTGCCGTGACAGTGACTTTTACAGCAAAGGTCTCGCCCGCTTTGACTGAGCTCGGCAAGGAGCGCTCAAAGCTGATCGCGGCGTTGCTGGTACGACAATCGGCGCCGCCGCCGTCGGTCCCGCCGCCGCTGGTTACGCTCATCGGAGCGCGATAGAAGAGCGCGATCGTGTCTTTGTCATCGACTTCGAGAGAGACCGGTCCGGGATTGGACGGCCCCTTCTCGTCAAAGAGCACCACACCCTCGGTGTTGCGGAAAACACCCGTGTTCGGGCCGGTCTCGGTGACCGTGATCATAATATATTTGCCCGTGCGCGGGTTGAGGAGTGTGACAGCGTTGTCGATCGTATCGGCTTCTCCAGGATTATAATTCTTGTCAGGGTCTTCGACCGTGACATAGACCGAGTCACCCACGTCCAGAATCTGATTAATAGGACTGCCGGCCTTGTCGGTGAGGGTGACTTTGCCGCTCGTCCGATCGGTCTTGGCCGTATCAATGCTGATGTCGGTTGGATCTGTGGGGTCCTGATAGCGCACGAGGATCGTGTAGCCGTTCATCACTTCGAGCGTCCCGTTGTTGGAGCTGAACTGACCGTTCGAGGCCCCAATCTTAAGACCGGGCTGGCTGCGGAAGAGACCGGTGTTGTTGCCCGTCTCTTGCAAGCTCACCCGCTCGCGATCCATAATCTTATCCAAACTGCCAACCCAAACCTCGACAACCGGGTTGCCCTTAGCCGTGCCGTCCATCGTGACGGTGCCATCGAGCATCTCGGCCTCTTCGGCATTACGATTTTCATCGATATCGTAAGCCGTGACAAACAAGGTATCGCCTACCTTCCAGTAGGCCTTGGGGTTCCCGTTGGCATCGGTGAATATGACGGAACCCTTGCTGGCCAATGCCGTGGGAGCGATAGCCGCAATGCCCACGATAAACACAAGCGCGGCGAAGGCCATCATGCTCGCCACTCTAATTCTGCTATTCTTCACTTGCTTACCTCCTTCAAAAGGACAGTTATTGTTCCAATAGGCTCTCGGCCAAAAGAATAAATTCGCAGCGGTTTGCTGCTTGCGCAGTGCCAACCACCTCCTGCTGGATAACTGGTGCATCAGAAATAATCCTTGAACTCATCCCGCTAAAACAGTTAACGCCTCCCAGGCAAGGGTTTGACTCGATTTTACCGATATCGTCAACCCCTGTCAAGTTAAAAGAGAAATTCCCACTCTTCTTCCCGTCACGCTCTTGGGAGAGAGACATCGAAGCAACTCTATCGAGCGAAGAGGGCAAAACCCTTCGTACAGATAGGCATGTCCCTCGGGTACTCTCACCCCGCGGAAAAAGCTGAGAATATCGTACCATAATGCGGACTCCCTTGTCAAGCTGAGCCGGAGCCTGAGAAATAAAAACCATACTCCCGTCTTGAGTTCGGTGTGGCCTGTCAAACCACAAAAAATCTGATTTCAACGGCGATAAATTTATTGCCCCCGGCCGTGAGGAGTACAGCACTGCTTGAATACCTTCTCGTTGCATTGGCTCAGTCTAACGTCCGTCACCGGGGCACTGAAGGACATCCGTCCCAGAGGGCGATGATCTACGTAAGACGAAATGAGCCAAGCGTAATTAGCATTACGGTGCAGGCAGCTTCTAAAAAATTCTCGTGCGCTGGGGCTGAGCATCACCATTTTGAAACCCTATGGAGAGAAGTAGCGAAGGCAGATTTGATTTTTTCAGTCTGTCACTCAAATGGCTAAGCTGCTAGCAAAAACTCGCATTGCGTTAATTAGGCTACTACTAGCGTCGGCGCGCCAGCACGCGCTTGGCCGCCGCGACGATCGCCTCTGCTGTCAGCCCATAAAGTTTAAGCAATTCATCGGGTTTGCCGGATTGGCCAAATTTGTCGCGAATCCCGACGCGCTCCAAGGGCACTGGGGTTGCCTCGCTCACGATCTCGGCCACCGCGCTGCCAAGCCCCCCGATAATACTATGTTCTTCAACTGTAACGGCACAGCCCGTCTGGGCAGCCATCTCCGCTACTTTGGGATCTATCGGTTTAATCGTAGACACGTTCACAATTCGGGCCGAAATTTTCTCTTGCGCCAGCTGCTCGGCCGCCAGGAGCGCATGATAAACCATCAACCCGCAGGCAAAGATGGTCACGTCCTTGCCTTCTTTTGTGCTATGCGCTTTGCCCAGCTCAAATTGATGTGTGTCGTCATAAATAACGGGAAAAGGCGCGCGAGCGAGCCGCACATAGACCGGACCGGGATGATTAACAATCGCATGAATCACTTTCTTCGTTTCAACCGCATCCGCGGGCGCAATCACGGTCATATTGGGCAAGACGCGCATCAATCCCACATCTTCGACCGTCTGGTGCGATGCCCCGTCTTCGCCGACGGTCAGACCCGCGTGCGTGCAGACAATCTTCACGGGCAGGTTTTGATAAGCGATATTCTGTCGAATCTGCTCCCAGGCTTTGCCCGTCGCGAAAATCGCAAAGGTGCTCACAAAAGGTTTCTTGCCCGAAGCAGCGAGTCCCGCCGCCGCACCAATCATATTGGCTTCAGCGACGCCAAAATCAAAAAAACGTTCCGGATACTTTTGCCCGAACCATTGGACGCGCGTCGATGCCGGCAAATCGGCCGTCAGCGCGACGATCTCTTTATCTTTAGCCCCCAGCTCGACGAGCGCTTCGCCGTAGGCATTGCGTGTCTCTTGAAAAGTAACCAAACCTGAACACCTCTTATTTTATCTTTTTTATCTTTCTCGCTTATTCCAACTAAGAAATAGAAAAAATTCTTTTGCGATTTATTTATTCTGTAATTTCTTCCAATCGGCAATAAACTGCTGCAAGCCCGAATCTGTTAAGGGGTGATCGAAGAGTTTTTCAAAAACCCCATAGGGCATCGTACCGATGTGCGCCCCCATCAATGCCGCTTGCACTACGTGTATGGGATGGCGGATGCTCGCGACTAGAATCTCGGTCTCAAAATCATAGTTGGCATAGATTTGGACAATCTGTTCGATCAAGTGCATGCCGTCTTCACTTCGGTCATCCAACCTGCCGACAAAGGGCGAGACAAACGAAGCGCCGGCTTTCGCTGCAACCAATGCTTGCGTCGGCGAGAAAACCAGAGTGACATTGGTGCGAATTTTCTCTTTCTTAAAAATTTTGACGGCCTTCATGCCCTCGCGGGTCATCGGCACTTTGACTACGACATTTTGGTGAAGCTCGGCCCACTTGCGTCCCTCGCTCAGCATTCCCTGCGTTTCGGTGCTGATCACTTCGGCGCTGATCGGGCCATCGACGATCGAACAGATTTCTTGCAGGACTTTGACCGGGTCTTTGCCCTCTTTCATCAAAAGACTCGGATTGGTCGTAATGCCATCGAGCACGCCCATATCGTTGGCTTTGCGAATTTCTTCTATGTTGGCTGTGTCTAAGAAAAATTTCATGATGCTTCAATTCTCTATTCGCGCAGTTTGCGAATTTGTTCTAGATTCATGGGGTCCGAGCTATCATCGTCTTTAGGTGTCTCCAGTATAAACGGTTTTTCTTTCAACGCTTTATGATTCACGATTCTCTTAAAACCTTCTAAGCCGATAAATCCCTTGCCGATATGTTCGTGTCGGTCTTTCTTGGAGCTGTGCGGAAATTTTGAATCATTCAAGTGAATCAACTTGAGTTTATCCAGCCCGACGCATTCATCTACTTCTTTGATCATTTTTTCCAGCCCCTCGGCTGTGTGCAGCTCATACCCCGCACACAACGCATGACACGTATCGAGACACACGCCGACGCGTTTTGCATCTTTTGCTTTGAGATTATCCAATATCATAGAAAATTCTTCAAACCGCCAGCCCAGTTCGGTGCCGCCGCCAGAGCAAATCTCCAATAACACTTTGACTTGAGGAGCGCTTCCAGCTTCGTCGCTCGCAAAGACAGCTTCGAGCGCTTGAGCGACGCGCTTAAGCCCCGCCGCCTCGCCCGAACCCATATGCGCGCCAATGTGGGTGTTGATGTGCTCGATGCCTAGTTCTCCGGCGCGTTTTACTTCGTCCTTCAGCGCTTGCACCGACAAGGGAAAAATTCTCTGCGAATCGGGCGAGCCTAAATTAATCAGATAAATCGTATGAATCACAGTGTAAACCACAGAACTCTTTTTTCTTCTATTAATAAAGCGCTCGGCTTCGTCAGGTTTGAACGCGCTCATCTTCCAGCTGCGTGCATTGTGCGAAAAAATTTGCAAGGCGTTGTTGCCCAAGGATTCGGCCTTATCGATGGCTTTATCGGCTCCGCCCGCCGTCGAGAGATGGCACCCTAAGATCATTAAATTATTTACCTCATGCTTGCGAATGGTGTGAGTATACGAGTTGATGCTCAAATTGTAAAGCGTGGTTGGTTTTACGAGAGATTGATTTGAGTTTTCAGCTCAGCAAGCTGCGCGTCCCGCTCTTTCCTCCTCTCAGCACAGATCGTGATATGACCCAGTTTACGCCCCGCGCGCAGTGCTTTGTTATACAAATGCAAGTGCGTTCCCGGGAGCGCGAGCATATTTTTAATCGAGGGCAGTGTGCCAATCAGATTCACCATCGCAGAATAGCCTCTGGGTTGAGTGGACCCCAATGGCAGACCGGCAATGGCGCGCAAATGATTCTCAAACTGACTCGTCTCGGCTCCTTCGATAGTCCAGTGTCCGGAGTTGTGCACACGCGGAGCCATCTCATTCGCAAATAATTTTTCGTTCACTTGAAAAAATTCGATGGTGAGCACGCCCACATACTCAAGCGCTTCAAGCACGCGCGTCGCATAGGCTTCGGCTTGCTTTTGAAGCTCTATCGTCAAGCGCGGAGCAGGCGCAAGCGAGAGCCTCAAGATTCCATCGCGATGCTGATTTTCTACCAAGGGATAAAAAATTATTTTCCCATCGCGGCCTCGTACGCTCAAAATGGAAAGCTCGCGATCAAAGTTTATGAATTGCTCTAAAATCTGAGGTTGCGTTTTGAGAGCTTGCCAGGCTTTTTCGATGTCTGCATTTTTTTTGATGACGAGCTGACCTTTACCGTCGTAGCCCAGGCGCCGCGTCTTGAGCACAGCGGGAAAACCCATTTGGTTAAGCGCCCGGCCAAGCGCTACACGGGAGCGTACCTCAATAAAATCGGGCGTCGGGATTCTTAGATTTCTGAAAAAATTTTTTTCTGTAAACCTGTCTTGAGAAACTTCAAGCGCTTTCGGCGAGGGGAGAACGGGAAGGTACTTGGACAAAAAGCGTGCGCAGCCAACGGGAACGTTTTCGAATTCGTAAGTAATACAGTCGAGCCCTTCGACAAAACGAGATAAGGCTCTTTGATCTTCATAGGAGCCAACTACTAGATCGGCCAAATCCCCTGCGGGCGCTTCAGCTGATATGTCATAGAAACGAAATTGAAAACCCAGCGGATAACCCGCCAGCGCCAGCATGCGTCCTAGTTGTCCACCGCCCAAGATGCCAATCTTCATTTGTTCTTTTATTTCTCTCGTGGATCGCGATGATTGTTGGAAGACTGAGTCTGCGCTGCGCGGTATTTTTTTAGCGCTGCGCGAAATTCTGGGTATTTGTTAGCCAAGATCGCTGCAGCCAAGAGCGCAGCGTTGACGGCTCCCGCGTGGCCAATCGCGAGGGTTCCCACAGGAATTCCCGCGGGCATTTGTACGATCGAGAGCAGCGAGTCAATGCCCTGAAGCGCTTTTGATGCTACGGGCACGCCCAGCACCGGCAAGGTTGTTTTTGCGGCCGTCATGCCGGGCAAATGCGCCGCTCCGCCCGCACCGGCAATAATGACTTCTAAGCCTCTTTGCTCGGCAGAAGCGGCATACTCAAAGAGCAAGTCAGGGGTGCGGTGCGCCGAGACGACGCGCACTTCGTAAGGCACTCTCAGCTCGTCCAACATTTTCGTGGCGTGCTCGAGCGTCTCCCAGTCGGACTTCGACCCCATGATCACGCCAACCAAGGCATATCTCGTCTTTCTCTTCTTATTATTCACGTTCATACCCAGAAGATTTTAGGCGAATGACTCCACAAAGAGCAAGATCTCTATCAAAAAAGAAAGGGGCGATCTGCCAATCGCCCCTTTCTACTCTAGTTTTTCTTCAGTGTCTTCTATACTTCTATACTCAAGCCACCCGACCCCATTCGATCTTCTTTAAGAGAAGAGACTCCCATCGTCTGGCTGAGAGAGGGGAGCATCGGCACGCCTTGCGCTGGTTTGCAGATGAGTCGATCCCGATTGAGGTCATGCAAACGGTCCAGCTCGGTATTCGCACTCCAGACAAAAAAAGTAATTTCAAGCGTTGCGTAACCCTCCGGGCAGGTGCTGTTGTAGGGCATCGGATTGTCGACCACGAGCACCGGGCCCAGAAGGCTTTCTAGCGCCTGTTGGCGTTGCTCGAATTCTTTCGTGACATTGAAGATGTTGGTCTCCAGTTCATCAACGGAGCTTTGCAAATTGGCGTTCATCGTTTCGAGTGACTCTAGGCGTTTTGTAAAGATTTGAGAAGTGCCCGCCGCTTGCTGCATCTGATTCTTAAAATTTTCTAGCTCTTTTTGCTGTGCTTGCACTGTCTCGGCCAGTCCTTTGAGTTGGCCTGTGAGATTTTCGACTTGTGTCTGTACCGACGTCGCAAAATCCGTCGCTTTTAATTTTGCAAACTCGGCACTCTGGTTTGCCAAATTTTGATTCAGTAGCTTGACTTGGTCTTGAATAGGGCTCAACTGTCGCTGCGCCAGCGCGATCGCCACATAAACCGATAACCCCGTTGCTGCCAGTATGAGCAAGCCCCAAAAGATTCGGTTGACGGTCGTCGTTTCCATGGCCTTTTGCATATGAATGTAATTATCGTTACATCAGTCTAAGTGAGGGCAAAGAGCGCGCTCAAGGAATCTTGTTTGGTATGCAGTGGACATCAGTCACCCGCGAAGTGTAAAATAAGAAAAACAAATCAACAAGACAAATTTGGAGGAGGGGGTGAAAAATGCAGCAGTGCAGCTAACTTAGGTTGGATACAGACTCTCTCTATCTCAGAGAGAGGACTCTAAACACCCGAGGAGGGTCGAAAAAATTATGAAAAAGATTTTGATAATCGGCCTTGTACTAGCGCTTGTCGTACCCTTGCTATCGATCGGACAAGGGCAGCCCACCAGCACGCTCGCTGCTGTGAAAGCCCGCGGTAAGTTGATCTGCGGAGCCAACCAAGCCCTTCCCGGTTTCGGCTTCCTCAAAGACGGCAACTTTAGCGGGTTCGATGTTGATTATTGTCGGGCCTTGGCATTAGCCATCTTCGGCGACGCAACGAAAGTCGAATTCCGCCCGCTGACGGCAGCGGCGCGCTTCACGGCTCTGTCCGCCGGAGAGATCGATGTCTTGATCCGGAATACTACCTGGACCTTCGGGCGTGATGTCGATTTAAAGCTCAATTTTGGTCCCACGACCTTTTACGACGGTCAAGGGTTCATGACCCGCAAGACATCCAAGATCAAGGCTCTGAAGGACCTCAACGGCGCAACAGTCTGCGTCCAGACAGGCACGACGACTGAGCAGAACTTGGCTGACCTGGCCCGTAAATTGGGGATTACCATCAAGCCCGTCGTCGTCAACGACTTGCCTTCCTTCATCAAAGCTTATGAGGAGGGCCGTTGCGATGCCGCGACCACCGATGCCTCTGGCCTGGCGGGCGTGCTTGTCCAGCTCTCCAAGCCGGACGACCATGTCATTCTGGCCCAGCTGATCTCGAAAGAGCCGCTGGGACCCGTCGTGCGCCACGGCGACGATCAATGGTTCGATCTCGTCAAATGGGCAGTCAACTGCACCATCGAGGCCGAGGAGGCCGGAGTGAGCTCGGCGAACGTCGCGCAGCAAAAAGAGAGCAAGGACCCCAACATTCGCCGCTTGATCGGGCTCGAGGGTGATTTCGGCAAGAAGCTCGGCCTGGACGACAACGCCTGGTGCGCCAACGTCATCGCCAAAGTAGGAAACTACGGCGAGATCTATGTACGCAACCTCAAGGCCTTGGGGCTGGCACGCATTGTCGAAGGCAACCCATCTCCCAACGCGCTGTGGACCGACGGCGGTTTGATCTACTCTCCGCCGTTCCGTTAAATCGAAACAACCGAAATGACTGCGGGTGCGGTTCAACCTCTGAGCCGCACCCCTGACTTTTTCCGATGCTTCGATGAATATTCCAATCCGAGCGCACCCGAGAATCCCGTTTTGGCGCAATGCCCGATTCTGGCATATCTTCGGCCAAGTCGCTTTTATCTTCATCATCGTCTTGATAGCCAACTGGTTCTACACCAATCTGCGTTTTAACATGCAACGTACGGGCATCGAAGTCAATTTCAACTTTCTCCATCAAATCGCGAGTTTCGACATCGGAGAAGGGCTTGCGTTTGAACCCACCGATTCGTTCGCCTACGCCTTCCTCGTCGGCGTGGTCAATACGCTACGCGTCATCGGGATCGGTCTGGTGCTGGCCACGTTCATCGGCTTAATGGCCGGCATGGCCCGTCTTTCGAGCAACTGGCTGATCAGTCGGATCGCCGGAGTTTATGTTGAGACTCTGCGCAACACGCCGCTCGTAGTCCAGCTCTTCTTCTGGTACACGGCTGTATTTTTGAAACTTCCCAAGGTAGACGAGAGCATCGAACTGCCGGGACCGATTTATTTGAACCAGCGCGGGCTCGCCCTACCACAACCCTTTCCAACAGAATCCTTCTCGCTCTGGAGCTACTTCTTGATCGCGGGTCTCCTCATCGCGACCGGGGTCTACATCGGGCGAAGAATTTATTTGAAGCGCATCCAGCGACCGGGCTTTCCGGCGCTCTGGGCGCTCTCGGCTTTGCTTGGAATCGCTGGCTTAGGTTGGGCCGTATTGCTCGCCCAACCGCCGATCGCCTGGCAGGTGCCGGTCATGGGAAACTTTAACTTTGAGGGGGGATTCCAGCTCACCCCGGAGTATGCTGCACTGCTCTTGGGGCTAGTTGCCTACACGGGAGCATTTATTTCCGAGATCGTCCGCGCCGGGATCTTGTCGGTATCCAAGGGCCAGAAAGAAGCCGCGCGGGCCCTGGGCTTAACCCATCTTCAGCTGCTTCGGCTCGTCGTCCTGCCCCAAGCCCTGCGTGTGATGGTCCCCCCGATGACCAGCCAATATCTCAATTTGGCGAAAAATTCGAGTTTGGCCGTGGCGATCGGCTACCCCGATCTGTTCAGCGTCGCCAGCACGATCATCAACCAAAGCGGCCGCGCCATCGAAACGATTTTGCTACTCGCCGCCAGTTATCTGTCGATGAGCCTGCTGACCTCGCTCTTCATGAATTGGTACAACCGACGAGTGAAGCTGGTCGAGCGTTGATCTTCTATGAAAGAAAACCCGATCGCGCACAGCGAGATGACTACATATACAGAGGTCCTGGCTCCGCCCACGATTCGTTTGGGACCGTTGCGTTGGCTGAGAGAGAATCTCTTCAGCACCTGGTTTAACACCCTGCTCACGATTGGAGCCCTCTTCTGTTTGGGGTGGCTCTCCAGCGGTCTGTATCAATGGATGATTGCGTCAGCCACCTGGAGCGGCGGGGCCGAGGCGTGTCAACAAGCTCGGACCGCCGCGCTCAAGCAAGATCTCCCCAGAGGAGCGTGTTGGAATGTCGTCCCGGAGAATTTGCGAACTTTATTGGTCGGGACGTATCCCGGCCCAGAACTCTGGCGGGTGTGGGCCTGTGTTTATTTCGCGGCGACCTTGCTGGGCTTGAGCGGGGGGTTATGGGGGCGGCTGGTGCGCGAAGCCGCTATCGCTTTGGGATCGGCGGCGATTCTCTTGCTCTTGCTCCCATTTAACGGGGAGGAGCGACTCTGGATCGGGGGAATCGCTCTGGGGACATTCGTGGGGTTGGGCCTTGGCTGGTGGCGCAGCGCTCAGAGACTCTGGCGCTGGAACGTCTTAATCTTATGGGCCCTGTCGCCGGTCATCGTGACTCTATTGCTGGGAGGATTTATCTTTCATCAGCCATCTCTCACCCAATCTTTCACAGTGTGGAGTCTCTTTCTCTTGTTCGGCCTCTTCGCAGCCATCTTGCTCTATCGGCGATCAAATCTCCCCATACCTAAGGCATTCGTTGCTTTCGCTGGCTTCGCTGCCTGCGCGATCGTGGGCTGGCTGGTCTTGCCAGAGTCACCCATGGCGGGTCTGCCGGAGAGTGTATTGCTGGCACTACCGCCCGTCACTACTACGCAGTGGGGCGGGCTGCTGCTCACTTTCATGCTGGCGATCGTGGGCATCGTCACTTCGTTTCCCTTCGGGGTCATGCTGGCGTTGGGGCGGCAGAGCTCCTTGCCCATCGTCCGTTGGGTCTCTGTCTCTTATATTGAGGTCATCCGCGGCGTGCCTTTTATCTCCGTGATCTTCATGGTCAGTCTCATGCTCCCGCTGGCCTTGCCCAGCC
>Ga0247727_10013253_pt1 | contig 13945 bp, 11 predicted proteins | sample WisWelCaveWW1625_FD_202498 | JGI IMG/M metagenome (GOLD analysis project Ga0247727, IMG submission 202498) | Biofilm microbial communities from Wishing Well Cave, Virginia, United States - WW16-25 | ecosystem: Environmental > Aquatic > Deep subsurface > Groundwater > Cave microbial mat | place... | reverse complement strand
ATTTTTACGACCACGTCCGCCTGGACTGCGCCGATTACCGCCAGACGCACCTCGAAGAATTGAAGCTCACCGCCCGCGTGGCTGCGGAGCGCGTGGTTTCCTCGCGACAGTCGTTCCGCTTGAACCCCATGAACTCGCGCGAGCGCCGCGTCGTACACCTGGCGCTCAAGGATTTCCCCGGCGTGCGCACGGCCAGCGACGGCTCCGGCGATCACAGACAGGTGGTCATTTATCCGGCCGATGCCAAGCCAGAGGGAAACAGGTAGGAAACTCAGAACTCAGAAATCAGAACTCCCCTACAGGACAGGGTTAGCAGGATGCTGAATTAGGGCAACTCTGTCATTCCGTAACCGCCGAAGGCGGTGAGGAATCTGTATCTTCCTGAGCGATCTGAAGACATACAGATCCCTCGCCCCGAAGCTTGGGGCTGGGGATGACAGCTTCTCGGTTTTTTCCTCAGCCTGCTACGGGACACGGTCAGAATTCCAGAAGGAATCCTGCTTTACCCACATTGACGCACTGGGTCGCGCCAATCTGTTCCCTCTTTCCCGCACATTCGTGGATGTGTCCGCAGAAAAGATACGCGGGCTGCACGTGTTCCACCCACTCTCGCAGCACGCGGCTCCCGGCGTGCTTCCCCAGCCAGACACGGTCCAGCGCTGTGCCGTGCGGCGGGAAATGCACCACCAGATAAAATGGCGCCGGCGCTTCCAGAGCAATCAGCGCTTTCGCGATTTCCGCCTCTGTGTATTCGCCCGGGGTGTTGAACGGCGTGGGGTTGCTGTAGCCGAGGCCGGCCCAGCGGCGGCCGCCAAATTCGCGGACCTGGCGGTGAAAGTCCACGAAGCCGTGGCGCACGCAGAACTCGCCGCTTTGTTCCGCGGTTTCGTGGTTGCCGGGGAGCACCCACAGCCGCTGGCCGAGCGGATGCAGGGTTTGGCCGCAGGGTTCGAGCCCGCGGCCGAAGGTGGAAAGGTCGCCGGCGGATATGTAGAGGTCCGCGGGCTGCGCGACGACGCGTGCCAGGGCCCGGGTGTCGCCGTGGATGTCGCTAAAAATGAGCACGCGCATTGGACGATGTTTACTCCACCACCCAGCCCTGTTCCACAACCTGCCCCGCGGAATCGAAGACGATGCGGTATTCAAACGGCGCCGGGCGGCTGGCCAGCGGGCGCGGAAAACGCAGGTCGTTGAAGACGATGGTTTCCCGCTGGCCTTCGCGCGAATAGCGCGCCACAGGGAAGCGGGCGAACCAAAGGTAAACCTGCACCTCGCGCACCTGCCGGGCACGCGCGAGAACCGCCGGCGGCGTCTGGTGCGGGACAAATCGGAACTGTGGTGGCGCTGCGTCGAGCACGCTGAAGACCGACTGGTGCACGCCGCCGGCCGTTTGGACCAGCCCGGCCCAGCGCGTGAGCGAAGGCGGCAGTGGCACAGCGGCTAGACTTTCCACGGCCAGCCCGCTGGATTCGATAAAGGATTCCACTCGCCGAACGGCCACGTTGTGCGCCACGCCGCAAGCCAGGATGTAAGCGGCCGCAGCCGCCATCCCCGCACGGCACCACGATTCCCGGCGCACGCGGATTCCCCAGCCGCGATAGGCGGGAGCGTAAAAGCAAATCCCCAGGATGGCCACGGAGATTCCGACTGCAGTCCACGACAGGGGAATGCTTCCCAATTGCGCCACCAGCCCGGCGCCAACTGCCACCAGAGACGTCGCGGCCCAGGCGCGCCGCGCGCGCACGGATGGCCCGTGGGGCACTGCGAAAATCCACGCCAGAAGTTGCGGCAGCAGCACCAGCGCGGCAAATACAAAATCAATGATGAACACCAGGTCCCAGGCTACGCGCTGGCGCGAGAGTGGACTCCAGGCCATCGTGCCCCACGATGTAATCAAGTCAAGAAGGATGTGGCTGGCGATGCCGGTTGCGGCGAAACCGGCCAGCTGCAGGTATGAAGTCGCCGCCGTGGGTCGCCCTGCGCGGCCCCGCCGCAGGATCCACCAGCGCGCGAGCGCCGCCATCGCCAAAGCGAACACCGGCAGGCACACGATGGAATGCGTCACCCAGCGGTGGAACTCGAGAGTGCCAACCGAACTGCGGCTGATGGGGCCCAGGATGATGTCTGAATCCGGAAAGAGCGCGGCCAGGGTAGTGGTCCAGACCGCGGCGCGGGAATCTGCGGGGCCCGGCCCGTTTGCGGGCCGCTCCCGCGAGCCCGCAACAACTCGCGTGCCTGGCGCAAAAAAGGCTTTGGCGATCAGCGCGCCGGTCAGTCCGTGGGTGATGGGGTCCATTGCGCCAGCGTAGCGTAGTCAGCGGAACGGCGCGATGCAAGACTGCGAAATAAGAGGTTGCGCTTAGTTGTGCTGCTTGTGGCGCTCACAGGACATGAATCAGCGGAGCGCGTTTTTCGACGACGCGGCCGATGACGCGCGCGGGAACGCCGCGCGCAGCCAGTGCGGCGAGCGCTGCGTCCGCGGATTCGGGCGCCATGGCGACGAGCAGGCCGCCGCTGGTCTGGGGGTCAAACAGCAGCGCGCGATTTTCTTCTGTCACACGGCCGGCAAACTCGACGCATCCCTCGATGAACTCGCGGTTGTTTTTCAATCCGCCGGCCAGGAAACCGTCGCGCGCGGCCTGCGCGGCCCCGGGCAGGTATTCGATCTTGCCGTGCTCGATTTCCAGAGACACCTTGCTTCCCGCGGCCATCTCCCGCGCGTGGCCCAGCAGGCCAAAGCCGGTGATGTCTGTGACCGCGTGAATCGCGTTGGCCCACTCGCCGGCTTGCAAGACTTCCGCAGCTTCGCGGTTCAGCCGCGTCATCGAGGCGATGGCTACAGTCACGGACTCGGCAGACGCCTTATCATTTTTCAGCGCCGTGGCGATAACGCCGGTCCCGATGGGCTTGGTCAGCAGCAATGCGTCGCCCGCGCGCGCGCCCACATTACGCCAGATGCGCCGCGGGTCAATCACCCCGGTCACCGCGTAGCCGAATTTCAGCTCCTCATCGCGCACGGAATGCCCGCCAATCACCGTGCACCGCGCCTCCTCCATTTTCGACAGCCCGCCGCGCAGGATTTCTTCCAGCAATTCCGGCGCGCCTTTGGCCGGGAAACCCACTACGGAGAGCGCGGAGACCGGCCGCCCGCCCATGGCGTACACGTCGCTCAGCGAATTGGCTGCGGCAATCTGGCCGTAGACGAATGGGTCGTCGGCGATGGGCGTCAGGAAGTCCACGGTCTGAACCAGCGCTGTCGTGTCGTTCAGCAGATACACCCCGGCGTCGTCGCTGGTCTCAAAGCCCACCAGCACGTTGGGGTCAGATTGCCGCGGCAGGCGGCTCAGCACGGAGTCCAGTATCCCGGGACTCAGCTTTGCCGCTCAACCTGCGGCCTTCGCCATCGTCGTCAGCTTGACGCCTTCGGCCAAATAGGTTTCCTCCTTTTGAGGTTTGGCCAGTATATCGCGGGGACGGCTTCTGCGTTTTCGAACTTGAAATCCCTCCCTGCGAGGCCTCCCAATCGCGGTCTCGATTCTCAGTTTGTTAGACTACTGCCACGCCGATGCTGATGCGCGATACGCTGGTCCTGGCCTTTGGCGCGCTGCGCGCCCACAAGCTGCGCACGGCGCTCACGCTGCTGGGGCTGATCATCGGGGTCACTTCGCTCATCCTGGTAATGACGCTGATCCAGGGCGCCAACTGGTACGTGGAATCCAAAATCGCCAACCTGGGCGCGGATATTTTCCAGGTCTCGAAAAACCCGGTGGCCAGCGTCAACTTCAACGAAGTCCTCCGGGGGTTGAAGCATCGCGATCTCACCGAAGACGACTGGCACGAGGTGCAGGCGCGCTGCCGCAATTGCGTGGACGTCGGAGCGCAGGCGGATGTCTCAGCGCAGATCCGCGGCGGCGGCCAGTGGATGCGCAACGTGGAGATTCGCGGCCAGTCGGTCAATATGGGCGAAATCAGCGGCGTGGATATCGCCCGCGGCCGTTTTTTCAGCGATGGGGAAGCGCGCGCCTCCGCCCCGGTGGCCGTGGTCGGCCAGGGCGTGGTCGAAGAGCTTTTTTCCGGACGCGACGCCCTGGGCAAGACCTTCCGCGTGGCCGGGGAGGAATTCACCATCGTCGGCATCAATGAGCCCATCGGCTCGATCCTCGGCCAGGACCAGGACAACTTCGCCCTGATGCCGCTCGGGTCCTTCCGGAAAATCTTCGGCCACCGCGGCAGCCTGGTGCTCCAGGTGCAGACCGTTCCGCCGCTCGAACCGGCCATTGACGAAGTGCGGCTCATCCTGCGCGCCCGGCGTCACGTCCCGGCCGGCGAGCGCGACGACTTCTACTTCACCACCGCGGACACCTACCTGGCCCTGTGGAGCGACATCAGCTCCGTTTTTTTTCTCGTGTTTGTCCTCATCTCCTCGGTCTCCTCGCTGGTGGGCGGCATTGTGATTATGAACATCACGCTGGTGAGCGTGGCCGAGCGCACCAAAGAAATCGGCCTGCGCCGCTCCCTCGGCGCCACGCAGCGCGACATTGCCCGGCAGTTCCTGATCGAAGTCCTGGCACAGTGCCTGGCCGGCGGGCTTTTCGGCGTCGCCCTGGGGTTCGGAATTGCCGTGCTGCTTCGGCAGTTCACGCCGTTCCCCGCGTCGGTGCAATGGTGGGTGGCCGGGATGGGACTGGCGCTGGCCTCGGTGATTGCGCTCATCTTCGGCCTCTACCCTGCGGTCATGGCTGCGCGCCTCGACCCCGTTGTGGCCCTGCGCACCGAGTAGGGGTAATTTCTGCTTCCCCGCGAAGGAGTCCTTCGATGGCCAGGACATCATCTGCCGCAAGCGAGAAATCCTTGTACGGCGTTCACCCCGGCGTGGCCACGATGCAGAAATGGGTGTCCGAGCTGAAAGAAAAGACCGGCCGCTCCCTGGAGGAATGGATCGCGCTGGTGAAAAAAGATGGCCCCGCGGAGGAGGCATCCCGCCGCGAATGGCTGAAGACGAAGCACAAGATGGGCACCAATTCGGCGTGGTGGGTTGCCGAGCGGGCCGCCGGAAAAGGCGGAGAAGACTCCAGCCCCGAAGAATACCTGGCCGCGGCGGTGCGCTGGGTCGAAGAGCAGTACTCGGGGAAGAAGGCGGCGCTGCGGCCCGTCTATGACGCGCTGCTGGAGCTGGCCCTGAAGCAGGGACCGGACACCAAAGCCTGCCCCTGCAAAACCATCGTGCCGCTCTGTCGGAAAAATGTGTTCGCGCAAATCAAACCCACAACGAACACGCGCTTAGACCTCGGGCTGTTCCTCCGCGGCCAGAGAGCGCCCAGGCGCTTGATCCCCACCGGCGGGGAGGCCAAAGGCGACCGCATCACCCACCGCATCAAAATCACCTCTACAGCCGGAATTGATGACGAAGTGTAGCGTTGGCTCCGTGGAGCCTACGACCTGGCCGGCGAGTAGACTCCGCGGCGCACCGATTTGCCGTAGCGCAGCAAGCTGCGGTAGCATCGCGGGCCATGCTCAATCTGAAAACGCTACTTTTCATCCTTCTGTCGGTGGTCACCGTGTGGTTCGTGGCTGCGTGGTATGAAGAATCGCGCAAGAAGGCGTGGACCACGTACCACTCGCTGGTCGGCTTCGTGATGTGCTTCCTGGACACGCTGGGAATCGGAAATTTCGCCACCACCACGTCGGCCTTCAAATTCCGCAGCTCGGTTGCCGATGAAAAAATCCCGGGCACGCTGAATGTCGGCTACGCCATACCTACCGTGGCCCAGGCGTTCATTTACATCACCATTGTGGAAGTGGAGATCGTTACTCTGGTGCTGATGATCATCGCCGCCGTGGCCGGTGCGTGGCTGGGCGCCGGTGTGGTGTCGCACTGGCCGCGGCGCAAAATCCAGATCGGAATGGGTTGCGCGCTGCTGGCCGCGGCGGTGTTGATGGCGCTGCGGGCGATGGGCAAGGTCCCGCTTGGAGAAGGAACATACGAGCTGATGGGCATAAAACTCTGGCTGGGCCTGGCAGGAAATTTTGCGCTGGGCGCACTGATGACACTGGGCATCGGGCTGTATGCGCCGTGTCTGATCCTGGTGGGCCTGCTGGGGATGGTGGAAACCACGGCCTTTCCCATCATGATGGGTTCCTGCGCGTTTCTGATGCCCGTCGGAGGCATCCGCTTCATCCGCGTCGGCAGCTACGACGCCACGGCGGCTGTGGTCATGACCCTGGCCGGGCTCCCCGCGGTGCTCATCGCCGCCTACATCGTGGGTTCGATGAACCTCAACTACGTGCGCTGGATGGTCGTAGTCGTTGTGGTGTACACGGCCACAATGATGTTGCGGTCCGCGCTCAGGGAGCGCGCAGGGGTTGCGCAGACCGCCTGATGTGCGCGGGAAAAGCCTGATTCCAGTCCGGGAGGTGAAAACCAATGCCTGCGAAAAAAACGGGTGCTGGCACAGTGGCGGGGATGCACAGCGAAGTGGTCGCCAAGCGCACCGGCAAGGGCTGGGACGCCTGGTTCGCGGTGCTCGACAATGCCGGGGCCAGCAAATGGCCGCACCGCCAGATCGCCGAATTCCTCTACAAGAAAAAAGGAGTGGACGGCTGGTGGTCCCAGATGGTCACCGTGGGCTACGAGCAGGCCCGCGGCCTGCGCCAGAAGCATCAAAAGCCCTCCGGTTTCGAAATCAGCAGCAGTAAGACGCTGAACGTGCCGCTCTCCTCGCTCTACGGTGCCTGGGAAGACGCCCAGTTCCGCCGCCGCTGGCTGAAAGACTCGAATTTCACTGTCCGCAAGGCCACCGAAAACAAAACCATGCGCATCACCTGGGTGGACGGCTCAACTGACGTCCATGTGTACTTCCTCACCAAAGGCCCCCGGAAAAGCTCGGTCAGCGTCAATCACGGAAAGCTCTCCGACGCCAGGGAGGCCGAACGGAAAAAAGCGTACTGGAGCGAGCAGCTCGAGCGCCTGCGGGCCCGCCTTGAAACGAAGTAGGCGCATCGCGCGGCGCTGAGGTTTGTTATCCTGCCACTGGCTCCGGCGGAGCCTGCAAACTGTGTATCCCGTGCTTCCATTCCTGCGGTGGAGTGTGGCTGTGCTGTCCGCGCTGGCCGTATGCGCCGCAGGCGCAGCCGCACAGCAGGCGTCCGTTGCCGGGCGCGTCGCCGGCCCGCAGGGCCTGCCGGTGTCGGACGCCAGCGTGAAGTTATTCGGCGTAAACCGTGTGCTCATCGCGGAATCGCGAACGGCCGCCAACGGGGACTTCGCTCTGCCCGCCAGTCCCCCGGGGCGGTATGAGCTCCGCGTCGAAGCCGCGCATTTTTCGCCCTTCCAGCGCATCCTTACCCTGCCGCATCCGGGTCGCCTCGAGATTTCGCTGAAACTCTTGCCCGTCGAATTCGAAGTTACCGTCACCGGGCGCCACGGTTTGCCCGAGGAAACCTTTGTTGAGCCTGCCAGCGTGCGCCTGCGCGGGCGCGATGAGCTGGCGCGCCGCGACCCCGGCCATCTCCCCCGCGCGCTGGCCGAGGAGCCGGGCATCCTGGCCCAGGAAACCTCTCCGGGCCAGGGCTCGCCGGTGCTGCGCGGCCAGGGAGCGCAGACGGTCCTCTATCTCCTTGACGGAGTGCGTTTCAATAACTCGACCTATCGCAGCGGCAACACTCAATATCTCGGGTGGGTGCCTTCGAGTTCTGTGGATGCCGTGGAAGTGTTTCTGGGCCCGGCGGGCGCGCAGTACGGCAGCGATGCCCTGGGCGGCGCCATCAATGTGATGTCCACGGTGCTTCCGGCATGGACTGATTCGGGATGGAGCGCCACAGGCGAATCCGACACCTGGCTGAACTCTGCGGACCTCGGCGCCGGCAGCTCGCTGCGCGGATCGCTTGCGGGCCGCAACCTGGCGCTCAGCCTGGGGGCGCACTACGCGCGCCGGCAGGAGCTGCGCGCGGGTGGGGGCGAGGATTCACACAGCGCGCTGGTGCGGTTTCTGGGACTCAGCCGCGGGCAGGCGCTGTCTGTCCTGGGCAACCGCCTCCCGGACACCGATTTTGGCCAAAGCTCCTGGCAGGCCAAGCTTGGCGCGCGTTTGTCCCGCGACCAGTTCCTTACCCTGCACTGGCTGCAGTCCGAGCAGTACGGCATCCGCCGCTACGACCGCCTGCTTGGCGGAGACGGCAACCTGCGCAGCGAGCTGCTCCCCCAACGGCTGTCGTTCGCCTACGCGCGCTATCAGAAGCTTGGGGCGGGCCGTCTTCGAAACCTCGAAGCCACGTTTTCCGTCAACCGCCAGACCGACGGCGGAATCGCCCAGACGCGGCCCAGCACCGCGCTCGAGGACGAGCTTCAGCGCGTCACGGCCCTGGGCTACACCCTCGCGACGAGCTGGGCGCCGGCGCGCCGCCATTCGCTTGTGGCTGGCGCGGAGTTTTATGACGAATTCGTTTTCGGCCGCCGCACGAGCACTCCACCGGGGGGCCCCGCGCAGGCCGTGCGTCCGCGCTTCCCCAACGGCACGCGCTACGCCTCTCTGGGGCTCTACCTATCCGACGATTGGGAAGTCATTCCAGAAAAAATGCGCGTGGACGCCGGGCTGCGTTTCAGTTTTTTCCGTTTCCGCAGCCGCGCGGACAAAAATGTTTTCGCCGCCGGCGTGCCCACGGTTCCTGACTCCACCGAGCGCTTCACGGACATGACCTTTCACTCCGGGCTTTCCTACGCCATCCGGAGCGAGGTGCTTCTGTTTGGACGCGTGGCCCGTGGCTTCCGCGCCCCCAGCGTGTTCGACCTCGGCGAGCAGGGGCTGACCGGCGGCGGCTTCGAAGTTTCTCCGGATAACGCCATCGGCATCGGCGCGGAGGTCGGCGATTCTGCGGGCGCCGGCGCCGCCTCCACCGGCGCTGCGTGGAGCGCCCTGGGCGCTGAGCAGCTCTGGAGTTTCGAGGGCGGCCTGCGCTGGAAGGCGCGGAGATGGAATGGCAGCGTGGCGTTTTTCGATTCCGAGCAGTTTGACTCCATCCAGCGCCGCGCGCTGATTCTGGCCGCGCCGGTGACGGGTCAAATCATCGGCGGGCAGACGATAATCGCGCAGGACAGCGCGGGCAGAATTTTCACGGCTCTCGACCCGCGACCCGTGGTTTCCCGCGCCAACATAGGACGCATCCGCATCCAGGGGATCGAAGCCGCCGTGCGCGTGGACTGGTCCGCGCATTGGAGCTCTGCCTTCAAGGCGGGATTACAGCGCGGGCGGGAATTGGATACGCGGAATTTCGCGCGCCGCATCTCGCCGGACACCGTCTTTGTGTCGCTTCGCTGGCACTCCGGCGGCGGCCGCGTCTGGCTGGAAGCGTTTTCGGAGCTTGCCGGACCGCAGACGCGCCTGAACCCCGCGGAACTTTCTGACCCGCGCATCGGGGCGTTGCGCACCGCCGGCGGCATCACCAATTTCTTTAACGACCAGGGGCCACGGCTGGGCGTGGTTAGCGGCGGAGTCCTGACGATCACCGGGGAAACCCTTGCGCAGGTGATCGCCCGCGTGCTGGGCCCCGCAGGCGCGGGCGCGCCGCTGTTTACGCGCTCGGAAGGCTACGCCACGATGAATTTCCGGGGAAGCGTGACGCTGCGCGAGCGCCACGCGCTGACCTTTTCCTTCGCCAACCTCACCGACGCGAACTACCGGCGCCACGGCTCCGGCTTCGATTCGCCCGGCGTCGGCATCACGCTCGGATATCGCGTTCAGTTCCGGTGAAGCGGACCGCGCCGGGGCGGGCGGCTGTATGTGCTACGGCTGCTCTTCCCTGGCCGCGCGCTGTTCCGGTTTGTCTTTCACCATCCACTTCTCGAACCAGTAGCGCAGGTAGAGCTGCGTGCGCGCGAAATTCGAGGGCTTGGACGTGGTGCCGTGGAACTCCTCGTTGAACCGCACCATCGCCGTGGGCACCTTGCGCACGCGCAGGGCCTCGTAGAACTCCTCGGTCTGCGAAATGGGCGTGCGCAGGTCGTTCACTCCGGTCATCAGCATCGTCGGAGTTTTCACGTTGCCCGCGTACATCAGCGGGGAGCGCGTCAGGTGCTCGCTGGGGTCTTCCCATGGGAATTTTTTGAAGTTGCGGTACCACGACGCGCCGTCGGTGGTGCCTACGAACGACATCCAGTTGATCACCGGGCAGTTCGAGGACGCGGCGCGGAAGCGGTCCGTGTGCCCCACGATCCAGGCTGTCAGCACGCCCCCGCCCGAGCAGCCGTAGACGAACAGGTTGCGGTCGTCGATGCCGCCCCGGGTAAGGGTTTCATCCACGCCCTTCATCAGGTCGTCGAAGTCCTTGCTGGGGTAGGCGTACTTGATGGCGTTGCCGAACGCGCTCCCGTACCCCGTCGAGCCTCGCGGGTTGGTGTACAGCACCACGTAGCCGCTGGCCGCGTGTTCCTGCCAGCCGAAGTTGAACCCCACGTTGTACATCGCGTGCGGCCCGCCGTGAATCACCAGCATCATCGGATATTTTTTCGATGCATCGAAATCCGGCGGCCGGATGATCCAGCCCTGGATTTTGTAGTCGTCCGCGGAGGTGTACCAGATTTCTTCGACCCTCCCGAGCGTCAGATCGCTCAGCACATCTTCGTTCACGCTGGTGAGCTGCTTGAGCGCCGGCTGCGCCAGCGTAAAGCTCACCACGTCCCCGGGCTTATGGAAGGTCGAAGCCGTGCCCACCGCCTGGCCGTTCTTGTTGATGTCGCTCACGTTCAGCACGTGTGTTCCCTGTGTCACCTGACGCACTTCGCCTTTCACGGACGCGACGTGCAGGTTCACCGAGCCGCGGTCTTCTGACGTGAAGTAAATGCCGCTGCCGTCCGGCGCCCACTGGATGTTGGACACGCTGCGCTCGAAGCTGCCGGTCAGCAGCCGCGGGTTCGCTCCGTCAATCCCCATGACGTAGAGTTCGCTGTCCGTGTACGTGTCGTCGCTCCAGTCGTTCCCCAGGTAGGCCACCGATTTGCCGTCCGGAGAGACCTGCGGCTGGCCGTCTGGCCCCTTGCGCGTGGTCAGTTGCCGCACCTTTTTGTCCGCCACGTTCACGGCGTAGATTTCCGATTCCCGCCACTGGTGTTCCCAGTCCTCCGTGCGCAGGCTGCTGAAAACGATTTCCTTTCCGTCCGGCGTCCAGGAGGTGGAGCCGCCGCCGAAGCCGCCGCCGTGGTTGAAGTCCCCGCTGGTGAGCTGCCGCGGCGTGCCGCCGGTGGCCGGCACGGTAAAGATGTGCGTGTAGCCTTCCTCGAGGAAGCCGATGCGGTCGCGCCGATAAACCACGCGCTCGATGATGCGCGGGTTTTCGGTCCACTTGGCGCCTTCCGGGCGCGCCGGCATCCGGATGTTCCAGGATTCACGCTTGGGCACCAGCATCGTGAAGCCAATGGAGTTCCCGTCCGGCGCCCAGGTGACGCCTCCGGGACTTTTCTCGACGCGGGTGATTTGTGTCGTGGCGCCCTCGGCGTCCATCCAGCGCACAAAAATCTGCGTGCCCTTGGGCTCCCCTTCACGCGTGAAGGCGATGCGCGTGCCGTCCGGCGACCACCGCGCCCCGGAACCCTCGGTCAGGAAGCGGTTCTTGCTGCCGTCGCCGTTCATCACCCAGAGCCCCGACTTCGGTCGGTCGTTCACCTTGTCGATCCACCCCCGTGTGTACACGATTTGCTTCCCATCGGGTGAAATCTGCGGGTCACTGACGCTTTCCATATCGAAGTAGTGGTCCAGGGTGAGCTTGCGCGTTTGTGCTCCGGCGGAGGACGCCAGCACCAGCACACAGCACGCCACAAAAAAGAATCTCGTGCGCGACATTTCTTTCTCCTTTGTCGGATAGCGGCGGTCGCCGCCCGCTTTACTGGACGCAGGCCCGCCGCAGAAGGTTTCCACGCCTGCACAGCCCGAGGGGCCGCGCCTGGTATATACTCCGCGAAAGAATTTCAAGCGCTTCCATGCCACCTCAACGGATTGCCGGCCGCTATGAAATCGAGCAGGAAATCGGCCGCGGCGGAATGGGTGTGGTCTATCGCGCGCGCGATACGCGCCTGGGCCGCACCGTGGCGCTCAAAATGCTCCATCCCGAAGTGGCCCAGGATGCGGAGCTCGCCCGCCGCCTGGCCATCGAAGCCCGCGCCGCCTCCGCGCTGAACCATCCCGGCATCGCCACGGTGTTCGACTACGAAGAGCACCCCGACGGGCGTTTCATCGTCTACGAATTTGTGGCCGGCGATTCCCTCCGCAAGTTCGTCCCCTTGCTTTCAGGCTCAAAATTTCGACTCGGCCCCTTGCTGGATATTGCTGCCCAGATGGCCGATGCCGCAGCCGCGGCGCACGAACGCGGTATCATCCACCGCGACCTCAAGCCCGAGAACATCCTTCTGGTGGAAGGATTCGGCCAGACGGCGCGCATCAAAATCCTGGACTTCGGCCTGGCCAAGGTGCGCCGTCCTCCGTCCGTCTCGCCTGCCGCGCCGGATAGCGCGGAAACGGAAACTGTGCACACCACGCCGGGCTTGCAGGTGGGCACCGTCAACTATATGTCGCCTGAGCAGGTGGAGGGCGAACCGGCGGACGCCCGCAGCGACATCTACGCCCTCGGGCTGGTCCTCTACGAGCTGGCCAGCGGCAAGAATCCCTTCCTCGGGAGATCCTCCGCATCCACGCAGGCCAAAATCCTGCGCGATGAACCGCCGGCGCTGGCACGGCCAGATTCTCGCATCCCGGCCGAGCTGGACCGCATTCTGCACAAGTGCCTGCGCAAGCGCCCCGACGAGCGCTACCAGTCTGCCCGCGAACTGGGCGTGGACCTCAGCAATCTGCGCACGGACTCTGCGGCGCACCCGGCAGCGGAGCAGCCCGTCGCACCGGCGGCGAAGCGTCCCGATGCGCCCATCAGTATCCCGCGAGGCATCGGGCGTTCGCTGCTGATGGCCATACAGGCCGGATATCTGGCCATGTACGCGGCGTTCATCTATGCGGTCACGATGCGCCCCTTTGAGCCGGGCCGTGGACCCTCGCTGCTTTCTCACGATGAGCTGAACATGCTACTGCCGATTCTGGGATTCATCGCGCTGGCTGGCACTCCCGTGCGCCTGTACATTTTCAGCGCCGTTGCTATCGACTACGAAGATTTCGGGCGCAAGTACAGGCTGTTGTGGCCGGCGGTGATGGCGCTGGACCTTGTCTGGTCCGGCGCGGCGCTGCTGCTGGGGCCGCGGATTGAACTCCTGGCCCTGCTGTGTGTGGGCGGGCTGGCCTACCTGCCGCTGGCCCAGCGGCGCATGGTGTTCGACGCCTATTTCCCCACCGGCGGACGCACCTCGGGATTGCAACCGCTGCCGCCGCGCTCCGCACAGCATTCCGGCGGCCCGGAGCATCCAATCTCGTAGCCTGAATCGAGGAGGGAGCATCGATGCGAAACCTCACCGCTGTGCTGGCCGTAATGCTGCTTGCTGCGGGGGCCCTGGTGGCCCAGCAGCGCGAGGAAGAAAAATCGCGTTACACCCCCATCGAGATTATCTCCGCCGTGCCGGCCGACTATCCCTATAACAGCATCGCCGAAGGCACCGTCATCCTCGAGGTCCGCGTGGACCAGTGGGGCGACATAGAAGACGTCGGCGTGCTTCGCGACATCAAGTCGCTTACCGAACCCGCGAAAAAAGCGGTCAAGAAATGGAAATTCAAGCCCGCCAGCTTCGACGGCAAACCGGTTACCTCCACCATCGCCGTGGCCTTCAATTTCCGCACCCAGGTTGTCGTCGGCTACTAGCGCCCGGGTAGGTGGCGGCGGGTTCCGCGCCGCGGGACTTGCCATCTCTCCATCCCTTTCGTGAAACGCTGTCCCGCGCCCGCAACGCGGGCAGGAAATGTTTCATTTTCTTCTTGACAGCGCGTCCGGGCTGGGCATAATTATGCATTGCACTGCATAA
>Ga0247727_10013252_pt1 | contig 13946 bp, 12 predicted proteins | sample WisWelCaveWW1625_FD_202498 | JGI IMG/M metagenome (GOLD analysis project Ga0247727, IMG submission 202498) | Biofilm microbial communities from Wishing Well Cave, Virginia, United States - WW16-25 | ecosystem: Environmental > Aquatic > Deep subsurface > Groundwater > Cave microbial mat | place... | reverse complement strand
ATGCCCTGGAGGCCATCCAGTGCTTTGTGGAGCGGCGGCTGGGCGGGGAGACCGGCATCCGCGCCGTGCAGCGGATAGAGGGCGAGGCCGTTTGGAAGGCCGGCGCCCAGGGCCGCTGGTCCCGCGAGATGCTGGAGGCCGCTCTATCGCGCGGGCGTAAGGTCGTGCCCGGGCGCCCCGAAGAGCTCGTGAAGAGACCGGTGGCGTGCTTCCTCGAGTATAACGACGGGTTCCGCGCGACCATCCTGATGTTGGGCGGGATGGTGAACGAGAGCCTGGTCGCTCTCCGGGTGAAAGGCCGCAAGGAAATCGCTTCCACTCTGTGCTACGTGCCCATCGAGAACTCCAACAACTTCAGTTCGCTGGTGGACGCCATCGCCCGCATGTTTATCACTGGCAAAACCGACTATCCGGTGGAGCGCACTTTGCTCACCACTGGTGCGCTCTCCTTCCTGATGGAGTCGGCCCACCAGGGTCAGAAGCGGCTGGAAACGCCCATGCTCAACATCCAGTACCGGGCGCCGAAGAACTCCTACTACGCTCACGGAATGGGGTCCTGATATCTACTTTTCCGCTCCCGGCAAGACTGGCTCTGCCGTTTACCAGATTACGCGGCAGGGAGAGGTGCGGATTGCAACCCGTGAGCCGGAGCGTCCGAACGGCGTGGCGCTCAGCCCCAACCAGCTCACGCTCTACGTGACCGACAGCGCCCGCCAGCAGGTCTGGGCATTCGAGATTGCCGGCGATGGCTCGCTCGCCAAAGGTCGCGTGGTGGCCGAGTTGAAGTCGGACCAGCCGGGAGCCGCCGACGGGTTGAAGACCGATGAAGCCGGCAACCTGTACGTAGCCGGCCCTGGCGGCATTTGGATCTATACGGCGGCGGGCAAACGCCTGGGGACCATCGGGGTGCCGGAGACGCCGAGCAACTGCGCCTGGGGTCGCGGGTTCTCGGGTCTTTACATCACGGCTCGTACCTCAGTGTACTACGTTCCCTCGAAGGTCCCGGGGACCCGGACTTTCTGAACTTAGGCATCGATCATCCTTCCCTGCGCCTCACTTGGACAACGCCCTCATGGCCCGCGCCGCTTGCAGATTATGCCGCGCGTCGCCGTGGTCGGGCCGAAGATATAAAACCCGCTCGTAATCCCGGACCGCTTCCTCGAATCGGCGTTGTTCGTAGTAGAGGTTGCCGCGGGCAAAATGCGGCTCCCAGGCCAGGCCGTTCAGCTCGATGGCCTTCTGAAAACGCTCCCATCCCTCGGCGCGATTCAGGCGCACCTCGGCGACGCCCAGGTTCGTCCACAGAGTCGAGATGTCCGGGGCCATCGCCAGCGCCTTCTTGTAGACCCCGACCGCCTCTTCGTACCGGCCCTGGTTGGCGTACGCGGACCCCAGGCTGCTGAGGATCTCGGCCTGGTTTTTGGTTCCCGGGGGGGCCAGCTCGGCGGCCCGCTCGAAGGCCCCGATGGCCTCGACGAACTTCTTGCGCTGCGAATACTCGTAGCCCAGGTTATTGTGCGCGCGCCATTTCCCGGGCGACTTCACCGAGGCGTCCTGCCAGAGCGCCAGGGGATCCTGCCAGACGCGATTCCGGGCGTGCGTCCCCACCGCGTAGACAGCCAGGGTCGCGCCCACCGCCGCCGTCAGCAGCCGGCTGCCCCCCCACCGCGCCGCCGCCAGCCCGAGCAGCGCCAGAAAGAATCCCGCCGAGGGCAGGTACAGCCGGCGCTCGGCGGCGTAGTCCAGCAGCGGAAAGAAACTGGAGGTCGGCGCCAGGGCCAGGAAGAAGAACAGAACCCCGAACGAGGCCAGCGGGGCGCGCCGCCGGAAGTTCCACGCCGCCCCCGCCAGCGCCAGAATCCCGGCCAGCGCCAGCCAGGAACCGTGCTCGAACAGACTCCGCGAGGGCTGGATGTCGTAGTCCGCGTTCAGGCCGAAGGGGACGATCAGCAGTCGCAGGTACAAGAAGTACATTCGAAACTGTGTCAGCAGGTAGTCCTGCCAGCTCACCTCGCGCAGAAAGAAGCCCGCCGAAGGGACGTTGATGACCGCCCGCACCACCACGAACCCGCCCGCCGCCATCTCGGCGCCCAGCAGCGCGTAAACGCGCCAGTTGCCGGCCACCCGGCGCCAGTCCTGCCCGGCCAGAAAGAACCAGTCGATCAACAGAATGGCGAAGGGCAGGGTTAGTCCATGCTGTTTGCTGGTCACCGAGCAGCCGTAGAAGGCCGCCGCCAGGACCGCCGCCAGCCATGGGCGCTTCTCCCTCCAGCCGGATACGAACACCCACAGGGCAAGCAGGTAGAAGAAGGCGGCCATCAACTCCGAGCGGCTGCTGATGTAGGACACCGACTCGGTCTGGAGGGGCGTGGCGAGAAACAGCAGCGGCGCGGCCCATTCGATCAGGCCCCTCGCTGCGGGCGCGAGCCGCCTGGCCAGCGCGGGCCCTCGGCAGATGCCGCCAACCACGCGCCACAGGATCAAGGCGTTGAGCCCGTGCAAAAGCACGTTCACCAGGTGGAAGTAGAAGGTGTTGGCGCCCGTCAGCCAGTGATTCAGCGCGTAAGTCAGGATCAGCAACGGCCGCGGCCCGGTGAGGATGATCCACCAATCCTTTAGCCGGACGGAGCTGTTCGCTTCCAGAATGTCGGCGTCGTCAAACAGGAACGCGCCGTTCAGGCTCCGGGCGTAAAGCAGGAAGGCCGCGGCGAGAATCCCCAGGGCGTACCAAATCCCCCAGCCGCGCCGGGGGCGCGGGCCGGGCTCCTCGGTGGCCACCGCCACCGCGACCGGCCGCCGGGGAGGCGTCGCTCGATGGGCCGGCTTCGGTTTCATGAATGCCGAGCGCTAACCCCGTATTTTCGCAGGATCTCCTCCCACCGGCCCTGGGCCCGCAGGACCACCTCCACAACCTCCCGCACCGCCCCCCTTCCGCCGCTAGCCGAGGTAACCAGATGCACCATCCGCTTGACCTCCTCCCGGGCGTTGGCAGGCGCCGCTGAAAGCCCGACCCTGGCCAGCAGCGGCGCATCCGTCAAGTCGTCGCCGATGTAACCGACCTGCTGGTCGCCGACGCCGGCTGCGGCCAGGATCTCTTCGTAGACCGGCGTCTTCTCCAAGCGGCCCTGATAGACGTACTTCATCCCGCACTGGCTCGCCCGGGTCGTTACCGCCGGCGAATCGCGGCCGCTGATCACTCCCGTATCGATCCCCATCGAGCGGGCCCACTGCAAGCCGATGCCGTCCTGGGAGTCGAAACCCTTGGTCTCCAGCATCAGGCCGTCTACGCCCGGGAGGTAATAGAAGCGGCCGTCGGTGAGGACGCCGTCCACGTCCATCAACAACAGCTTGACCCGCGCCGCCCGCGAGGCGATCTCCGGGCTCATCGCCGCGTTCCCGCAATCTGGACGCGGACGCGGAACAGGGTCTTGCCGGCGGTCACGTACAGGGTTTTCAGGTCCGGACCGCCGAAGGCGCAGTTCGTGATGGTGTCCTCGGGGATAGGGATGAAGTCGATGCGCTTGCCCGCCGGGGAGAAGACGTGAACGCCGGGCTCGGTGTCCAGTGTTTCGCTCGAGCCGCGGCGGCGGTGCAGACCGGCCGCGACGTACAGGTTCCCCTGGCTGTCGATGGCCATGCCGTCGCCGCTGCGTCCGGGATAGAAATTGTGGAAGACGCGCATGTTGGCGACGGCGCCGTCCGGCCGCAGGTCATAGGCCCGGATCATGCGCGCGCCCTTTTCGGCCCGGTTGGCCTCGACCAGGTACAGAGTGCGGTCGTTGGGTGAAACGACCAGGCCGTTGGGGCGCTCGATGTCCGGCGCGGCCAGGAGGCGAGCCAGCCGCCCGTCCGGATCCAGGCGGTAAACGCTCGCGCCGCCCATATCGGTGAAGTAGATGCGGTCGCGGCCGTCCAGGGTGATGTCGTTCGGGCTGTTGAACGGCTTGCCCTGGTAGCTTTCCGCCAGCACCTCGACCCGCCCGCTCTGGAGATCGGTCCGGGTCACCTGCGGCGGCTTCCCCGCCTCGCAGGCCAGCAGCCGCCACTGCCGGTCGAAGACCAGGCCGTTCGCGCCGTTGCTGGGCTGGCGAAAGGTCGACAGCGCCCCGTCGGGCTGCCACTTCAGGATCCGGCTGTTGGCGGTATCGGTGAAATAGACGTTGCCGGCGGCGTCCACCGCCGGCCCTTCGGTGAAAGCGACGGTAACGGCCACCTCCGCTTCCCGGCCCGTCTGGGGGGCCCCCGGCAGCGTCACCATCGCCGCCAGCGGAATATAGGCCCAACGAGGCGAATACGGCATGAGGGAATGGATCATTCTAGCGCTGATCGCCGCCGCCGCGCTGGCCGGCGACCGCTGGTTGACGCTCCCGCCAACGCGGCGCTAGCATAAGGGCCTGTGACGAAATAAATGTGCCAGAGGCCGCATCCGCTTGCTTACGCGCGCGGCTCAGAAAGCACTTCCGAGCCGCGACCGTGAGGGAGCGGTGGCGGCAAATTGTTACGCGGGACTAAACACTAGCATGAGCGCTCCCTCCTTGCGCAGCCGGCTGCGCGCTTGGCGGCTGTTTCGCGCCGCCCGAAGCTATCAGGACCAGGGAGCGCATCGGAAGGCCGCCCGGCTCTACCAGCAGGCGCTCGGGGCCAATGATCGCGACTGGGGCGCGTGGCTGTGGCAGGGCGTGGCGCTCGCGGAAATGGGACGCTTCCCTGCGGCGCTGGAGCGCGTCGAGCGAGGTCTGACCCTGTGCCCGTCCGGCCGGGCGGCTGCCGCGCGCCTGTTATTCGCGCGCGTTCTTTACGATTCCGGCCGGGTCGAGGAGGCGCGGGCCCAGCTTGTCGAGCTGCTGGCGGGAGTGGAGAACGAGCAGGCCCGGACCCTGCTGGCCCTCTGCCTGCTGCGTCTGGGCGACGCCGGGGCCGCGCGGGCGATTCTGGGCCGCGCTCTGGCCGGCGCGCCGTGGGTGCTCACCCGGCTGCTGCTGGCCGTCGAGGAGCAGGCCTGCTTGCCGGCCGCCGCCCGGACCGATCCTGGGCCGGAGGCGCCCCGCGGCCGAACCGCCTGGCTAGCCGGCTGGAAAGCCCGCCGGGCCCTGCGAAAGGGCCTGGTGTACTTGCGGCTGGAAAAGTGGCAGCGCGCCTGGAACGCGTTTTCCCGCGCCGAGAGGCTTCGGCCGGGCAACCCCAAGGTCGCTTACGGTCTCGGCGCCTCTTCGTTGTACCTGGGATGCTTCGGCCAGGCGCAACAATACCTGGAAGGACTGCCCGAGCGGCTGGAAGAGCCATTTTCGAGCGACGCCCGGGCCAGCCTGGGCAAGCTGGCCCTGGAAACAGGCCGGCCGCGGGAAGCAGTCCTGCCACTTCGGCGGGCCATCGCCGCCGGCGCCGATACGCCGGAAAACCGCTACGCCCTCGGACTGGCGTGGCTGCGCGCCGGCCGGCCGGCGCTGGCCCGGCGCGCCTTCGAGAAGTGCGTCACCGCTGAGTTTGTGCGCCAGCGGCTGGAAGAAACCCGCCCGGCCGCCCGGCCCGCCTGACTACGCCACCCACGCCTCCACGACGAACTCATCCGTCGCCACCGGGAACGTCCGCAACCGATGCAACTGGATGGCCGAGGAGCGGCTGCGGCGTCCCGGACCGGCGGCCAGCGGCAGCGACTCCAGCCCGCCCAGAATCTTGGGGGCGTAGTAGAGCAGCACCTTGTCCACCAGGCGCGCCTCGAGCGCCGCCCAATTCAGCTTGGCGCCCGCCTCGAGCAACAGCGACGTCATCTGGCGCTCGCCCAGCCAGCCGATCACCGCCGCCAGATCCACGCGGCCGCCGGGTCCGTCGAAAGTCAGGACTTGAACCCCCAGGGCGGAGAGGGCCTCCCGCCGGCGAGCCGAGGCCGCCGAGGTCGTCGCCACCACTAGATCCTGTTGATAGGATTGCACCATCCGGGAGTCCAGCGGCAGCCGCAACTGGGAATCCACCACCACCCGCAGCAGCGGCAGGCGCCGCGGCAGCCCGGTGCGGTCGGTGAGCCGGCAATCATCGGCCAGCACCGTCCCGATGCCGGTCAGGATCGCGTCGTGGTCGTGCCGCACTTGCTGGACGTGCGCTCGCGCGCTCGGGCTGGTGAACCAGCCGGTGTTGTCGTCGGGCGCCGAGATCTTCCCGTCCAGGGTCAGCGCGGTTTTCAGGGTGACCAGGGGACGGCCGGCCCCCACGAAGTGACTGAAAGCTTCGTTCAGGCGGCGCGCGCGGTCTTCCCACTCGGTGGCCCGCTCGACCTCCGTCCCGGCGGCGGCCAGCCGCGCCAGTCCGGCCCCCGCCACCCGGGGATTGGGATCCTCCATGGCCGCCACCACGCGCCTTACCCCGGCGGCGATCAAGGCGTCGGCGCACGGCGGAGTGCGGCCGTGATGGGAGCACGGCTCCAGGTTGATGTACAGGGTCGCGCCCCGGGCCCGCTCCCCGGCTTGCTCGAGCGCCAGAACCTCGGCGTGCTTGACCCCTTGATAGGTGTGGAACCCGCGCCCAACCACCTGGCCCAGGTTCACCAGCACCGCCCCGACCATCGGATTCGGCGAGGCCAGGGCGCGGCCTTGATAGGCCAGCTCCAGAGCCTCATCCAGGTAGCGGCTTTCGTCGGCAGTCACCGGCGTTTGTCTATTCGAACAACGACTGGAGGTAGCTTTCCGGATCGAAGGGGACCAGGTCGTCCGCCTTCTCGCCGACCCCGACGTAACGGATCGGCAACCCCAGCTCGCGAGCAATGGCGATGACGACGCCGCCTTTGGCCGTGCCGTCCAGCTTGGCCAGGACCACGCCGTTCACCCCGGCGGTCTGAGTGAATTGCCGGGCTTGCTCGAGGCCGTTCTGGCCGGTGGTCGCGTCGAGCACCAGCAGGACCTGGTGGGGCGCGCCGTCGATCACCCGTCCGGCGGTGCGTCGCATCTTCTCGAGCTCCGCCATCAGGTTGGACCGGGTGTGGAGCCGCCCCGCGGTGTCGACGATCACATGGTGGGCGTTGCGGGCGCGGGCGGCCTGCAAGGCGTCGAAGAGCACGGCGCTGGGATCCGCCCCGGGCTTCTGCTTCACCAGCTCGCAGCGCGCCCGGTCGGCCCAGATCTCCAGTTGCTCGATGGCCGCGGCGCGAAACGTGTCGGCGGCGCAGAGCAGCACCTGGCGGCCCTGCCCAGAGAGCTGGTGAGCCAGCTTGCCGATCGTGGTGGTCTTGCCCGTGCCATTCACTCCCACCACCAGAATCACTTCCGGTCCCTCTCCGGGGGAGGGCGCCGGCCGCTCCACTCCTTGCAGAATCTCCAAGAGATGCCGCCGGATCTCGGCCCGCAGCTCCGCCGGCTCGCTCAACTGGCGTCGATCGACTCGCTGCCGAACCGCATCCAGCACTTCCCCGGCGGTCCGCACCCCGATGTCGGCGCCGATCAGGGCCGTCTCCAGCTCCTCCAGCAGGGCGGCGTCGATCTCCTTCTTCCCCTGCACCAGGTCCTCGATCCGCGACACCAGCCCGGCGCGCGTCTTCTCCACTGCTTTTTGCAAGCGCTCGAAAAGGCTGGGGCCGGAGGACGACGATTCGAAGAGGGTCTGAACCATGGGGAGCTACGATTGTATCATTGGGGGCGCGAACGACAGGCCCGCCGCCGGATCAGGCCCGCGCGGCGTCGGTCGCGCCGGGAGGCAGGACCTGGCCGTTCTACTGAGTCCGCTACCGGAAGATCTCGGCCAGTTTCTGCGCGCGCAGGCATTCGGCCAGGGTCTTCACGCCGTGCTTCTTCTCCAGCTCCGCGAGCAGCATCTCACGGTAGTCGATCTTGCCGCCCGGCCCGACGTTGCGATAGACGTACGCCACTGGTATCAATTCGCGCGACGGTTGCCCCTGGCCGGTCCACAGGTCCTCTTCCGCGAAGCCGATCACGAAGGCCAGCGCGTTGGCGGCGTCGTTGATCACGACCCGGCGGGTGACCCGGGTATTGAACAGCTCGGGATCCATGTGGTGGTTGTTGTTGCGGAACCAGTCGGCGCCGCGTCGTTCGTACGCCTGGCGGACCTGCTGGACGTGCCGCTGCCGGACCGCCTGGTAGGGCTTGTGCGGGTAGATCTTCTGCTGGCGGCGCGCGCGGGGATCGTAGACGGAGATCTCGGCGCTGTGGGGCTTTCTCTACCTCCACACTCATGTCAACCCGTCGGCCGGACACACCCTGGTATGCGTGATACCGGTGACCGAACCGGTGTAAAAGTCCGGCTCACCCGGGATCAGCTTGCCGTACTCGAGCGTGCGGCGCCGCCACTGACCCGCCGGCCTTTCGAGCAGGCAGACGTGCAGGAGGTGGGGCAGGCTGGCGTCGCCGGCGTCGACGTAGTAGGCGATGGCGAACAGCGGCGCCTCGTTCAGAGCGGCGAAGCTGGTAATGGCTCGGTCCAGGTCCGCCGGCGCCAGGCCCTCCAGGCTGATGCCGTTGTGAGCCAGCGCCTCGCGCAGCGTCTCGGCGAGCGCCGGCGCCGCCAGTGCCACGGCCAGCAGCAGCGTCTCGACGGCCCTACTGAATCGTCTTCTCACCGTGAGCCGATCTTTGGTTGTTCTCGGATTCTCGACGGCCAAAAGCGCGGAATCGCATGGACTCACGATCCCGCCCGGCGCCCTAGCGCCCGCCTCCAGAGCGGCGGCTGGCGAACCTCCAACCCCAGCGCCTTCCAGCAAGACTGGACGACGGCGTCCTCGAGCGGCCGGGCCTGCCCCTGCAGAAAGACCGCCTCGCGGAGCCGGCAGAGAGCGTCCACGCAGCGCCAGCACTGAGCCAGGTGCTGTTCGGTCTCCTCGCGATCGCGCCAGGTGATCTGCCCGTCGAGCAGGCGGAGAAAACGCCGGGGGTCGGGACAATCCTCAGTCCGCCGCTCGCAAGCCGTCCGGCGCAGCGTGGGGCTGTTCTCCTCGAGCAGGGAGGCGCTCCACCGGTCGCAGCCTTGCCGGAGCAGGTCCTGTGCCGCGTCGATCTTGGCGGCCACGGTGGAGGCTGGGAGCGAAAGAATCCGGTCGATGTCGATCGCGCCCGGACGCAGGATCAGCAGCCAGATGACCTGGCGGTCGATGGCACTCAGGCTCCCCAACGCGCGCTCGAAGGTTTCCCACTCCAGCGGGATCTCGGGAGGCGGCTGGCGATCCTCGACCGCCCGCAGCGCCAGCTCGCGCAGATGAACCAAAAAATCGCGCTCGCTCTGGCCCTGGTATTCGCGGAAAAAGCTCCCGTCCTGCTCGCGGGCTTGGGACAACACCTCGAGCAGCGCCTCCTGGCGGCGGGCGTCCTGGTGCGGGAAGTGACGGCCGATCACCGCTCCCGCGACGGGCAGGTAACGGGAGACGAACTCCCGCCAGGCCGCCTCCTGGCCGGCCAAGCAGCCGGCTGCCATTTCGCTCGAGGTCAGCAGAACCGTTCCCCTCCGGGCTCAGAACGGCCGGCGCGGCCTTTGGTTCCGCACCGGGAAAGTGACGATGTTGCTCACGAACAGGCCCTGAGCGATGGTCAGGCGGGTCATCGGGTCGTCCGGCAGGTCGGGGTTCAGCAGCAGATTCACCTGATAGACGCCCACCCGGCCGGGCATCAGGCCGACCGAATCCACGCTGGCCGTCTTGCCGCCAGCCAGCGAGGAGACAAAATCATCGGGATGCGCGGGGACCTGGAAACTCACGCTATCGGGAACCGGCTTGCCGGTCTCCAACCCTTCCTGGCCGAAGCTGGGAGAAGTGAGGCCCAACCCGGTCCCGAAGACGACGATCAGCTCGCCGGGCACCGCCGGGTTCTCCGGCGTGACCGGGGAAAAGAAGTCGTTTCCACAGCAGAGGTTGACGGTCTGGGCGGTGGCGGTGAGGACCGAGCCGCCCGGCACGAACGCCGAGTAGCGGATCTCGTCTCCCTGCCTGCCTGGACGCCGGGCGGTCAGGATCACCACGGCCGGGGTGCTGCCGCCGCCCAGCCTGCCGTCCTTGGCGTCGGTGGTGAGCATGATCTGGGCGTCGGCGGAAACGCCCACCGACAAGCCGATCTGGTTGCCCTGGTCGCCAAGCAGGCGGGCGATGATGTCGATGGCGACGACGCCCACGTCGCTCGAGAGCCTGGCCGTCACGTCGGGGTCGCCGGGGCCGGCGTTAATCGCGGCGACCAGGCGGTTGGCGACGGCGGTCAGATTATCGCTCGCCTTCACCACGTAGCGGTAGGCGCGGCCGTTGATGGTGATGGTGGCGGCGTCGTTTTCCTTGATCTTGCCCTCGAAGGTCACGCGGGAACGGGCGGAGAGGAAGCCGACGCGGCCGGCCGAGGCGATGACGTCGGGGTCGGGGGCTTCGTTGATGATCTCGACCAGCTTGTCCCGCACCGAGTCGGTCGTGTCGCCCTCGACGGAGGTGTATTCATAATCCCGGTCGTTGACGGTGATCCGCGTCAGGATGCCGGCGGCAACGGTCTGGCCTCCGGAGGCCCCGCCGGTGTCCAGGGCCACGGTTCCTCGGGAAAAGACCGTGCCGTGCAGCACGACCCCGGCCCGCGGCTCCAGGCCCGGATAGGCGTACAGGCCCGGGGCGGCCCGGGTCACCAGCACCGGACGGGCGATCGAAACCGAGACCCGCCCGTCGGGATTGCGCCGCCGCAGGTAGACGCTCAAGCTGGTCCCCTCCACCTCGAAGGGAACTTGGGCGTTGACTTGCGTGGGGGTGACGAAGTAGAGCGGGGCGCGGATGCCGTTGATGTAAACCTGCGTTCCGGCCAGTTCACCTGGCAGTTCGCCCCGCGCGGGGTCGGCGTCGGCGCGCTCCGAGGCCAACTCTTCCCCGAAGATCGCGATCTGGGTGCCGGGCGGCGCCTCTCCGGCGTCGTTGCCGCCGCTGAGGGTCACCCCGCTGGTGTTGACCTGAATCCCTGCGTTCGCGCTCAGCATCGCGCTGACTTCGATATCGTTGGCGGCGAAGCCCGGATGGCGGGCCACCAGCAGCAGGTTCTGCTTGTGCGCCCCGCCCAACAGATAGTCCCCTTCGGTCTCCACCGTCACTGCTGCGCCCTCCGAGACCCGGGCTTCGTAGTTGATGTCATCGCCCTTGGGTCCCACCACGCGCGCCGTGAGCAGCACCCTCTGCCGGTCGCTGGGGTCCGCTTCGGCAAACACATCCGGATCCCGGCCCTGGTGCCGGATCAGCGCGACAAAGTGGTCCACCAGACCCTCGACTGTATCTCCCTCCTCGAGCTGGAGGCGGTAGATCCGTTCGTGGATCCGGACCGTAATTACGTCCCCGGCCCGAGTCTCGCCGCCGAAGCGGACCGACCCTTGGGCGTAGGTCCCCTCGCCCAGGGCCGGCCTGGCGTAGACCAGCGGGTCGCCCGGATCCTCGTTCAGCATCTGGATCAGCGCGTCCCGCATCGTCACCAGCGTGTCTTCCTCGCCGGCTTTGTACTTGTACTCCTTGCCCTCGATGGTCAAGGTCAACTCGTCGTCCTTCTTGGGCGTGCCGTCGAGGGTGATGACGGTCTGGGCGTAGACCGCGAAGCTGGCCGCGTTGACCACGCCGTTGGAGGCGATCCGGCGCTCGGCCGGGGTGAAGACCAGGATGCGCCGGCTGAAGGGATCGGCGACGTAGAGGTTGGTCCCGTCGTGGGCCAGAGCGCTGGGCGCCCGCAGCGAGGCGGCGCCGTTCGATTCATTCAGCAGGTGGAAGTTGTCCTGGCCGATCACCACGTCGGCCGAGGCCCCGTTGCTGGCGGGAAACGTGTTGTAGATCAGCACCCGGTCGTTGCCGCCGTCGGCCACGTAGAGCCGGGTCCCGTCGGAGAGCGCGAAGCGCGGAAAGCTCAGGGTGGCGCCGCAGCGGATGGGGAACTGATCCTCGCCTTTGTCGTTCTTATGGGTGGGAGCGCACAGGCCCAAGTCCTTGGCGCTGTTGTTGGCAATGGCGCTGGTCATGTTGGGCTGGCCGAGCACGACGTCAGCCGGCGCGGCGCTGGCGGCCGGGAACGAGTTGTAGATCAGGACGCGGTTGAAGCCCAAATCGGCGACCAGCAGCTTGCCGTCGGCGGTGGTGGTGGCGCTGACCGGATTCAGCATGTTGCTGGCCGTGGGGGTCACGTTGGAGACGGTCAGGTCCGGGGCGGGCCGGGTGGTGAAATCCGGCTGGCCGAGCACCAGGTCGGCGCGCGCGCCGTTGGAGGCGGGAATCGAGTTGTAGATCAGGACGCGCGAGTTCTGGGTATCGGCAATGATCAGCCGGCCTTGGTGAAACCACACCCCTTGCGGGCCGCGCAGCCCGTTCGCCTCGGTCCGCGGCGTGTTGGACTTCAGGTCCGGCTGCCCGACCACCACGTCGGGAGGCGTCCCGTTGGAGGCGGGAATCGACCGCCAGATGAGCACGCGGTTGTTGTCCGTGTCGGCCACGGCCAGCCGCACCCCATCGGTGGCCACCGCCGTGGGGGTGTTCATTCCGTTCTCCAGGCCCCGGGTGGTCTTCTCGAAGTCCGGCTGGCCCAGGACCGCGGCCGGCGAGCCGATACAGGCCGGGCACCGGGCGCCCTGCTCGAGCTCCGCCTCCGGACGCGGCACAAACCCGGAGACGTTTTCGTAGATCAGAACCCGATGATTGAGCGGGCTGGCGCCGAAGCGGTTGCCGTCGACGATGAATAGCCGGTTGCCGCCGGCCGCGACGCCCCCCGCCGCTCCCAGCGTCTCGCGACCCGAGATGGGCCGCTCGGCGGTGAAGCCAGGCTGGCCGATGGTCAGCCGGGCCGCTTGCCCGATTTCATAATCCGCCGCCGGCAGGGCGGCCGCCACCAGAATGCACAAAGCCAAGTAACGCATACAAGTTCCGCCTGCCAGTTAGAGCCCCCTCACCAACCCGCCGTCCACAACGGTCGTGGTTCCCGTCATGTAGCTGGCCTTCTCCGAACACAGAAACGCCACCACCGCGCCGAACTCTTCCGGCTTCCCCATTCGCCGCAGCGGGATGGCGCTCGACCAGCGCCGGACGATCTCCTCCGGGCCGACCCCTTGGGCCGCGCCTTGCGCCGACGCCACCTCCGCCAGCCGGTCCGTGGCCGTGAATCCCGGGCAAACATTGTGAAACAGGATATTGTCGCCCGCGTACTCATTGGCCAGGCTCTTGACCAGGCCGGCCACGGCGGCGCGGATGGCGTTGGAAAGAATCAGACCCTCGGCCGGCTGTTTCACCGTCACCGAGGTTACCGTAACCATGCGGCCCCATCTCTGCTTTTGCATCTCGGGCAACAGGGCCCGCACCAGGTACAGCGTGCTCATGAAGTTCAGCTCAAAGGCGCCGCGCCAGTCCTCGATGGAGGTCTGGGAAAAGACCTTGGAAGGCGGACCTCCAGCGTTGGCGACACCAATTTCGACGCGGCCGAACCGCCTCTTGGTTGCATCCACAAAGTCCTGGACCGCCGCCGGGTCGGTAACATCGGTTACTTGATGGAACACCGGCACGCCCCAGCGCTGGGCGATCTCGGCGGCGGTGGCCGCCAATGTTTCCGGGTTTCGGGCGCAGAGCCCCAACTGGACGCCTTCCGCGGCCAGCGCCTCGGCGGCGGCTCGGCCTAATCCTCGGCTTGAAGCGGCCACCACCGCCACCCGGCCCCGGATTCCCAGATCCATCAGCACCGCGCCTGCGCCACGCGCAGGTAGGCATCATCGCCGCGCAGCCAGTCCTCGCGGACCGGGTTGAAGATGTCCAGACAAACCGTGTCTTCCAGGGCTACCGCCGCGTGCGGCGCCCCGGAGGGGATGTGGAGCAGCTCCCCGGCCCCCACCACCTTCTCCGCACCCCCGATCTCGAACCGCAGCCGCCCTTCCAGCACGGTGCTGATCTGCTCGTTCTCGTGGCTGTGCAGGGGAACCACGCAGCCGCGCTTCAAGACCACCCGAGCCAGGGTCAGCCGTTCGCCGTGGACCACTTGGCG
>Ga0247727_10013251_pt1 | contig 13948 bp, 11 predicted proteins | sample WisWelCaveWW1625_FD_202498 | JGI IMG/M metagenome (GOLD analysis project Ga0247727, IMG submission 202498) | Biofilm microbial communities from Wishing Well Cave, Virginia, United States - WW16-25 | ecosystem: Environmental > Aquatic > Deep subsurface > Groundwater > Cave microbial mat | place... | reverse complement strand
GCGGCGGGGTGGCCGCCCCGCGGTTCGTCGATTATCCAGCCTTCTCCAGCAAGCTCAGGTTCAATTTGTGGGTCAGCACCATCTCGCGGGTCACCACGAACTCCCGCACCTTCCGATAGGAAGGCAGGTAATACATCAAGTCCAGCATCATCTCTTCCAGGATCATGCGCAACCCGCGAGCCCCCACCTTGCGCTCCAAGGCCAGCTCGGCGATGGCCTCTACCGCGTCGTCCTCGAAGCGCAGCCGCACGTTCTCGAACTCGAACAGCTTTTGGTACTGGCGCACAATGGCGTTGCGCGGCTGAGTCAGGATCCGCACCAGCGCCACCCGGTCCAGATCGCCCAGCACCGCCACCACCGCCAGCCGGCCGACGAACTCGGGGATGAAGCCGAACTTGATCAGGTCCTGCGGCTGCACCTGCTCGAGCACGCCGATGTCCCGCCCCCGGGCGGGCGTCCGCGGCGCGTTCCGCTCCGCCAACGAGGCTCCAAAGCCGACCGCCTTCTTGCCCAGCCGCCGCCCGATCACCTTCTCCAGGCCCACAAAGGCGCCGCCGCAAACGAATAGGATATTGGTGGTATCGACGGGGGTGAATTCCTGGTGCGGGTGCTTGCGCCCCCCTTGCGGCGGCACATTGGCGACGGTCCCTTCCAGGATCTTCAGCAAGGCCTGCTGCACCCCTTCCCCGGAGACGTCCCGGGTGATGGAGGGGTTCTCGTCTTTGCGCCCGATCTTGTCGATCTCGTCGATGTATATGATGCCGTTTTGGGTCCGCTGCACGTCCCCCTCGGCCGCTTGCAGCAGTTTCAAGATGATGTTCTCGACGTCTTCGCCGACATAGCCCGCCTCGGTCAGGGTGGTGGCGTCGACCAGGGCGAAGGGCACATCCAGTATCCGGGCCAGCGTCTGGGCCAGCAGCGTCTTGCCGGTGCCGGTGGGGCCGATCAGCAGAATGTTGCTTTTGGCCAGCTCGACGTCGCTCCCCCGCTGCTTGCTTATCGAGATGCGCTTGTAATGGTTGTAAACAGCGACCGCCAGCTTCTTCTTCGGGGCTTCCTGACCGATGACGTACTGGTCCAGCAACTCCTTGATCTCTTGCGGCTTCTGCAGCCGCTGCACGCCGGCCGGGGCGCGCTCGGCCTTGTCGTCCTCCAGAATCGAATTGCAAACGGCAACGCACTCGTCGCAAATGTAAGCCTTCGGGTAATCGCTGGGGGTGGAGATGAGCTTGCCCACCACCTCCTGGCCCTTGTGACAAAACGAACACCGTAACGAGTCGTCCGGTCCGCTTCGCTTCACTCAGCTCCTCCTGCTATCTCATTCTACACGATAGCCCAGATCGGGGACCGCCCGCGACAACGCATGGCCTCCATTATGCGGCCTGGGACGCGCCCTTGGCAATAGGCATTTCAGGTCCGGTAAGCCGAAAGCCTTAGAACCTGCTGCCGAATCCTCCGCCCGGCTGCGGACAGCGCCACCCGCGCCGGCCCGCTCGAATCTAATGCTTCACGATGATTTCGTCCACCACGCCGTACTCTTTGGCCTGCTCCGCGTTCATGATGAAGTCCCGCTCGACGTCGTGCTGGATCCTGTCCTGCGACTGGCCGGTGTGTTGGGCCAGGATATCGTTGGTCATCGCCCGCATCCGCAGGATCTCGCGAGCCTGTATGTCGATATCGGCGGCTTGGCCGGACAAACCACCCAGGGAAGGCTGGTGGAGCAGCACCCGGGAATTGGGCAGGGCGAAGCGTTTCCCCTTGGTCCCGGCGGCCAGCAGCAGCGCCGCCATCGACGCCGCCTGCCCGATGCAGTAGGTGGTGATGTCGGGGCGGATAAACTGCAGTGTATCGTAGATGGCCAGCCCGGCGGTGATCGATCCGCCCGGCGAGTTGATGTACAGGGAGATGTCCTTATCCGGATCCTCGGCCTCCAGGTACAGGAGCTGAGCCGTCACCAGATTGGCCACCGTGTCATCGATAGGATACCCCAGGAAAATGATGTTGTCCCGCAGCAGGCGGGAGTAGACGTCGTAGGCCCGCTCACCGCGGCCGCTCTGCTCCACCACCATCGGGACTAGCCCCATACTCCCCTCACTCCTTTCTGGCCTGCTCGAAGAGGAACTGCAGCGTCTTGTCGTAGCGGATCTGGGCCCCCATCCGGTTCAACGCGCCTTGCTCAGCCAGCTTGGCCCGCGCCGCGGCCACCGGCTGGCTGTTCTGGCGCGCGTAGAGCTGCACCTGGCGGTCGACCTCCTCGGAGGTAGCTCGGATGTGTTCCTCGGCGGCGATCCGGTCCAAAATCAGTCCGGCCTTGATCTCGCGGATCGTGCGCGGCTGCTCGGTTTCCTGCAGCTTGTTCCAGTCCATCTTCAGGCCGGCCACGTCGATCCCGTGCTGCGCCATAACGCGGAGCCCGCGCTCGATGTTGGCGTTGGTCTGCCGCTCGACCAGTCCCTCCGGCAGGGGGAAATCGTGGGTGTCGACCAGGGCGTCGACCAGCTTGGACTTGGCCTCGCGCTGGGCCTCTTGCCGCTTGGCGAGCTCGATTTCGGCGCGAACCCGCTCGCGAAGCTCCTCCAGGTTCTGGAAATCGCCCTCGTCCTTGGCCAGCTCGTCATTCAGCTCGGGGAGCTCCTTGCTTCGCAGCCCAAGCACGTCCGCCTGGTAAACCACCCTTTGTCCGGCCAGCTTCGGCTCGCTGTAGTCTTTCGGATAGTTCACCTCGAGGCGCGCGCCCTCACCCGGGCTGAGCCCCCGCAGCGCTGCGCTGAACTCGGGCAAGGTGTCGGATCCGCCCATCGTGGCGTGCACCTCATCCCGCTGAATCGGTCCCACGCCGGGGGGCGCCTCGACGCTGGCCAGCCGCAGTACGGCGGTATCCCCGTCGGCCAGCGGCCGCGGGTCCAGATTCCGATAGACCGCGTGCTTTTCGCGAATCCGCTCCAGGGCCTCGGTGATCTCCTCTTCGCTGGCCTCCTGCTCGTGGTACTCGACGCGCAGGCCGCGGTACTCCTTCAATTCGAACTGCGGCAGCACTTCGAACTCCGCCTTGAAGCTCAGCGGCGCGCCGGGCTCCAGGGAAACATCGCTGACCGAGGGATCGCCCACCGGCCGGAGTCCTTCCGTCTCCAACTGTTCAAACAGGTGGCGGGGGATGAGAGTGTCGATCACTTCCCGCCGGATCTCCTCGGCGAAGCGCACCCGCACCATCGAGGTCGGGGCCTTGCCCGGGCGGAACCCCGGGATCCGGGCGCGGTTTCGGATCTTGGTCACCACCCGCTCGGTTTCCTGCTCGACGGTCTCGGCCGGCACCGTGACCTCCAACTCGTGCCGGCAGCCTTGCACCAGCGGCATTCCCGATTCCTCACTAAACCCAGCCCAGCGGACTTGAAATCCCTGTTGCTAAGAGCTATCAGCGGTCAGTTACTACCGAATACCGCAATCCAGCCGGGCTGTCAATGTTGGCGGCGCGATCCTGCCCATCGCCGCCCGGACAACCGGCCGCCCGCTTTGGTATCCTTGGGCCTCCCGACCAGGATCGCGCTTATGAGAATCCGCGTCTGCTTTCTCGGCGGCCTGCTGCTGGCCGCCTCCCTGCCCGGCCAGTATCGCCCCGCGCCCGCCAACCTGGAGGCCCGTCGCTGGTTCCAGGACGCCAAGTTCGGACTGTTCATCCACTGGGGCATCTACAGCGTTTTGGGCGACGGCGAATGGGTGATGAACAACCGCAAGATCCCGTTTGCCGATTACGAAAAGTTGCCGCCGCAGTTCAACCCGGTCCGCTTCGACGCCGCCGAGTGGGTCTCGCTGGTCAAGGCCGCCGGCATGCGTTACATCACCATCACCAGCAAGCACCACGACGGCTTCGCCATGTTCGACTCCCGGCTCACCGACTGGGACATCGTCGACCGCACGCCCTACAAGAAGGACGTGCTGAAGCTGCTCGCCGAGGAGTGCCACAAGCAGGGAATCAAGCTGTTCTTCTACCACTCCCACCTGGACTGGCATCATCCCGACTACTTTCCCCGCGGCCGGACGGGGCGCAACACGGCACGACCCGAATCCGGCGACTGGCGCCGGTATCTCGACTTCCTGGACGGCCAGCTCCGCGAGCTGCTCACCAATTACGGCCCCATCGGCGGCGTCTGGTTCGACGGCTGGTGGGACCGTCCAACCGCCGACTGGCGGCTGGAGAAGACCTACCGGCTGATTCACGAGCTGCAGCCGGCGGCGCTGGTCGGCAACAACCACCACCGCCTGCCCTTCGAGGGCGAGGACTTCCAGATGTTCGAGAAGGACCTGCCCGGCGAGAACACGGCCGGCTTCAACACCGACGCCAAGATTGGGCAACTGCCGCTCGAAACCTGCGAGACCATCAACAAAGCCTGGGGCTACAACAAGAACGACCAGCAGCATAAGAGCGCGCGGGAGCTGATTCACTACCTGGTCCGCGCCGCCGGTCACAACGCCAATTTCCTGCTCAACGTGGGCCCGCGCCCGGACGGAACCATCCAGCCGGAGTTCGTCGAACGGCTGCGTGAAGTGGGCGCCTGGATGAAGGCCAACGGGGACAGCATCTACGGAACTCGCCACGGTCCGCTGCCGCCGCGCGACTGGGGCGTCACCACGCAAAAGGGCAACAAGGTTTACGTCCACATTCTCAAGCTCGAGGAGGAGGTCCTGGGTCTGCCGCGCCTGGCCGGCAAGATCGGCAATGCTTACCGAATGAACGGGCAGCCGGTCGAGTTCACCGAGAGTCCGCTGGGCGTGCTGTTGAAGGCGCCTCTGGCCGGGCGGGATCCGCTGGACACGGTCCTGGTTTTGGAGCTGCTGTGAGGATGGCAGGGCTGATCCTGCTGGCCGGCCTGGCCGGCCTGGCCGCCTCGGCCCAGCGGCTGGTAGTGACGGAAACCGCGGGGATCCGGCGGTTCAACTACCCGGTTACGGCCGCGCTGGGGCCCAACGCTCCGGCGGGGCCGCTGCGGCTGGTCGACAAGGGCCAGCCGGCGCCCTCCCAGTCGAGCGGCCAGGAGATCGACTTCAACGTCAGCCTGGCGCCGTATGAGCGGCGCGAGTATGCGGTGGAAACCGGCGCGCCACCGGGCTCCGACCGGAAGGAAGAAGCCGTCCAGACCGCCGGCGAGCAGTTCCTGGTCGGTTACACCCCCAACCTGCGCTTCGCCGTTCCCGGGAACCTGCTGGGGTTTCTGAACTCAGTCCGCACCCCGCGCTGGGATTATCTCCGGGCCGGCTCGCCAGGCCTGATCGTCCGCTACCGGGACGACATCCTGTACCGCGTCGGCGGCTGGGGCCCGCACGGCGCGCCGACCCGGGCGCGCGTGGTCAAGCCAGGCCCGCTCTCGGCGGTTCTGGAGTTCGCCTCCAGCGAAGCGTTGCGCGGCAGCCGCAGCGTCGAGTCGGTGGTGCGGATGGAGTTTCCGCGCTCGAAATCCTGGGTGAAAACCTCCTGGACGGTCCAGGATCCGGAGGGCTTCCTGTCCGGGCTGGGCCTGGACTTGCACCTGAACCTGGAGAGCGGCCCGGCGCTGGTGGACTTCGGCGGCGGCTCGATGGTCTACGGGCAGTTGCGGGCCGGGCAGGCCGCCGCGCTGATCGGCGGACCGCAGTCCTGGAGGGTATTGCTAGGGCCTGTCGAGTCGCTGGAGGCTTACGTGACCGCGCGCTCCGGGACGGCCGAGGGATGGGGGCACCTGATGGACCGCGAGCGCTCGACCGCCGTGGCGGTCGAGGACTTCGGGCGGCGGCAGGACCGGATCGAGGCCGGCGCCGACGGCCGCCTCCAGATCTGGCGCGAGGCGCGCGGGGCCGGGCCCAAGACCCTGACCTTCTGGCTGCACTTCGTCGGCACGCCCGTGCAGATCGGCGCCGCGACCAGCCCGCAGTCCATGCTCGCTCCCCCGCGGGTGGAATGGCTATGGAACCCCAACAACTAAGAAGCAAGCTGGCCGGCGTGATCGCCTTTCCGGTAACGCCCTTTCAGGCCGATCAGTCGCTGGATCTGGAGGGATTGCGGCGCAACGTCCGGTTTCTGGTGGAGAATCGGGTCAACGCGCTGGTGGCCGCCGGCGGCACCGGGGAGCTGTATTCACTGACTCCGGCCGAGCACCGCGCGGTGGTCGAGGCGACGGTGGCCGAGGCCGGAGGCCGGATCCCGGTGATCGCGGGAGTCGGGTTTAATTCTCATCTGGCCGCCGAGATGGCCACCCACTCGGAAGCGGCCGGCGCCGACGGCCTGCTGCTGTTTCCGCCTTACTATATCCACGCCCACGACGACGGGCTTTTCGACTACTACTCGGCGGCTTCGCGCGTGACGCGCCTGGGGGTTCTGATCTACAGCCGGGACTGGGTGAACCTGTCCTCGGCGATGGTCGAGCGGCTGACCAAGATCCCCAACCTGGTGGCCCTCAAGGACGGCCAGGGAGACCTCCGCCGGCTCCAGACGATCAAGGCCCGCGTCGGCGACCGGCTGGAGTGGATCGGCGGCATCGGCGACGACCTGGTACCGGGCTACTACGCGCTGGGGATCCGCGCTTTCACTTCCTCGATCGCCAACATCGCCCCCAAGCTGAGCCTGCAACTGCACGACCGGGCTTGCGCCATGGACTCGCCGAGCCTCTCCCGGCTGATGACCAACTACGTGATCCCGCTTTACAACATCCGGGCCCGCAAGCGGGGCTACGAGGTCAGCGTCATGAAGAAGTGCATGGAGATTCTGGGAATGCCCGCCGGTCCGGTCCGGCCGCCCCTGACGCCGGTGCGGGCCGAGGAGGAAACCGAGCTCCGCTCGCTGATGGACCGTTACAAGCCGGTCCTGTCGCTGTACACCGCGGGGACCTGATCAGGTCGCGCGGCCGCAAAACCGCCTCGCCAGCGCCGATCCAGCAGTTGGTGGATTTGATCGTGGCCGGCTACGGCCCGATCGAGAAGATCCTGCTTTTTGGCTTGGCTGCCCGGGGCGAGCAGGACGAGGCCAGCGACGTGGACCTGATCATCCACACTAATGCACACTAATGCACACTATGCACACTATGCACACTATATGCACACTATATGCACACTATATGCACACTGATGAGGAAACGGGCCTCGCGCCTGCATGTGGTATGATCCACCACCTGGGGGCCTCCGATGGGCTTTTTCCAACATCCCGCTGCCGTTGTTGAATCGGGCTGCATCGGTGACGGCACACGGGTGTGGGCGTTTGCGCACATCCTTCCAGGGGCGCGCATCGGGCGTGGTTGCAACATCTGCGACCACACCTTTATCGAAAACGACGTAGTGGTTGGCGATCGGGTGACGGTTAAGTGCGGCGTACAACTTTGGGACGGGATCGAAGTGGAAGACGACGTGTTCATCGGCCCGAACGTCACATTTACCAACGATCCCTTTCCACGGAGCAGGGAGTACCAGAAGGAGATTCCGCGCACGCGCGTCCGCAAGGGAGCTTCCATCGGCGCCAACGCAACCATCCTGCCGGGTTTAACGATAGGCGAGCGAGCGATGGTTGGCGCCGGCGCCGTTGTGACGCACGACGTCCCTTCCGACACCATCGTGGCGGGCAACCCCGTCCGGATTATCGGATACGTGGGCATTTCCGGAGCACCCGCCTCCACCGTCGCGGCGCCACGAGAGCCGGCTCGCGTGACTACGCTTGTCGAAGGCGTCACGCTTCACCGCTTGCCGCTGCTGGACGACTTGCGCGGGTCCCTCAGCTTCGGCGAGGTGAACGTGCATGTGCCGTTCGAAGTGAAGCGCTATTTCATGGTGTTTGGGGTCTCCACGCAGCATATCCGCGGCGAGCACGCCCACAAGACACTGCACCAGTTCCTGATCTGCGCGCACGGATCCTGCCACTTGGTAGCGGATGACGGCAACGTACGCCAGGAGTTTGTTCTGGATCACCCTTCCATCGGGGTTCACCTGCCACCGAGGATCTGGGGCGTCCACTACAAGTATTCTCCTGATGCGGTGCTGCTGGTGTTGGCCTCCGGACCTTACCACCCGGACGATTACATTCGCGATTATTCCGAGTTCTTGGCCCTCCGCAAGAAATGATGGCTCTGGAAGATTTCCGGCGTCAGCGGGCAGGAAAGGCCGGCCGGCTGGGAACCCGCAAGAACGAGGAAAGGCCGGCGTCTCGGAAGCAACCGCCAGGGAGGTGAGGGATGTTCTCGCTGATCATCCCAATCTATCCCAATCTATAAGAACGAAGAAAACCTCCCTCGCCTGCTGGCGGAACTGGCCGCGCTGGAGGGTGCGCTGCGGCCGGAGGCGCTGGAGGTGGTGTTCGTTGTGGACGGCAGCCCGGATCGGTGCCGCGAGATACTGGAGCAGCGGCTGCCTGGGTTGCCTTTCCAGACGCAACTGGTTTCGTTGAGCCGCAATTTCGGGTCTTTCTCCGCCGTGGTCGCCGGCCTGCAGCGCGCTCGGGGCGACCGGTTCGCGGTTCTGGCTGCTGACTTGCAGGAGCCTCCGGAGCTAGTGTTGGAGTTCGCGCGCACGCTGAGGGATGATCAAGCCGATATTTGTTTCGGGGTCCGCGCCGCCCGGCCGGGTCCGTTGCTTTCTGGTTTCTTCTCGAATGTTTTTTGGGCGCTCTACCGCCGCCTGGTGGTGAAAGATATGCCGCCCGGGGGCGTGGACGTGTTCGGCTGCAATCGGAGGGTTCGCGGCCATCTGGTAGCTATGCCGGAGGTCAACACGAACCTGATCGCGCTGCTGTTCTGGCTGGGCTTCCGTCGCAAGTTCGTCGCTTACGAGCGCCAGCCGCGGCTGGAGGGCAAGAGCGCCTGGACTCTCACCAAGAAGCAGCATTACTCGATCGACAGCATTTTCAACTTCACCGATCTGCCGATTCAATGGCTGCTGGTGGTAGGCCTGCTCGGTTCGGCGTTCGCTGTCGCGCTCGGCGCCGTCGTGCTCTGGGCGCACCTGCGCGGATCTGTCCCAGTGCCCGGTTATACGCCCCTTGTCCTGACCATCATGTTTTTCGGCGGCCTGACCACCTTCGGCCTTGGGATAGTGGGCCAGTATCTTTGGTTGGCGCTGCAGAACGCCCGGCGGCGTCCCAACTTCATTATCGAGTCGGTCCAAGCATTTCCGCACCGGCACAAGGAGGATCTGCAGTCTTCGGCGGACAGCGATTGAAGCACCGGCGTCTGGCGCGCTACTCACCCCCGCGGCTCCACCTTGCGGAAAGCCCGGTGGAAGCGCTTAACCATCCTCTTGTGCTCCAGGGCCGCCCGCTGGTCCTGCATGCGGGTCAAGTGATCCATCTCGCGGCGCAGTTTCCGCATATTGCTCAGCCGGTCCTCGTCGAGAGCTCCTGCCTGGACCGCTAGTTCGACCGCGCATCCCGGCTCGCCCTCATGGCGGCAGTCGCGGAAGCGGCACCCGGCCGCCAAGGCTTCGATGTCGCCAAAGACCGCTCCGACGGCCTCCGGCCCCGCCCAGGGCTCGAGCTCGCGCAGTCCGGGAGTGTCGATGAGCAGCCACCCCTGGCCGAGGCGGAAGAGCTCCCGGGAGGTGGTCGTGTGCCGTCCCCGGCTATCGCTGGCCCGCACCTCGCGGACGGCTTGCGCTTCGGCCCCCAGGAGATGGTTGACGATGGTGGACTTTCCGACCCCGGAGGAGCCGACCACGACCGCGGTCTGGGTCGTCTCGACGTGCCGGCCCAGTTGCGCCGCCGAGTCAGCATCGAGCGCCGACATCAGTACGACCGGCGCGCCGGCCGCGATTCGATCCGCGTACCGCAGCTTCGGCAGCGGATCCTCGCAGAGGTCCGACTTGTTCAGCACAATCACCGGCCAGGCGCCGCTTTCCTGCGCCAGCAGCATGTAGCGCTCGAGCCGGCTCGGTTTGAAATCGCCGTCGAGGCCGGTGACGATGAAGATCACGTCCACATTCGCGGCCAGCACCTGCTCCTGAAAGTTTCGGCCGGCCTTTTTGCGGGAGATCCTCGTGCGCCGGGGCAGCAGCGCCAGGATCAGGCGTCCAGCGGGGTCCAGGGCGACCCAATCCCCGGTCACCGGACGCTCCGGTGCGCCGGCACCGTTGAAGGCGCCGCTCAGCCGGGCGGTGATTTCTTCGTTTTGGCCTCGCAGGCGATAGATGCCGCGATTGCCCGAGACGACGCGGCCCGGCGCCGCCTCGGGCGGATGACAGGCTGAGGCGAAGGCCTCGGCAAAATGGTCGTTCCATCCCCATCGATCCAGTTCCATGGGAGGGTTCCTTTCGTAGCGTTGTGGGACTGGAGATGAGCGGCCGATTACACTCCTGCTGGAGTGCTAGAGCTTTTCACAAAGCCCGGCGGCGGCTCAGAGGATGGAAACAATGACCAGAGGCGATTCCGGTTTTGATTCTACCACACTCGCGCTGGCGGCAGGTCCCAGAAGCCGGACCGTGACGTGGTAGGATGGGCCCGTGAGAGCTTCCCTGGGGCTGGTTCTTCCGCTGCTGGCCGGCCCGGCGGCGTGGGCGCAGGAGGCGCCGGAGAAAGGGGTCCGGCACCGCTTGCCCGCCCTTTCCTCGGTGTTCCCGCAGGGGGCGGAGCCGGGGACGACGCTGCGCGTGGAAGCCCTGGGGGAGAGCCTGGACCGCGCGCAGTCGGTCCTGTTCCTGGATCCCTGGATTCGCGGGCGCGTCCTGGAAAGCGGCTACACGCGGCTGGGGCTGGAATTCCAGGTTTCGGCCGAGGCCCCGCTGGGCCCGCACTATTTCCGGGTGGTCAGTCCTCGCGGCGCGTCCAGCCTGCTGCTGTTCCGGGTGGGAGATCAGCCGCACCGGCTGGAGCGGGAGCCCAACAACAGCTTGGCCGGGGCCGAAGCGGTCTCCCTCCCCGTCACCATCAACGGCCGGTTGAACCTCGACGGCGACTTCGATTTCTACCGGTTCCGCGCCGAGGTCGGACAGAGCTGGATCTTCGACCTGCGCGCGGCGCGGAACGGCAACGGACTAGACGCCGCCCTGATCCTTCTGGACGCCGAAGGCCGCAAGCTGGCCCACAGCGAGGACGCCTTCATCTGGGATCCCTTCCTCATCCACCAGTTCGCGCGGGCCGGCGCCTACTATGTCGTCGTACAGCCGACTCACGCGCGGCTGGATCCCGGCTTTGCCTATCAGTTAGATATTCGGACCGCTCCGCACCTGGACACCGTCTCGCCGATCAGCCTGGCTCCCGGCGTGGCGACCGAGGTGACCCTGTTCGGGGCCGGCCTCTGGGGCGCTTCCGCCCGGCTCTGGTTCGACCGGCCCGGCCTGGAGGGCGAGGTGCTCGAATTGCGCGGATCGAGCGCCCGCGCCCGAATCGGCGTTCCGGCCGGAGCGCCGCCGGGAGAGCGCCGGCTGGCCCTGGCTACTGCCGGCGGACGATCCAATCCGGCGACCTTTCTGATCGACGACACCCCCGCTCACGCCGGCGGAGAGGAGATTCGTCCGCCGGCGTCGATCCGCGGAGTGGCCCGCTACCGCCAGCCGGAGCGCTTCTTCTTTCAGGTCGAGCCGGGCCAGTCCCTGGTCTTTGAGGTGCGGGCGCAGCGTTTCGGCTCTCCGGTCGATTCCTTCCTGCGGATCCTGGACGCGCGGGGCAAGCAGGTTGCGGCCAACGACGACGCGGCCTTTCCGGGGGCGCAGTTTAACAAGGATTCCCGCATTGCTCACCGGTTCGCCGAGGGCGGGCGCTACCTCCTGGAAATGCGCAACCTGTGGGCCACCAGCGGGGAGAACTTCCCCTATCAGTTGTTGGTGAAGGCGCCGCAGCCGGGCTTCGAGCTGATGCTAGCCGCCGACCAGCCCTATGTCTACCCCGGCGAGACGGCGCGCTTGAAGGTGACGGCGGCCCGGCGGGACGGCTTCGAAGGCGCGATCCGTCTGCGGATTGCCGGGCTTCCCGAGGGCGTGAGCGCCGAGCCGGCCGAGATCGCCGCCGGCAAGAACGAGGTCGAGATTGTGCTTTGCGCCGGCCAGGCGCCCCCAGGGACCTACGGCCAAGTCGAGGTGAGTGCCGAAGCCGAAGCCACGCCGGCTTGGCGCTCGGCCCGGATTTCGAGCGGCGGGGGCGAAGGGGCGGCCACCGTGCGCGTTGAGCGGGCCACGCTGGCAGTCGCCGAGAAGCCGCTGTTCTCGCTGGAGGCCGCCGCCAACAACGTGAACGTGGTGCGCGGGGGGTCGGCCGAGGCGCCGATCGGGATCCAGCGCGCCCCCGACTTCCACGGGGAGATTCGCTTCCGCGTGGAGAACCTGCCGCCGGGCCTGAGCGCCGAGCCGGTGGTCGCGCCGCCCGGCTCGACCCAGGTTCGCATCGCCCTGCGCGCCTCCCCCGACGCGGCGCCGGGCAGGCATCCCCGCCTGGTGATCCTCGGCGCCACCGCCGAAGGACACGTGCAAGCGGCGCCGCGCGTCGGAATCTCGGTGGACTGAGGAGCGGGATGATCCGCGCGTGGATCACGGCCGCCAGGATCGCGGTTCTGGGCCTGTTCTGGGTTCTGGCCGCCGCCCAACAGAAACGCGACCCGGCCGCCTGGGGCGGCAATCACGCCGGCCAGCCGATTCCCGAGTTCGTGCACGGCGACGAGTGTCTGTTCTGCCATCGAAACGACATCGGCCCGGGATGGCAGAAGAACGCGCACGGTGTCACCATTCGCAAGCGGGAGGACGCGCCGGAGCTGATCCAGGCCGTGGAGAAGCAGCCGGCGCTGGCGGGGGTGGCCGCCCAGATCGAGTATGTGCTGGGAAGCCGTCAGCGCCTGCGGTTCCTGAAGAAGCGCGGTTACGGCAAGTTCGCGCTCTTCTCTGGGCAGCTCGTGCTGGGGCGGCAGAACCGGGTCGAGATGGAGAGCCAGGAGTGGGACCAGGACCGTTTCGCCGACCGCTGCGCCGGCTGCCACGCCACGGCGGTCGACGCGTCGACCAAAGCGTTCGCCGCCTACGGCCTGGACTGCTACACCTGCCATGGCGCCGTGCCCCTGGAGCACAGCACGGACACCTCGAAGGTCTGGCTGTCGCGGAAACGCCGGACGGCCGGCCGGGCCATCACCTCGATCTGCGCGCAGTGCCACCTGCGCGGGGGCCAGTCCCGCTCGACCGGCTTGCCGTATCCCAACAACTTCGTGGCCGGCGACAACCTATTCCAGGATTTCCAGGTGGATTTCTCCCGGGCCGAGGACCCCAGCCTGAACCCCGGCGACCGCCACGTGCTGCGCAACGTCCGGGACGTCGCGGTGCGCGGGGTGGAGACGCTGAGTTGCCTGAACTGTCACCAGGTCCACGCCAACTCGAGCGCCCGGCACCGCCGCGTGCTGCGGGCCCCGATCTGCTTCGATTGCCACGCGGCGGAGGGTCCGTTTCAGAAGCCGCGGGCGCATGTCGTGGCGAGTCCGACGTGTGAGTATTAATTAGTTCTTCTGAACTTCTTTTTTGAAATCGGTCAGGGCTTGGTCCCGCCGCTCGCCTTCCAGCTCCAGCTTGAGGCGGCGCAGGGCCACGCCCACCACGTCCCGGTGATGGAGCCGCGCGCCAAACCCGTCGCGGGTCAGTCGCAGCCACAGGTCGTGCAATAAGTCCACGTCCTCGGGCCACAGGCGCGGCGGGTGGGGGCCCAGATTGTAGTACTTCGACTCTTCGCCGGGGACCGAGATTTCCAGCGACAGGGAGTGACGAGGAGCCGGCAGCCGCTCCCAGGCCTCTCCGATCCGCCGCGCCAGCTCGTCGGAGGACATTTTGGCCGAGCGGCCGCTGACCAGGCGCGAGGCCTGCAGCTTGACCGCGGTCTGGATCATGGCGTCGAAGGGATTGACCGCCGGCACAACCACCAGCTCGACCGTCTTGCCCGCCTTCTCGGCCAGCGACACCACTCGCGTGAACAGCTCCGTCTCGTAGTGAGAGAAGATTTGCTCGTCCTTGAGATGATGCTCCCCGGTGGAGGCCGGGT
>Ga0247727_10013250_pt1 | contig 13948 bp, 9 predicted proteins | sample WisWelCaveWW1625_FD_202498 | JGI IMG/M metagenome (GOLD analysis project Ga0247727, IMG submission 202498) | Biofilm microbial communities from Wishing Well Cave, Virginia, United States - WW16-25 | ecosystem: Environmental > Aquatic > Deep subsurface > Groundwater > Cave microbial mat | place... | reverse complement strand
GAGTCAGCGCCTCCGAGGAAACCCCGGCGATCACCTCGACGTCGGAAACCCCGGCCGAAGCGGCTGCCCGTTCGGCCCAACCGAGGATCTCGACGCACTCCCGAGGGCTAAGCACTGAGTGATTGAAAAACAACTTTGGCTGCTTCTATTCCTATACCACAGGGGACGCCGAACTCCCGGGACCCGCATTTCTTCAACGCCAGCCGTCTTTGGCCGGAGCTCGACGCTGGGCCAGGTGAGCCTTCTCCAAATCGGCGTGCCAATCACTTCTTGAGGGAGGACGCCCAATTCATCGCAACAATGAATCCGATGTTCGGACTGGGACCGGCGCCAACCGCAACGGGGCTGTTCCCGCCAGCGAGTTGCGGATAGAGGATTCGTTGAGCGTCCGGGGAAATGGCGTACGTGTGGTAGTCCCCACCGCTGTGCGGGAAGTTGAGCGCCGTCATTACGACGAACTCCTTGGGGGCGTCATGCTCCAGAGTGGCGCCCTTGGCGGTCACAGTGGCCGACAGTAGTGGGCCGGGAAATGCGGAAGCAATGGCGGGAGCATCCAGGCTGAGCGCAATCGAGTGGTAGACCAGCTCCTTATTATCCCGCCTCCAACGGGGCCAGTCGCCGCCGCGATTCGAGATTCGATAGAGGCCGCTGCCGGACGGGAAGGGCTGAACGTAGACCTCGTTGCGTCCCGTCGAATTCGACGTGTAGGCGATCCATTTCCCGTCGGGAGAAATCTGCCCGTGCGTCTCGTTCGCGGTCGAGGCGATCAGCGGCGCCGGCTTCTTGTCGCCCTCCAGCGGCAGCACCCAAAGATCGCTTCCCGTTTTGGGGTCCTGAACCCAGAACACGATCCGCTTCCCATCCGGCGACCACGACATGGGGGCTTTGAGGGCCGCCGATTCGAACAGCAATTCCTCCTTGCCCGATCCGCTCGACAAGTTTTGGTACAGCCCCCATTTGCCCTGCTTGAGCGCGCTGTAGACGATCCGGGTTCCGTCGGGCGACCACACCGGCATCGAGTTATGATGCGACGCGTCAAACGTGAGGTGCGTCACCGACCCTCGAGGCTCGAGCACCAGGATGTCTCCGCCGTTCGCTTCGTGGCGGTGGACCGCGACACGCTTTCCATCGGGAGAAACCTCAATTCCACGATAAGGTCCAGGCGGACCCGCCGATTCGCTCACTCTGCCCCCGCGGTCGATCCATGCCAATTGCCAATCGCTCGCTTCCGCGGAACTGCCGCCCCCGCCGGCGATCCCGCTCTGGAAGTAGGCCAGTACGCCGTTGGGAGACACCGCGAAATTGCCCCGGCCATTCGCCGAGCCGACCTCATCGGCCAGTCGAACCGGTTCTCCCGTCAATGCCAGTTTCCCGGCGTCGAACGGCTGGGCGTAGACCGTGTTCGCGCGATGGAAAACCAGGTAGCCCGGCTCGGCGTAGGCTACGTTGGATTCCGCGGCCGCCACCCGGGTCTTCTCTTTCGACCCCAGCGTACCCACATAGACCGCGCTCCTGGCGGCCTGTTGGGTTCCCGCGGTGTAGAGGAAGCGGCGGCCATCGGGCAGAAAGCGCGGCCAGAAATGTCCCGTTTCGTCCTGCCCCTGGCTGGTGATGGCTTCCGGCTTTCCGCCTTGTGCCGAAACACGGAACAACCCCTGAGGGGATCCGAACAGAATGGTTCCTTCGCGATTCCACGTGCCGCCGGAGAAACTCGCGGCATCGCAGAGGTCCTGGGGAGGCCCCCCCGTTGCTTCGATCTTCTTCAGCTTTCCCGAAGCGACGAATCCGATCGAGCGGCCGTCGGCGGAGAAGAATGGCTGCGCCGCGCCTTCCGTTCCCGCCAACCGTTGGGGCGTCACCGAACCGAGGGGACGCACGTACAGCGACGGATCGGCAGACTGAGGGCCAGTCGCGGCCGAAAAAACAAGCGCCCGGCCGTCGGGCGAGACATCGAAATTCGCGCCTGCGTATGTGTGGACGTTAAAGCTTGGGACGTGGGCAGGCGCAGCGGTCAGGCTGAGGGGTACGCGAAAGCGGAGCTCCTCCGCGTCGGGCGATCCCCGAAAATAGAGCAGCGCCGGCAGCGCCAGGGCCGCCGCCAACAGCGCCGCCACAGCCGGCAATGCCCGCGAGAGCCACTCCCGTTTTCCACGCACCGCCACGATCGGAGCCGCCAGGACCGTGTCCTGGCCGGCCGCGGCAATCCATTCGAGCTCGGCCAGCAGGTCCCGCGCCGTTTGCCAGCGGTCCGCGGGATCCTTGGCCATGCACGTTTTCACCACGTGGTCCAGCGCCCGCGGAACAGCGGGCTGCGCTCTCGAAAGCGCCCCGGGCTCGGACGTCGCAATCGCCGACATCAGCAGAACCCGGCTCTTGCCCTCAAACGCCTTCTTGCCGGTGACCATCTCGTGAAGTACGGATCCGAAGGCGAAGATGTCCGTCCGCGTGTCCGCCTCGATTCCTTCCAACTGCTCGGGCGCCATGTACTGCAACGTCCCCAGAATGGCTCCGGGCACGGTCAGTTCACTAACAGCCGCCACCGGCGCGCTCGCGCCCGACGACGCCGGCGTTTTCCATTTGGCCAATCCGAAGTCGAGCAGCTTCGGTCCGCTCTCGGTCAGCAGGACGTTGGCCGGCTTCAGATCGCGATGTACCACGCCGCGCCGGTGCGCCTTGTCTAGCGCATCGGCCATCGCGATCGCGATTTTCAGCGCCTCGCCCCAGGCCATCTCGCCGCCCGCGAGGCGCTTGGCGGGCGTCTCGCCCTCCAGATACTCCATGACCAGGAAGTGGTGGCCGTCCTGCTTCCCCACGTCGTGGAGCACGCAGATGTTGGGATGATGCAGAGACGCGATGATCTGGGCTTCGCGCTCGAACCGCTGCCTCATTTCGGTGTTCTTGGCCCACTGCGGTGGAAGCAGCTTGACGGCGACCGCCCGGTCGAGGCGCGTGTCGTTGGCCTTGTACACTTCCCCCATGCCACCCACGCCGATCATCTCGACAATCTCGTAGGGTCCCAACCGCACTCCTGGGGTGAGCGTTGTCATTTCTCCCCCTTTCCCAGTCCGGATGTCCAGTGTTGGATCACGGTAAGACCATTGGATATCTGGCCAAGAGTGGCCCTTCCTCCCCGGAGGAAATTTCCCGTCCCGAGGAAATTAAACGGGGCGCGAGGAATCCCCAATCCGGTGGCAGCGCCTCCTGTCTGAAAGGTCCGAACAAGAAAACGCTGGCCATCCGGAGTCACCGACATCATGTGGCGGCTGGGATCATATCCCCCCGGATTGCCGCCCGAGGTCCCGAACAGCACGCGCGGGACGCCGGATTCGAGTTTCCCCGCCGTCTTGAGGTCCACCGCCATGACTCTGCTGTCCAGCGCCCGGTAGAACAGCTCCTTTCCATCCCGCCTCCAGCGCGGCATTCCGCCGCCATCGGTGGAAACCAGAATTTTCTCGTTTCCCACCGGGAACGACATCACGTAAACCTGAAAAGTTCCCGACTCGTCCGATGTATAGGCCAGCCATTTCCCATCGTAGGAGAACTGCGGTTCGTTTTTCCGGAAATTCCCCTGGACCACGGGAACCGGCTTTTGATCGCCGAAGAGGGGAAGCACGTAGATATCCGGAACGGTCCCTTGGCCCGATAAGTAGGCGAGGTAACGCCCATCCTTGGACCAGTCTTCCACCATTTCGTCGCTCGACGATTCGAGCAGCGGCGTTTCCACGCCGACCCCGTTGGCGTTCTTGACGTAGATGTCCGCGTTGCCCTTCCGGAAGGTGGTGAAAGCGACCCGCAAGCCGTCCGGAGACCAGACCGGGTTGATGTCGTCCCCCGAATCCAGTGTCAGTCGCGTGGAAACGCCGGCCCGCTGCCAGTCGACCACCCAGATATCGCCGCCGCCTGCGCCCGCATCCTGGCGCGTCAGCGCGATCTGTTTTCCGTCGGGAGAAAGGTCCATATCCCCGTATGGTCCCGCCTCTCCGCCGGACTCGATCGACCGCCCAGTCCGATCGCGCCAGCCGAAAAATGTGCCCTGCATGACTTCCGCCCGTCCGGCGGGAGCGCCGGCGCCCTGAAAGTAGAGCAGCACGCCGTTTTGAGAAACGCTGAAACCGCCGTGCCCGTTGGCGGGGTTGGAGAACACCTGATCGGCGACGTGGACCGGCTCTCCGGAGACGGTGCGTTTCCTGGCGTCAAACGGCTGCGCGAACAGGGACGCTTCACGGTGGAAAAGCACGTAGCCGGGGGCCGCGTAGACGACATTGGACTCCACGTTCATGAGCCGCGTCTTGTCCTTGGAGTCGAAATTCCCGATGAACGCGGCACGAGCCGAACCTTCGCCCGACCAGGCCAGGTACACGAAGTGACGCCCGTCGGGCAGAAAATTGGGCCACAGGTGTCCGGTTTCCTTCTGAGCGGGGGTGGTGATCGCCGCCGGTCGTCCGCCCTCGGCCGAGACACGGTGCAACCCTTTCGGAGATCCAAAGAGTATGGTCCCCTCGGTGTTCCATGTCCCGCCGGAGAACCCCGCGGCCGCGCCGATATCCTGCGGGGCGCCGCCCGAGACGCCCACCTTTTTCAATCTGCCACCGGCCACGAAGGCGATGTAGCGGCTATCGGGCGACCAGAAAGGCTGCGCGGCGTCGTCGGTTCCCCCGAGCTTGTTGAACGCCAGCGCGCCCACGGCCCGTCCTGTTTTTGCAGAACGTCGTAGGCGATGTGGCGTCCATCCGGCGACTGCGCAATCCACTCCGGATTCCTCCATTCCAGGGACTTGAGCACCTTCACCACTCCGTCACCGGCCGAGATCCAGGCGAGCTGAGCGGTGCCGTCTTGTCGCCAGATGCCGGCGAGAATCGACTTGCCGTCCCGCGACCAGCCGGCGAGGTGGAAATGTGCGAGTTCCGGGTTTTGGACGAGCGTGCGCGGCCTGGCTCCCGGCTCCGCGGACACCAGGCGCACCTGGTGAATTCCCTCTTTGACGCTCAACCATGCGTGGGCGATTTGGCGCGGGTCAGGAGAGAAGACTGGCACATCGCCGTGGCCTGCGGAATCATTCGTCAGATTCAGGCGCCTGATCTGGGCAGTTCCCATTTCACGGGTGGCGACATCCCCGTTAAGAAACATGGCCATCAGCCGGCCGTCGGGAGTGATCGATGGATCCGTACTTTGCACGCTCGGCGCTGGCGTCCACAACAGAGCCACGCCCGCTGTGCGTCGCAGACCCTTCTCATCCCATGCCAGGATAAGGCTGCCCTCGTCCCCGGCCCTTGCCAGCGCGCGCTCGCTTTGAAGTAATTGAAAGCCGTCTTCGCCGAATCGACGGAAACGATTGCAAATCGTGTGCGCCCGCCCATGGCGGATCGTGGCTCGTCTGCTGCTGCCTCAAGCTACAATAGAATCATGATCAGTTCCCCGGTCGTCTAATGGTAGGACAGCGGCCTTTGGAGCCGTGAATCGTGGTTCGAATCCATGCCGGGGAGCCAAATCTCATTTTTCTCCGTTTCCGCGCTTCCCTCTCCCATGCGCTGCTGTTCCGACGCGGCCGCAACCGCCAACACGTCAAAGGGTTGCCGATACTTCGCGGCGAGTTCGCCGCCCTTCCATGTGCAGTTCGAGAGTACGAAATTCAAGAGCTTGCGTTTTTCGGCTGGCGGCTGACTCTCGAACAGGACGTGCGCGCCGGCACGCGCGTGCCAGATGCTGTCGCTCTGCGAACCGCCCTACGGTTGGCGGGGCGCGGTCAGGGTTGCCCACCGGCTACAAGCGCGGACGCGCGATCTTGTCGATCAGCATTGGCATCTGATCGCCCTGCTGGCCGGCGAACTCGTTTGGCATCAGGAACTCGACCGGGCGCAGATCGAACCGATCCTGAACGGGCGGGGGGCCCGACTCGTACCACCCTCGGCACGCTGGGCGCAGCCGGAGCTCGAAAACCAGGTTGATGGGTTGATGCTCGGGCTATGATCCGTGGGAGATCAGCTTGAGACCCGGCACGGCCAGATAATCGCTGCCGTTGTGTGTAACCAACGGAGCCTCGTAAAGCAACGCCGTGGCGGCGATCCATGCGTCGGCACTCTCGATCCGGCGACCGGCAGCCTGTGCCGCCACCATCACCTCAGCCCATTTGCGACAGAGGTCCGGACTCGATGGCACCACGGTAAACCTTTGGAGAAACGTTCGGAGCAAATGAACACGTTGGTCGCCCCACCGATATTGAAGCGTCCAGCGCTCAATCTCGGCGACGGTCATGAACGAAATCAGCGTGATGTGACCGGCGAGTTCCTGATCGTAGTGGGAGCCGAAAGGATGATTCTTGAAGACGAATGAAACAACATCCGTATCGACGACGACCTCAGTCATGCGGACGGGGCGGTCCGCTTGTGGCCGCGCCATTCACGGATCGTCGCCATGAACTCTTCAACCGATTCCTCTTCCGGCCAGAAGTCCCCGTGAAGCACAGACACGTCTGTGATCGGTCCCGTTCCCTGCTCGGCCATGAGCTGTTCGACGGATGGGTGCCCCGACGAGGCATACGGAACAGGTGCCGGACGGACGTCTGTCGCGGCGTCGCGATGCTGGCGATTCAATTCGGCCACAGATTCACCTCAGCACTTTGAGTATACCAGTGGGACCCGAACCTATGAGCGACAGAGCGAATTCCGAGCTTATGAACGTCTATTGTGCAATCGTAGAGGAATCAACTGGAAGACACGAACTGCATGCCTGCTCCCGCTTAAGTACGCCTCTCAAAACGTTCGATAGCTTGCCGGGGCGTTTCGTCTTCCGATTGGCTGGCAGTCAGGACCGCCGCCACACGTGACGTCTCACGCACGCGAAGATTCCGGGCACGGGCGCGACCACCACGGCGACCGATGCTCCGGCACTGGTCGATGGTTCGGTTGAAAAGGATACTGCCGCGTTCTAGGTTCATGGCACCTCGATTCATTGATCGGGTCGCGCTGAACCTCAACCGGCATTTCGAATTGAGTTGCAGATTCACCCGATCAGAAGGCGAAGGCATGCGAAGCTTGCACGCCGAGAACGGCTGACCAGTCGGCGCAGGTACGCGGAGCGTGATCTGCTTGACGCAACTGGCAAACCTATTCGACTTCGCCGCCCAGTAGTGTCTTGAGGTCCAACAGATGGGAGGCTACGAAGCGCAACGTGGCATCCTCTCCTCCAAGTTGGATCGCAACAACATCACCGTCTGCAGCGATGATCAATGTTTGGCAGCGTTGGAGTGCGTCCTCGTCGCGTTTGACGAACTCCTTGTATTTGGCGGCGCAAAGCGGGCACAACGCAAGATGGTTCTGATGTTGCTCCTTGGGCAGCGTGTCGAGCGCCTCGACGGCTTCGAAGTAGTATTCACCGTCGCGCTTCTTGAATGGCATCTCCTGCTCACATATCTGACAAATCATCTGCTCGGACGGGTTCATATACAGTTCGCGAAGCCAGGTTGTGGGGTCTTGCACTGGCTCAGAGGTGCGAACGCTTCGGAGTCGCTGATCGTATTCCTTGGGGGGCGCCGTCTCAGCATCCTGACGGACGTGCTTGGCCCTGCGGTCCTGGTCTGGCGTCGGGCGAGTAGGGAATTCCGGTTTGGCAGACTTGGCATCACTCAACGTGAGAAACCGCCTGTACAGTTCTGGGTCCCCTGCTATCTGCTTTGCGATGGTGAAGGTCTCTGCTGGTATGTCGTGCTTCTGCAGTAGCTTGGCGACCTCATCGACCTTCATATCGAGTTGCCTGCAGAGCGTCTCATCTCGCTCGAAGTCGTCTGGAAGGTCCTCCATCGTAAGCGCCGTTGGCTTGACGAAACTACTCCCAGAAGGGAGCCACGCAGAATTGGCCAGAGCATTTCCCATCGCCGAGTATTTCGGGCAGGGAGTTTTGTGCATGAAATCCACCCGGCTCGATGTCTCGACTACTCCCTGCACCTGATTGGCGTTTGGCACGGCAATTCTATTCCAGACGTATCGAGACCGCTCAACATTCGGATGCTCAACAGCGTACCTGAGGCCATCGATATCGACTTCCGGGTCAAACCCTTTCACGCCGCGCCGGTGATCACCGAGGGATACGTATCCTTGATAATCCGGTTTGCCCGCCGAGTGGAGAACGCGTATCGTTCGACTCACGCCGAGTTGCAAGAACGTCTCCACCAGATCCTCGGGGTATCCATTGTCGAGGAACCACCCTTTAGGGTTTCCGCCAAGGTACATGTCCAACTCGTCGCTGGCGAAATACACTTGTCCCGGTTTGACATAACGGGCCTGGCGGGGCGGGGATGCATTCGATGCATACACGAGCGGGGTGTTTTTCACGTCGTTCAGAATGGCCCGGAGCTTTTCATCGTTCTTCGTTTCGCTGAGTACTCGGCCGATGCAGCGGAGATCATCGAGGTTCTGTTCTCTGGACACGTCGGGAGGATTGATGTGGTACTTCGGAAGGACAATTTCCCTCAGCATCGCGATTGTGTCGAATGGGCAAAGGCCAAGCTTCTCCAGAAACTGGCTAGACGGTTTGTCGTCGATCACCTCCCGTCTTACGACAGGAATATCGCCGACTCCAGATGGTGCGGTCAGGTATACCGCCGGGCTGCCATCCTTTCTGAACGGCAACACATGGGTACCGTTTTCAAGGCGGATTATCGGGACTGAACGGGCCGGCCCTTCCGGCCACGGTGTCTTTCGCCAGAGAGAATCGCGCGCTTCGAGAAATCCATAGAACTGTTTGAGCCAGTCATCCGGTTGTTTTTCGAGGAACCGCCCGTCCAATTGCCGGACGATGGTCTCGGGAGTGATCTCCTCAATCTGGAGGACTTTGCGGAAGTAAGTGTACAGTTCGACCATGTGGGTCTCTGTGATAACTCTACTCACCCACCCCAGCCGTTTAGCGGATCTCTCGACGGCCGCGGGAGCGCCATTGGAGAAGATCTCGGTGATCCCGGGGCCCCGCGCGATCTGCGCTTGGGCGCCGCACACGAACTCACCTGAATCTGTGGGGATGAGATCCTGGGTTGCCAGGGCTTCCTTCACCGCTTCAAAAATCGGCCGGAACATCCCGTCCTCCGGGAAATCGGAAGTTCGGAGCGGTAACGTCAGCAAGGCGTCGACTGTGAGGAGTTTCATCTCTCGCAGGTGCCCGAGCGCGGCAACCACGAGAGTGGCGGTCTCATTGACCAGTTTCTGGTTCCAGAGATCGAAAGCTGGAACGTTGTCACGGGCCGGTGTAGTCCGGTACGGCCCCTGGATGGTGAACCCAAGCCCCGTCCGCGTCGCGGTCGGGAAAAACACGGACAAAGTGGCGGCATCGGCAACCGAGATCTTGTCGGTACTTTTTGCCGATACCAGATTGAAAGCTACCTCGACACGGAGAGCATCGGAAGAATCTTCGGCCAACACCGGCGCATCGAAGATCAACCATGTCCCAGTCGGAATGCCTATGCCTGAAATGTCGGAAGTCACGGAAATCCGTCTCGCCGCGCCCTGGGAGATTTCGTGCCTCGTATAGCGCCTGCCGAGCACGCCGGCCGCCGACCATTCTATTTCAACGATGTGGCGCAGAAACAGCATGGCGCCGGGATTGAGTTTGGAGAGCCCTTGCTCAATCTCGCCGTGAGCGACGTCGGGAACGATGTCGCCCCGATTGAAGGGGAGGATGAAGAGCGTGGTCCAGGGCGACGGGACAGTTATCGGGTCGACCCCGTGTGGATGGGTGTATTTCTCTATGGCGAAATGCTCGCCGCCGCAGTGAATCTCCGGGCGCAGGGTGAAGGCATACACCGACTTGAAGCCGATGCCAAACTTGCCGATCTGGGTCAAGTCGTCCTTCTTGGTCCCCTTTCCGACATCGCAGACGCCGCGCACGTCATCGTCGTCGAACGGTCGCCCATCGTGCCAGACCTCAAGACAATCCGCGCGAAGGTCGAACCGCACGCGGGTCGCCCCAGCATCCTCTGCATTCTGCAGAAGTTCCAAAATGAAGTGGGTACGTTCGGCGTAAAGACGGACCAGAAGCGAGACCGCCCGCTCCAGTTTCTCTTCCGCCCCCTGATTGGAGATGCTTTCGTAATCGCTAGGCATTGGAGTTCGCTGGCCTCACGCGCATGATTCCGAAAGCAACTACCTGAGCCTGAACGTCGGTGACATCCTTAGCCCGGCTCACCTCCTCAACTCGCCGCTGATGCTCGGCGTTGGCGCGTTCGATCTGGGCCTGGTGCATCCTGCGTATGCGGTCGTCCGTGGCCTTGGCGAACTGTTCCCCCAAGAGTGCCAACCTCGCTTTGTGGCTGGACGCCAGACTGGCGAGCCGGAACGTAGCCCGCTTCGTAGTTTCCTCGCGGTGCCGGTCACGAGCGGCGGACCAGAGAGTGTAGTGTGCCGCCTCCAGTTGGTCGAGGACTGATGAAGACGGGGCTTCCTCAGGAGTGACGGCCAGCGCTTCGGCCCCAGAGAGGAGTTGAGCAAACTTCGTCCGGACCTGCTCGTCAAGCGTAATCGGCTGTAGTTGCAGATCCTCCTGGAGGCCGAGAAACCGCCACTGGTAGATCGCAAATGGGTAGTCGCCTGCGGGGACAAGATCGGAATGTAACTGGCAAGCGGTAACGGCCCGTTCTTGCCTGGCGAAGCGACTGGCGGCCTGCCGCACCAGGGGGTGCACTGGCGAAAGCAGAGTGGCCTCAGGGTTCTCGGTCGCGGCCTTGGGATCGAACGTCACTCGAAGGTGCGGGTTGTTGCCCTTCAGCCAGTTCTCAAAGTCGCGGTGGGTCACGGCCGTTGATCGCGGCAACTTTCCAAAATCAGTAAGCAGCAGGTTGCGGATTTCCTGATTGAGCCGCATGGTCTTCACGGCCTTCTCGCCCAGAAGGCTGACCTGTTCCCCCCCACCCAAGGCGGCGAGGTAATTGCGGACAAGATTCTCCAGTAGCGCGGGCGAGAGCCAGCGGCTTGAAGCGTCCCGGAGTTCCTCCTCCGCACACGCCACAGGGACTCGAAGGGCAAAGAGCTCGGCCTGGCTGGCTTCCAGTGCTTGCTGGTCTTGGATCTGCTGGACTTCGTTGACCGCCAATTGCTGGAGCTTCTCGCGGCGCTCGTCATCGGTAAGGGTGAAATCCTCTGCGATGCTCTGTAACTTCTTCGTCATCTCCCCAAGGATCTCGTCGCTGGCGCCGATCTCGCGGTCGAAGATCCCGATCCTGAGGAGGCAGCGCTCATAAATGTCGGCGTCGACCGTGCCCGGCGTGATGAAGTTGACAATGCGGACCTTTTCGCTGGTTTGGCCGCGGCGGTCGATGCGGCCAATACGCTGCTCTATTCGCATTGGGTTCCACGGGAGGTCGTAGTTGACGATGCAGTCGCAGAATTGGTAATCGAGACCCTCACTGCCGACCTCAGAAAACAACAGGACGTCGATTGCCTCGGGGTGTTCGCGCTCGAGTTGGAAGCGGCGCCGCATGTCGATCCGCTCCTCGTCGGGGACGTCCCCATGCACGAGGCCCACACGCACTCCCTCAGCGTCGAGGCCATCCAGGAGGTACGAAAGGGTGTGCCGGAAGCTGCTGAAGACCATCAGGCGGCGGTTCGGCAGCGTGACCTTTTCCCTTACCACCCGCTTCAGTTCCTCGATCTTCGGGTCGTAGGGGTCAAGAGCTTCCGCCTGACGGAGCACATCCGCAATCTTGGTCTCGATGATGCCGTCGATTGTTGTAGACCGATCAAATTCCGGGGTGCCTGCCTCCACGCCGTTTAGGTCCCCGAGTCGCCGCGTGAGTATCCCGCGGAGAAGCGGCACCAGCCCGTACAGGCAGCTCGCAGCCTGCCGGCGGATCATTGTCATCAGAAACTTCACGTTAGCGGTCGGATGCAGGACGGTCAGAATAAGCGCCTGCGTGGCGAGCAGGTCGTCATGAAGCCGCCGTTGCGCCGTGGTGAAATCTACCGTCACCGTGTCCGGCTTCCGCACAGTAAAATCGCCAATATCCCGGCGTTTCGTACGGCTGATGATCCCGGAGAGCGTGTGCATCTGCTCGATCTGCCGAATCACCTTTACCCGTTTAACCTGCGACACTTCGGGCCTGTCAAGGGTCTCCATGACTGCGGCGAAAGTGGGATCTCCCTGGATAGTGAGGAGGCCCCATGACGTGCGTGCCGCCTGATCGAGTTGAGCGCGCGCCGCCTGCGGCCAGCCTTCCGTCGCCGAGCGGGCAAGCGCGGCCGCCGCATTGATCGCGGGGTTCGGTGCAGTCATAACTTCGAAGGTGTGGACGTCTCTAACAAGATCGGGCCGCAGAAGGTTGAGCAGCACGTAGAGGTCATTGCTGCTCATTTCAAGGGGCGTTGCAGTAAGGAAGACCACGGAGTCCGCGTTCTCGCAAAAAAGCCGCACGCAACGGTGCGCATAGGTTTCAGGGTTCCTAACGTGTTGAGCTTCGTCCACGATGACGAGGTCGAACCTCGGAAATGGACTCAGGTCCACTAACCCCTTGCGGCGCCGCTTTGCCCCGCCGGGGGAGCCGAGGAGCAGTTCCTCATCAAGGAGCGAGTAGGGGAGAATCGTTTTCACATACTGCTCTGGCCACACGCCGTCTAAGTCGGTCTCGTTGATACAGTAGCGGAGTTTGTCGCCGTCCAAGGGAATGAACCGCTCGTCGAAGCGCTTCATTTCCGACTCCCACTTCCGCTCCGTTACGAGCGGTTTTGGGCAAATCACGAGAACACGCTGGACATCCGCCCGCGCCTGCAACTCCTTGAGGACCAGCCCAGCCTCAATCGTCTTTCCGACGCCAACCCCGTCAGCGATGAGAAGCCGCGGTCGCTCAGCCCGTATCAATTTCAACACCGGGCGGAACTGGTAGGGTACGCACTCGATGCGGGCGGCGTTCAGCGAATAAACTATCGAAGTGCTCGGATGGCAGATTTGGAGTGCTGACAGATATGCGTCGAACTCCTGGAGCGAGATCGCCTTCAGAACACCGGCGACAGCCGCGGCCTGAAGCTGCGACTCGTAGAAGGTCGCGACCGCGCCGCTCTGAAAGACTGAATACCGAGTCTCAGGTTGGCCCGGGTGTAAGCCAACAACCGCGCCAGTCTTGGCTGGATTCGACTTGATGGAAACCACTTGACCCACGGAGAACGCCGTCGCTGAAGGTGGGAGTTCAGGCGTGAGGTCCGCTGAATCTTGCGGAGCGAGTGCCGCGCCCTTAAGCCGCTTCACTTCACTGAGGAGTTCTTCATCCCCATTGATCGATATCAGGAACCGCTGAAGTGTGTCGAGATCGCGGTAGACGTCGTCTTCACTAAAGTCACCGGCGGCGGCGTGGGCCCATCGATCCCGTACCGTCCTCATTTCCTTGAGGTAGTGCCTGGCTTCGTTCGGGAGAAGCAGGTGGTCAGCGATGGCGTGCCAGTTCGAATCGAGTATCCGCAGAAGCGCAGCAAGGTCCAGCCCGGAAAGCACCGTGATTCGCCGGGTCTCCACTGCGCGCCGCTGCTGGAAAGACAAGTTTGGAACAACAAGGTCGGCCCACCAGGAAGAAGAGAGGGTCGGGAGCACCTCATCGAGGAAGCCGCGCACCACGCCCGAGGCCTGAAGGAGCACACTGGGCACGCGCTCGCCGACGGAGTTTGTCATATTATCAGTTTCCATTTCGGACTAAGATGCCATTTTAGTACCCTTGCATCCTCAAGGGCATGCAGCCACACGGGGCGGCAGTCAAAGGCTCTGGGTGACGGTCGTTCGCAGGCGGGACAAATACGACATGTTTTGCCGACTCGTGAGAGGACCTGGAGGTTCATGCCGATCCCTCCCGACGGGCAGGGTGTCAGCGCCGGTGCAAAAATCCCCATATAGCCGGTTGAAAATTCCCCACCCCCTGATGAGGGTATAAGCCGGCCGATCCTCCGAGGGAGGAGGGCCGAGAGTGCTAAGGGGAAGAGACATGCAA
>Ga0247727_10013249_pt1 | contig 13948 bp, 15 predicted proteins | sample WisWelCaveWW1625_FD_202498 | JGI IMG/M metagenome (GOLD analysis project Ga0247727, IMG submission 202498) | Biofilm microbial communities from Wishing Well Cave, Virginia, United States - WW16-25 | ecosystem: Environmental > Aquatic > Deep subsurface > Groundwater > Cave microbial mat | place... | reverse complement strand
CGGATGACCGAATGGACCGGCATCCCGGCCGAGGAGCAGATCCAGCCCGACGACATCGCCGAGCTTGTACGCACGGTGTTGCACCTCAGCCCCAACGCGCGCGTTCCCAACATCGTCGTCGAGCGGTTGGGCGACACGGTGTAAGCCAACCTCAGCCGTGCAACTTGTCGTGCACGGCCTGCTCGAGCTCGTTCACCGAGACGGCGCCTTCGTAGCGCTCCACGATCGTGCCCGTGCCGTCGACGAGGAACGTCCAGGGCTCTGTCGTGAGCCCCCACTCCTGCATCCAGCGGTTGTATCCCTTCGCCGGATCGTTCCCCTCGAAGACCTCGACGTGGATGAAGCGAACATCGCCGCCGTCGAACCTGCTCGCAACCTCTTCGACGACATCGACCACCGGGCCACATGTGCGACTGGTACAGAACTTCGGAGTCGAGAACGTGACGACGAACGGCGCCTTCGCCTCCAACGAGTCAGCGATCGAGTGCTCGAGAAGCGACTCATCTGGTGGCGTGCGCGTCGTCAGCTTCGAGAGATTGCCGCCGGTTGAAGCGATCGTGGGAGTATCGGTCGCAATCGCAAGATCGCCGATGTCCGGGGCGGAGTCCTTCTTCGCGACGACGACGTTTCCCAGAGCCTGCACGTTCGTCGCTCCACCCTCGGGCTCGGCGAGCATCCAGTAGGTACCGACGCTGGGCAGGCTGAAACGCGCCACGTAGATGTGGCTGGCGGCGGCGGCATCTCCTCCTGGCACCCCGATGCGCTCGAGCTTTGCGGTCGTTTCGAGAAAGGGCTGCGCGTCGAGGGCGCTTGCGACCCACACGCGCGCAGTCGGGAGCGCGACGAGACGATTCTCGGCATCGACCACGAGGAACGAGACGCGCACGTCGCCGGCCTCGTGACTCTCGGTCCCAGGGACGATCGCGACGTCGTCGCCCGGCGCCCGCCAGAGCTCCTCGAGCGTCATGCCCCCTCCCGGGCCGGCGACCGTTGTCGTATCACCGCCCGACCCGCCACACCCGGCGACGAGCAGGCACGACAACACGGTCAGTGCCGCGGCGGGGCGCATACGCGCCCGAGTCTAGCCGTGGGCTAGCTAGCTCCCGTCAGGCCAGGAGCCCGGGCGGACCTTCCCGAGCCACGCCGCCAACAGCGCGAGGTTGAGCAGCAAGAGCAGCAGTCTCGGATTCATGGCGGCCTCCTTTCTTAGAAGCGGATTTCCTGGAGCGCCTCAGCGGCGTTCCGATAGAGACGCGCGGCCTCGCGGTCTTCACCACGACGTCCAGCCAAGTCCCCCAGTGCGACCCACGCCTCCGTCCGGTGGCTGATCGACGCCAACTGCTCAGCAGCCGCATCAGCAGCCCGGAAACACTCTTCCGCCTCTTCAAGTCTTCCGCGCTCCAACAACGCTCGCCCCAGTACGAGCTGCGACGGACAGACCTCGTGGAGGTAGTCCTCCCGACCCTGCAAGAGGTCGAGCGCCTTGCGCGCGAGCTCTTCTGCCTGGTCGTACTCGCCACGGTTGAGATGCACCCTGGCTATCCCCTCGAGCGCTTGTGCGGCGTCCGCGGGTGAGTCGGTATCGAGCGCCCGAGAATAGGACGCCTTCAGGTGCTCGACTGCGTGCTCCTCATCTCCCAGGAGAAGCGTGAGACCGCCGAGCATGAGCAGCAGCCGGCCGACGTTTCGCTCGTCGCTCAGCTGCTGGTAAAGCTCTTTTGCTCGCTGCGCATAGCTTCGAGAGAGCACATAGCTTCCCTGGCGCTGAGAGATCAGCGACGCCTGGAAGTAGTTGTCCGCCATGGCCCGGCGATCGCCCATCCCTTGCGCCAGCTCCAGTCCACGCGCGGCATCGTCATGCGCAGCCACGTAGTCGCGAAGCCGCCGATGGCACCGAGAGCGCCAGTGGAAGATCTGAGAGCGGAGAAGGTCGCAAGGAAGCTCGGAGCGCTCAGCGAGCTCGAGTGCCTCGTCGAAAAGCGCGATAGCCGTCGAGATGCTCACGAGCTTGTAACGGCACACCGCGAGCCGGAACAGCACGTCCGCTCGATCGACGTCGGAGAACTCCGCACGCTCGGCGAGCGCGCGAGCGCGCTGCAGGAGCTCGATAGCTCCGTGCGGGTCGCCGGTGTCCTGGAGCGCCCAGGCCTCGCCCACGAAACCTCGAAGGTGGAGCGACGGTGCGCCGATCCCTTCGACGCTCGGACACGCCTCACGAAAAGCCTCGATAGCCTCGTCGTTCCGATGCGCCTCCGAAAGGGCTTCCGCGCGCGCCAGCATCGCCTCGACCTTCGTGCGCTCCTCGGTCGAAACACCGGACCTAAGAAGCGCGGGATCGACTCCGAGCCGCTCGGCGAGCCAGATGATCGTCACATCGGTCGGGCGGGTCTTGCCGCGTTCGATCTGGCTGATGTACTCCTTCGAGAAGCGCTCGCCCGCGAGCTCCGTCTGCGTGAGGCCCGCAGAGACCCGAAGGGCACGCACGCGTTCGCCCAGGCGTGGACCCGAGGCGGGCGTGGCGGTCGCGGCGGTTTCGATCATGCCCGTTATCAGTGAACTCGCAGTTCGGTGTTGCTGCGCTCCCCCCGGCGGGGGATGTGCAGTTACCCGTTTTGAGTCAAGTAACCTTAGCTCAAATCACTTGACCGGGCTACTTGACTTTTTTGGACACGGCTCCTATAGTCAGGCCCACACCGCAACCGATCGGACGCCAGATCGGATGCGCGGGCACCACCGCCGGATCCGCCGGTGAGTACAGGAAGAGCGTGGCTGGGCCGCAGAGCCACGAATCTCCGGCTCGCCGCCCCGGGAAGGGGTCGCCTCGAACGGAGAACGCCCCCGGAGCCGCAGCCGGGGGCGTTTTCATTTGGCGGGGGGAAACGATGTTTCCCCCCGCCTGCCCCCCTTCCTCTTGGCGTGCACCCACAGGTCGCTCTTGGCCTACGGGCGAGTGAATCGCCCTTCGGCCCTGGACTCACGTCTCGCTCTCGGCGTCTTACCCGGCAGGTTCAATCACAGCGCGCTCGGCTCGGCCCGCACCTTCGTGCGGGCGCACCAGGGCGAACGCCACGATCGCGCCTACGACGGCGATCGCTGCCGCAACGAGGAGCGCGCTCTCGAAGCCACGCATGAACGCGTCGACCGTTCGCTCGCCACCCGCTTCCGACGCGACGATCGCGCCCATGACCGCAATCCCCATCGTGCCACCGATCTGGCGCGCGCTGTTGAGCACAGCCGAGCCGACTCCCGCCTTGTCGACCGGGACGCTTCGCGTAGCCGCGGCCGCACTTGGAGTCATCGTGAGCGACATGCCGATTCCGCCGATTATGAACGCCGGGAAGAGATCCCAGAACGATGCGTCGGCGCTGAGCCGCGAGAACATGATGAGCTGGACGGCAATGAGCACCATCCCCGTCGTCGTCAGGCCGCGCGACCCGATCCGATCGCTTGCCTTCCCGGCGACCGGCGCGACGAGGATGATCAGGATCGTCATCGGCAGGAACGCCGCGCCTGTCTGTACGGCCGAGTATCCGAGGATGTTCTGCATGTACAGCGAGACGAAGAAGAAGACGCCGAACATCGCAAGCGCGACGAGCAGCACGACGAGGTTCGCACCCGTATAGGTCCCGCTTCGGAAGAGCTCGAGCGGCAGCATGGGGTCACGCTGACGACGTTCGAGGAGAACGAACGCGCCGAGCGAGACGGCAGCGAGGCCGAACGAGCCGACGATCCTCGCCGAGTTCCAGCCGTAGGTGTTCGCCTCTATGAGGCCGTACGTGAGCGCGAAGAGCCCCACGGCGGAGGTCACGAGCCCAGGCAAATCCAGGCGTACGTGCGTCTCGTCGCGCGACTCGTCGATGAAGAGGTAGCTCGCAGCGATCCCGACGATCCCGATGGGGACGTTGACGAAGAAGATCCAACTCCAGTCGAGGTGCTCGGTGATGAGCCCGCCGACGAGGGGGCCGATCGCAAGCGCGAGCCCAGAGACCCCCGCCCAGATACCGATCGCGGTCCCACGTTGGCGCGGTGGGAAGGTAGCCGCGATGATCGAAAGCGTTGCGGGATTCATGAGAGCCGCTCCCGCTCCCTGGAGCACACGCGCGGCTATGAGCGTTTCGCCAGAGGTCGCCAGGCCACAGAGGAGCGACGCGATCGTGAAGACGGCGATACCGATGACGAAGACGAGCCGGCGACCGTACGCGTCCGCGACCTTCCCGCCCACGAGCATGAGCGCCGCGAACGTCAGCGCGTAACCAGTAACGATCCATTGGAGCTCGGACAGATCAGTGTCGAGTTCGCGCTGGATCGACGGCAGGGCGACGTTCACGACCGTGTTGTCGAGCATGATCATGAACAGGCCGAACGAGACCGCCGCGAGCGTGAGCCACTTGCGATTCTCCTCTGCGAAGATCCCAGCCCTCATGTCGACGTGCTCCCCTCGATCGTGACCAGCCCTGTGCAGACTAGCCCCGGCCAACCCGGCGGCTTCACATGGGTGCCGACCCCCGCGCAGCTCGACGCGGCGAACATCACACGGCTGGCACGGTCGCTCGAGTGCGCCGAGTACGAAGAGCTTCATCGCGTCTCGATCGACGAGCCCGACCGCTTCTGGCGCGCTGTCGCAGCCGATCTCGACATTCCGCTCTCACGCGACTGGAATGCCGTTCTCGACGAGTCGCGCGGGATCGAGTGGACGACTTGGTTCGTCGGCGCGCGACTGAACATCGCGGACGCCTGCGTCCATCGCTGGGCTCGTGAGCGACCGGGTGACGAGGCTGCGGTGTGGGTCCCCGAGGAGGGAGACCGGCGGTCGCTTACCTGGGCCGAGCTCTCATATGAGGTCCGAAGGCTCGCTGAGGCGCTTCGCAGACTCGGCATCAAGGAAGGCGACCCCGTCGGGATCTTCCTGCCGATGGCGCCGGAAGCAGCGATCGCCTCTCATGCTTGCGCGCACATAGGCGCTGTCCAGGTGCCGATCTTCTCGGGCTTCGCCGGGCCTGCGGTGTCGTCCCGACTGGTGGATGCGCAGGCCAAGGTGGTCGTGACGGCAGACGCCTCGTATCGCCGTGGACGGCTCGTGCCCATGAAGGAGGCTCTGGACGACGCGCTGACCGACGCGCCGTCGGTCGAGCACGTCGTCGTCTGGCGGCGCGCAGGTGTCGATTGCCCCATGACGAGCGGACGCGATGTCTGGTGGAACGAGGTCGTGGCCGACGAGCCTGGTGCGTTGCCGGCGATCCAGGTCGAGAGCGAGGCCCCGTATCTCATCGCGTACACCTCGGGGACGACCGGCCGACCCAAGGGCGCGCTGCATGTTCAGGGCGGCTTTCTGCTCTCGATCGTGCGTGAGACCGCGTACCAGGCAGATCTCAGGCCCAGAGACCGCGTGCTCTTCTCCACGGACATGGGCTGGATCATGGGGCCGTGGACGGTGGTCGGGGCGATGGCCTGCGGGGGTACGATCGTCTTCATGGAAGGCGCGCCCGACAGGCCGCCGGACCGTGTGTGGACGATCGTCGAGGCCGAGCGGGTGACGATGCTGGGCGTCTCGCCGACGTTGGTGCGGGCACTCATCCCGCACGGCGATCCCGATGCCGACCTCACGTCGTTGCGAGCCGTCGTGACCACGGGCGAGCCCTGGAATCGCGGCCCGTACGACTGGCTGGACGAGCACGTCTGCGGCAAAGGCCGGATTCCGATCGTCAACTGCTCGGGCGGCACGGAGGTCGGCGCCTGCTTCCTCTCGGTCACGATGATGCGACCGACGAAACCGTGCTCCCTCGGCTTCCCGGCGCTTGGGGAGGACATGGATGTCTTCGACGACCGCGGACGTCCCGTTCGCGGTGCGGTCGGCGAGCTCGTGTGCCGGCGCGCCTGGCCCGGGATGACGCGCGGGATCTGGAGGGACCCCGAGCGCTATCTCGAGACGTACTGGCGGCGGTTTCCCGGTGTCTGGACGCACGGTGACTGGGCCTCGATCGACGCGGACGGCTACTGGTTCCTCCACGGCCGCTCGGACGACACGCTGAACATCGCAGGCAAGCGGATCGGCCCCGCCGAGCTCGAGTCGGCGGCCGTCGACCACCCAGCGGTTGCCGAAGCCGCCGCAATCGGAGTCCCACACGAGGTGAAAGGCGAGGTCGCCTGGCTGTACTGCGTGCTCGTACCGGGCGCGGAGGCGACCGAAGCCGACGTGAAGGCAGCGGTGTCCCACGAGCTGGGAAGGGCGTTCGCGCCGGATCGCGTCATTTTCGTCTCGGCTCTGCCCAAGACGCGTAGCGCGAAGATCGTTCGCCGGGCCGTGCGCGCCCGAGCGCTGGGCCTCGATCCAGGCGATCTCTCGACGCTGGAGAACCCCGAATCGCTCGAGGAGATCGCCCGTGCCGTCTGACGCGCTACGAGGGGTCGCCCTGGTGACCGGAGGGGGCCGCGGGATCGGCGCCTCGGTCGCGCGCGAGCTCACGGACGCAGGGATGCGCGTCGCCGTCACGGGGCGCACCACCGAGCAGGTGAGCGCAGTTGCTGCCGAGATCGGCGGGGTCGCGTTGATCGGCGACGTCTCGATTGCGGACGACGTTGAGAGCTGGGTGGAGACGACCGAGCGGGAACTGGGGCCGATCGAGCTCCTCGTGGCGAATGCCGGCATCGGGATTCGCGACGGCGCGACGTGGGACGTGCCGGTGGACGAATGGTGGCGCGTCCAGGAGGTCAACGTGCTCGGCGCGCACCTCTCTTCTCGCGTCGTCATCCCGCTCATGCTCGACCGCGGTCGGGGTCGCATCATCATCACGGGGAGCGGCGCTGCATACCTGCCGGGCGCGCAACAAACGGCTTACGCGGCCAGCAAGGCAGCCGTCTGCCGCTACGGGGAGACACTCGCCAACGAGCTGGCCGGACGCATTCCTGTCTTCTTCTTCAGCCCTGGCCTCGTCCGCACCGACATGACGGATCGGTGGGGCGACGACGCGCCGTGGACACCGCCCGAGCTCGCACCGAGGCTGGTGCGAGTGCTCGCGTCCGGCAGGGCAGACGCCCTCGCCGGCCGGTACCTCCACGCCGAGCACGACGACATCGAGGACTTGATCGCACGTGCAGACGAGATCGCCGCGAGCGACCTGAACGCGATCCGGCTTCGACGCTGACGTAACGTCGCACGAACACACCGATCGCCTACCCTGAGCGCAGGTGCCCTACTTCATCTGCCCCAACTGCAAGCAGCGATCGGTCGACCTCGACGGCTACGACGGGTTCACGATGCAAGCCGTCCAGTGCCGGAGCTGCGCATTCGGGTTCCTCTTCGAGCTCCTCGAGGACTACTACCCCGCGCCGGAAACCGGGTTCGTGGTGTGCGACCGTGACACGCGAGTGCTCGCGGCTGGCCGCGGGGTGTTCGAGCTCACCGGGTACCGCGACGCCGACCTCATCGGACGCGACGTGGTCGAGGCGCTCGCGCTCTCCGACACGTCACCCATCGAGGTGGTGCGCGAGTGGGGCGTGCGGAAGCTGGGGCAGGAGCTCGAGATCCGTACGCGGGCCGGCCGTGAGAAGCGGGTCACCGCAGATTTCTTTCCAGCCTACGACGAGGACGGCGGCCTACTGCTCGCGCTGACCCCGCGTTAGCGCGGCGCGATCCAGACCTGACGAGCGAGGGCGAGGAGCTCGGTGCCCTCGCCGAACACCGCCGTTCCCGCGAACACCTTGCGGCCGTCCTCTCCCTCAGGCCACGCGGTGACGACGCACGGCTCCCCGATGCTCGGGACGCGGTGGATGCTCGCCGTCATGCGGCCGAGGACGATCTCTCCTCTCCCGTCGGCACCGACTGCATAGGCACCCGGACAGTCGATCGCCGCCCAAACGAGCTCCGAGCCGACCTCGGTCGGCGTCCAGGGGGCGGCATGGACAGGCTCACGGCCTGGCACGGCTCCGACATGGATCGCGAGGCCGTCGCCCGTCGAGCGCTCGCCACAAACGAAGCACTCGCGGAACTCCGGGCTGCCGAGGCGCACGTGGCGTTCCCTTGCCGCCTCGGACTCGTCGCGAGAGACCGGCTCCGGAGGCTCGACGTCGAGCTCGGCGGGGCGCGCCTCGGCAACGACGGCGTCTCCGTCGACCAGCCACACGCCGTCCCCGTCGCGACGAACGACGAGCGGCCGCTCGAGGGGCGGAGGCAGACGCAGAGTGACCTCGACCGCCTCCGCTTCGACATACTCCGCGATCCGACCGCAGGCGTAGCCGCCGTTCGCCGAGGTGAGCGGGCCGCGAAAGCGTCGCTCGAAGGTGATCTCCATGCGCGGGGACTGTAGTTACACTCGGTTTGTGACTGTGAGGCGAAAACCCTGAGGATCGCGCTCGTACAGCTGAATGCGGTCGTCGGCGACCTCGCCGGGAACCAGGCGAGAATCCTCGCAGGCATCGCCGAGGCGCGCAACGCCGGAGCCGACCTCGTCGTGCTCCCGGAGCTGGCCACGACGGGCTATCCGCCGGAGGACCTGCTTCTCCGTCCCGGTTTCGTTCGCGCAGCCCGCGATTCGACAAGTGAGATCGCGGTCGCCACCACTGGAGTCGTGGCCCTCGTCGGCACGCCGTGGTTCGACCGAGATCTGACCAACGCTTGTGCAATCTGCGCCGACGGTCGCGTACATGCGGTGTACCGCAAGCACTTCCTTCCCAATTACGGCGTCTTCGACGAGCATCGCTACTTCGCCGAGGGCCGCGACCTGGTGCTGGTTCAACTCGGCGATACCAGCGTCGGACCGACGATCTGCGAGGACGTCTGGCAGCCGGGCCCACCGGCAACCGACCTCGCACTGGCCGGAGCCCAGCTCATCGTCAACCTCTCCGCGTCGCCGTTTCACGTCGGCAAGGCCGAGGAGCGCGAGGAGATGCTCGTCACGCGAGCCCGCGACGCGAGCGCCTACCTCGCGTTCTGCAACATGGTCGGCGGACAAGACGAGCTCGTCTTCGACGGCCACTCGGTCGTTCTCGACCCATCCGGGGAGGTCGTCGCCCGTGCGCCTGGCTTTCGGGAGCACCTGCTCGTCGTCGACATCGACCCGACTGAGGCCATCGGTCGGCGGCTCCGCGATGTCCGTCGGCGCGAGTTGGATCGCTCACGCGAAACCGCTCCCGAGGTCGCGACCGTCGAGCTCGCAGCGCCCGCGACCCATGCCGTCGCCGCTTCGGCGGAGATCATTTCGTTCGAGCCCGAGCTCGAGCAGATGCGGCTCGCACTCACGCTCGGCCTCCGGGACTACGTCGAGAAGAACGGCTTCACAGAGGTGGTCGTCGGCGTCTCGGGTGGGATCGACTCGGCGGTGACGGCCGCGCTCTGCGTCGGCGCGCTCGGCCCGAACCGCGTCCACTGCGTCTCGATGCCGTCGCGGTTCTCCTCCGAGGGGACGCGTAGCGATGCACGGCGCATCGCGGAGAGCCTCGGCTGCGATTTTCGCGAGCTCTCGATCGAGCTCACCGTCGAGGCGTTTCACGAAACGCTCCAAGGTGAGATCGACGGAGGTCTTGCCGGCCTCGCTGCGGAGAATCTGCAAGCCCGCGTTCGCGGCGTCTTGCTGATGGGTCTCTCGAACACGTTCGGGTGGCTCGTCGTCTCGACCGGGAACAAGTCGGAGCTCGCGGTCGGGTACTCGACGTTGTACGGCGACATGGTCGGCGGCTTCGCGCTCCTCAAGGACGTGTTCAAGACCGACGTCTTCCGACTTGCCGAGCATTTGAACGAGCACGCAGGAAGCGACCTGATCCCACGAAGCACCATCGAGCGCGCGCCGAGCGCGGAGCTGCGGGCGGGTCAGCGCGACGCCGACTCGATCCCGCCGTACGACCGGCTCGATCCGGTTCTCGAGGCCTACGTCGAGCAAGATCGCTCGCGCGAAGAGCTCCTCGCAGAGTTCGACTCCGAGGTTGTGGAGCGTGTCGTCGGACTCGTCGACCGGGCTGAGTACAAGCGCCGACAGGCGCCACCTGGCGTGAAGCTCCGCCCGAAGGCCTTCGGTCGCGATCGCCGCACGCCGATCACGAACCGCTGGACGGGCTGACGGCTACGTGGATCGCCTCGGTTAGACGCCGACGTCGACGGGCTCTACGGGCGGCCCGTGCAGGATCAGCTCGCGGAGCAGGAGCGGGAGGCGGCTGGGCGCGAAGACCGCGTCGGCCGCCTCCAGCTCCGTGAGCGTCCACCAGCGGACGGCGGTCATCCCCTCGGCACGAAGGTCCTCCCACGACAATCCCGGCACGGGAACGAACGACGGGACCCGAACGAGGTAATAGCGCTCGGTCTGCCCGTCCCAGCGGCCCCCGTCGAGTGACTGGTGGTGGGTGCGCGTCCAAACGAGCGGACCGAGCTCGAAGCGCTCGAGACCGGCCTCCTCGACCAGCTCGCGCCGCATCGCCTCCTCGTCGGTCTCCCCCTCCTCGACCCCTCCCCCGGTCGTGAGCCAGATCTCGCGATCAGCCGAGCTGAAGCGGACGAGGAGGATGCGGTCGGTCTCGTCGAGGACGATCGCGCGCGTCGCGACCCGTAGGCGAAGCTCGCTCACGACACGAGATCGTGCAGGATACGGAACCAGCGCAGGCGCTCTTCCCACGGCACGGCAGCGTTCGCCGGCGACGTCGACGGAAGCACGAAGAGCGCGGTTTCGCCCAGCTTCCGCTCCTGAAGCCCGTGCTCCGGACGCTCGCGGAAGATGCCTTGATAGGCGGCCTTGCCGGCGAACGCGATCGCACGAAGGGCGAGCTCCTCTGCCAGGACCTCCAGCCGCTCGCGGGCACCCGCGAAGTCGCCCGCACGAAGATCGCTCGAGCCGCGCGTCGTCCTCCGCGCCGCGTTCGTGAGCCCGATCCCGTACTCGAGGAGCTCGACCGCTTCGCTCGGCGCGAGCAGGCGAGGCGTGAATCCGGCCGCGCAGAGCAGTCTCCAGAAGTCGTTCCGTGGATTCGCGAAGGGCGCACCGGCCGCGGCGCTCACCCGTCCGGGGTTGATCCCACAGAACACGACGCGCACTCCGGCCGCGAGAGTGTCCGGGACGGCGCCGGCGGTCAGGCGGCTTCGATTTCGCGCGCGTCCAGGCGCAGCTCGAGCAGCATGCGGAGCCGCTCACCTACGTCCGACGGCTCAGTTCTCGAGTCGGGCTCGCGGTAGACGACCTTGACGGTGTCCTCGGTGTAGCGCCAGCCGTAGCAGCGCTCGTAGCACTCCGCCTCGCTGAGCGTCCGGAGCCGCTCCATCTGGCCCGCAGCCTAGGCCAGAGACCGGATGGCGCCGGGTAGGCTGCGGCCGTGCCGGTCAAGCCGCGAGTTCTCGAGTTCGACGTAACGGTCGACCGCGACCGGGTCGCCCGGAGCACCCTGGGCGGCAGCCCGCATCCGAGGGAAGCCGAGTGGTGGGCCGAGCACGTCGTGCTCGCCGGTCTCGTCCGCTGCACGCTCGCGAGCATGGACTACGAGGCGCGGCGTGCCGGGCTCAACATCGTCGGCTCGGGGCAGGCGCACGGAACGGTTACAAAGCGGGAGGACGATGGCCTGTACGCGTTCGTGGGCATCGAGACGAAGCTCGAGATCGATCTCGCACCGGCCCCCGCGCCCGACGCACTTCAAGAGATCATCGCGAGGGCCGAACGCGGCTGCTTCGTGAGCAACTCGCTCATGTCGCGACCGCGCCATCGCTGGACCGTCAACGGCGAGGAGATCGCATGAGCACAGCAGTTCTCGATATCACGTCCGTTCGCGCCCGGTTTTCGGCGCTGCAGCGACGACTCGCCCTCTTCGACGGCCCGGGAGGCACGCAGTGCCCGGACGAGGTCATCGACGCGATCGCCAACTACCTCAGGGAATCGAACGCGAACGTCGGAGCGCCGTACGAGACGAGCCGGCGCACCGACGAGCTCGTCGATCTCGCGCATGAGCGAGCTAGTGCCTTTCTCGGCTGCTCGGCCGGGGAGGTGGCGTTCGGGCAGAGCATGACCGCCCTCAACTTCCTGTTCACGCGAGCGTTCGCGCGAACGCTTCGACGCGGCGACGAGATCGTCGTGACGGCGCTCGACCACGACGCAAACGTGTCGCCCTGGCTCGAGCTCGCCCACGACCTCGGGATCATCGTGAAGACGGCGGGCCTGACGGATGAGCTCGAGCTCGACTACGCGGATCTCGCCGCCCAGCTCTCCGACCGGACGCGTGTGATTGCGTTTCCGGTGGCAGCCAACTCGGTCGGGACTGCGCCAGACGTTCGGCGAATCGTCGAGCTCGCCCACGGCACGGGGGCGCTTGCCTGGGCGGACGCCGTGCACTACGCGCCGCACGGGCCGATCGATATCGCCGCCTGGGACGTCGACGTTCTCATCTGCTCGCCGTACAAGTACTTCGGCCCGCATATGGGGCTCGCGTTCGGGAAGCGCGAGCTGCTCGAGTCCTGGCGCGCATACAAGGTGAGACCGGCCGCCGACGAACCGGTCGGTCGCCGCTACGAGCTCGGCACGCTGCAGCACGAGCTCCTCGCCGGCTTCGTCGCGGCAGTGGACTACGTCCACTCGCTGGGCTGGGACGCGATCCAGGGGCACGAGAGCGCGTTGGGTGAGCGGTTCCTAGTCGGGCTTCCCGAGCCAATCGAGCTCTACGGGTTAGGGACGATGTCCGGGCGCGTTCCGACGTTCTGCTTCAACGTTCCAGGTCGCAGCCCCGAAGAGGTCGCGACATTCCTCGCTGCGCGCGAGATCGCCGTCTGGCACGGGGACTACTACGCGATCGAGACGATGCGCTACCTCGGCCTCGAGGACGGCGCGGTGCGCGCGGGGATCGTCCACTACAACACCGAGGACGAGGTCGACCGGCTGCTCGAGGGTCTCGCAGCGCTCGCGTGAAGCTGCTCGTCCTCGGCGGCACTGAGTTCCTCGGCCGAGCTCTGGTGGAGATTGCGCTATCCGATGGTCATATGGTCACGCTCTTCAACCGAGGCCGCACCAACCCCGATCTATTTCCGGAGGCCGAACACCTACGCGGCGACCGCGACGGCGACCTCGGCCCTCTGGCCGGGCGGCGCTGGGATGCCGTCATCGACACGAGTGGGTACGTGCCACGAGTTGTGCGGGACTCCGTCGAGCGGCTTCGAGGCGGCGTCACCCACTACGTCTTCGTCTCCTCGATCTCGGTCTACGCATCTTTCGCCGAGCCCGTAGCTGAACGGTCACCGCTTGCGCAACTGGTCGAGCCAGGTTCAGAAGATGCCGAAGCGGACTACGGAGCCTTGAAGGCGCTGTGCGAAGCAGAGGTCATGAGCGGAATGAACGGTCGAGCCACGAATGTCCGTGCGGGATTGATCGTCGGCCGCTATGACCCCACTGGGCGGTTCACCTATTGGGTGCATCGCATCGCTCGCGGTGGTGAGGTGCTCGTTCCCGAACCGATCGATCAGCCCATCCAGTTCATCGACGTCCGCGACCTCGCGCGCTGGCTTCTGTATCTGGCTCAAAACGGCGTCGCCGGAACGTTCAACGCGACAGGTCCCACGACGATGAGCGCCGTGCTCGAAGAAGCGCGCCACGTCACCGAGAGCGACGCTTATTTCACGGAGGTAGAGGCGTCCTTCCTTGCTGAGCGCGAGCTCACGCGCTGGTCGCACTTCCCGCTGTGGTTGGGTGGTGCGAGCCCTGAATTCAGGCACTTTTTCGATGCCGATGTCTCTCGTGCACTTGCTGCAGGGCTCACCTTCTGCCCTATCTCCGGGACGGTGGGCGACACACTTGCCAACGCCGTCCCGGTAGAGGAGATGGGCATCTCCTCGGCGCGCGAGGCGGAGTTCCTCGCGGAGTGGCATGCCCGATAAGGACTACTCGGGAACGCCGCTCTCGCAGAAACTCGGTGCGAAGCCAGGAGCCGGCGTCGTCGTCTTCTTCACGACGAGCCGCGAGGATCTCGAGCGCAGATTCGAGGCGCTCAAGGCGAC
>Ga0247727_10013248_pt1 | contig 13949 bp, 13 predicted proteins | sample WisWelCaveWW1625_FD_202498 | JGI IMG/M metagenome (GOLD analysis project Ga0247727, IMG submission 202498) | Biofilm microbial communities from Wishing Well Cave, Virginia, United States - WW16-25 | ecosystem: Environmental > Aquatic > Deep subsurface > Groundwater > Cave microbial mat | place... | reverse complement strand
CCATTTGGGTTTTATCTTGTCGAAAGATTTTTCAATCAACACACCGGCTAAGACGTGGGTGGGAGCTTGCATTGGATATAAAGATAGAATGAAAAACAAGTCCTCCGCATTTGTAAAATCATTTTTTATGCGGAAATTGGCGGCACAAAACAACACCATGAAAAAGAATCTTCTGTTGTCACTTTGCCTTCTGATGCTTTCCCGCATTGTAAATGCACAGCCCCAGCCGGTCGGTCATCTCACTATTTTCTCTGAGGATGGCTACAAGTTTTTCCTTGTCCTGAATGGCGATCGGCAAAACAAGGAGGCTCAAACCAATCTGCGTGTGGAGGATTTGACGCAGGATTATTACAACGCCAAAATAATTTTTGAAGACCAAGCCCTCGGGGAACTCAGCAAAAACTACTTGCCCATAGCCGATGCCAACGGAGTGAAGTCGGATGTGGTTTATAAAATCAAGAAAGACAAGAACAACGGCAAGCTCTCGCTGAAATATTATTCCATGACACCTGTTGTGCAAGGCTACGTGCCTCCTGCAAATGTATATGTGGTACGCTATGGAGGCGTTCCCGCTACGCAGGGCACCGTTGCCCAAACCACCACTACAACTACCACTACTCCCACGCAAACCGCAGGAGCCAACGTGAACATCAATGGCGTCAACGTGAACATGGGCGTGAGCATTACCGACCCGACCATGACCGGCACGCAAACCACCACGACCACTACTTCGCATTCCACTACAGTGGTGGAAGAAACGAATGCTGCGCCCGTTGGATGCTTCAACGCCTACGCGATGGGCAGCGGAGATTTCTCCAGCGCATTGAGCACGATGAAAAACCAGGGCTTCGATGAAACACGACTGAAGACCGCCAAGCAGATCGCTTCCAGCAACTGTCTGAACACGAGCCAGATTACCCAAATCTGCAATGAATTTGGCTTTGAAGAATCCAAGCTCAACTTCGCAAAGTATGCTTATGATTATTGCACCGAGCCGAAAAACTATTTCAAAATCAACAACGTGTTCGGCTTCAGCTCCAGCGTGGATGAGTTGAATGATTACATACAAGGGCGGCAGTAAACTCCTTAACCGGAGACAAAAAAAAGGGACTCTCGTGTCCTATTGTTTCAGTTTTTTGGTTGTTTTGAATGAAAAAGGGGTTGTGTCGGCATGAATCGAAATTACATAGGGTTTGTCCCGTTCAAAGCGGGATGATTTTGGAATGGATAAAGTCCTTCGGACCTTTTTGTCACCCGGCAATTAACTTCCTAACCATTTGATTTTTTCTTGTCAGGCATTTCAAGACATACATCCCTGCCAGCAAGTCATGTTTTAAGCTGTGATATTTGTTAGTGGAAGCATTTTCCTCATAGATTACCTGCCCGCTTAGAGTAACGATAAACACCCTCGCATTTTCGCTGACACCGGATTTTATCAAATACTGAATTTCTTTGCCGTTAAGGTTCAGCAAAATTTCCTCACCCCCAGTATTTGCATTCTCAACACCGGTTGTGTTGGAGGCGCTTACGGGTAACTCAACCGGACCCAGGGTGCATCCGCCAGACATTGTTTCCGTCAAACTCACCGTTCCGCTCGTTTGGTTCCAGTCAACTGTGATGGAATTTGTTCCCTGTCCGCTTGCAATCGCGCCACCCGTTACCTGCCAATCATAAGCCGAACCCGGATTTCCCAGAACGGAATATCCTACTCCCTGCTGATTGATATTTACAGTATCTGCTCCATTGATAACAAAAGGAGGTTGCAGTATTCCAAAAAATTTTGCCGCCCAATACGAAGAATAAAAATCAACATCGAAAGCCGTTCCGTCTGCATCTCCGCCCTGCTCAAAGCAACTGCCCGGGTCAACGGCAATGCCATGAGCCATGTTGCTAATGGTATATCTTTCAACAACTATTTGCCCACCTGTATTAAAATATTGTTTCAGCCCGACAACTGAATTTCCATTAAACGAAGAGTTGTCATAGTCAGCGGTCTGGTCGCAGCCGTGAAGGTTGGTGAATTGCTTCATCATCTCTTCCGCATTGTTCTCATTAATTACAATATCGGAAGTGCCGTGAAAAATCGCCAATCGCGGGTAACTGCCCGTAAACCCCGGGTACTCCCCTCTCACCAAGTCGCCCCATTCCTGCGGTGATTTGCTGACAAGACCCAGGGCGGCAGTATAAACTTCCAGTGAAGTGGTCGCTACTTTGTAAGGCAAGCCCGCCATTTCAGCGCCTGCGGCAAACACTTCGGGATAAGCGCTCAGCATCACGGCAGTCATCGCCCCGCCTGCTGACAAGCCCGTTGCAAACACGCGGCTGCTGTCAATGCTATAATTGTTTTTCATGTATTCCACCATCTGCTTGATTGATTTCGCCTCACCCTGCCCGCGGCTATGGTCGCCTGGCTCCCAATAGTTGAAGCAAGAAGAAGCGTTATTAGCGGTCTTCTGCTCGGCATACACTACATAAAACTTGTGAAAATCAGCCAGCGTATTCCACGCGGTTTCGTTGGAGTAACTGGTAGCGGTTTGCGTGCATCCGTGCATCACCACTACCAAAGGCGCCTCATCAGGCATAACGGCTGGCGCATAGCTGTAAGCATTTAAATTACCGGGATTGCTGCCGAAGCTGGAAATGCTTTGCCAGCCTTGCGCAAAGGCTGTTGCATGAAACTGTGTTGCAGCAAGAGCGAAGAAAAGATATTTATTCATGGATTGAGGAGGTTAATAAGTTCTTCATCAAATTTAATGAATAAGTTGTGTGGTTCTGGATTAAGCTGTGCGGCTCAGGATTAAGCTGTTTCTGACAGGGATCATTTACGCTTCCACGTCTAAAAAAGCGAAACCGGAAACAAAGGAAGTTTCGCATATCCAACATACGGCATGTAGATATGCGAAAGAGATTTTACATTTGTTTCGGATATTAGAATGTTATCAGCAACTCTTGCACTCCGAACAAACTGTATCGCTAACTTGAACTTGATTGCAAGAAACTAACAATGGACAGAGCCATTACGATATTTGGAACACTCTACAACTTGGTTGAACTTGATGAAAGCATTCATAAAGTTAAAGACCTTGCTCACCTGTTTCTAAATGCGATGAATGACTGGCCAACTTACAATCAAAAGAACATTGCTGACTTTGTGAGAGAACTAAAGGAATATTTTGGTTCTCCTTTGACAGTTGAGAAAATTGACAGCAAGAAATTGAACACGAATGAAGAACTTGTGGGCTGGCGACATGAAGCAGGAAGTGCAATTGCAGAGATGATTGAAATGTCCACTCAGTTTTGCCGTGAAAGTGACTTTGATAAAATTTTACAGAATATTCTGAATTACTACGGAGAGGAATTTAGTAAAGTAGATTTTATTGCGGAACTTAAATACAGAACAACGGAAGAAGGCGGCAGAAGGACTCCTGCACATTCAGGTTATAGACCACAAGTGAAATTTGACTTTGCCGAAATGCAAACTTCAGGACAGCAAACTTTCATTGGTAAAGACCTTGTTTATCCAGGCGAAACAGTAAAAGCAAAAATTAAAATTCTTTCACCCGACTACTTTGCAAACCAATTGTATGAAGGATTGATGTATGAATTTAGAGAAGGAGCAACTGTAATTGGCACAGGAAAAATTTTAGAAATCATAAACGACAAGCTTGAAAAAGTAGAATATGCTGATAACAGATAGATTAAAAGAAATAAAAAAAAGAAGGGTTTTGTTCGGTTATCAAACAGTTGTGCTTTCTATTTACAGTTGTGGTTAACGGAAGTGTGTGCAAGTAATCCCTTTTTAAAAAAAACTTCTTTAATCCCTTCTTCGTTATCAGCCATTTTAACGCTCCGATTAAACAGTGTGCTAATATCAAACAGTCAACTTTAACAAACTATGTACGACCTCCCCTATCACAAAGAAAAAAATGAACAGGTAATTAAAGAGTTTATTGCCAAGTATCCATTTGCTTTTTTAGCAGGAAGCGATGCAGAAAACAAACCCGTTGCCACACAGGTGCCGGTTTTTGTTGAAGAAAAAGATGGCAGAAAAATTCTAAGGGGACACATCATGAAAAACACCGACCACCATAAAGCTTTCGTGCATAATGAAAATGTGCTGGTGGTTTTCACCGGTCATCACACCTATGTAAGCGGTACATGGTATAGCAATCCGCATACACCTTCCACCTGGAACTTTATGAGCGTTCATGCGAAAGGCATTATCCGTTTTCTGGATGATGCTGCATTAGTAGATGCACTCCGAATGACATCGCTGCATTTTGAAAACCACAATCAACAGTCTGCAACTATTTTTGATAACCTTCCGTCAGAGTACACACAAAAATTAATGAAGGCAATTGTGGCTTTTGAAATTGAAGTAAAAGAAATGGACACTGTTTTCAAATTAAGCCAGGACAGGGATGCTAAAAGCTATAACAATATAATAAAGAAGCTCAAAGAACAGGGTGAAGCCGGACAGGTGATTGCTGCCGAGATGAAAAAAAGAACGAAGCAAGTATTTCCTGACGATAATTAATAGGATTGTTAACATTGAATGACACGAATTCTAATGAACAGCAATTCTAATCCCCCTTTTTTTATCCCGCATTTCTACGGGACATTAATCCCTTCTTCGTTAGCGGCATGCCTGGCGACAGTGCTAATTTGAAACAGATTGCAAGAAATTAACTAAGACAACTAACTACACACTATGACAAAGAGAAATAAAAAGGAGTTGTCACCAGAACAAAGTAAAGAACTACTCAAAGCATTAAAAGTCCGTTTTGAGAAAAACAGGAGCCGCCATAAAGGTCTTGAATGGGCTAAAGTGCAAGCAAAGCTGGAAGCAGAGGACTCGGGGGAAAAACTGTGGTCGCTCAATGAAATGGAAAGAACCGGTGGCGAACCGGATGTTGTTGGTCATGATAAAAACACCACCGCCACAGCGGGGCAGGCGGGCGAATACATTTTTTATGATTGTTCAGCGGAAAGTCCTAAAGGCCGCAGAAGTGTTTGTTACGACCGTGAAGGGCAGGAATCAAGGAAAGAATATAAACCAGAAAATAACGCTGTTGATATGGCTGCTGCCATGGGCATTGAACTTTTAACGGAAGAACAATATCGGGAGCTGCAGTCCCGCCAAATGGCGGGAGGAAATTTCGATACGAAAACATCGAGCTGGATAAAAACACCTTCTGATATTAGAAAACTCGGTGGCGCCCTCTTTGCTGATTTCCGCTACGGTAATGTCTTCGTGTATCACAACGGTGCACAATCTTACTATGCCGGCAGGGCATTCCGTGGCTTGCTAAGGGTCTAAATTTTGCCCCGCCCCGATAATGGCGCAAGTTTCTGCGTGGGCTCCAAGCGAAGCCTAAACTGCCATACTATCAAAATACAATGCGTCCAAGTTGTCATGCGCTCGAAGCAATGCGCCAAACTTGAACGAGCGGGGGCAAACGAAGTACCTAATCTCATTGACTTTCATCAACAAAATCCCCGTTAAAACCGATAGTTTTGTGAGCGCGAATTTTCAGCTACAAGCCTCAAGCTTTTAACTGCAAGCGCTTGAAGCTTGAAGCTTGTAGCTTGCGGCTTGAAGCTTCTAACATCTAAATATCCAACATCTAAAATCTAACGATGAAAGACGTTTTTTCCAAATGCGACACCAACGAGGGCTACTTCGGCATGTTCCGCTCGATGGGCGACCGGTATTTCACCATGCCCGTGCTCGACCCCATTCCGGGCACCACCACCGTTTTTAACGGGCAGAAGTGCATCCAGTGGTCCATCAATAATTATCTCGGACTGGCTCAGAATGAGGAGATTAAGCAGGTCGCCATTGAAGCCGCAAAGAAATACAGCACCAGCTCCCCGATGGGCTCGCGCATGATGACAGGCAACTCGCAGCGCCATATTGACCTCGAAAATAAGTTTGCTGATTATCTGCAAAAGGAAAGCGCAGTGCTTTTCAATTATGGATACATGGGCGTGCAGGGCACCATCCAGTCGCTCATCGGCAAAGACGATATTATTTTGATTGACAAGCTTTCGCACGCTTCGATGCTCGATGCGATGTTCCTGTCGCAGGCGAAGTTTCGCGTGTTCCGCCACAACGATATGAACAGCCTCGAAGACCACCTGAGGCACCTGAACCGCGACCGCAAGGGCGGCATCCTCGTGATGACCGAGGGCGTATTCGGCATGATGGGCGACCTCGCCAAGCTCGATGACATCGTGGCGCTGAAAGACAAATATGAAGCGCGCCTGTTTATTGATGACGCTCACGGCTTCGGTGTGATGGGCGACCACGGGCGCGGCACAGCATCGCACTTTGGCGTACATGACAAGGTGGATGTTTGCTTCGGCACGTTCGCAAAGGCTTATGCAAGCATCGGTGGCGTCACGGCAACCAATACCAATGTTGCCGAATGGATACGCTACAACTCGCGCAGCCAGGTGTTTGCCAAAAGCCTGCCGATGATTTATGTGGAGACGCTTCACAAGACGCTCGACATCATCCGCAACGATGAAACACGCAGAAAAAGAATGTGGGAAGTGACAAAGAAACTCAGAAACGGCTTGCTCGAATTAGGCTATAATGTTGGAGATGTGCCGTCACCCATCGTGCCGGTATATGTGCCCATGGGTGACATGCAGGTGGGAATGCAGCTCGTAATCAGGCTGCGCGAATTGGGTGTGTTTGTCACGGGTGTTGTTTATCCGGTTGTGCCCAAAGGCGTCATCCTGTTCCGCATGATACCCACAGCCGCGCACAGCGATGAGGAGATTGACATTACCGTGAATGCTTACAAGCAGGTGCGGGATGAGCTGAAGCTGAACCTGTCTGCGGTGAAAGAGACGGTGGCGGTTGAAGAGGAATAAAAAGTTTAAAGTCATAATTATCCGTCATTTTGTCCGCCTGAGGCGGATTGCCCCGCATTTGCGAGAGTACTCGGGTCTCAACATGACCAAGCTAAACTGAGACACCACCCACTATTCAAAATCTTTGTACAGCAGGTATTTCCTCCTCACCATCTTGAACTTCTCCAAAGCCGGCTGCCAGGAGTAGCGGATTTGTTCTTCGGTTTTACCCTCTTCAATTTGTTCTCGTAGTTCATCAGTGCCGGCAAGTTTTTCAAAAAAGAGAGTGAAAAACTTTTCCCGAGCCGGATATTTCTGATAGAATTCAATCAGCCATTCGAGGTTCAGCGATTTCCTTTGCCTGAAATAATCACGCTGAAGATTGGACAAGTCAACGCCATAGCAGGCAATGCCCTTGTAAGGCGGCTCCTTTGCTCCTTCCACGCTTTGCGGAGTGAAGGCAAACACTTGGTTTTGAAATTCGGGATAACCGATGATTTGAAAAGGTTTATCAGTTCCCCTTCCAAGGCTCACAGCCGTTCCTTCAAAAAGGCACAGTGACGGATATAGATAAATGGCGGTCATGTTAGGCAGGTTAGGCGAAGGTTTCGCGCGCACTTTATAAAGCGTGCTGTGGTCGTAGTTCAAGCAGGGGATTACAGTCAATTCACATTGAACACCGCCATTCAGCCATTTTTCCCCGTTAATCATTTTTGCATACTCGCCTACCGTCATTCCATGCACAATCGGAACCGGGTGCATGCCGACAAACGAGCGGAAAGCAGTATCAAGCACAGGACCGTCCACATAAAAACCATTGGGATTCGGACGGTCAAGAATTATCAGGGGTATTTTATTTTCTGCGCAGGCTTCCATCATGTAGTGCATCGTGGAGATGTAAGTATAGAAGCGCGCTCCCACGTCCTGTATGTCGAAAATCATTACATCCATGCCGCTTAAATCTTCTTCCGCAGGTTTCTTTTTGCTTCCGTAAAGAGAGATGATGGCCAAGCCAGTCTTGTCATCAACTCCGCTTTTTATTTTTTCACCGGCATCAGCCGTGCCGCGAAAACCGTGTTCCGGGGTGAAGATTTTTTTCACAGCAACATTCAGCTTCAGGAGCGAATCCACCAGGTGGGTTTCTTTGTAAGGCGTGCCGACCAATGAAGTTTGATTGACCATCAATCCGACATTTTTTCCTTTCAGCTTTTCAAGATATTGGTCAAAGCGCTCAGCTCCGGCAACCACGCCCTGAACAGCGGATGGATTTTCCTTTACTTCAGGAGAAGTTCCGCTGCACGAAATGCATCCTGCGCACCATTGCAGCAACAAAAAGATTTTCACACTGTTCATGATTTTATTCCCGGCTGACGAAATTAGGCGATTAGCGGATTAGCCGATTGGGATATGCAACGGGCGACAGGGATCATACAATGGGATACTGTTTCCCTCATGTCGTTACTCGATGTGTTTGTGATTTTCGCCTGTTTCAACAAAACTAACAAGGCAAGGATAAGTAAGACGCCTTAACTTAATAATGAAAAATTATCTTTGGCAAAAACATAAAAAAACTATGCCGGGGTATAAAGAAAAAACCAAAAAATACTTGGTAGAAATTGAAGTTGACATAGAATCGCTTCGTGAAGTAAGAAAAGATTTAGATGACGATTTTGAAATTCAGGAAGCGGTTGAACAGGAATTCGGCTGGCTCCATCAAAGCGGAATTTATCTGGGAAAAATTAAGTCAGTGAAAAAAAAGACATCGGAAAAACAAATTGCGTAAGTGAAGATTTCCTGCCGATGAATATTACTGCGAAGATTACCGGCATTAAGTACGATGTCACTTTAGCTAAAGAATTGCCTGCATTTCGTCTTAATGATTTTGACATCAATAACTCACCTCCTGCGTGTATCATCCATGACGGAAAAAATGCGTTTGCAGTTTCCAAATGGGTTTCGCCCAAACGAACGCGGTCTTATCCATACGAGAGGGTTTACAATACTTTGAACCTCTCAAAAAAGATAACTATCATTCCCGTAGTAAAAGATGAAGGCGCGGCAGGTGATAGGGATTTTCTTCAGTGGGATAGCATTTCTCTGATGTCGTTACTCGATGTTTATGTCATCCTCGCTTATTATACCTCGGCAAGCAAGAATGAAAATAAGATTAAGCGGCAGAAGTTGGATTCTGCCTACATCCTTTCCAAGATTAAAGAGATTAAGCAATATCACAGCTCCTCTCTTCACTGGAATTTGAATGAGTTGAAAACGAATTTGCATGATGTGATTGATAAGGTGAAATCATCTTACCGACAAATGGAAAAATCAACGGGCATCAAATTTCATGGAGTTGATGGTCTTGACAATTTTAAGAACGAAATCGGTGAAGATGTTTCCCGTTTTATGAAATTCTCGCGCGGCAAAGCGGAAAAGGCACAGGGGCGAGAATACGTTACCATTCAGCCCAAAGAAAATTTGTCGTCAAAGACGAAAGCAAAAATCCCTATCACTAATTACTTGGGCGGGCAATATTTTTTTACCGTTGATGAAGTAAGCCGCTCAAAAGAAAATTTAAAACTCATCGAAAAGAAGCACAGCAAGATAGATTTACTTCCTGCAAAAGGAGATATTATTGATGGAGTTGTAAAAATGATTCTGTTCAGCAACCTTACTGATACGCAAGCTGATGGAAAGGAAGTGAATTGCAAACCGGTTTTAGAACTGACTTCGTTTCAAATAAAAAGTTCAATTGACTCTAATTCTTCGGAAATAACGACAGCAAGGTTTTTCAAAGAAAACGGGGTCACTGCATCAAAAGCCGCATTTTTCAGAAAATTATTTAAAGAGGCAAAAGCCAATAACTTTACCGTAAACATCAAACAGGCTAATGATTAAAAGTCCGTTGCGGTATCCCGGAGGCAAGAGCAGAGCGGTAGATTTAATTTCTACTCTTGTCCCAAAGTTTGACGAATTCAGAGAGCCGTTTTTGGGCGGAGGTTCAATCTTTATTTATCTGAAACAGAAATTTCCGAACAAAAAATTTTGGGTAAATGATCTGTATTTTGAGTTGTTCAAGTTTTGGGAGATGAGCCAGAGAAATGTTGATGTGGTGATTGAGAAAGTGTATGAATGGAGAAATCAATTTTCTGAGGGTAAGCAGTTGCACAAGTTTCTTACAGAAAACATCGCTGCTTTTAATGACTTGGAGAAAGCTGCTGCGTTTTTCATTTTCAACCGAATTACTTTCTCAGGAACAACCGAAAGCGGAGGTTATAGCGAACAGGCATATCACGGCAGATTTACAGAAAGCAGTATTCAAAGACTGAAACAATTCGGAAAAGTGATTAACGGAACGCAAATAACTAACCTTGATTTTCAACAAGTGATTGAAACTGAGGGCAACAATGTTTTCATCTTTTTAGACCCACCCTATTATTCAGCGACTAAATCCGCACTTTATGGCAAGAATGGCAATCTGCATAAAGGATTTGACCATGCCCGCTTAGCCGGGACAATGAAAAACTGCAAACACAATTGGCTGATAACTTATGACGACAGCGAGTATGTCCGCAACTTATTTTCATTTGCATATATCATCGAGTGGGACTTGACTTACGGTATGAGAAACGTTACAGATACTTCTGACCAAACGGGTAAAGAACTTTTCATTTCCAACTATTTGAAGAAATTACCAAAGCAAATAGCACAAGAGAGTCAGTTTACATTGTTTGAACCCAAGGTGAATTATAAGAGACCTAAGGAGAAAACAATAACATAAAATTCAAGAAGCACTTTCGCCAGCGCTCGTACGCAAAGAAAAGCGGGGGTGAATAGCGAACATTGAAGTTTTTCTCCCGTTTTCTCGCCCCGCCTTTCTTTGCACGCGGGAAACATTGGGCGCATAATTTTTATCTTGCAAAAAGAAATCACCCTACCCTTAATTTGAATGTCCGTAGAACGCTTCATCGCCCGCAAGATTCTTTTTAATGCTCCGAAATCGTTTTCGCGTTATATTGTTTCAATTGCCATAGCTGCCGTGGCGCTCAGCTTGTCGGTAATGATTTTGGCGACCGCATTAGTAAGCGGGTTTCAGCAGGAAATCAGCGGAAAGGTGTTTGGGTTCTGGGGGCACGTTCACATTACCAAATTCGGTTTCGGAAAATCATTTGAAGACAACCCGGTTTCCATCCATGAATCGTCCCTCCGGCATCTTGACACGCTGGATAACGTCAGGCATGCGCAGGTCTTCGCCAATAAAGCGGGCATCATTAAAACCCAAGACCAGATTGAAGGCATCATCCTGAAAGGCGTGGGACGCGATTTCGACTGGGATTTTTTCAAGAAATACCTTGTGAAGGGAGAGGTATTCAGCACAACCGATACAGCCGTGTCAAGGAATATTTTGATTTCATCACAAACTGCCAGCCGCCTTTCACTCGACACAGGCAATGCCATCAACATCTACTTTATTCAAAATCCACCAAGAGTGCGCAGGCTCGTTGTTTCGGGCATCTACAATTCCGGGCTGGAAGAGTATGACAAATATTATGCGCTGGTTGACATCCGGCACGTACAGCGGCTGAATGATTGGGGCGATTCACTCGTAAGCGGGTTTGAAGTTTATCTTGAAGATGTGAGCCGATTGCAAAAAACTGCAGACGACATCTACTACAACGTGCTGGGTCCTGACCTCACCACTCAAACCATCAAGGAAATCTATCCGAATATTTTCGATTGGCTCTCGCTGCAAAATATGAATGAGGTTATCATTCTTTTCCTGATGACATTAGTTGCCGCCATTAACATGATAACGTGCCTGCTGATTTTGATTCTGGAGAGAACCAACATGGTGGGTGTTTTGAAGGCGCTGGGCACTGAAAATAAATCGGTGAGGAAAATTTTTCTCTACAAAGCCTCCTACATACTGGGGCTGGGCTTGCTGGCAGGAAACATCATCGGCATCGGCATCTGCTTTTTGCAAAAATATTTTCATGTCATACGCCTGCCGGAGGAATCCTATTATGTATCAGTTGCTCCTGTTGATATTAATGCCGCTTACATTATTCTTCTGAATGCAGCCACCTTCATCATCTGCATGCTCGCGCTGATTCTTCCTTCGATTATTGCAGGCAGAATCACTCCGGTAAAGGCGATACGTTTCGAGTGAAACCTATCTTTTGTAATCCAATTTTTCTTTACAATTTGGAAGCTGATTCAAACACCACAAACTTCCCCACAGAATGAAAATGAAATCATTCCTCATTGCTTCCTCCCTGTTTTTATTCGCTCTTACTTCCATTCATGCGCAAGATAGCGTTGCCGACAGCTTGCGGCAATTGCTTACCGGAACAAAAGACGACACCAGCCGGGTGTTGATTTTGGCGAAACTGAGCAGCGCATACATTTATTCGGAACCAGATTCCGCAATGAAATTTGCCCACGAAGGATTGAGGCTGGCGCAGAAAATAAAATACTTCATGGGAGAAGCATGGTGTCTGAATGCAATTGGCGCCACGCTGATGGTCACGGGTAATTATCCGAAAGCATTGGAAACTTATCATGAGGCTTTGAAGCTCCGCGAGCTTATTAACGATTCAGCGGGTATCGCAGCCAGCATGACCAACATCGGAATCATTTACGCGCAACAAGGCGACTACCGGCAAGCGCTGCAATATTTATTCAAGGCTAAAGAGATAGATGAGGCTTTGCAAGATGAAAGAAACATCACTTCCGACCTGCTGAACATTGGCGAGGCTTACAACAAGATGAACCGGATTGATTCCGCGCTGCTGTTCACGCAGCGCGCTTACGAGATGGCGCTTCAGCATAAAGTGGAAGATAAGATGGGAACCGTCCTGAATAATCTCGGCAACATTCATTCAAAAATGGCAAACAACAATCTTGCATTGGAATTTTATCGGCTCGGCATTTCTTTTTCGATAACGAGGGGAAACAAGAATGTTCTTGGCGAGTCTTATTTTGGAATTGCAGAAATCTATAAAAAGTCAGCGCAAGGCGACTCCGCCATTTACTTTGCGAAGAAAGCATTGATTACGGGACAAGAATCCTCAGACCCGATTATCGTCTCCGATGCCGGAATGCTGTTAGCGGACTTGTATGAGACAGCAAATGCGAACGACAGCGCCTTTCATTATTTCAAAATAGCCGTGGCAGCGAAAGACAGTGTTTTCAGCGAAGAGAAGGTAAGGCAGGTTCAGGTCCTTGGCTTTAACGAGCGGCTCCGGCAACAGGAGATAGCGGAAGAAAAAGCCAGGGCGGCAAAAGCAAGGATGGATAATCTTCAATACACCGGCATCGCTTTATTCATTCTCACCTTTTTCATCCTCCTGCTGATTTTAAGCGCAAGGAAAGTGAAGCCCGGTGTCATTGAATTTTTTGGATTGCTGGGGCTGCTGCTGGTTTTCGAATTCATTTCCGTTCTGCTTGACCCTGTCATCGGCAAGTTCACGCATCACACTCCCGTATTCATTTTGCTTATTTCCGTTGCGGTAGCTTCCTTGCTGGTGCCCATTCACCATTATCTGACGCGCGTGGTGAAAGAAAAATTAGGGCGCAGGACCTGATTGGCGCACTCCATCTCTCACATTCCTTTCTTTTTCTTTCCTTTTGGGATTCTGCCTATCCTGTCGTCTCTCCTTTTTATCAGTTCGCAGAGCGCAGTCACTTCTTCTTCGAAAGTTTTGCTGTCTTCCGGGATAAGTTGCCAACTGCTGACATTGATTCTGAAGATGTTGAAATCGCGCAGGGAGGGAAGCAGCTTCTTCAGCGACTCGTGATGCTGTGGCGAGGTAACAACCCATACTCCGTTTGCCTCAGGGTCTTTTTCTTTTTTCTGCAAAATCATGACAATCTTTTCTCCCGAATAAACTCCCACCGAACCGAACATCGCTTTGGTGACGGGATTGACTTCAAAAAGAAGGTCGAGGACAAAGTTGAAGGGAATCGCTTTTTGGCTCATGCAGGCAATATAAGTGCAAGCCTAAGAACGAACAAGGGACCTATTCCTTAGTGGCGCTCATTTCAAAAACTTCAATCACCGCATGATTCAAGCTAAATTTTTTCCG
>Ga0247727_10013247_pt1 | contig 13949 bp, 13 predicted proteins | sample WisWelCaveWW1625_FD_202498 | JGI IMG/M metagenome (GOLD analysis project Ga0247727, IMG submission 202498) | Biofilm microbial communities from Wishing Well Cave, Virginia, United States - WW16-25 | ecosystem: Environmental > Aquatic > Deep subsurface > Groundwater > Cave microbial mat | place... | reverse complement strand
AAAACATTTTTTAACGGCAGGACATGACTGGTCGGTTTAACATCGGTTATGTCCGGTTCTTTGAGTTTTTCAATATAATCCAATATTTTCTCTAAGTCCTGCGCCAAATGGTCCACTTCATTGTCCTGAAGATGAATGCGTGAAAGATGAGCCACATAGCGAACATCGTCTTTGGAAATCATACGTACTCCATATAATATTACTAATTAATGTGGGCTATATTATCATTAAAAAATATCACAGACAAGGCAAAAGTCGGCTTTAATCGGGCTTTAATCCCATTTTAGTAATTTTTTTTCATCCACTCTAGTCCGATATAATATTCGCCTACCGGCTTCCAGTCTTGGTTGACCGGGAAATCTTTTATATAATTTAAGAAGCGTGGCCCTTTTAATCGTTTGAGTCTTGATTTTGTGGTCAAAATTATTTTATGATCATACTCTGAAAATTGATGCAAAATGACATTGCTCCAGTTATGACCTTTATAATTAATCGGCAGCGAAGAAGCAAAAAAGAATCCTTCTGGATTTAAAAGGTATAAATGAATATTGGCAAAAACCGAGGCTAACGTTTGTGACATAACTTCGTATTCATCTGTCCAGGCGACTAAAATTCCATGAGGCTGTAAATGTTGGGCCGCTAATTGAAAAAATTGCCGAGAATATAGATTGTTGGCGTAAGCCGTTGTCGTTCGCAGCGGACTCATAAAGATCAGGTCAAATTTTTTATTCGAGCGCAGTAAGAATCTGCGGCCGTCATCAAATATCATCTCGAGCCGTGGGGTCGATAAAAGATTTTGAAACAGCGGCATTTTTTTAAAATTGCGGATAAGAGTTTTATTGATTTCAATGACCGTTACTTTTTTAATACCGGGAATTTTTAACGCCGCCTCTGTGATGGAACCGGTTCCGTAACCGATGACCAAAATTTCTTTCGCGGCCGTAGCCACAGAAGCCGCCTCAATGACTTGTGTGTAAAAGGCATAACCTGGCCGGCCGCCGTGACTGTGGCCGTTGATATAATTCACGACGCTGGAATTTTTTTGATAGGTCATGATCACCCCTTCCAGGCCTTCTTCAAAATAAGCTTTGTAATCCGGCCCTGGTGGTGTGTGCATGAGGGCGTACAATTGCCCTTTCTTGGGAAACCAAATAAGAAGCAGGATAACAGCAAAGACAATTCCTGCTTTTCTGAAAAGATTTAATGGTTTGAATCCCAGGGCAAAAAGTCCTCCCATCAAAATAAATAACAGGAATGTTTGTTCTGTCCCTAATATAGGAAGCAATAAAAATCCTGTTGCCAGCCCTCCCAGGACATTCCCCAGAATATTAAAGAAATATACTCTTCCTACTGTGCGGGCTTCTTGACCGTTTTTTTCAAAGGCTAATGCCGCGATGAGCGGAAATGATGCCCCCATCAAAACAGTTGGAATCAGCATGAAAAAAATAGACCAGAAAAAAATATCCCCGGTCCAATAAATAAAGACCAGCAATTTTTTAAAGGTATCAAGCTGCCAGGAATGGGAAATGATTTCCGGCGGCGGGTGAACTGGTATCGAAAAGGATAATTTGGTCAGAAATGAAAACGATGTCTTCAAAGTTAAATAAAAGTAGCTGATCAAGAGACCGGCAACACAGACGGCGACCAGTACCTGCAAGCTCAAAAAAAGATCACGTTTTTTAATGCGTGGGAATTTATCGAGTAATCGCCCCATCAAATAACTGCCGATAGCTATCCCCAAGAGATATACGGCCAGGATACTGGAGAATGTATACGCCGAAGGCTTTACTAAGACCGTGATGATTCGAAACCAAACAATTTCATAGCCAATCGCTAAAAATCCCGTGAAGAAAACAAACCAGTAGAATTGTCCTTGTGCTTTTTCCTTTGAAGTCGGATCGGCCGCAAAGAATTTCGGAGCGGTCTCTTTCTTATCTTCGGGTTTTTCACGTAAAAAGATTATAAGAAACGCTAAAACGAGGTTTATCCCTACGGCCACATGAATCGCGGTATCAAGTCCCCCGAATGAAATCAAAACATAACTTCCTAAAAGGGCACCCAAAGCCGCTCCCAGGGTATTTACAAAATATAAGACGCTGACTGTTTTTGAAAAATTGGCGAGAATACGGTTAAAAATTTTTGTTAACAGCGGAAGCGTCATGCCCATGAGGATGGTTGGTAAAGAGAGAAAAAGGAATTGATAGCATCCCGCGATCCAATAAGGACTGCCGGCTGTGTGTTGACCCAGGTATTGCAGTACGGGGAAACTCAATATACCAATACAGCCGATGCCTAATTCCACAAGACAGTATATTTTGATCCTATCTTTTATTTTCTCCGCGAAATATCCTCCGAGTAAGGCCCCCACTCCCAGGCCAAACATATAAATACTCACAATTAGCGTAACGGAAACCATGCCGCTGCCGTAATAGACCGTCAACATCCTCTGCCAGCTGACTTGATAAATCAGGGATGATAGTCCAGAGAAAAAGAAAATGATAGCTAGACCAAAACGAGAACAAGATGCGGATGGGGTTAAAAAGGAATGGATGGAAATCAGAATAATCGCTCCTTTAAATCTTCGGGAATTGCGGTTGGTTTAAAGTCTTTAGTTAAACAGACTAAGGTGACTTCGGCCTCAACGACTAAACGGCCGCTTGTTTTTTCGTGGATTGTTTGGTCGAAAATGAGTTTTACCGCCGTGGTTTTTTGGAGTTTGGCGTCACAGATGAGCGTTTCGGCGTACCGGGCGGGACTGCGGTAATAAATGGAACAATGGCTGACCGCGTACAAATAACCTTGTTCCTGAAATTTGGCAACGCTTAAGCCCCTTTTTTCCAGAAATTCCGTTCGCGCCTCTTCCAAGTATTTCAAATAATTACCATAGTACACAACGCCGCCAGAATCGGTGTCATGAAAAAATATGCGTTTTTCCACATCACTCTCCCCGTTAGCTGCTTTAGGTTTATTAAATTATGTTAATAATATCATACGCGGGGAAATAAAATTAGTCTTTCTTTTGAAAATTATGTGAATTAATTCTTGCGAAGAGTTAATTCACGTGATATATCTTTATCAAAGCCACGGAACTATCCTTGAAGAGAGGTGACGTGGCTTAATGTTTTTTAGCGAAAATAAACCAAATCAACCTGACGCTGTTTTTCCTGTCGAGCCTCTTGCCAGTCATGACCGCCGATATCTTCCCCGCTGGGCCGTTAAGAATCGAATCTTATACCGCAAGCAAGACGATGTTTTTTACCAGGAATGCTCTACTAAAGATCTGAATTGTGGTGGTGTTTGCCTACATTGCGTTGAAGATCTTACTCTTAATCAAGAAATCTCAATGACAATTTTTTTATCCGAAGACGTCGCGGTTCATCTGCAAGGCAAGATTGCCTGGCACAATAAAACGGAACAAGGGCATTTAATCGGCATCCGTTTTAATCATGTCAGCAAGAAGGCGAACAATTTATTGTTAGAACATGCCTTTGAAAGTAAACAGCATGAATTGCAGAAACGCTGGTTTGAAGGCTGGTAATCACGTATTCGTTTAACCCCGCAACGCGCCCATCCTGTTTGCTAAGGACACAAAGCTTTCAATACTTAAATCTTCCGCGCGCACACTTGGTTTTAATTTCAATTGTTCTAAGATAGTCCATAGGTTAGCCTTGCTGATTTTTCTCTCCAGCGCGTTAGCCAAGGTCTTTCTTCTTTGTCCAAACGCCTGACGGACAACTTCAAAAAATAATTGTTCCGCATCAGCCGGATAGGTTGGTGTGGGAAGAATATTTAACTGGATAAAACAAGAATCCACCTTTGGCTGCGGCTTAAACGAGGTTCGTTTGATTTTAAAAAGCATGCGCGGCTGGGTGTGGTATTGTGTTAAAACGCTAAACGCGCTGTAGTCTTTCGTGCTGGGTTGGGCTACCATCCTCTGGCCGAGTTCAAGCTGCACGGTAAAATAGAGTGAAGTGAAATGTTCCTTGTTCTCTAAAAGTTTCGCGATGATAACAGAGCAAATGTGGTAGGGCAGGTTGGCAATGACTTTAAGGTTTACCGGCAGCGATGTCAGATCAAATTTAAGAAAATCGGCGTGAATGAGCTCGACATTCGTGTCCGATAAACGATTTTTAAGTTCTGTGTAATAACGTTGGTCAGTTTCTACCGCGATCATTTTGTGCACGTGTTGGGCAATGTGCGGGGTGATGGCGCCAAGGCCAGGACCGATTTCCAGAACCGTTTCTTTTTTGTTGAGTTGGCACGCCGCGATGATTTTTTGAACAATATTTTGGTCAACAAGAAAATTTTGTCCGAGTTGCTTTTTGGGGCGTAGCCGATCGGCCAGGGGTGCATTTTGAAATTGATTGGCGGCCTTAGCGTTTTGATAGTCGAGGAGTTTGCTCCGGCTGGCGTTTTTACTCATGCGGATAAACGGCAGGCTAAAGTGATGGCCGCGGCCATGGAAGACGGATCCGCCTTTTTTTTGCCGGCGATATCAAAGGCCGTACCGTGGGCCGGTGAGGTGCGGACAAAAGGTAATCCCAAGGTCAGGTTAACTAAATTTCGAAACTCGAGCGACTTGGGGGCAATCAATCCTTGATCATGGTACAGGGCAATGATGCAGTCAAATTTTTTTGAATTTTCCGGAAAGAAAATCGTGTCCGCGGAAAAAGGTCCGCTGACGTGAATATGTTGTCGCTGAGCCTTTTGAATGGCCGGGATAATCGTGGTGATTTCTTCCTTTCCGATGGTCCCCCCCTCTCCCGCGTGCGGATTTAAACCGCAGACGGCGATGTGCGGCCGGCGCATTTTAAAATATTGCTTTAACGACTTATCCGTTAAATAAATTGTCTCTCCGATAAGTTTTGGGGTGAGGCTGCGGCTAACGTGGGTTAACGGAATATGACGCGTGGCGATAACGGTTTTAAGTGTCTTGGTGACGAACATCATCCCGATATTTTTTATCCCAAACGATTCTGCCAAATATTCGGTGTGTCCTGGAAAGCGGACTCCTAAAGAATGAATGGTTTCTTTCGAGACCGGAGCGGTGACCAGGGCATCAATCTGTTTAGCCTGTAAAAATTTTATGGCACAATTAAGATAATCCAGTGCGGCCCTCGCGCAGTGCGGACTGGGACGCCCGCTTTGATAATGGGCAGGCGAAACATTCTTTAAATCCAAGAGGCGGCAGTTTTTTGGAAAACGTTTTAAGTAACGATTTAGGATTTGGCCGTCGCCAATGATAAAAAATTGGGCGAGTTTTAGGATCGCGGGCTGAGCGAGGCAAAGCGCGATAATTTCCGGACCAATGCCGGCCGGGTCTCCCATCGTCAAGCCAATGATTTTATTGCTTGATGTCGATGTAGGCATCTTTCTTTATCTTCTCAAGCCAGTCTTCAAGACGTTTGCGGAATTTTTGCTGAAAGAGGCGGTGATGGATATTTTCTTTGACCTCTTCGATAGGATAAATTTCTTCGGGGAGTTTGGCAATGACTTTAAAGACATAGTTTCCCTCTTCCGTGGTTACCGGTTGAGATATCTCACCAACACCAAGTTTAAAGACGACTTCCTCAATGGATGGCTTGAATTGTCCTTTGAAGATAGTTCCCACGGAAGGCGACGCGGAGTATTCTTGCGCGACTTCCTTAAAATCTTTTTCCTTAAGCAGTGCCATGACCTTATTAATTCTTTCCTGGACTTGACGTGCGTCGGTTTCGTTTTTAATAAAGATGCTGTCGAGGTTGACCGATTCGGGTTTTTGAAAGAGCTGAAGATTTTTTTCATAAAATTCCGTGACCTCCTGAGGATTAACAAAGATTTTAGAACGGACCTCGTAGTCAATGATGGACTGGGCCTTGAGCTGGTCGCGGATTTTACTTTTAAGGTCTGTAATTGTTAAACCGTCGCGGCTTAAGACCTCGATAAAGACAGCTTCTGAAGGGTATTCTTTTTTAACTTCGGCGAGTTTTTGATCGACAATGATCTCCCGGATGGCCAGTTCTTTTTTGTCCGATTCATTGACTAAAAGTTTTTCTTCAATGAGGCGGTTCAAGCCCTTGGTCGTATCTTCCTGCATGGCCGCGACAATTTCGGTGGGACTTTTACCTTCGCTTTTAAGCTGCATGTGTTTGGCCGCCAGATATTCCCTTAAATCCTTAAGGGTAATGACCTCTTTGTTGACAATGGCAATGATGGTATCTTCCATGGCCATGCTTGAAGAATGAAATCCAATTAAGATAATTGTTATCATTAAGGCGTAAATCGTTTTTCGTTGTTGATCTTTCATATTTTTGACCTTTTACAAACCTCCGGGGTTTGCGAAAGGTTCGGCTCCTTTAATTTATTTTTTTATATTCTCAACACTTTCTTTCAGGAGGCGGCAGTATAAATCAAAACCGACCGCTGAAATATAGCCGTGCTGCTCTTCTCCTAAAAGATTACCGCCTCCGCGTATCTGTAAATCTTCAAAGGCAATATTAAACCCCGCGCCTAACGTACTGTGCCGTTCTAAGGCCTCCAATTTTTTTCGGGCAATGGACGAAAGTCTGTCACGTGGCGGCGTGATAAAATAAGCGTAAGCTTTTTGAGTGAACCGCCCGACCCGGCCTCTTAGCTGATGCAATTCCGCTAGACCAAAACGGTCAGCCCGGTTGACAATCAGGGTATTGGCATTGGGGATATCAATGCCTGACTCAATTATAGTGGTACAGACCAGAATATCAATGTCGTTTTTGAGGAATTTTAACATAATTTCCTCTAAAAGTCTCGGAGGCATTTGTCCGTGGCCGACCGCCATGCGCGCCTGGCCGATGAGCTTTTTGATGATGTGCGCGATTTTTTCAATATCCTCGACACGGTTATGCAAAAAAAAGACTTGTCCCTTGCGTCTTAATTCCCGCTCAATGGAATCTTTGAGGAGGTCTTCGTCAAATTCCACAATGTGCGTGGAGACTGGAATACGGTTTTGCGGTGGCGTATTAATGACGGACATGTCACGCGCTCCCGTTAAGGCCATATACAAAGTTCGCGGGATTGGGGTGGCCGTTAAAGTCAGAACGTCGACTAAAAGCCGCAGGTGTTTTAGTTTTTCTTTCGCGCGCACGCCGAAACGCTGCTCTTCATCAATGATGATCAGTCCTAAGTCTTTAAATTGAATGTCGCCCGATAAAAGGCGGTGAGTGCCGATAACGATATCGACTTTTCCTGTAGCTAACTCTTTGATGATTTGTTTTTGTTGCGCGCGGGTCCGGAAACGGCTGAGCATGGCGATATTGACGGGAAAATTTTTCATGCGTTTGCTGAAATTGTAGAAATGCTGTTCGGCAAGAATGGTTGTGGGGACTAAGATGGCGACTTGTTTATTATCCATCACCGCCTTGAAGCTGGCGCGCATGGCCACTTCCGTTTTTCCATAACCAACATCGCCGCACAATAACCGGTCCATGGGTTGAGTTGATTCCATATCGACTTTCACTTCCTGGGTCGAACGCGTTTGATCCAAAGTTTCCTGGAATGGAAAAGTCGCTTCAAATTCTTTTTGCCAGGGCGTGTCTTTGGAAAAGGCAAATCCCGGCTGGCTCGCCCTTATGGCTTGAATGTGCAAAAGCTCGGCGGCAAACCGCTGAATATTTTTCTGTATCCGCGCCTTGATCCTCAGCCATTCTTTGGAACCGAGTTTAAAAAGCCGCGGCGGTTTTTTGGTGAAGCTGACATATTTTTGGACCAAGTGCAGGTCGCGTTTAGGCACGTAGAGTTTATCACCCTGGGCATATTCGATGACTAAATGCTCACGCGGTTTATCTAAAACATCAAAATCTTTAATCCCTAAAAATTTTCCGATGCCGTGCTGGTTATGGACAACATAGTCACCTTTTTTGATATCAACAAAATTATTCAGCGGTGTATCGGAGGAAAAGGGAGTTTTTTTGCTGATTTTTTTAGGTAAGATGATGACAATATTGTGCTGCCAAATGGTCCGGTGGGTGGCCAGGTTAATGCTGTAGATATTACGGATGCGGTTATCATCCAGGTCAATGCGGATAGGACAGTCAAAATTGACCGGATAAATATCAATGATACCGCCGCGGTGGCTTAAGTCCCCTTCCTCGGTGACTTCCCCAACATGGCGGTATCCGAACGCGATTAGATTTTTTAAAACATCGTCAACGTCAATAGTTTGATCCACAAAAAGTTTAAACGACTGAAACATTACGGCTTTCGTTTGAGACTGTGAAAGATCAAAACCAAAGGTGAAGCCACAAAGACCGTCGAATAAACACCGGAGACAAACCCGATTATTAGACACAAGGCGAAGGTATTTAAGACCTCTCCTCCGATTAGGAAAAGCGCGATGACAACCAGCATCGTGACCCCGGAGGTCAGGACGGTTCTCCCTAAGCATTGATTAACGCTGAGGTTGATGACATCTCTCAGGTTCATCTTACGATTTTGCGCTAAATTTTCCCGGACCCGGTCGTAAATTACAATCGTGTCGTTGATGGAATAACCGGCAATGGTTAAAAGCGCGGTCACGACCAGTAAATCGATCTGGTGGTTTAACATGACCAATCCTCCCATCGCCACCAAAACGTCGTGCAAAAGGGCGATGACGCCGGCCGCCGCAAAATCAAAATGTTTAAAGCGAAAGCCAACGTAAATCAGGATCCCGCCTAAAGCAAACAATATGGCCAGGATAGCCCGTGTCCGTAAGGCTTTACCGACAATGGGTCCCACCTTCTCGATGCGCAAGGTTTCGAATTTATTGTCAGGTAACTTTTCGCTCAAGAGTTTAACGATTTGGTCATGCGTATCGTTGGCGCCTTTAAAAATGATATTTTCTGGTGTTTTAGCGAATTGCTGGATAACAATGCCTTCCAGGTTGGCCTCTTTTAAAAACTGTCGTAATTGGTCCGCTTCAACCGGTGTTTCAAATCGGTATTCCTGGACCTGCCCGCCGGCAAAATCAATACCGTAGGCATTTTCTTTTTTGATCATCATGGTCATCAGACCAGCGACAATGACGATCAAGGACAAGGCGTAAAAGAAATATCGCTTGGCGATATAATCAAAATTGGGTTTCTTAAACAGATGAAGCATGGGAAGAGTCTTGATGATTTTGCTTTGACATAAAACGTCAAAGATGGTCCGCGTTACGGTCAGGGCTGTAAACAAGGAGGAAATAAGACCAATGCTTAAAGTTACCGCGAATCCTTTAATCGGCCCGGAACCAAATTGAAAAAGCATGAGGGCCGCAATCAAAGTCGTGGCGTTGGAGTCAAAGATCGCGCTAAAGGCCCGGTGATAACCGTTGTTAATCGCGGCGGCCAATGGTCGACCATTGGCGAGTTCTTCCCGGATGCGTTCATTGATAAGAACATTGGCGTCCACCGCCATCCCCAGCGTTAAAATAATACCGGCGATACCCGGCAAAGTTAAGGTGATCTGAGAATCCGGCAGCATGGCGTTTAGAAATCCCATGAAACCCAAGACAATTAAAAGGTTCAAGGCTAAGGCCACATCCGCTACCAGACCGGCAACCAGATAATACGCAAACATAAAAATAAAAACGGCCGCACATCCGATGATGGTCGCTTGAACACCGGCCTTAATGGAATCTTGCCCTAACAGAGGGCCAATGGTCCTTTCCTCTTCAACGACCATCGGTGCTGGTAAGGATCCGGAACGTAAGGATAAGGCTAAAAGTGATGCCTCTTCAAAAGTAAACATTCCGGTTATCTGCGCCGTGCCGGTAAGAATGGCTTCTTTGATATTGGGGGCGGAAAGGATTTCTCCATCCAGCACAATGGCCAGTCGGTCACCGACATGACCTTGGGTCAAGTCGCCGAATGTCTTCGTTCCTTTTGCGCTGAGCGTCAATGAAATGTTGGGCTGTCTGAAACCGGTTTGGTCAAAGTCAACGCGCGCGTCCGCCACAGCCTCTCCGGCTAAATCGGCTTCCTTTTTAACTAATAAGGGCTCTTTCTCTTTATCTTGGACGTATTTCAATTCATAACCGTTGGGGATATTTCCGGCCAAGGCATTACGTAATTCAACCGGGTCGGGGTGGACAAGTTTAAATTCCAGTAATGCGACTTTACCAATCATAGCGATGGCTTTTTCACGGTCCGTGACGCCAGGCAGCTGCACGATGATTTGATCCTCTCCTTGCCTTTGGATGACGGTTTCTCCGGCTCCGATCGCATCGATACGGTTACGTAAAATTTCCATTGCCCGAAGAACCGCGTCAGCCCGGGCGTTTTCAGAGATTTTTTCGGTCTCCACTTTTAAGACTAAATGCATACCGCCTTTTAAGTCTAACCCGAGATTAATTTTTTCCTGAAGTGGAAACGCGAAATAGATTGAGGCAATAATGACCCCCAAAATAAGCGCGATCCTTCCTCTTAAATTTTTGTTCATAGTCAAACCCCTTGTTAGAATTCACCCCCGGGGTGAACAAGCCGTTTTCGACCCGACCACCCCGGGGGTGGATTTTTAGGTTAAGATGACACTTTTTTTGTTACCGTGCTGACAGCGTCTTTCTCAATTTCTATTTTGACGTTATCATCGATGCGAACAGTTAATGTTTTTTCTTTGACATTGAGGATGGTTGCGTGAATGCCGGCCGTCGTGACAATCTCGTCATTCTTTTTTAAATTGACGCGCATTTCTTTGTGCTGCTTTTGTTTACTTTTTTCCGGTTTAATAACTAAAAAGTAAAAGATCGCGAAGATTAATATAAATGGAATAATAAATGTTGGACCAGCTTGGTCTGTCGGCATGGTGGATCCTTTCGTTTATTTTAGTCTTTTTTGGATTTGACGAGACTTCTGACCGTGTCGCTCATCTGCGCGCCCTTTTTTACCCAGCTATCGAGCTTGGCACGGTTGATGAAAAGAGCGGCCGGCTTTTTCATCGGATCATAGTAGCCTAAGATTTCTAAATGCCTGGCCTGACGAGCCTGCGTCCGGCTGATGGCTACGATTCGGTAATTGGTCCGGCCGGATGATGACTGCCCGGCTTTTTGTAATCTGATGCGTACTTCCATTTTGTTTCCTCCATTTTAGGATTTTCACTCCCGAGGTGTTGTGGTCGAGCCTACCTGTCGGCAGACAGGTACAATCGGTTCACCTCGGGGGTGGATTAAGGTTTAATACCGTTGCGCTAATTCAATAGCGGTGACTTGGGCTTTCGCTTTATTGACGGTTTCCACATATTCCTTCTGTGGATTGGAATCAGCGACGATTCCAGCTCCGGCCTGAATATAGGCGACACCGTCTTTGACAATGATGGTCCGGATCGTAATACAGGTATCGAGATTTCCCGAAAAACTGAAATACCCGATACACCCCGCGTAAGGACCACGGCAGACATCTTCGAGTTCTTCAATGATTTCCATGGCCCGGATCTTAGGCGCGCCGGAGACCGTTCCGGCGGGAAATGAGGCCTGCAGAACATCAAAGACATCTTTACCTTTTTTGAGTTTTCCCTTAACGTTGCTGACGATATGCATGACATGCGAATACTTTTCAATCGTCATAAATTCTGAGACCTTGACTGTTCCTTTTTCGCAGACCCGTCCCAAATCATTACGGCCTAAATCAACCAGCATGATATGTTCGGCTTTTTCTTTGGGGTCCGCTAAAAGATCTTTGGCCAAAGCGAGGTCTTCTTTTTCATTTTTACCGCGCGGTCGTGTCCCGGCAATAGGTCTGGTTTCAACCGTTCCGTTCTCACAGCGAACCAGAAGTTCTGGGGATGAGCCGATGACTTGAATCGCATCTAATTTAAGAAAATACATATAGGGCGACGGGTTCAACGCGCGCAATGACCGGTAAATATTAAATGGATTGGTTTTGATTTTTGTGTGAAAACGCTGCGAAAGAACCGTTTGAATGATATCTCCGGCTTTGATTCTTTCCTTGGCCTTAGCCACAATATTTTTATATTGAGATTCGGTAAAATTAGACCGTACGTTCAGATGAGCTGGTTTAGCGGGACTATCGTGCTCAACGCTCAAGGGTGTATTTAATTCCGCGATAAGATGGTCAATGGTATTAACAGCTTTTTGATACAGTTTGCGCTTTTGTCGTGCGGTACTTTTCGGGTCCAGGTGGACGCAGGAGACAATCTTTATTTTGTGATTACGATGGTCAAAGATGATGAGATTTTTGGCCAAGATCATCACAATATCCGGTAGATATAAATCATCGTGTGTTTGGTGCGGTAATTGTTCAAAGAAACGGACGGTGTCGTAACCGATGTAGCCGACCATTCCGCCGCAGAACGGTGGCAGGCCGTTCACCGCGACTAATTTATATTGCGACATGATTTCGCGGATAAACGATAAGGGTGTCTCGATGACTTTAAGCTGTCCGTGCGTTGTGCCTTTATCATTTAATTGCAGGATCTCGGCATTCCGACCTTTGCTTTGGAACACCAACTCTGGATCCTTGGCGAGGAACGAAAAGCGGGCGACCTTCTCTTCGCCCTCGACCGATTCCAAAAGGAAAGAATACTTTGCCTTATTGGCAATTTTAAAATACGCGGAAACCGGAGTCTCCAGATCGCCCAGAATCTCCCGGTAAACGGGAATGAGATTTCCCTTTTGGGAAAGCGTTAAGAAATCTTTGGGTGATGGATGAATCATTTTAGGTTTTGATTTTTCTATAAAAACAACTGCGTTTCATCGTGTGACAGGCCGAGCCGATTTGGCGGACCTTGATTAAAATGGTGTCGCAGTCACAGTCATAATAAATCCCTTTGACGAATTGAAAATGTCCCGAGGTCATACCCTTGATCCAATATTCCTGGCGCGAGCGCGACCAGAAACAGGTCTTCCCGAGCTTGATGGTCTTTTTGATGGACTCCAAATTCATGTACGCCAGCATGAGGACCTCTTTGGATTGATAATCCTGGATGATGGCTGGGATCAGTCCCTGGTCATTAAATTTTAATTTGTTTAAGGTTCTCAGTGTTAAAATTTTTTCGTTGTTGTTCATATTTTTTCTTTAGAGCTTATCAACCTACGTGATTTGCACGAGTTTTTTACCAGTAAACCGCGTAGGTTGGTTAACGGTTGATCATTTATAATCGTACCGGCACTTTCTTATTGTTGAGATATTGCTTAACCGCGTCTATGGAAAGCTCTCCATAGTGAAAGACTGAAGCTGCCAAGGCCGCGTCCGCCCCGGTTTTGTTTAAGACATTATAAAAATCTTCCAAAGAACCCGCCCCGCCGGAGGCGATGACTGGAATATTTACGGCCTGACAAATCGCCCGGGTCAATTCAATATCATAACCGTTCTTAGTGCCATCGTAGTCCATACTGGTCAATAAAATTTCTCCGGCGCCTAACTCTTCGGCTTCCCTGGCCCATTGAACCGCTTCTTTTTCTGTGATGGTACGGCCGCCATTGATGTAAACATCCCAGTGGCCTGCCCTGGACTTGTCGAAGGGCAGGTTATGTTTGGCGTCAATGGCCACCACGATGCATTGACTGCCGAATCTTTCCGCGGCCATTCTGATTAACTCAGGATTTTTCACCGCCGAAGAATTAATCGAGACTTTATCAGCTCCAGCATTTAAAAGATCACGGATATCATCCAAATCACGAATTCCGCCGCCAACGGTCAACGGCATAAAAACTTTTTCGGCGGTTCGGCGCACCACATCCAAAAGGATCCCGCGTTTTTCAAAACTCGCGGTGATGTCCAGGAAAACAATCTCGTCTCCTTTTTGCCGGTCATAGGTCTCGGCCACTTCCACCGGGTCTCCGGCGTCGCGTAATTCTAAAAATTTAATTCCTTTGACCACCCGGCCGTCCTTGACATCCAGACATGGAATTATCCTTTTAGTGAGCATAGATCAATGGCGTCTCTTAAATCAAAATGTCCCTCGTACAGTGCTTTGCCGACAATGGCCCCCATCAATCCGTCTGGCTCCAATTTTTT
>Ga0247727_10013246_pt1 | contig 13949 bp, 13 predicted proteins | sample WisWelCaveWW1625_FD_202498 | JGI IMG/M metagenome (GOLD analysis project Ga0247727, IMG submission 202498) | Biofilm microbial communities from Wishing Well Cave, Virginia, United States - WW16-25 | ecosystem: Environmental > Aquatic > Deep subsurface > Groundwater > Cave microbial mat | place... | reverse complement strand
TTGTTTGGTCGTGTCCAAGAAACAGACCGCGGGGTCGGACATCGTCGTCGATGACCTCCTCTCCGCCCTTTGCAACAAGATCATCCTCTGCGGCGTGGCGACGACGACCGACACCTGTTTCAACGCCTTGAACGGTCCGGACGGAGACCGGATGACGGACGAGCTCGGTCTCGTCGAGGAAACGTTCACGATCGCCGAGCTTCGCGCGGCGCTGATCGCCGGCGAGCTCTCCGCCAATACGTCGGCGGTCTCGTCCTGCGAGACGGCCATCGGGTCCGTCGATTGCGCGGAGGTCGGCGCGAACGTCACCGCGGGCGATTTTTCCGGCACCGAGAATTTCATCCCCGACGCGTGCTTCGCGGTCTTTGCCTCCGCCGACGCCGGTTCCGATCTCGACCCCTCCGTCGAATGTCCCTAGAACGGATCGTATTCCAAGGAATACGAAAAGACCCCTCCCCATGTGGACCTTCTTGACCGGTAGGCCGATAGTGACACCAGAAACATGGAGGTCCCAATGAACAAGCCCCTCGTAACCATCTTTGTAGCCGTCGCCGCCGCGCTCGCCGCCGGTGCCGGAGGTTGCAGTTCCAATAGCGGCCCGGGCGCCAATCCCGGTACTCCCGGAACTAAAACGACGGTGGCGGGTTTGACCGCCTTTGAGAGCTGCGAGGCCCTGGGCGAATTTCTCGAATCGAAGTCCGGCGCCAATGAAGTCCCGTCCGGCGGACCGGCCGCGTCGGGTGACGACGCCTCGGCGGGGGGAACGGGCGGAGCGGAGAGCGACGGAGGCTTCGGGGCCCCGACGGCGGCACCGTCGGCCAACACCGTCGAGGAAGCGGACATCGTCAAGCGCGAGGGGAACCGTCTCTACGCCGTGACCACCTTCGGAAAAATCTTCGCTTATGACGTCTCAAACCCGTCGGCCCCGCATCGGATCGGCGAGGCGACGCTCACACTGTATCCCATCGAGATGTATCTCTTAGGTACCAAGGTCGCCGTGATCGGCCAGCCGGTCGGTGCCGGCGGCGGCGACGGAACGATCTCTTCGGATGCGCCTTATTATTACGATCCGTCCACGCGGGTCGTCGTCTACGACTTCGCCGACGCTGCGGCCCCAACGGTCGCGCGCCAGTTCGACTTCAAGGGGAGCTACGGCGATTCGCGCAAGGTCGGCGGGGCGGTCTACCTCGCCCTCCAGCATTGGATCTACGAGGGCGGTCCGGAGCCCTTGAAGGACCAGCTGGACGACCGCGACCCCTGCGATCAGGTCTACGTGCCGGAGCAGATCGACGGGGACTATTCTTCCTTCCTCACGTGGGACATCGTCGGCCTCAACCTGAACGCCCTCGACGCGGAGCCCAATCAGGTTTCGGTGGTTGGTTCGTGGGGATCGACGATCACCTCAACTCCGGAGCATTTTTACCTGACCAATCATTTCTACGAGAACAACGAAACCGGCATCTACCTCTTTGACCTCAATCCGGCGACGGCGGGCGTGGCGCCGAAGGCGACCGCGCGCGTGCCCGGCTCGATCGTCAACCAATTCTCCATGGACGAGACGAACGGGATTTTCCGCATCGTCTCGACGACCCGGGCGGCCTGGATTTGGGGCTGGGCGGAGGGTGATGCGGTGGCTTTGGACGTCCCGCCGCCGCCCCCGACGACCTTGAATTACCTGACGACCTTCCGGGCGAGCGACGGCTCCCTGACGCAGTTGGGGCAGATCGACACAATCGTCCCGGACGAATCGATCACCGCGGCGCGCTTTTTGGGGAACCGGGCCTTCGTCACGACCTTCGTCGTCACCGATCCTCTGGTGGCGATCGACGTCTCCGATCCGGCGTCGCCGCAAATCAAGGGCGAGTTGCACCTGCCCGGCCGGACCGATTACCTCCAGGCATGGGGAGAAGATCGTCTGATTGCCATCGGCTCGGCCGACGGTTGGCAGGGCGTGGTGTTGAACCTCTTCAACGTTGCAGACCTCGCGAATCCCCAGCTCGTCGAGCAGGAGACGATCCCAAACTCCTACTACTCGGAGGCCCAGTACGAGCATCTGGCCTTTTCGTTCTTCGAGGGCCAAAGAATTTTGGCTGTTCCCGTGGGAACGGACACCGGCTCCGAGTTGGATGTCTATGCGGTGAATCGCGACACGGGATTCACCCGCCTCGGCGCCGTCAATCACGACGACCTGGGCGACTTTAGTGGTTACTCGCCCGCGATGCGCCGGTCGCTGGACATCGGCGGGCTTCTCTATTCGGTCTCGGAGGCCGGCCTGAAGGCGAACGGCTTTTCGGCGCTCACGACGGACCTCTTCGAGGAAATGTTTCCCGGCTTCACGCCGCCGGTATACTACGGCTGTGATTGTGCCGGTGATGTCTGCGCTTGTCCGGAACTTCTCTAGATTAGGGCTCGTGCCCCTCGCGAACCCTGCCCTGGCCCGCTCCCGGTTGCCCCCGGGGGCGGGCCTTTTGTCTACTCAGTGAACGTTTTCTATCGTTGAAGGGCCGCCTTACCGAAACGTTTCCTCTCAAATGACGATAGCGCTGTCACTGAGAGGAACTGTGACGACAATCTATCAGACGCCTGTCCTGACACTTTACGCGGCCAACCAGGTTTTCTCGGCGATGCCGCCGCAAAACGTCTTCGTGGGCACAACCCCCCCCTCTGACCACTGTGGTGCTGTTGTGCGCTACCAGCATCCCATTGACTTCGGTGTCCACTTCCGAGCCAATTCCCAGGGGGACTGGTTTGCCTCGGTTACAAGGAATGTTCGTCATCTCCATCTCTCCCCTCGAAGCGTCATTGAGAGCTTGAAGGCCACCAGTACATTCACTCCAGCGGTACCGTCGATACAATGGCTGCCACTTGAGTCGGGCCTTCATGTGTTCTTATACGGAAATGATTCTGACCAATTTCAAGCAAGTGTCTCCGGAAAGGCAGTCCTTTTGGACGGGGGCATGCTCGTCGAATTCAAATCAGACGCTCAGCGGATGCGGGAAGAGGAAGCTATCTTTTTTGCGAAGAGAATCGAGATGGCCGCGACGCCTCAGGATGTTGATGAGCACAATTTGGCCGTCTTAGAGGAGGATTTAAAGGATCTCCTCGCAAGACCGAGGACGAAGAGAGGGAACGCAGAGCTTTTCAACAGGTTTGAAGCGGCCTTCAATGGGGAGACGGGTAAATTGATTGCCCTGCTTCCAGTCGACTTGCTGTCGAGACGGGCGCATTGGCCCTCGTCTGCGTCGAGTTATACCATCATCATGGACTCGATGACGTTTAGCACTTCAAGGCGCGCTCTGGACCGACCCTTGGATACAGATACGGAGGGTCACTTTCGCCTCAAGCCTCTTCCGAAGAGTCTCGAAAAGGCGATCGCCTTATTCAATGACCGGTTCGAGGAAAAGGCTTAGGGACTAACGTTTAGTTCCTGATCTCCCAGGAGGTTGTTCCATCGGGATTGTCCTTGATCTGAACGCCCTTGGCGGCGAGCTCGTCGCGGATGGCGTCGGAACGCTTGAAGTCCTTGGCCTTGCGGGCGGTCTTGCGGTCTTCGAGGAGTTTTAGAATTTCGGTTTCCGAAATTGTCGAAGATTGCATGGCGCGAGCTTTTTGACGGGCAAGAAACTCATCCGGATCAGAGCAGAATATCCCAAGTGTCTCTCCAATTGTTTTCTGGAAGCCACTAAGTAACTCCTGCTTATTTTGGATATTCCATCCATGATTGTCATCTAAGTGTGAATTGATTTCTGGAAGATAAGTAAACATCTGAGCAATGAGCCATGGTGTATTGAAATCATTATCAAGTCCGGTCCTAAGGGCCGCCTTAAAATCGTACTTAAGAGTCTTGTCTCCTTCCGGCGCATTTTTAAGCCTCGATAAGGTTTCATAAAATCTTGTCATCGCACCTTGGAGACTTGAAAGAGCTTCATCCGTGAAATCGAGCGGTGAAGAGTAATGCACAGAGAGTAAGAAAAAGCGTACGACCTCCGAATCCCATTGTTCCAGAATCGCCGGGATCGACCGGAAGTTCCCGAGCGACTTGCTCATCTTCTCCGCGTTGATGTTCACGAACCCATTGTGGATCCAGTAGCGCGCGAACGGTTCTTTGCCCGTGGCGCCTTCCGACTGGGCAATTTCGTTCTCGTGATGCGGAAACGCGAGGTCCCGGCCGCCTCCATGGATGTCGAACTGTTCCCCCAAAATCTTCATGCTCATCGCGCTGCACTCGATGTGCCAGCCGGGCCGGCCCTTGCCCCAGGGCGAGTCCCAGAACGGTTCTCCGGGCTTCGCGGCCTTCCACAGGGCGAAGTCGAGCGGGTCTTCTTTCTTTTCGTCGATCTCGATGCGCGCGCCCGATTCGAGTTCGTCCAGTTTCTTGCCCGAGAGCTTGCCGTAACCGCCGAACTTGCGGACGCGGTAGAGGACGTCGCCCCCCGAGACATACGCACGATCGTTGGAGATCAATCGGGAGATCAGGTCGGTCATCGCCGGAATATTGTCCGTGCATAGAGGTTCGTGCGTGGGAGTCAGAACGCCCAGCTTCGCCATCGCGGCTTGATAGGAAGCGATGTATTTTTGGGAAATGTCCGACCACTTCTGACCCGTCTCGTTCGCCCGCTTGATGATCTTGTCGTCGACGTCTGTGTAGTTGCGGACGTAAGTGACGTCAAAACCGGAATGCTTGAGGTAGCGAAAGATCACGTCGAAGACGACGGCCGCGCGGGCGTGCCCCAGGTGGCATTCGTCGTAGGGCGTGATTCCGCAGACGTACATCTTCACCTTGCCGGGCGTCAGCGGTTGGAAGTCTTCCTTCTTGTGCGTGAGTACGTTGTAGATTCGTAGTGTCATAGATGATGTAGGGGCGATGCTTGTCATCGCCCGCCGCGTGTTAGGGCGAACACGAGGTTCGCCCCTACATTAACAAAACAATCACTTGTGCCGCGACGGCTTCGCCCCGGCCGACGGCGTCGAGGCCCTCGCCGCGCTTGGCCTTCAGGTTGATCCGATCCTCAGCCGTCCCCAGCAGCTCCGACAGATTCTTCGTCATTGCCGGGATGTGAGGGACGAGTTTGGGGGCTTCCAGCAGCAGATTGGCGTCGATGTTTTCGATCTTCAGTTTCTTGTCTTCGAGAAGCCGCCGGACCTCTTTCAAAAAGACCGCCGAGTCCGCGTCCTTCCACTTCGGATCGCCGTCGGGGAAGTGCCGGCCGATGTCGCCCAGGCCCAGCGCCCCCAAAACGGCGTCGGTGAGCGCGTGGTAGAGACAATCGCCGTCGGAGTGGCCCTTCGGCCCCTTGTCGAAGGGAAGGACCACGCCTCCCAGTATGAATTTCCTGCCGGGAACCAACGGATGAATGTCGTAACCCAATCCGATGCGCATCAAATCCTCATCTTGAGATAGGCTTCCGCGATCTTGAAATCCTCAGGCACCGTCACCTTTATATTATAAGGGCTGCCTTCGACCACCTGAACTTTTTCCCCAAGCCTCTCCACGAGCATGGACTCGTCGGTGCCCAGGAACCGGTCTTGGACGGACTTTTCGACGGCGCGCCGGAAGATCGAAGCCCGGAAGGCCTGCGGGGTCTGTATGCTCCAAAGGGACTCCCGGTCGACCGTTTCAACAATCAGGCGATCCGCTCCGACCCGTTTGGTCGTTTCCTTCACCGGGAGGGCGGCGACGCAGCCTCCGGTCTTCTCGGCGCCCTGGATCGTTCTCTCGATGATCTCGCTGGTGACGAGGGGTCGGACGCCGTCGTGGACGACGACGATGTCGCAGGGCGGCAGGGCTTCGAAGCCGAGCCGAACGGAATCCTGCCGTTCTTTACCCCCGGCGACGATGGCCCAGACCTTCTTGATGGGAAATCTCGCGATCATCTCCCTCACGGCGGGGATTTCGGCTTCCGGCGCCGCGATGCAGACGGCGGAAACGGAGGCGGACTCTTCAAAGGCCTGAAGCGTATGGATCAGGAGGGGCTTGCCGGCCAGTTCTAAAAATTGTTTTTGCGCTCCGAAGCGTTTCCCGAGGCCGGCGGCGGGGATGACGGCCGCGGCCTTCACGGGATTTTCCTGACCGTCGCCACGCGCGCGCGGATCCTGTCGGCGTGTTGCTGGTCGATGACGGTGAAGCGCCTCCTATCCTCTTCGTAGGCGTAGACGGAAGCGGTGGCGATCTCGAACCACCAGCCGTGGAGCTGGAGGGCGCCGGCCTGGAGGCGTTTCCGCACGAGCGGATGGAGCTTGAGGTGGTCGATCTGCTCCAAGACGTTGATCTGGGATAATTGATTATGCGTCAATAATTCCTGATCCGATTCCAGATCGTCTCCCTTTTTCAGTCTTTCCAGCGAATTTCGACCGTTCTCCAGCCAGGCTTTCACATGAGGCGCGTCTTCGGGAGAAAGCTGGGTCCCGTTCCAGAGCGCGAGCATGGCCCCGCACTCGGAATGCCCGCACACGATGATGTGGCTGACTTTCAACTGGAGCAGGCCGTACTCGATCACCGCCAGGGTGGAGGCGCTTTCCGGACTGGCGGTCGAGGCCCCGTTGGCAGGCACGAAGTTGCCCATGTTGCGGGTGACGAAGACGTCGCCGGGATTGGTGGAGGCAAAGTGATGCGGGTCGGACCGGCTGTCGGAGCAGCCGATAAAAATGGCGTCCGGCGACTGTCCGAGGGCCAATTGGACGAAATGCTGCTGGGCCGTCTGCGTCAGTCCGGTATGGAAGGCGGCGATGCCGTCGAGAAGTTTAAGCATAAGCGCGGGCCCAAAATAAAAAGGCCCGACCTAGAAGAACTAGGCCGGGCCTTAAGGGTGAATCAAGCTCGAAGTTTACGACTTGAAGATCTTCTGGATCTCCTTCAGGACGTCTTCCTCGCCCAGGCCCTGCGCGATCGCAAGTTCCTTGACCAGAAGGGTCCGGGCGGTGTCCAGCATCTTCCGCTCGCCGAAGGAAAGCTCCTTCTCGAACTTGAGGAGAGAGAGGTCCCGCAGGACTTCCGCGATCTCGTAGACCGAGCCGCTCTTGATCTTGTCCATGTACTCCCGGTAGCGGCGATTCCAGGTCTGGTTGTCGACCGTGATGTCGCGCTCCTGGAGGATTTCGTAGACTTCCTCCACTTGGTCCTCCCCGATGATCTCGCGCAGACCCACCGACTTGACGTTCTGCGTCGGCACCATGATCGTCATCCCGTTGTCCAGAATGCGGAGGATGTAGAAGGTCTGTTTGTTGCCGGAAATCTCGCGGGTCTCGATCGCCTTGACCTCACCGACTCCGTGAGCGGGGTAGACGGCCTTGTCGCCGGGCTTGAATTGCATCATGTTGGGGCCTCCTCAGTGAAACTGAATATGAAAATTAGCTCAGCCGTATATCACGATTGACGCATATGGTCAAAAAGTTTTTCCCTCGTTGACACTCTGCGCCGGCCTGTAATACCTCTGCCGCTCCTAAATTCCTGAGCATTACCGGCCAGGTAGCTCAGTCGGTAGAGCGGCAGACTGAAAATCTGCGCGTCGGGGGTTCGATTCCCTCCCTGGCCACATCGCCAAAAAGAAAAGGGGGATCCGAACCCGGATCCCCCATCCAAGACAGCGCACGCTGCATAAGGTTTCTCGGTTCAGGAGCGGATTTGTTGCTCCCTTTTTTTGCCGTTTTTTTGTCTCTCAAACACAACATTTGGCGTTCCCGGCCGACAAGGCCCAAGTGCAGCACGTGACTTTTCTACGTTCGTCCTCCCTGGCCTTAGCGTCGACCTTAGTATCCTTGGGCCTTGCGGCGGGTCCCCTGAACGCCTCCAGCATCGTCAGAATGGCGCCTCAGGAGTCCTCGGCGGCCGCCCTTTCGATCGCCACGGCGGAGGAACTGCCCGAGGGGTGGAAATATCTCCCCGCCCTTGACCTCTATATCGTCGACGAACGGGGACGCGATCATTTGAACGCCCTCGACACGGAGGGCTCGGTGGAAGAACGGGAGGAAGACGCCGACATCCAGATCGAGGCCCTTCCGAACGACCCGATGGCCGATTCTCAGGGATGGATCGCCGGCCTGCACGTCGACATCGGCGCCCAAGAGGCTTGGGAGGTCACGACGGGCAGCGAGTCGGTCATCGTTGCGGTGATCGACACCGGAATCTCCGCCGATCATCCGGACCTGATCCCCAACCTTTGGACGAACGACGGCGAAATCCCGGGCAACGGCCGGGACGACGACGGGAACGGCTATAAGGACGATGTCCACGGCTTCGATTTTTGGGGTGAGGACGGGGATGTCACCGACGAAAACAGCCACGGCAGCCACTTGGCCGGCATCATCGGCGCGGCGGGCAACGACGGTTTTGGCGTGGCGGGCGTCAACTGGAACGTCCGCATCCTGCCGCTCAAGTTCACGGACGCGCACGGGACCGGATCCAGCGCCCTCGCCATCGAGGCGATCGACTATGCGATCCAGAACGGAGCGCGCGTCATCAACGCGAGTTGGACGCTCAAGCTGGACGGCGTGAAGGGAAGCGGATGGGAGAGCGGCAACCTCCTCCGCCAGGCGATCGACAAGGCCGGCGAGGCGGGCATCCTCTTTGTGACCGCGGCGGGCAACCAGTTCAAGACGTATGAAGGTCTCGACATCGATTCCCAGCCCGTCTACCCGGCGAGTTTCGACACGGACAATATGATGACGGTCGCGGCGCTGGATTCTGAGGGCGCTCTCGCGGCCTATTCCAATTACGGGCCGGTTACGGTCGACATCGCGGCGCCGGGCACTGGCATCTATTCGACCGGCGCCGACGGCGATTATGTCGTCATGAGCGGGACGTCGATCGCCACGGCGTTTGTCTCCGGAGCAGCGGCCTTGATCCTCTCGGTTGAGCCCGATTTGGATTGGTTCCAAGTCAAGGCCATTCTGGAAGAGTCCGCCCAAGGCGAGTCCTCGCTCAACGGCAAGATCGCGACGCAGGGTTACTTGAATCTCGCCAACGCCCTGGCCGCGGCCACGGGCGAGGAACTCCCGGCCCCGGCACCTTCCGTGTCGTCTCCCATGGACGACGCGTCTCCCGCTTACTCTCCAACCCCGTCCCGGGCCTTCGCGTTTCCGGCGGGTGGGTGTAGCCTCACACAAGAATAAAAAAGCCCCCGTCCAGCTATGCTGGACAGGGGCTCTCTTTTTTGACGGACGATCTCTGCCTAACGGATTGACGTCGCGGACGCCGTGGGCTTCGCGGCGGCAGGAGCCGATCCGTCCACCGTCACGTGCGGCTGGAGTTTCTCCAGCATCTTGGGACCGATGCCCTTGACTTCCGTCAGCTCCGACACGTCCTTGAACGGATGGGCCTCGCGGTAGGTCACGATCGCGTCGGCCTTCGCTTTGCCGATGCCCGGGAGCTGGGTCAGTTCTTCGGCGGAGGCGGTGTTGAGGTTGACGGCGTGGTCCGGGGCCTTTTTCGCGGCGGCGCCGGCGATCAAGGGCACGAGGACGGTTAAGACGGCCAGGAACGAGAATACTTTCTTCATAACATCTCCTATGATTTGGACGGTTGTTGGGTTTTTGAAAACGCCTTCCGGTCACGGATCTGCAGGCGGCCGTTGAGAGGGATCGCGTCCAAGACGACGTTGATCGAATTGTCCCGATTGACGAATCCGATGCCGACCTTGGTCCAGCGGTCCTTTCCCTCCGGCGCGTTCTGCGGACGATCCACGATGGTGAAGACGTCCTTCAATGTGATCGATTCTTTCATACGATCTCCTACGATTGTTTTGGCCCCCCGCGGTGAGGCCGAGAGGCGTAGGAGCAAGACGCGTGCCAGGGGTTTTCAAGCGTGGCGGACGGGAAAAGGGTTCGAAAAATCGGACGGTGGCGTTATTGTTTTCGGTCGATCACGTAGGAGGCCAGCGCGAGAAGGGCTTCCTTTTCCATGCAGGGCTTGAAGGGGTGAAGGGCGTCCTTGGCCTTTTGGACGTAGGAGCGGGCGAAGTTTAAGGTGTTTTCGATGCCGCCGTAGCGGTTGATGATGCCGATGACATCCCGAAGGCGGGCGTCGTCCAGGTTTTCGGCGATCAAGACGTCTTTAATGAGGCGCCTCTCGTCGTTGCTGCAGTGCCGGAGGGCGGTAATAAGGGGGAGCGTGAGTTTTCCTTCGCGCAGGTCGGTGCCTTGGGTTTTTCCAAAATCGTCGTCGGAGATGTAGTCGAGCACGTCGTCCGCCAGTTGAAACGCCACGCCCAGGCTGCGCCCGTATTCCCCCAGGGCCGAGACGTACTCCTCCGAGACGTTTCCCAGAATGCCGCCGATCGCGCAGGCGGTCGCCATGAGGACGGCCGTCTTGTCGGTGACGATCTTGAGATAGTCCTCCTCGCTCGTGCCGAGGTCGTTCGATTTGGCGATTTCCAAAATTTCGCCTTCGGTGGTGGAGAGCATGGCCTTGGTGACCATGTTGATGATGCGAAGATTGCCGGTGCCGACGAGGAGCGTGGATGCCTGGCAGTAGAAGAAGTCGCCCACGAGGACGGCGATCTGGTTGCCCCACTTGTTGTTGGCGGAAGGCTTGCCGCGCCGGAGCTTGGCGTTGTCGATGACGTCGTCGTGCATGAGCGTCGCGGTGTGGAAGAACTCCATGGCCGCGGCGCAGTCGGTCACCTTGGGCCCCGAGGCGCCCGCCAGCCGGGAGGAAAAGAGGCAGAGCATGGGGCGCAGCCGTTTGCCGCCGTTCTTGATGACGTACTCGGCGATGGAGGTGACGTAGGCCACCGTCGAGGCCGTGTGGCGCTGGATGACAGCCTCCACGTCGGCCAGGTCCTTCTTGATCGGCAGGCAGATTTCCTCGAGAGGCATCGTCGGCGGACTTAGCTTTTCCGATGAATTCTTGTCAAAAGCTAATTCCCGGCTATTCTCACGCCCACCATGCCTCGTGGTGCTCTGCTCATTCACGGTTTTACGGCCACTCCCGCCTGTTTGGATTCTTTGCGCCGACCCCTGGAAGAAGCGGGTTTCCTTGTCGAGGCGCCGCTCTTGGCCGGTCATGGGACGAACGCCCGGGAACTCCGCCGGACGACGTGGCGCCAATGGTACCAGGGCGTCCTCTCGGCGTATGAGGCGTTGGAGAAGAAGACGGATTCGGTCTGCGTGGCGGGGCAGTCCCTGGGGGGATTGCTGGCCTTGAAGCTGGCTTCGGAACGCCGAGTCCGCCGCCTGGCCCTCTTGGCGACGCCTCTCTTGTTCGAAGGCTTCGCCATGAATCGTCTCCTCCCGGTCATCGCCGGTTCTCCGCTTCGCCACCTGTATGCCTATCAGCCAAAGCTCCTTGGGTCGGCCATCAACGACCCCGAAGGGCGGAAGGTCTTTCAAAGCTACTATTGGATGCCGGTCGCGGGCGTGATGGAGATCGTGCGTCTTCAAGAAGACGTCCGTCCTCGGCTGCCGAAGATCATGGCTCCCGCCTTGATCGTCCACTCGCCGCGTGATACCACGGCGCCTTACGCGAGCGTGGCGTATTTGGAAAAACATCTCGGTTCGAAGACGATCCGGGCCGTCACGCTGAAGCGGTCCAATCACGTGTTGACGCTGGATTACGAAAAAGCCCTCGTTGCGCGCGAGGTCGTCGAATTCTTTGGAGGTTCTTCGTGAAAGACATCGTCATGGCGATCGACCAGGGGACGACGGGCACCACCGTCCTCTTGGTCGACCGCGACATCAACATCCTGGCCAAGGTGAACAACGAGTTCCCGCAGCACTATCCGCAACCGGGATGGGTGGAGCACGATCCGGAGGAAATCTGGGCGTGCACGGTCAAGACGATCGAAGAAGCCGTCCGCTCCGCGGACGTCGATCCCGACCGCATCGCCGCCATCGGCATCACCAACCAGAGGGAGACGACGGTCGTCTGGGAGCGGGCGACGGGCCGGCCCATCCACAAGGCCATCGTCTGGCAAGACCGCCGCACCGCGCCGCTGTGCGAAAAACTCAAGAAGCGGAAGCTGGAGCCCAAGATCAAGAGCAAGACGGGGCTCGTACTCGACGCCTATTTTTCCAGTACAAAGATCGCGTGGTTGCTCGATCATGTTCCCGGCGCCCGTCCGCGCGCGACGAACGGGGAGCTCGCCTTCGGCACCATCGACACGTTCCTGACGTGGCGGCTCACCGGCGGGAAGGTGCACGTGACGGACGTCTCCAACGCCTCGCGCACCCTGCTCATGAACTTGAAGACGCTCGCGTGGGACAAGGACCTGCTCAAGATCTTCCGCGTCCCGGCCTCGATCCTGCCGCTCATTCAATCGTCCTCGGAGGTTTACGGGCACACCTCCGGCGTCGACGGCCTGCCGGACGGAATTCCCGTGGCGGGCATCGCCGGCGACCAGCAGGCGGCGCTTTTCGGCCAGGCGTGTTTCTCGGCGGGCGAGGCCAAGTGTACCTACGGCACCGGCTCCTTCCTCTTGATGAACACGGGCAAGAAGCTCGTTCACTCCAAGTCCGGCATGCTCACGACGGTGGCGTGGAAGCTGAACGGGCAGACGAGCTATGCCATCGAAGGCAGCGCCTTCATCGCGGGGGCGGCCGTCCAATGGCTTCGTGATGGCCTCAAGATGCTTCACAAATCATCGGAGGTCGAGGGCTTGGCGGCGACCGTCGCTGATTCAGCCGGGGTCGTTTTCGTTCCTGGGTTCGTCGGTCTCGGCGCCCCGCACTGGCGGCCGGACGCAAGAGGCGCCATCCTGGGGATGACCCGCGGGACGACGCAGGCCCACATCGCGCGCGCGTGTCTGGAAGGCATCGCTTTCTTGCAGCACGACATATTGACCGCGATGCAGAAGGACATCGGGATGAAGCTCAAGGTCCTGCGCGTGGACGGCGGGGCGTGCGTGAACAATCTGCTCATGCAGTTCCAGTCGGACATCTTGGGTGTGAAGCTCGTGCGTCCGAAGATGATCGAGACGACAGGCTTGGGCGCGGCGTTCTTGGCCGGTTTGGCTGTGGGCCTTTGGAAAGACGAAAAGGAAATCTCTTCGCATTGGAAGGAAGACAAGACCTTCCTGCCCCTCATGCCCAAGAAGCAGGTGGCTTATCACCTGGAGCGTTGGAAGGCGGCGGTGAAAAGGGCCTGACCCCACCCGATCAATGGGATAACAACTTATCCTTTACAGGACCGATAAGGGGAGGAACGTAGGGCGTTCCCCTTATGAATCCGATCTATGGAGCGACTTTTTTGCCGATGGCGGCCTTTCTTTTGGAAGGGTTGGCGGCGGAAGTCCCTTTCGAGCAGCCCGATCCCAACCACCTCATCGTGCATTCGGATTCGATCTCGATCCCCGGATCTCCCGTCTTCGGCCCATCCCCTTGGTTCACGGCCAACGAGAGGCATCGCCCGTTTTTGACGGCGGCGAGGCGGGGGTTGGACACGTCCCTTTTGTCCGAGGATTTGAGGAAAACCGTCGGAGGTGCCCTCGATGGCGCCCGCCTGGGGCTGATTTCCGCGGAAAGGGCGGCGGATTTTCTCTGGCAGACGCTGGCCCTGGACTTTTTCGCGACCGTCCCCGGCTCTTCTTCCCCAAGCTACGACGCCCGGAATCGGGTCCTCGAATTTCGCTGCAGGGCCGCGTCCCTGAAGGGATCAACGATTTTTTTCTCGGATCGCCTTCAAGCGATCGGAAGGTTCCTGAACCTTCCCTATGCCCTCTACGAGGAGGTGCAGGGCGAGGCGATCGTCCGGATTCCGACCCTCAGTTTTCTTGAGGGCGAGGCCAACCGGCTCGGGAGTTCGGCCTCCTTCGGCGCCGGTGGGAGCGCGGAGTGGAGCTATGCGCTCGGGGAAATGCCGCGGGACGATTACAATCGGGAACATTTGGAAGGGCGTCAGGCGATCGCCCTCCCGCTCGCCCGCATTTTTCTCTCGCATGCCGGAGGCCCGGTGCATCCGTTCATCTTCGCCAAACACGACGTCTATCATGCCGTTCTCGTGGCGATGCTCCCGGCGC
>Ga0247727_10013245_pt1 | contig 13951 bp, 14 predicted proteins | sample WisWelCaveWW1625_FD_202498 | JGI IMG/M metagenome (GOLD analysis project Ga0247727, IMG submission 202498) | Biofilm microbial communities from Wishing Well Cave, Virginia, United States - WW16-25 | ecosystem: Environmental > Aquatic > Deep subsurface > Groundwater > Cave microbial mat | place... | reverse complement strand
CAACACGCCGAGCGCGAACCAGGCAAGACTGCAATGCTGAAACACGTCCCAGAGCGCCGCCGGCCCTTTCGTCCAGATTACCTGCAGCCGGTCCATCCCATGCAAACTGTCGAGATCCGGGACCGCCTTCCTCGCTTCGTCGCGGAAAATGCCGGTAAACAGGTAGGCCAGAATGCCGACACTGACAAGAACTCGGAGCAAGGCTGTCAGCTTCTTCTTCATGCGCTCACGGTCCACCGCAACTTCTCATGCACCGTCCTGACCCCGGCCATGATCTGTTCCGCCGTCCATTCCCGGTGAATCTCCCACGCCAACACCATCTCGCCGGTCACGAACGGCGCCAGCCGCCCAAAATCAAACGTCCCCTTGCCGGGCGCCACGTGATCACCGGCGGGCGGAATGAAATCCTGCAAGTGCATCCCGAATGTCCGGCCACGAAACCGTTCGAGCAACGTCTCGTGCGTCGTCAACCCGAACTGCTCCTTCATCTGCGCGTGACCCACGTCGTGCCAGTAACCGACCGTGTCCGCATCAAACTTCGCGAGCAACTCCGCCGTCTCGTCCGCATCCGGTATCTCTTCGACGCCGAGACGCGTTTCGAGTCCAAGCCGCATCTTCATTTCCTTCGCGCGCGGCACGAGCAGGTCAAGCACGCCGGCCACGTTGTCCAAATACTTCTGCCGTTTCTTCGCGCGAACCGCAAGCGCCTTCTCGCGCACCCGTTGGAACTTCGGATTGTCGTTGCCTTTCTTCGCGTACAGGTCGAGCAACTTCATCGTGTAGCCGCGCATCCCGACCATCCCGCAATGCATCACGACCGCTTTCGCGCCGAGCGCCGCCGCGCAATCAATCGTCCGCAACGTGTGCCGTGCCGCGTTCTGCCGTTCCCGCGCGCTCATTGAACTCGGCATGTAATAATCGGGGGCCGGCCCGTTCAATCCCAGCGGCAACGGACAGAAGTTGTGGAGCGACACGATCTTCATCTCGCCGGCCACCACGGCCTTTTGAATGCCGTCGAGCAACGACAGCCGCGTCGCGTGTCCGAGTTCCGCGAACTCGAAACCGAGTCCCCGCACCTCGGCCAACATCACGCGGCCGTCAGTGTGTCGCTGCGAATTCCAACACGTTGAAAATGCGAACATAAAAACGAAGGCCAACCCCGATATCGGAAGTCGGGGTTGGCCTCCTCGAATGTATGCGTGGTCCTGGGATCAAAAAGCTGCAAACAGGCGCGGCCCCTTCGCCTTGCGCCGGCGTTTCTCGCTCGGCTTCTCGTAATGGCGATGGGCCCGCGCTTCGCGGAGCGTGCCTTCGCGGTCCAGCTTCTTCTTCAGTCGCCGCAACGCTTTCTCCACCGGCTCGCCTTTTTTCAGTTTAACTTCCGACAATGCTACTCACGCCCCTCTCAGTTCAGTTGAATCGACCCGCATCTTACCTGCCGCTGGCGGTGCTGTCAAAACCTATCGGGCGCAGTAGCAACTCAAACGCGCGCAGCAACTCCCGGTCGTCCTTCGGCATCTGCTCCATCTGCCCAACCAACACCGCCGGCTCCTTCAGCGCCCGCTCCGTCAGCTGGATCGGATGCGCCATCACATGATCGTAGTGGTAATCCACCGTCCCCCGCAGAAACACCGCGAACAACTTCGCCAACGTCGCCACAAAACCGTTGTCCACGCGCACCAACGACACCCCGGTGTACTCGACCACGTTCGTCTCTGTTTGCCCGTACGTAATCGCGGCCACGCCCCGGCCCGCCACCGAAAACAACCCACGCTCCCGGCCTTCCACGTAGTACACCCGCTGGCCGGTCGTCGCCAACACCGGCAAGATGAACCCGGCCGCACCCTCCCGGTTGTCCGCATAATACCGGCCATCCGCCTGCCGCGTCGCCCGGTACTTCAACAACCCGGTCTTCTCCGCCAACACCGAACACGCATCCAAATGATCCAGCAACCACTCAAACTCCGGCACCCGACCTTTGAACTGCCGCGCCGCATACTCCCGCTGCAACGTCACGTGCTCCGTCACCGCCCGCACCAACACGCGATTTGTCTCCGTCATCGCGTCCAACGGAATCACCGCCGCAAGCAGCAGCGCCAGCATCACGACAGAAACTCTTTCAACTTCCCGGCCATCTTCTCGCCGATCCCACGCACGCCGGTAATCTCCTCGATTGTTGCCGCGCGCAGACGCTGAATCGAACCGAAATGTTGCAACAACGCTAGCTTCCGCTTCGCACCGAGTCCGTCGAACTCATCGAGCACGGATTCCTGAATGCGACGTTTGCGAAGTTTCTGGTGATACGCGTTCGCAAACCGGTGCGCCTCATCCCGGAGTCGCTGGATGAGATGCAAGGCCGGCGAGTTGCGCGGCAACCGGAGCACGCTGCCACCGGGCACGTAAATTTCCTCCATTTGTTTCGCCAGTCCGATGACCGGCAATCGCACGCCAATCTTCTCCAACGCACCCAATGCCGCGCTCAACTGCCCGGCCCCGCCGTCTACCATCACGAGATCCGGCCTGACGTCGGCGTGAGAATACCGGCGTCCGACAACTTCCGCCATCGAAGCAAAGTCATCGCTGCCGACGACCGTCTTGATCTTGTAATGCCGGTAATGCTCCTTGTGCGGCTTGCCGGCCATGAAGCATACCGTCGAGGCGACCGACAATGTGCCGCTGATATTGGAAATATCAAATCCTTCGATATGCGCCGGCAGCTTCGCCAACCCGAGCACCCGTTGCAGCTCTTCCATCTCGGCCTGCCGGTCAATCTTCGGTCTCAGATCGCGCTCGAACTTCCGGTCGCGCGTCGCCCGGGCGATCTCGCGCAAGCTGTCGATCACATCCCGCATCTCGGCCGCCTTCTCAAAGTGAGTCAGCTTCGCCGCGTCGCGCATCTGTGTTTCGAGTTCTTCGATGGCCTCCTTGCTGCGGCCTTCGAGAAAGTCACACGCCATCTCAACGCGCCGCAAGTATTCCTCGTGTGGCATGTCCTTCAACGGCACCGGCACGAGATAGGTTGAGTACTTGAGGTCTTTCGCCTTTGGCGCGCCGGTCCCTTGCACGAGCACGCCGTATTTCTTGCGCATGAACTGCATCGCCAGCCGCACCGAGCCGGCATGCGCGAACGGCCCGAAGTACCGCGCCCCATCGTCCTTCTTCAACCGCGCGAACTTGAAACGCGGGTACTCTTCATTCGGATTCAATTTTACGAGCAGGAACCGTTTGTCGTCCTTAAAGAACGCGTTGTACCGGGGTTTGTACTCCTTGATCAGTTTCCCTTCGAGCAGCAACGCCTCCGGTTCGCTGTGCACCACGAACGTCTCGAAGTCGGCAATCGAATCAATCAACGCTCGCGTCTTCGGGTCGTACCGGTGACGGCGCGACGGATGGAAGTATTGACCGACGCGTTTGCGCAATGAACCAGCCTTGCCGACATAAATCACACGCCCAAGCGCATCGCGCATCAGATACACCCCCGGCTTGTTCGGCAGATCGCGGACTTTGGATTTGAGGTTTAGCGTCGTCATCCCCGGCACGACATTCTATCCGCGCCGGCACCACGCGGCAACAGCTTGCAGACGATGACTACGCACGCTATCGTCTACGCCCGTCGAGCGAACAGTATGCAACGATACGTACACCTAGTGTTCATTGCGGTGCTCCACGCAGCATGGGTGCTCATATGCTACGGCCTTCGTGCTACCCATAACCAATTCTCATCTGACTTTGTGGTTTTCTACCTTCCGGCTGTGATCACTTTCGGTTTGTTTGGTGGCACCTTTTATCGCTTCTTCTTCAAGGCACTGTCACGCGTCAACCGGATTTCCCTTTCTATTGCTTTGTCGCTTGTCTGCACTGTTTGCCTGTTCTTCGTCACGCTCGTCGTGGGGCTGAATCTTTTCGGCGTGTAAGATCAGCGCGAGGGCAACGGCTTCGCACCGAATCGCAGCACGGCGAGGAGTTCGCTGAATTCTTCGACGCGGAGCAATTTGCAGAACGCGCCGAAGACAATCAACGCGACGAGGATCGAGCCGGTCACATCGAGATACCGGTTCATCGGCGCAAGCCAGATGTGGACGCCGTAGGCGGCGGCGCTCATGCCGGCAGAGGCGACGAGAATCTTGGCGAGCGATTTCAGCAGCGCGGTCGCTTCGATGCGTTGGAGCTTGCGGCGCATGAAGACCAACAGGAAAAACAGATTCGTCAACGCGACGCACGCGGTCGAGAGAGCGAGGCCGGGAGTTCTCATGCCGAGTTTGATCGCGAAGACGTAGTCGAGGCCGGCATTGACGACGATGGACGCGACGGCGATGAGCATCGGTGTCCGGGAATCGCCGAGCGCGTAGAACGTCGGGCCAATAACCTTGATGGCCGCGTAGCCGGCCAAGCCGATGGCAAACGCTTGCAAACACAGTGCGGTTTGTTCGGTCGCAAACGCATCGAACTTGCCGTGCTGATAAATCGCCGCGATGATTGGTCTCGCGAGAATCGCCAACCCGCATGCCGACGGGACGCACAGAAACAGCGCGAGCCGAATCGAACGTGCGAGCGTCTTGCGAAACTCGGTGAGATCACCGCGCGCGGCGTGGGCGCTCACCGTCGGGAGCGTCGCGACGCCAATGGCGACACCGAAGACACCGATCGGAAACTGCATGAGCCGGAACGCGCAGTTGAGCCACGTCACTGCGCCGTTGCCGAAGAACGAGGCGTACCAGTTGTCCACGAATATGTTGATTTGCACCGCCGCGACGCCGAGCACGGACGGGCCGAGCAACCGGGTCACTTCACGGAAACCAGAGTCGCGCCAATCAAGCGTCGGCTCGTACTGATAGCCGACCGACCGGAGACTGGGGACTTGGATGAGCCATTGCATCGCGCCGCCGATGAGTGTGCCGACGGCCATGCAGATCATCGCCCGGTCGCGCGGCTCGAACTTGTCGGTGAACAACCACGCCAACCCGACACCGCCGACGATGGAGCCGATATTGAACATCATCGACGCACTGGCCGGTATGCCGAACCATTTCCTGGCGTTGAGCATTCCCATCGCGAGCGCGGCGAGCGCGACGAAGAGCAGAAACGGAAACATGATGCGCGTAAGTGTCGTCGTCAGTTCTGCCTTGCCGGCAATGTCGCGAAAGCCGGGGGCGATGGCGTTGACCAGCCACGGCGCGGCCACGATGCCGACAATCGTGATCACACCCACGACGAGGAGCAACGCGTTGAGGACAATGTTGGCGAGTCGCCACGCGGATTTGTCCCCTTCCCCGGCCAGTTTCTTGGAGAACGTGGCGACGAATGCGGCGGACAGCGCGCCTTCGGCGAACAGATCGCGTAGCAGGTTCGGGATGCGAAACGCGGTGACGAAGGCGTCGAACTCCCGGTTGGCGCCGAAGAGCGCGGCGAGCACTTGTTCCCGGACAAGGCCGAGAACGCGGCTGCCGAGGACGGCAAGGCTGACAGTGCGCGCGGACCGGGCGACGCTAGACGATTCGCTCATACTTGTTTCAGGACCGCGTCCACGACCTGATCCACGCTGATGCGCGTCATGCAGCGGAAGTCGATCGGGCATTCCCGGAGGAAACAGGGAGTGCACTCGACGGTTTGGTGGATGACCGTGGAGCGGTCGCCGAGTGGGCCGGTCAGTTCGGACGCGGTGGAGCCGAAGACGGCGATGACCGGCACGCCGAGCGCATAGGCGACGTGCATCGGGCCGGTGTCGTTGGTGAGGACGAGCCGGCAACGCTTGAGCAACACGCACAACTCGGCGAGCGTCGTCTGGCCGGCGACGTTGATGATGGCGTCGGCGTCCATGTGCGCGGCCGCCAGAGCGTCGGCGATGCCGCGTGCGATGTCCACGTCGCCGGGGCCGCCGACGAGGAGCCACCGGCAGTTGAATTGTTGCGAGACGCGGATGGCGACCTCAGCAAAGCGCGTGGGCATCCAGCGTTTGGCCGGGCCGTACTCGGCGCCGGGATTGATGGCGATGATGGGGCGACCGTCGTCGCGAAAGAACTTCGAGAACGGCGGGAGCTGTTCGAAGCGGAGAAAGATTTTCGGCGGGACGAGGTCGCGGTTGCCGCCGAGGTAGGCGATGAGGTCGAGATACCGGTGCACCTGATGGCGCATGATCGGGAAGTGTTTGATTTGGAAGGTCCGGTCGGCAACGGTGATGCGTTCGTGGACCGGCATCTCGGAGCGCGGTTCGGCGACGATGTCGGTGAGCAACCGGCGGCGCCAATGTCCCTCGAAGCCGATACGACGCGGGATGTTGGCGCACCGGCATTCCCACGCGGAGCGAAACGAGTTCGGGAAAATGACGGCAAGATCGAAATGGGCTTGCCGGAGCGTGGGCACGTCCGCGCCGCGTTGAAACGGGATGACCTCGGTGAGAAATGGGTTGTGACGCCACAGGTCCTGGAGTTTGGCCGGGCAGGCCAAGGCGATGTAGGCGCGGGGGTGAAGCTCGCGCAGCCGTTGCACGGCCGGCATGGTCATGACGGCGTCGCCGATCCAATTGGCGCCCCGCACGAAGATGCGGGCGCGCGGACGGGAATCATTGATGATGGCAGATGCGGGCAACGGCGTCATCGAAGTCCTTGGCTCCGGTCACGATGCGGATTTCCACACGCAAGAAATAGATCGGCAGATCGCGGCGGTCAATCTTCGGAAAGCGGACGGCATCCTTTTCGGTGGTGAGGATCGCGGCGGCATTGCGCTTGAGCGACCGGTTGATCATGTTGAGAATCTCCTGCTGCGTGTACCGGTGGTGATCGGCGTAGCGCTTGGCGTACACGAGATCGCAGCCGAGGTCGCGCAAGCCATCTTCGAAACTCTCCGGCATGGCGATGCCGGAGATCGCCGCGACGCGAAGCCCGCGCAATGCGTCCAGCTCGCGCCGCTCACCGGTAAAAACATCCTGAAGATACAGTGGATGATGCGCGCATTCGATGATCTCGGCGTCGGTGTTGAACTGCCGGATGGCTTTGCGGAGTTTCTTGGCGCCGAGTTCGCTCGACTTGGTGATGAAGATGTAGTCGGCGCGCTTGAGGTTGGTGATGGGTTCACGGAGCGTGCCACGCGGCAGAAGGTAATGATTGCCAAACGGGGCATTGCGATCGATGAGACAGATGTCGAGACGACTCTTCAGGGACAGATATTGAAAGCCATCGTCGAGCAGCAACGTGTCGCAGCCGAATCGTTGGATGGCGTAGCGGCCGCTCTTGACGCGGTTCTTGTCCACGAGGACGACGACGTCCTTGAGGTTCGAGGCCAGCATGTAAGGCTCGTCACCGGCCTGTTCGCTGTCGAGCAAGAGCGACCGGCCATCGGAGACGATCTTGGGCGGCACTTCGTGTTCCCGGAAGGTGACGCGGGCCCAGAGCCGGTGCCACCACGGGCGCGGGGTGCTCTTGTAACCGCGTGACAGGATGGCGACGCGGCGACCGGCTTGCTGCAACGCCCGGGCGAATACCTCGACGACCGGCGTCTTGCCGGTACCGCCGACTGTCAGATTGCCGATACTGACCACCTGACAGCCGAGTGTGTGATCCCGGAAAATCCGGTGCCGCCACAGGAACAGTCGCGTCTGTACGCCGAACTCGTAGAGCTTCGAGAGGCTGAGGAGGACGCCACTCGTCAGGCGCGCCCCAAAGTCGCGCCGACGCTCGAAGATGACGTCCAGTACATACTGCTCAACATTTTCCGTCCATCGCCACATCGCGGCGAGCATAGTGCCCCACGCTCCGAGGAGGGTCAAGCGCGCGGACGAGAGGGAGAAAACAAAAGCGCCTGAGGACTCGATCCTCAGGCGCCGGCAAATCGCGACGTCCGGTTAGGCGGAGGTGCGGCTGCGTTTGCGCATCATCAGCAACGCGCCGATGGAGCCGAGCGTCAACATGGCCGTCGTAGGCTCCGGTACCTGTGAGAAGGTCTGGTCGATGATCGAGATCGTGGCGAAACCGCCATTGTAGCCATCGCCGGGACCTTCGAGGTGAATGTTCTTTTCGACCCAGAGCTGTGAGAAGGTCGAGTCAAATAGTATCGAGTCCTCACGTTTCACGTCCGTGCCGCCATCGTTGTGAACCTCGATCAAGCCGACCGAGCCCACGCCAAATCCACCGGTGAAGAACTGCTCGGTCACCGAGCTAAACGCGCCCAAGCCAGAGACGCCGTTGTAGGTCATGTGCGCATCCGAGATGGCGAAGTTTGAATCGGTCACCAATACGGAATACGCGAAGATGGTGTCCTCGATAGTGGTGCCGGAGGCCTTCCAAGCATTGGAGATGCGGATGCCGAAGCCGATCGAGTTGGACAGGGCGGTCAAGTTAATCTGTTGGGCCTTGACGTCGTCGAATAGGTTGCCGTTGTTGTCGCTGTAAGACAGTTGAAAGTCCGCGAACAGCTTATCGGCAATCTGGACCGAGAGGCCCTGGGAAATGATCGTAGCGAGGTTGATGCTCTCGCCGGGATTGAGATTGGTGACTGCCGCCTGCGACGGCACGACAAGACTTGTGACTGCGATGATGAAGCCGGCGACGACGGCTGCCAGTCGGCACAGAATTCGGGTGCCCGTTGTATTCATTGTTATCCCTCCCGCTTACCCATAGCCCGTTAACTGTTATGAACTCGCAATTGTTTCGTACTCAGGCCACTTCTCGCCTTAGTTTGATTGCCAGAGTACAGACCGCGACCGAGCATGTCAAGCGATTTATCAGATGGTCCCGGCTCGCGAGACAAGGATTGGTTGGGTGGTGAGCTGGCTGGGATTCGAACCCAGGACCCACGGCTTAAAAGGCCGTTGCTCTACCAGCTGAGCTACCAGCTCCCCTCGCGACGCGCGACTCTGCCACACCGCCGCTGGCGTGTCAAAATCAAACCTGAAAGAACTGGTCGATCATCCCGTTTCCACCGGCGAATTGACTTTCCTTCACCTTTCCGCTGTAGTCGAACCGCCATGGCCGAAACCTATATTCAGAGCTTGTTTGCCGACCGGATCGGCGGCCGCAACTTCGGCAAGGGTACCGCCATCTACAAATTCGAGAAGATCAAACGAGCCAAACGGGCCGCCCGCGACGCTCATCCGGACACCGAGCTTATCGACCTCGGCGTCGGCGAACCTGATGAGATGGCGTTGCCCCTGAGCGTCCGCGCCCTCTGCGAGGAGGCCGCCAAACCGGAAAATCGGGGCTACGCAGATAATGGCGGCCCGGAATTCCGGCGCGCGGCAGCGCTTTGGATGGAACGCGTTTTCGGCGTCATCGGTCTCGATCCGGAAACCGAGCTCATCCACAGCATCGGCAGCAAAGCGGCACTGTCGATCCTACCGGCGGCGTTGATCAACCCGGATGATGTCGTCCTGATGACCGTGCCGGGCTATCCAGTCTTCGGCACGCACGCGCGGTGGCTCGGCGGCGAGGTCTTCAATCTGCCACTGACGGCGCCGAATCACTTTCTTCCCGTGCTCGATTCTGTCCCGCGCGACATCCTGAAGAAGGCGAAGGTCCTCGTTCTCAATTACCCGAACAATCCCACCGGAGCGAGCGCCACACCGGAGTTTTTCGCGCGCGCGGTCGAGTTCGCCCGTCGCCACAAACTCGTCATCATCTCCGACGCCGCGTACGGCGCGCTCGTCTTCGACGGCAAGCCGCTTTCCATTCTTTCCGCGCCGGGCGCCAAGGATGTCGCGATCGAACTGCATTCGATGAGCAAAGCCTTCAACATGACCGGCTGGCGACTCGGCTTCGTGGCCGGCAACCCGCTGCTCGTGGCCGCCTACGCCAATGTGAAGGACAACACCGATAGCGGACAGTTTCTCGCGATCCAGAAAGCGTGCGCCGCCACGCTCGGGCACCCGGAGATCACGCAGAAGATCGCGGCGAAGTATTCCCGGCGGATGGATCTTCTCGTCGCGACTCTTCACAAGTTCGGCTTCAATCCGACGAAGCCGCGCGGCTCGTTCTTTCTCTACGTGCGCGCCCCACGCGCCGCGACGCCGCCGGGCGGGAAACGCATTTTGTTCGCGACGGCCGAGGATGTGTCGCAGTGGTTGATTACGGAGAAACTCATTTCGACCGTGCCGTGGGACGAGGCCGGAGCGTACCTGAGATTCTCCGTCACGTTCATCGCCAAGAGCGAATCCGAGGAACGCCGTGTCACCGGCGAAATCGAGAGAAGGCTGGCCGGCATCAAGTTCGAGTTCGACCGGCCATGACCGCGCCGCTTCATGCCGACGAAGTGACCAGCGCCTGGGTCAACGAACTGCAGCGCCGGCATTTCCAATTTGAACACGACCGGCGAGAAGAACTTCGTCAGTTCAAGCACGACTTCATCTCGCAGTTCATCACCGACCACATCATCCTCGGCGACAAGGTGAGCTACGACGCCGTGTTACAGGCTATGCTCACCGACCAAGAGCATCAACTCCTTACGACCGACCCGCAGTTCACGCGGGCCTGGCGCATCTTCGTGGATGTGTGTTGGACGAAGCGCCTCCTGATCCGCACCGCCGTCATCGTCGGCGCGATCGCGGTTCTGATGCTAATCATCCTCGCCTTCGTGCTGGCTATCCCCTACGTCGCCGGCACCAAAGGCGGCGCCGGCAACACTCACTGAAACGTCTGCTCGCGTCCCGGGAACTCGCCCGTCTCCACTTCCTTCTTGTACGCCGCGAACGCCTGCCGCATTTGCTCCGCCAGATTCGCGTACCGTTTCACGTGCTTCGGCGTGAACCACGTGAATTGTCCAAGCATATCGTTGCTCACCAAAATCTGACCATCGCACTCCGAACCGGCACCGATGCCGATGGTCGGCACATCGAGCGCCTTCGTGATCTCAGCTGCGACCGACGCCGTCACACATTCGATCACCACCGCAAACACCCCGGCCTCTTGCAACGCCCGGGCATCCCGCGCCAACTTCGCCGCCGAATCCGCCGTGCGTCCCTGAACCTTGTAACCGCCGGTCTCCAAAATCGATTGTGGCAACAACCCCACGTGCCCCATCACCGGTATCCCCGCCTCCACCAACGCCCGCACCTGCGTCGCCACCGCCTCGCCGCCTTCGAGCTTCACCGCCTCCGCGCCGGCCTGAATCAGCCGCGCGCCATTGCGCAACGCGTGTTCCACCGTTGAGTACGACATGAACGGCATGTCCGCCACCACCAATGCGTTCACCTTCGCCCGCGCCACCGCCCGCGTGTGATGAATCATCTCCTCCATCGTCACCGGCAACGTGTTGTCGTAGCCCAACACCGCCATCCCAAGCGAATCCCCGACGAGAATCACCTGCACACCCACCTCGTCCATGATCTTCGCCGCGAAGAAATCATACGCCGTCAACGCCGCGATCTTCTCGCCGCGTTGCTTCATCGCCCGCAATGCGTGCACGGCAATCTTCTGTTCATTCATCGCATCACCATTCCGATTGCACGAATCTAACCTCGCCTCCCCGACCCGGCAACTCCCGCAACAACATCCGCACCGTCTTGCCGGTGCCCTTCACGATCATGTCCGGCCGAATCACCGACAATGGCACCAACACAAACCGTCGCTCCGCCAGCCGGGGATGCGGCACCACCAAATCCTTCTCCAAAATCTCCTTCTCCCCAAAATACAACATGTCGAGGTCGATCGTCCGAGGCGCATTCTGCCCGGCGACACGATCCCGGCCGTGCGCCACTTCGTACGCCAAAACCTTCTTCAACAACGTGCGCGGCGCACCGGTAAACTCAATCTCCAGCACCGCGTTCAGAAACTTCTCCGAGCCGGGCGGACAGCCGACCGGCTCCGTCTCATACAACGGCGACGCCACGTGCCATCGTTCCGGTGACAAACTCAAAAGATAATTCTTCGCGTGCTGCAACTGCTGCAGCCGGTCGCCCACGTTCGACCCCAACGCGAGGCCCACCTTCATCGCAAACCGAGCACGTCCTGCATGTCGTAGAGGCCGGGCTTCTGCGCCACCGCCCACGTCGCAGCGCGCAATGCCCCCCGCGCAAATGTCTCCCGGCTACTCGCCCGGTGCGTCAACTCGATGCGCTCGCCGGCCGTCCCGAACGTCACGGTATGATCGCCGACGACATCACATATCCGTAACGAGTGCGCCGGCACATCTTTGCCGGTCGCGCTCTTGATGACCTGCTGCAACGTCTTCGCCGTCCCACTCGGCGCATCCTTCTTCGCAGTATGATGCGTCTCGGCGATTTCGATGTCCCAACCCGGCACGATGCTGGCCACTTTGCCGGTAATCCAAAACAGCGTGTTCACGCCGGTACTGAAATTGGAACTCCACACGCACGCGACCGGCTTAATGGCCGCAAGAATTGCGTTGCGCTCCGCCTCCGTGTGCCCGGTCGTGCCAATGACGAGCGCTTTGTTGTGTTGCCCGGCAAACTTCGCGATCGAGAGCGTCGCTTCGCGCACCGAGAAATCGACGATGACGTCACAGTTGTCGCGAAGCGTGTCGCCAGCGTCCACCTCGCCGGCCAGCTGCAGGGCCGGGTCGGCTTTCACGCAATCGACAAGCGCCCGGCCCATGCGACCGCGCGCGCCGCAGATGATGATGCGGACTGGGTTCACGCCTTGATGAGTCCAAGTGACAGCAGCGTGCCGCGCAACGTGGCTCGGTTGGCGTCGCTCATCGGCACGAGCGGCAGCCGGTACATTTCTTCGATCTGACCGGCCATCGCGAGCGCAGCCTTGACCGGGATCGGATTCGTCTCGATGAACAAATCTTTGAACAGCGGATAAAGTTTCGCGTGAATCCGCCCGGCGCGTTCGTAGTCGCCTTTCAATGCGGCGTGCACCATCTCGGTGATTTCGCGCGGCATGATGTTCGTCGCCACGCTGATCACGCCGGCCGCGCCGACACTCATCATCGGTAACGTCAGCGAATCGTCGCCCGACAAAATGCAAAACTCGCGATCGACCATCGCGCGCAGTTGGCTGACGCGGTCCACGTTGCCGGTCGCTTCCTTTAATCCGACAATCAACTTCGGAAGATCGCGGCGCAGCTTGGCGGTGGTTTCGTTGGCGATGTCCACGCCGCAGCGGCCGGGGATGTTGTAGAGAATCACCGGCAACTCGGCAGCTTCGGCGATGGCGCGGAAATGCGCATAGAGACCGGCCTGCGGCGGCTTGTTGTAATACGGCGCGACCTGCAACGTCGCATCCGCGCCGGCCGCCCGGGCATGCTTCGTCATCGAGATCGCTTCGTCGGTCGAGTTCGACCCCGTGCCCGCGATGACCTTGCAGCGTCCGGCCGCAAACTTCACGACGAGTTCGATGACGTGATTGTGCTCTTCGTGCGACAAGGTGGGCGATTCCCCGGTCGTTCCGCAGGGCACAACACCATCGATCCCGGCCGCGATCTGGCGTTCGACGAGGTCCCGGAGACGCGCCTCATCCACGCCTCCGTCCTTCCGAAATGGCGTAACTAACGCGGTATAAGCTCCTGTAAACATGGCGCGGTCATCATAGGATTGCGCGGTTTTTTTGCAAGTCCCTAAAGTCTGCCGAGTCGGAGCCCGCCGACGAGCCGGGACGCCTGAAAAAACCTGAAAATGTTGTTGACACTGAAGCGACCGACTGGTAAAAAATGCGCGACCGTTGAAACGGTTTACGCAACTGTCGGGCGAGAAGAAACGATAACAAAATACATCTCACGACGGAGGGAGACTTAGAGTATGAACGGGTTTGTTAAGTTACTGACGACACTGACAGTGTTAGGCGTTGCGTCAGTGTTGGTGCCCAGTACGTTTGCATCGACGACTGGAAGTGATAACGCCAATCAAGCTGTATACGATGATGGCTGGACGACCGGTGACGACGGCGCAGCCAGCGGTGACGCATTCGGTGCATGGACATTGGGGACGGCTGGCACTGCCGGGTTCTTCATCGGTAGTTCGACGAACCTAGCCAGCCCCGGCGCTAACATCGACGTCAATAAC
>Ga0247727_10013244_pt1 | contig 13952 bp, 9 predicted proteins | sample WisWelCaveWW1625_FD_202498 | JGI IMG/M metagenome (GOLD analysis project Ga0247727, IMG submission 202498) | Biofilm microbial communities from Wishing Well Cave, Virginia, United States - WW16-25 | ecosystem: Environmental > Aquatic > Deep subsurface > Groundwater > Cave microbial mat | place... | reverse complement strand
GCCCGAATTCAGTTCAACCAGGGCGGCGGCAGTTCCGCTGGCCGGATCAATTGTGGAACTGATCCATTTTACTCGAGCTGCGATTCGACGATCCGGACTGGTGGCCGGAATGAATTCTGATTTCGATCCTGCTGCAAACGACCCGAGTTTTTCTTCAGGCACAAAAATCCGCGCCAGTAGGGGTTCCATGGCCGTTACCCGGAACAATGCAACATTTTCGTCTTCCACAACTCTCTGTCCGATTTTCACATAGCGCTCGCCCACAACGCCGGCAAACGGAGCACGAATAATGCTCTTCTCATAATTCACCTTAACAATCTCCAATTCAGCCAGCGACCGGTCATAGCTCAGTCTTCTGGTGTCAAATTCCGAATCGGAAAGGAGCTTTTCATCATGCAACGATCTGGCGCGTTCAGATTCAGCCTTCAACTCCTGCACGACTGCTTCCGCTTTTCGTATTTCCAGCTTTAGATCGCGATTATCCAGCTCGGCCAGGGGATCTCCCTTTTTTACCCACTGGCCGCGCTCAACATAAATCTTCTCTATGATCCCGGTAATCCTTGTTTTCACTTCAACATCATTTTCGACAAGGAGTGCGGCATCGAACACAAGCGTCTCAGGCTGTTCTGCTACAGCGATGGCCGATAGAAAAAGTAGAATTGCAATAAATCGCTTTCGCATAGTTAATTCACGTTAACACATTAGGCGGATGCGAGCAATGTTTTGCGCGGCAGAAATTGTAGCGGCGGGCAGGGACACCCGCCCCACGGGCAGATAGAGGTTTCCAGATCAGGTTGACTGGCGTGAGAATTCTTTCTAGAATGAAACAACATGTCAGAGCTGTTTGATAAGTACAGGGTCTCGTTCTCAAAGGGGGAACTCATTTTCCCGGAAGGCGATCTCGGAAACGAGATGTTTATTATCCAGGCAGGTAAGGTCCGTATTTTCAAGAACATAGATGGTTTCGACCAGACGTTAACAGTGCTTGAAAAGGGGGACTTTTTCGGTGAGATGTCCATTCTGGAAGGCATGCCTCGATCCGCCTCGGCCGAAGCGGAAGAAGACTGCGATCTGATCAAAATTAACAGCGCGAACTTTGTTGCGATGATCAAATCGAACATCGAGATCGCGATTCGAATCATGCGAAAGTTATCGCTGCGTCTTCGGGAAGCAAACGTCCAGATAGAAAAGCTGATGCATGCTTCAACAGAAATGTTGAGTTTCACGGAAGCTCCAGCCAAACCGAAACTCAAGAAAGAAGTCGGGGATGTGAAGGCCTATCTGGTATCGACAATGTCCGGTAAAACATTTCCGATCACGAAAGGCGAGTCTTATGTAGGGCGTGTGGATCGCGTTACCGGCGCTGTTCCGGAAATTGATCTAACGGATGAGGACCCGAAACGATTTATTTCACGCAGACACGCTAAAATCATGAAAAGCGATGATGACTTTCTTCTTGTGGAAGAAATCGGAACGGTGAACGGCACTTTTCTAAACAACCAGAGACTTGCAACAGGGACACCTGTTCAATTGAAGAACGGTGATACTTTGACCTTTGCTAACATAACTCTGACCTTTTATCATACCGGCACTGAATAAGCTCACTCCGGTTCGAATCGTTTCATGAACGAAAACATAATTATTCGTGGCGCGCGCACGCATAATCTGAAAAACATCGATCTCGAAATTCCTGCCGGCAAGTACGTCGTTATCACCGGAGTCAGCGGCTCCGGTAAATCGAGTCTTGCTCTGGACACTCTCTATGCGGAAGGCCAGCGACGTTATGTGGAATCACTTTCCACATACGCGCGGCAATTTCTGGACAAAATGGAGAAGCCGGATGTGGATTCCATAGAGGGCATCTATCCTGCCATAGCGATCCAGCAGCGGACCAGTCAAGTCAATCCACGATCGACCGTAGCGACCGTCACGGAAATTTACGACTATTTGCGATTACTTTTCGCCCGAATCGGCAGAACCTTCTGTTATCAATGCAATGAAGAAGTTCGTTGTGATTCCCCGGCCTCCGTTCTGGCGGAGCTTGAATCAGTTTTTGCGCCGGAGCGAGCGCTGAAGATCGGATTTCAACTTCCGGGGACGTTGACACATCCGGATTTATTGAATTTGAAAAGAAGAGGTTTTTACAAAATTATTTACAACAACGAAATTCTGGATCTGGACGATTTCTATAAGAATGTTGCGATTCAGGAACAAACACCGGAATTCTATGTCCTGATCGATCGCGTTCGAATACGTGGAAACCGCCAGCGCATAGCAGACTCTCTCGAAACCGCCTTTCGCGAAGGAAACAGCTCGGCCGTTGTGGAAGTGGATGAAAAAAAATTGTTTTACAGCGATCGTTTTGAATGCCGGAACTGCCGAATTGAATTCAATCGTCCGGATCCGCGGTCCTTCTCATTTAACAGTCCGTACGGAGCCTGCCCCCGCTGTCAGGGTTTTGGCAACATCATGGATTTGGACCCGAACAAAATTATTCCAGATGATTCATTGAGCCTTGAAGAGTATGCGATAGCCCCCTGGAATTCTTCTGAATACCGGTGGGTGTACGAACACACTAAAAACATTGAAAATCTACCTCAGACGGTTCCGGTTCGGAATTTAACGGCGGAACAACGCCGCATTCTATGGGAAGGGAAGGGGCGATTTCCAGGTATCCGCCGGTTTTTTGAAAATCTTCAGAACAAACGATACAAAGTTTCGGTCCGGGTCTTTCTTGCCCGGTATCGCGGGTACTACCCCTGCGATGAATGCAGGGGCCTGCGGTTGAAACGCGAAGGTCGAATCGTTAGAGTGGGCGGCGCAAACATCAGCGAACTTTGCGCTAAGGACATCCGGGAAACACTGGCATATTTTGAAAAGCTCAGACTGGAACCCAATGAAAAAAAGATCACCGGAAAAATACTTCCCGAGATCAAGAAAAGGCTCCAGTATCTTGTGGATGTTGGACTGGAGTATTTGACTCTTGACCGGCGATCGGGGACCCTCAGCGGCGGAGAGGCTCAGCGAATTAATCTTGCGTCGTGCCTTGGTTCCTCTCTGGTAGGCACACTCTACATACTGGATGAGCCTTCAGTCGGGTTACACGCAAGAGATATTTCACGCCTGGGCGGCATCCTGCAAAGCCTTCGCGATATCGGAAACACTGTTGTTGTAGTGGAACATGATCCCGTCATGATTGCCCTCGCAGATCACATCGTTGATCTGGGACCAAGGGCAGGTGAGCACGGAGGACGATTGGTCTTCTCCGGCTCGACGAAGGATCTCCTGACAGTCTCCGATTCGCTGACCGCCCAGTATCTGCGCGGAGACAAGAAAGTGGAATGGCCCATCATTCCACCTGCAAAAGCAAAAAAAGCAGCGGAAATTGTGCTGGGAGGGGCTCGTGAACACAACCTCAAGAACCTGACGATTCATTTTCCGCTAGGAAAACTTGTTTGTGTGACAGGCGTTTCCGGATCAGGCAAAAGCACTTTGATCCAGGACATTCTGTATCCGGCCATCTGTCAGGAATTCGGCGACTGGGAAGGCCCTATCGGAGATTTTGATGCCATTAAAGGCGTGACTCAAATTCAGGATGTGGTTTTTATGGATCAAAGCCCTCCGTCCCGGAGCTCCAAATCCGTGCCGGCAACATATTTGAAATTCTTTGATGAGATTCGGCATTTGATGGCAACCACCAATATGGCAAGAAAATACCGGCTGACCGTTTCAGATTTTTCGTTTAATATTCCAGGCGGCCGCTGCGAAGCCTGCGAAGGAGAAGGTATTCTGCGCGTCGGGATGCTCTTTCTCGCCGACGTTACGTTGATTTGTGATGCCTGCAAAGGGCGTCGCTATCAGCAAAAAGTGCTGGAAGTCAAATATAAAGACAAAACCATCTTCGACATCCTCAATCTTACGATCACTGAAGCCATGCACTTCTTTTCAGATCAACCTAAAATTCTGGAAAAGCTCTACATTTTGAGTTCCGTAGGGCTGGAATATCTTCGTGTCGGACAGTCAACCTCCACACTCTCTGGAGGCGAAGCGCAACGGCTAAAGCTTGCGTTTCATCTGGCCCAACCCGGTAAAACCGGGGTCCTCTATATGTTTGATGAGCCTACCATAGGCCTGCATTTTGATGACATAACAAAGCTGCTGCGTTGCTTTCGTAAATTGATTCAAAGCGAGAACAGCATTATCTGCATAGAACACAATCTGGATCTGGTTGCGGCATCGGACCACATCATCGATCTTGGGCCGGAAGGCGGCCACAAGGGTGGCTTTCTGATCGCTGAAGGTCCACCGGATCTGATTGCCCGCAATTCCGCCTCAATCACAGGCCGCTTCCTGAAGCAACACCTGCGCCAAAAGCGCACTTCCAAAGTGTGACTTCCCCCCCGCAAGATGAAGGTAGTACTTCCATCTCGTGCACTTCCTGAGGCGTGTGTACGATAAATTTGTTGTAAACTCTGAAAATTGTTTTGTACCGCTTTCGGGGTTCCGGATGCGTCTCCGGATTTACTTGATATTAATACTAGTAACGATTACTATTTCTAGTAATGAGCAGGCAAAAGGAGCTCGTTTATGAGATTGTTGCTTCGACGATGACGCATCCGACGGCGGATCGCGTTTACGAGGAGGCGCGTGAGCGCATGCCTCATATCAGTCTTGGAACGGTCTATCGCAACCTCAAACAGTTGACGGAGGAAGGACGGCTTCTGGAGATTTCGACCCAACGGGGGCCTTCCCGTTATGATGCGAATCTCGAGCAGCATTCTCATCTCCGGTGCGTTGAATGCAACCGGCTGGAGGACGTTCCGGAGAGTTCCATAAACTTTGACGCAAAATCCAGATTTCGAAACTACAAGATTCTGGAATACCGTCTGGAGCTTCTGGGCATCTGTCCGGACTGTCGAAAAACATCAATCTCAGTGAATTAATTCCAGGAGGAATTTGTATGCCTTTGAACGGAACAAAGACTCATGAAAACCTGAAAAATGCGTTTGCCGGCGAATCGCAGGCGAATCGCCGCTATTTGTATTTTGCAAGACGGGCAGATATTGAAGGATACCCTGATATCGGCGGACTTTTCCGTGACACTTCTGAAGCGGAAACCGGACATGCCTTCGGACACCTGGATTATCTAAAAGAAGTGGGTGATCCGGTCACAAACGTACCAATCGGTAATACTCGTATGAATTTGAAATCGGCTGTAGAAGGAGAAACCTATGAATACACCGAAATGTATCCGGGATTCTCCAGAACAGCACGTGAAGAAGGATTTGATGAGATTGCGGACTGGTTTGAAACTCTGGCACGCGCAGAAAAGTCTCACGCCGGACGTTTTACCAAGGGCTTGAATTCACTCGAAGATTAAGAACTCTTTTCAAAAAATTGAAATCCAGGGGGCAGGCGTCTCTGCCCGCCCCTCTGACTTCTCCTACAGTTCGCGCGAGTTTTATGATTCGAAATCCAGGTGATCCACTCTACTGGGATGAAACTGACCTGAGGAAAGAACGGGATCGAGCAAACGACATCTGCCATCAGTGTCGCATGTGTTTTAATCTTTGTCCCTCCTTTCCTGCTCTTTTCAATCACGTAGATGATCACGATGGGGATGTACACAGGTTGACTGCTGCCGAGCTGACTGAAGTTACAGATCTGTGCTTTCAGTGTAAGATCTGCTACGTAAAGTGTCCGTATACTCCGCCGCATCAGTGGGATATGGATGTTCCCCGTTTGTTGTTGCGGGAAAAAGCAGTGCGTGTGAAGCGGGACGGAGTCAACGCGCAGGACCGCCGGCTGTCTAATACGGACCGCGTCGGCAGGATGGGTTGCAACATGGCTCCACTGGCCAATCTGGCAAACCGCAACGCCTTATTCCGGAAAATCATGAGCTGGACGGTGGGAATCCACGAGGACCGCAATCTACCTGATTTCGCCGAAGAGACTTTTGAGCACTGGTTTCATAATCGCCCACAGCCACTGAGAAGTTCCAGAAAGGTAGCTCTCTTTTATACCTGCTCGGTCAATTATCAGAACGTGAACCAGGGGAAAGCAGCCGTTACGGTCCTGGAAAAAAATGGATTTGAGGTTCTTGTTCCGGAACAGGTTTGTTGCGGTATGCCGTATCTGGATAGCGGGGAAATACAAAAAGCAGCCGATAACATGCGGAAGAACGCTGCCGGCTTTCAACAGGCTGTTTCACTGGATATTCCCGTGCTTTCGATCGGACCTACCTGTGGATATGTTCTGAAAAACGACGTTTCATTTTTTACGCAGGACCCTGCGGCGGAAGCAATGAGCAAAAAGACAAAAGATCTGTGCGAGTTTCTTATGGAACTGAAGAGCAGGGGAGAACTGAATACCGATTTTCAATTCACGCCTCCAACACAAATTGCGTACCAGATTCCGTGTCATTTGCGGGCGCAAAATCTTGGTTATAAATCGATGGATCTTTTACGGACGATTCCGAACACAAGCGTGCAATTGATTGAGCAATGTTCGGCCATGGATGGGAGCTGGGGAATGAAAAAGCAGTTTTATCAAATCTCTTTGAAAGTAGCCGGGAAGCTTTTCCGGGAAGTGAACGAGAGTTCTGCCGGCTTGATTTGCACGGATTGCCCGCTGTCTGCGTTGCAAATCGAACAGGGAACCGGCAGGCGTCCGCTGCATCCGATTGAAGTAGTTCAGCGTGCCTACGTCGGGGCGGCGATCTGATCATGAAACAATTGACACGCGCCGACATACTGGAGAACAAAGATTATTTACAGATCCGCAACCAGCGCCGCAGTGAGATGATTGAACTGAAAAAGAAAAGGCGCATTCAGGTTGGGCCTCGCATCTCCTTCACGTTTGAAAACCGGGAGACTGTGGCCTATCAAATTCAGGAAATGATGCGTGTGGAATACATCACAGATCCTGAAAGGATACAATTCGAAATTGATGTTTACAACGATTTGATTCCGCAGCCGGGATCGTTAAGCGCAACCCTTTTCATTGAGATTTCGGACAGCAGCCAAATCCGTACGGTGCTGGATTCGCTTCAAGGCCTGGATGCGCCCGACACTGTAGTCATAACCATTGGTGAAGACAAAGTGTTTGCAGAATTTGAGCCCGGCCACAGCAAAGAAGATCGCATTTCCGCCGTCCATTACGTACGCTTTCTTCTGACTCCCGATCAGATCCGGCGATTCCTTGAATCACAGGTTGAAATCCGCATCAAACATCCCGCGTACACTGCGGTTGCTGCTCTTATGCGTGAACAAAAAGAACAGCTCTCCTCTGATTTGACCCGCCAGTAGCCCGTAACCTGATTTCGTTCCCGAAAAAATCCTGTGTTCGGTTCGTGGGGCTATCTAATAGAGAATCGACGACTGATTCTCCTCCATTATCCCCTCCTGACCTTCCCCTTTACAAGGGCAATAATATACTTGACCCACCTGTCAGGGATCGCGATAATATTTTAATATGCGGTCCGCTTTCGCTTCTTGGCTCCCCAAACTTATTCTTATCGCCTGTGCTGTTGGTACAGGATACGCAGATCGCGCCGGTTGGCTTACCGCTATACCGCAGAAGCAACGTGACATCGTGAACGCTCACGGGATAATGGTATTAGCAATTGCCCTAACACTCATGCTGTGTATACCGTGGCATCGATTTCCATACTTTCATAAGTGGCAAAAAATGAGGGGGTTCATTCGGGCCACAAAAAAATCAATGGATGAATATAGTAAGTTGGAGCGTGTATCATCAACTCACATTGAAATTGTTGGCCCCTTTAGCCAAGGCATCAAACTCGAGAGTGAGCGGCTATTTGTAGAGCATGCAAAATATTCAAATGGTTTAGCTGCTAATTCTAAACCAGACCCTACCGAACATATTAAAACTCTAAAGGCCCTGAGTGTTATATTTAAAATGGAAATTTGGCGAGATAGATTATTCCGAGACATTGCACAATTCGAATTGTTTGTTATTCATACACTCCACAAAGATGAAATATTAAAACACTTTCCAATAATCCATTGGCCCAACAATAAAGAATATGCCGCCTTATGCAGATGGGACGACATTATCTCTGAGCTTGAGACACACATAGAAAAACTAGAATTAGAGATTGAGGGCCTAGAATCTTCTAATTAAGACTTATGGGCTTGGTACTTTCTTCTCGCTTTTTTGCCGATTTCACTCTTGGGTATGGCAACAATCCGTCTCGTCAATTCCTTCATCCGTTCAAACGGTGTAGGTTCCCGGCAGCCGTGCTTTATTATTTCTTCTTCTGCCCGCGTCGCAACATGGGCCAAGAGCGTTTTTTTCATAACGCCTCCGGCAGCGTTTTCCCAGTCAATTCCTTGTACATTACGCGGCGTCCGATGATCGACTTTACCACGCCAAGGAATCGACCAAGGTCGTTATCCTTGCGATTATTGAACCTGAAGGATTGCTCATCGAGGTAGCGAAATAAATGGAAAGGCTCAACGCTAACGTAGGTTCCCTTGATCGAACGTTTCAAAAGACTCCAGAAGTTTTCCATCCCGTTGGTGTGGATCTTTCCTTCAACGTACTTTTCGCTGTGGTCAATTACAGAGTGAATATATTCGTCATTCAGCATGCGGTAAGAAGCGAGCGCATCAGTATAAATCGCAGATCCAGACTCAACATTCTCGCGTACTTTCTGATCGAGCGGACCGGTTCTGGTAGATTTCACAATCATCAAACGAACCTGACTTGCTTCGTCCTTGGTGTTTCTTTCCAACAATCCCATGACGGCAACCTTTCCGGTCATTCCGGTTTTGCCGTTCATGATTCTTTCCTTTTTGCTTTTGTGCATGAAGCGAGCCTTCCCGCCGATGTAGGTTTCATCAATTTCGATTTCGCCGCCAATTTTGTTGAAAGACTTGGTTTGCATTGCCAGTCTGATTCTGTGGAGCATGAACCACGCAGTCTTTTGAGTCACACCGAGAGCGCGTCCAACCTCATAGGAACTGATACCGTTCTTGCAATTCGCAATCATCCACAGGCAAGGAAGCCACTTATCCAGACCGAGCGGGCTATCTTCAAAGATCGTTCCGGTTTTGATGGAAAACTGCTTCTTGCATTCAAGGCACTTCCAGATCCTGCGCGATGTAAGAAAGCTGATTCTTTCGGCTTTGCAATGAGGACAAGTAATGCCGTTTGGCCATCTCAGGCCAGCCAAGAAAGCAAGGCAAGTATCAAGGTTAGAAAAATAGCGAACCGCTTGAAGCAGGGTTCTCGGGGCATCAATTTGTTCTTTCATGCCTATAATTATAGGTCAAAAGGCTGGGTGGGTCAAGTATATTATTGCCTTTACAAGGGGGGCTGGAGTTTCTACATTTCGTGCGAAGCAGGCAAGATGCCTGCGGCCCATAATGCAGGCTGGAAGCCTGCGCTCCATTAGGGGCCGGTCCATAATGAACCGTTTGGAGCTGAAATGGCACCAAATGGCATAGCCCTGAATCACACTACTTTTCTAGAACCGGATCAATCTTCAATCCTCAAATTTCAATCTGAAATCTGAAATCTGAAATCGCTAGAATTCCATACCCAGACGAATCTGGAGACGGCGCGGTTTGACCCATGTATCGGGCACAAAAGCCTCGCTCGTATCCTGCAACGCGAGTGTTCCAAAAAACAGTTCCTGATCCGAATTCAGCAGGTTGTAAATCCAGGCATCCACACGGAATTGAACGTGATCGCTAAAGCTGAATTTTCGTCCAATGGATATATCGATGTTTTGAATCGGGGAGTATCTGAAGGACCCGATCGGTTCCATGATGATTGTGGCTGAACCCTGGCCGAGATCGCGTACGCGAATTGTGCGACTGTGAGCTCGTCCGCTGCTGAATTCTACTGAAGCCGAAGCCTGAAGACCTGCAGGCAAATTCATGAATACACCCTGTACGCGAAACAGATGCGGGCGATCTCCCTGAAGCCGGCCTTCAGCATTGATAAAATTATTTGGATCGGTGCCTTCACGGCTTCCATAGAACGGAGCAAACTGGCGCTGTGACAACATGCGGGGCAACAGACCTTCGGAACGTGACCATGTGTAGGAAGCGTTCAGCGCGTAATTGCCGGCAAAGCGTTTCTCGAAAGTAAAAATCAGTCCGTGATATTTCTGGAAGTATCGCAGTCCCTCGCTTCCTGGAAAATCGCCGGGATCGTTTCCTTTCCGGATGAGCGGCTGTTCCACAATGCTCAGAACAGTATACTGACGGCCTGTAAATGGATCAGTAAAAGGAACAGACTCGTAAGCGCCGCCCAGGATTTCCCATCCTACGAGATCTTGAGTGTCTTTGTACACATACTGAGCACCAAAGGCGGCATCTTTCCAGAATTGCCGCTCATATCCGGCCGCGTACTGGAGAGTTCTTGGAGCACGAAGGTCCTTATTGTATGTAAATCCGGGAATCTGTGTCGGTTCTTCGTAGAAAACTTCAAACTCTCCTGTCGCTTCATTGAAATAGGATAGTTGATAAGGCGGGCTTCCCGGCGGAGGCGCATCCCAGTTCCCGATGACGTTGTGATCGTAATAGACACTAAAGGAACCTTCAACTACCGAACGACCATCTTTATCGAGCTGATACACAAACCCCAATCGCGGAGATACAAGATTCCATTTGATCAGATCATCAACACCGGCAATTTTTTCACCGGTCGTGATCCAGTTTCCTACATGGGTCACGGAGGGTGTACCCACTGCGTAACGGTCATATTCAGGAATCGAGCCGTTGTTGTGATCCAGGCGCAGTCCAAGATTCAGAGTCAGCCGGTCGTTGATTGTGACTGTATCGTCAATGAACAGTCCCAGGTCCCTGGAATGCCCACCGTATTCGTAGGGTGTTTGATACCACTGATACAGGTATGTTCCATAGTATGAGGTGTACTGATATAAGTAGTTGCCATTCGGACCCAGAGCAGCAATAGTATCTGCATTACCGTACGAGTATTGCACGCCAAATCGAAATTCATGCTGGCTTTTCAAAAATTGATCGGCATAGTAGGTAAGCTTTCCTCTTAATTGATGTCGCGACGTCAGGTAATCATAAGGATACAGGGTTCCACCAGAATACGTTTCCGGACTCTCATCGTAATTGATAAAAGGATCTTCCAGACTGCCGGTGGCTGATCTCCAGAAATCATCCGATGTCCAACCTGAGTAATTGAATTCCAGCAAGAGGTTATCGCTGATTGTTGATGTCAGGCCTGCTCCCCACGCAGGGTTGTCGCCTTCTTCAATCCCGACCGAAGAAGGTGTTGTGAATTGCGTGGGTGAACCGGGATACTCATAGATTTCATTATGGTAGAAGCCGGACACTTCATTTTTTTCTCCCAGACGCGCCGTCATTTTGAAATCGTATTTGTCACTTTTCAACAGTGGCGCAAAATCCGGATCGGCCCCGGGAAGCGTACTCGCATCCCGCAAATATTCAAAGGCGCCGAAAAACCAGATCTTATCCTTCCATACAGGGCCACCTGCCTGGGCCGTAAAGTCCCGATACGTATCGCGATGAAAGCCGAATGGCGAATCCGGAACGTTCACATTGTTGCCCGTGATCGAATCGGCCTGCAAGAAATAGTTCAGCGCTCCGTGAAAGTCGTTACTTCCTTTTTTGGTAACAACGTTCAGCACAGCCCCTGTGTGATTTCCATATTCGGCAGGCGCACCAACTCCGATAACCTGCACCTCTTCAATCATGTCCGGGTTCACGTACCACCAGGCTCCTCCGGTCTCAGGGCCGGAAACATCAACACCATCCACGTTCCATGAATTCGATTGCAGATTTGATCCGAATGCGATGATTGCCGTGGACTGACTGTCTCCATAATCCACGGTGACACCCGGTGCAACCTGCATCAAATCCCACATCCCCCGCTGAGTTGGAAGCTCTTCCAGCAATTCACTCTTGAAACTCGTGGAAAGACCTGCCTTCGTTGGATCTATCAGCGGCGTTTCCCCCAGTACGGTCAATGTTTCACCCATAGTGGCCATTTTGATATGGATGGGAACATAAGCAGTAGAATCGAGCTTCACGACAACATTCTCGGCACGAACAGTCTGGAAACCCTGCATCATTACTTCGACAGTGTACGTGCCTAAAGGAACAGCCGGAAAACGATACACGCCCTGTTCGTTCGTATAAACTGTACGCGTTCCGCCTATCAAGGCCTCACTACGAATAGTGATGGCCGCGCCAGGAACCGGTTGTCCGTCTGCGTCGCTAATCTCTCCGCGGATGTTACCTGTAGTCTGAGCCCACGCAGACAGGGCGATCGCGCAAAATGAAATAAACAACACAAAGAATCTGATGGTTTTCATAATTCGTTCCTCACCACTATTCTATCCTGTAAATCTCGAAACCGGCTTTAGCCATGAAATCAGGTATCTGTCTCATCATCTTACGATCGATGTCTTGAATCTTTTGAGTCAGTTCATCCCAGGGAACCAGATACGGGCTGATTTTCTTATCGGAATCCTTTACCGGGCCGAGACTCCAACCGTCCAGAAGACGTTCCCGCACAAAACGCTCGTGCTCAAGTTTTGCAAGTATTTCGATTTCAGCCGGCGTAAACTGAATTTTGTGAATCGATTTCTTCCGGGAAACGTGAAAACTGCAGCGGATCGCCTGCAGTTTCTGCGTCATGTCGTCAGCCTGCTTACGGCTTGATTTTTTGTAGTTTTCGGGCAGTCGACTCCACGGTCTCAATGCCGGATCGTTCTTTGGTTTTCCAGCCTTCTTTATTTTTCGAAAACTCTCATGGATCTGACGCGCAAGCGTCTCCCGCGCTGCAACGAAAAGCACGTCACGGGCCACCAGTTTCATAAATGCATCAGCATCCACATGCAACTGCAACTGCTGGAACGGCGGCAGCGCTGCCTGCTCGTAGCTTTTTCTGCCTCTGAGTGTGCTCATATCAATGATGCACTCGAGTGAGCGCGTACCGTGTTCGTACACAGGGACCTTCAGAAATGCGCGCAGAACGCCCCGGTCGATTCTCATTTTGCCTGTTCGATCGAACAGTTTGTTCCTGTAGCTGCTTCTTTCCAGCATTGAACGGAGCAGCATGGCCCTTCGAATCATGTAGAAGAAGTCCTGTTCGTGAACGGGATTTGGGCCCAGGATGTCTACATAACCGCGAAGGCGGCTAATAAAATCAGGCCCTTTGGATTTACGAAATTGTTCTTCGAACAGTTTTGCTTTGCTGCCCGTCAAATCCCTTCCACTGAAAACGTCCAGGGTTTTCGCTGTTCCGCCCGCAAACACGAAAATGGCTTTGCCCACGGGATGCATGGATTCACCATCGCGAAACTTACCGTCCTGCATCGGCGCCAGGAAGTATTTAAGCCAGCCAAGATGGCCTTCGAAAACGGAATCAAACTCGTCAAAAAACACCAGTGGAATTATTCCTTCCAGCGCCATATCACGAACTTTATGGAGAGCGCTGACAAGATCCTGCTGAGCGCGAAATTGAGCAACGTTGAATTCGATTTTCTTGATCTTGTCTTTTGCGATGCTTTCAGCAACCTGGGTCACTCCAAATGATTTGCCCGCGCCAGGTGGGCCGAAAACAGCGATGGATAAAGGGCGTGTGACGTCCAGCTTTTTTACATATTCTCCCAGAATATTCTGAATACTCCTGAAACTCTCTATCTCCGAACGGTCAACCGTTTTCAAGTCCCCGAATTTGCCCACGGGAACGTTTCTCAGTGCCCGATTCTCTCCGTGAAATACGATTTGCTCCGCAGTATCTTCCAGACTGAATTGACCGATGTCTTTTAGAATGCACCAGGACTCAGGATCTGGAGACTCATTGGATGAGGGTTGTGGAATTGCAACGTCTGCGACCGTGCCTTCTCGCTCCGCCGGTATGAACAGTTCCGCCAACTGATAATCAGGCTCTCTGTCCTGAGCAACGGGTCCGAATCC
>Ga0247727_10013243_pt1 | contig 13954 bp, 7 predicted proteins | sample WisWelCaveWW1625_FD_202498 | JGI IMG/M metagenome (GOLD analysis project Ga0247727, IMG submission 202498) | Biofilm microbial communities from Wishing Well Cave, Virginia, United States - WW16-25 | ecosystem: Environmental > Aquatic > Deep subsurface > Groundwater > Cave microbial mat | place... | reverse complement strand
CCCACCGTGATGGCGGCGGCCCCCGGGGGAAGCCTACTGGCTACGGTTTGGGCTGTCTCTCGATCCCGAACGACGACGGCGCGGCCGAGGATCGTTTCCACGATTGAGCGATGCTGAGGATCGCAGGTGACGAGTTCGGAGGCGAGGCCCAGGACGTTGGGATGGGTGATCGGGTCGGGCAGGGTGAGGGGTGAAGGGCGGAGGGCGTTGAGGGGCAATAGCGCGGCGCGGCCTTCGACATCGGCGAGCAGATCGAGCGCCGTCGTCGCCTCATCGAGAACGAGGGCCTTGAGGTGCTGGCCGAGCGCGGCGGCGATCGCCGCGTCGAGTTCGGGCGGCACAGTGATGAGGTCGGCAAACTCGGCGCGGAGAGTCAAACGATTCTCTTGGGCGGCGCGTTTGAGGGCGGCCGTGGCCGACTCGCCATCCAGTCCGGCGCGAGTCTGGGCCAGCACGTCGGCCCGGGCGGTGAGCTTGCCCTCGTGGGCGACGGCTTCGGTCAGGCGGGCGCTGAGAGCGGCCAGTTCCGATTCGTGTCCGCCGATGCGGGCGGCCAGTCCGGCGAGGACGGCCTCACTTTGTTCGAGTTCGGCGAGGGCGGCGGCGGCGCGCGAGTCGCGCCCGGTCAGGGCCGCTTGCATTTCCGCCACCTGGGCTTCGGCCTGTGTCAACGCCAGGGCCTGTTCGACCTTCGTCACTGTGAGTCGGTCGCGCTGTGTGATGAGTCCGGCGCGCCACGCCTGCCGCTCGGCGAGGTGTTTGCCGAGATCAGCGGCGCGGGTTTGGGCCTCGGCCACCCGTTGGGCCAGACTCTGTCGCTCACCTTCGCGTTGGGCGCGGAGCGAGTCGAGTTCGGCCACTTGCGCGCGGGCGGCGTCGCGTTCAGCCATCAACTGTTCGAGTTCGGCGCGGGCCGACGCAAGTTGCTGGTTTTGCAAGGCCAGTTCGGCCTCGAGCGCGGCGATCTCGGCAGTGAGGGCGTCGCGCTGTTCGGCGAATGATCGCAGGCGTTCGTCGGCGACGGCCAGTGTCCGGTTGAGGGTTTCGGCGGACTCGCGCTGTCGGGCCAACTCGCGCCCCCACGTTTGAAGCTGGTGGCGCAGGGCGCTGATTTTGGCGCGCAGGTTGGCGAGGGAGCGTTCGTAGCCCTGCTGATCTTTTTGCAGAAGGTTGAGGGTCTCGGCGTGAGCTTCGGCGGTTTTGCGGCTCAGGCTGATGTTCTTTTGCGCCTGGTGCCAGTGAAAGCCATACCAGATTTTCAACACGCCGTCGAGTTCGGCTTTGACCTGATTGTAGTCGCGGGCGCGCTGGGCCTGCCGTTCGAGGGTACGCAAGCGGGGACGAATTTCGGCCAGAATATCCTGCACCCGCTCGAGGTTGTGTTGAGTTTGTTCCAGTTTGCGGAGGGCGTCTTCGCGTTTGGCCCGATAGAGTCCGATCCCGGCGGCCTCTTCAAAGAGGGCGCGGCGCTCGTCGGCTTTGAGGGAGAGGGCGCTGTCCACCAGTCCCTGCCCGACGACGGTGTAGGTTCGCTCGGCCAGGCCGACCTTGCCCAACAGTTCGGCAATGTCGCGCAGGCGGGTGCGCTGGTTGTTAAGAAGATATTCGTTCTGGCCGTCGCGGTAGGCGCGGCGGGTGATGCTGACTTCGGCGAAGTCTATGGGCAGCCAGCCGTCGGCGTTGTCAAAGGTAACGGTGGCCTGGGCCATGCTGGCCCGCGGGCGCAGTTCCGACCCGGCGAAGATCATGTCTTCGGTTTTTTTGCCGCGCAGGAGGGAGAAGGACTGCTCGCCCAGCACCCAGCGGATGGCGTCGGCGACGTTGGACTTGCCACTGCCATTGGGGCCGACGACGGCGGTGATTTTGTCGCCAAAGGTGAATTGGGATTTGCTGGCAAAAGTTTTGTAGCCGAGGAGGTCGAGGGATTTGAGGCGGGAAGGCATGATACAAATGCTGAATGCGGAGTGTGGAATGCAGAATCACCATTCATCATTCTGCATTCTGAGTTCTGCATTGGCTCGAGGCCGCTGGATTATATCGGGGTCTGGGAGAATTGCAAATCTTCCCGGCGTTTGTAAGGTCTCTGTGATGACTGAAAGGAACATTTCTTGCTACAATGAGCTTGGAATGGAGGGTGTATGGCGCGCAAACTTCATCTGGCTCTGATTCTGTCTTTGGTTTTGGCATTGATCCTGCCGACTGCCGTTTTTGCCGACGATATTATCCATACCGTTCAGCCCGGCGAGAATCTGTTTCGCATCGGGTTGAAATACGGCGTGGGGTGGCAGGCCATCATGCAGGCCAACGGCCTTGGTTCCACCAATATCTACGTCGGTCAGCAATTAAAGATTCCGGTTGGGGCCGGATCGGCGGCGACCGCCCCGGTGGCGGCGGCGGCCTCCGCCTCCAGTTACACTGTCCAGCGTGGCGATACCCTGTTCAGAGTCTCCCTCAAGTTTGGCGTCACCCTGGGCGCGTTGGCTGCCGCCAATAATCTTTCCGACCCCACTCGCATTTATGCCGGGCAGGCGCTCGTGATTCCTGCTGGCGGTGGAGTCAGCATCGCTGTTGCCGCCGCCCCAGCCGCGCCGGCCACTGACAAGTTGATTCTGGTGGACAAATCGGAACAGCGGATGTATGTATACGAGGGCGGAGGCCTCAAATGGGCGTGGGTGACCTCCACCGGCGAGCGCGGGCGCGAGACAGCCATCGGGCGCTTTAGTGTGCTCAACAAAATTCCCAACGCCTATGCCTATACCTGGAATTTGCAAATGCCATACTGGCTGGGCATCTATTGGGCCGGGAGTTTGCAAAACGGGATTCACGCCCTGCCCATCCTTTCAAACGGCGCAACATTGTGGCAAGGGTACCTCGGCACGCCGGTGTCGTATGGGTGTGTGATTTTGAGCACCGAGAATGCTCAAACGCTCTATCAGTGGGCGGAGGTGGGAACGCCGGTCCATATTCAGTGGTAGTTTTCAAACCAAACCCCGGCCTGACGTCAGGTCGGGGTTTTTTGTCGTCTCTGCCTCGCCGCAAATTCATTCCCATTTCCGAAAGTAGCTGTAAAATTCAGTCGAACTCATGTCAGGTTATCTCCCTGTCGCCATCATCATCTCGCTGATCGCCGTCGGCTTCGCCGGCGCTTTCATTTTTTACGCCCGACGGCGCCGGCAATCGGAACAGACCCTGCGCGACAGCGAGGAACGCTTCCGCCAGTTGGCCGAACACATCCGGCAGGTTTTTTGGATGACGACGTCAGATCGCGGAAAGATGATTTACATTAGCCCGGCCTATGAAGAAATCTGGGGCCGCTCGTGCCAGAGCCTGTATGACGATCCCATCTCTTTCGTCGAAGCCATCGTTCCCGAAGATCGTGAACGAGTCAATCGAACGCAAATCGAAAAATTCCTCACCGGCTACGATATCGAATATCGCATTCAACGCCTGGATGGATCGATCCGTTGGATATGGTCGCGGTCCTTCCCAATCCGTGACAAGCAGGGCCATGTCTATCGCGTGGCAGGTCTGGCGGAGGACATTACAGATCGCAAACAAATCGAAGAAGAGATGCGCGAACAGAAGAAACTGTTGGAGAATCTGGTCGCCATAGGACAGGCCGTCGTTCAATACCCCACGATGGATGCCACTTTGCAGAACATCCTCAACGTGGCGGCGTCGCTCACTAGCGCCGAACATGGCAACCTGTTGGTGTTCAGTGGTTCGGGGACAGTGATGTACAGTATGTTAGCCGGCAATCAGGGCCAGGGCGGCCCCCTATCGGAAAAGCGTCGGAGTGTTGTGGCTGATGTTATAGATCGCGGACTGGCCGGTTGGGTCATTCGTCATCATGAGCCGGTGCTGATCGCCGACACCTCGCGCGATCGGCGCTGGCTGACCATTCCGGGCGCACCGTACCTGGCCCGCTCGGTGCTGGCGGCGCCAATCATGGAAGGTGAAGGTGTGCTGGGGGTGTTGACCCTGACCCATTCGCAACCGGATCGTCTCACTGCCGAACATGCGCATTTGATGCAGGCCGCCGCCTCGCACATGACGTTGGCCATCCTCAACGCTCAAATGTTTGATGCTCAGCGTCGGTTGGCCGATCAGCAGACGATGTTGTACGAAGTGTTGCGTAACCTTGGTGGACAACTCGATCCGCAGGCGGTGGTTCAGGAGGCGGTGGAAACCCTGGCGCGGTTTATGGGTTGGCCGAATGTCGCCATCGCCATCCCTGACCGTGATGGCGCACGGTGGGTGGTGCACGCGGCCAGCGGCCAAATTAAGAATGCGATCAGTTTTTCCGGGGCCATGAGCCGGGGCATTGTGGGCCGGACGTTTACGACGGGTGAATTGCAATACATGCCTGATGTGACCCAAGACCCGGATTATGTGGCCGGAATCGGCGAGGTGCGATCCGAGCTGGCGCTACCGATCCGGCGCGGCGGACGGGTGCTGGGGGTGCTAGACCTTGAAAGCGATCGGGTGAATGGCTTCAGCCAGAATGATATGCTGCTGGCTGAGTCGCTGGCCGACGCGGTGGGACTGGCGTTGGATAACGCCCGCCTGTATCAGGCCATCGCTGACGAGCGCGGACGATTGCAGGCCATCATTAAATCCAGCCGTGATGGGTTGATACTGGTCGGGCTGGATATGAAAGCGCTGGTGTTCAACGAGTCGGCGCAACAGATGCTCGGCTTGCCGGACGAGGCTGGCGACTGGTTGGATCGCCCGACCCGCGAAATCCTGGCCCGGCTACGCCACACTGCACCATCGGCCTTGCCGGCCATTGTCAAAGAAGTTCGCCGGATTCAGCGCGGCGATGAGCCGCCGGGGGAGGGGGAATTTGAAACGCCGCCCCGCAAGATCCACTGGTTCAATCTGCCGGTGTTTGCCGGGTCGGCCCCATTGGGCCGTCTGCTGGTATTCCGCGATGTGACCGAGGAACGTCTGCTGGGGAAGATGCGGGACGATCTGACCCATACCATGGTGCACGACTTACGCAATCCATTGGGGGCGATCTTCAGCGCACTGATGATATTGAAAGCCGACGACTCGTTGGATGCGACGCAACGGGAAATGGTGGAAATTGCGATTGTCAGTGTAGAACGTCTGACGGGCATGGTGAACTCGATTTTGGATATCAGCCGTTTGGAGAGCGTAGAAGTGCCGTTACGCCTGCATTGGACATCGCTGGCGGCGCTGGCAGAAGAAGTGTCGCAACTGCAAAAATCGCTGGCCGCCGAAAAGCAAATGACCTTGCACGACGATGTCCCGGCGATGCTGCCGCTGGTGAATGTTGATCCAGATTTGATTCGCCGCGTGTTTCAAAATTTGATCGGCAACGCGATCAAATTCACGCCGCCGGGCGGGCGGGTGCAGGTGGCGGCGACCCTCGAAGCCGGAGGCCTGACCTCCAGCCTGCAGAGGGCCGATCGGGTGGTGAAGGTGTCCATTAGCGATACCGGCCCCGGCATCCCCGACGGACTCAAAGATCGCTTGTTCCGAAAATTTGTGACGGGGCGGAAGAAGGAAAGCGGCAACGGGTTGGGGCTGGCTTTTTGCAGGCTGGCGGTGGAACGGCACGGCGGCAAGATTTGGGTCGAAAGCGAGCTGGGAGAGGGAGCGACGTTTTATTTCACTTTGCCGGTTGCTTGACCCACATCCCCGTCCACTCCGGCAGGCGCGCCCAACCCTGAGTCCGAATCTTCGCCGACAAATCCTCGCCGAAGAAAAATTCTGTCCGAGTCACAGCGTCCTCTATACTTTCAAATTGATAGTCGGTGCTGATCGTGTGGCGGGTGAATCCCCATTCACCTTCCAACCACGCATAATACTCGGCCAACTGCCTATTCGGTGGAGCGGGCGTCGTTGCGCCCGTAGTCAGTGTCTCGAAGACCAGCAGCGTTCCATTTGAATTACAAACGCGGTGTATCTCGCGCAGGACAAGCCCGATTTGTGTTCGCCACTCGTCGGCGAACCAGCCGCGTAGGTGACCGATGGCCCACCCGGCGATGACGACCTCGGCCCAACCGGAGGGGAATGGCAGTCGGCGCATGTCGCCTTGAGTCAGGCCCCAGCCTCCGCCGACACTGATTCGTTGAACCTGATTCTGCTGAAGCATGTCCCAATGCAAATCCAGCCCGACGAATTGCGCGGCGCGATTTGCCAGCAGAAGTGGAAAGCGTCCAGTTCCTGTGCCGAGATCGAGAATGTGTTTGCCATCAATCACCGTGGCCGACTCAATCGCCTTCACCAAGTTGCCGTCCACGTCCTCGACGGCGATGAAGCGGTGATAGTCGGCGGCGCGGTGGGTGTAGATGTGGATGAAGTGATCAGTCATCGGAGATGAGTTTAGATAGCGGCTCAGACCCGCCGGGTTTGGCTGAAAGTTGTCGAAACTTCAAGCCGACAAAACCCGGCGGGTCTTAGCGACAACTACCGCCCCTCCACAATCCCAATCTCCTCCTCCGTCAGCCCGTACAATTCATACACCAGCGAATCGATCTGCTTGTCGGTGGCGTCTATCTGGCGCTGATAGAGTTCGCGGTCGGCCTGAGACTTGGCAACGTTCAGGCGCTTGTGCAGTTCGAGCATGGACTCGACGAGGGCGACCAGGCGATCATGGCGGGCTTTGTCGGAGGGGTCGGAGAAGTTGATGCGGCGGATGGGGAGCGGTTCTATATATTGCTTGTTGAACGAATAATAATCGCCGCTAAATCTGGAGTTAACTCTCTTCACTAGCCAATCTAATAATCTGCAATTGAGAATTCCCAGCAGATAGTAAATTGAAAACGCAGTTTCCGATTTGAGGACAATACCGTACCCGCCTCCACCGCCGCCGCCACTTCCAACAAAATGATATTGCCCATCAATATCGCAAGCAGCCGAGAGTCGTTGAGCAATCGATGGAATAAGAAGACGCGAAACGCCGTCTCGAAGATCATAATTTCTGCGGCGGAAGGCATACCAGAGTTTCCCTTTCCGGGCCTTCAATTCGCTCGCATGGCTTGCAAGATAACGCCAAGCCATCGGATATTGCACTCGCACGATTTTCTCGTCAATCAATTGAGCATCATCACCATTGTGCTCATAAGGAAACAACAGATAACGATTGCTATCCTCAATGAGATACCGGCGAATATCCACCGAGCCTTTCACTAATCGCCGAATTATCGTTTTCTCAATTTGAAATGGTTTGGACTCGACCCCGGAAGTTACTGTGATATGAGATTGAGGCGAGGGTGCACCCTCGGTAAAGAGAAAAAACAGATCGTCAAAACCAGTTTCAAGACCCCGCTCTATATCACAGAATACGCCAAGTTGCTGAAGGGTCTTCAGTCGGTCGAATAAACCGGATGCTGTTACATCCAAGAATGTCCACGGTGCAGCACCTAGCCGATCTGTTGCAACTTTGATTGCTGATGCAGCATCTAACATCATTGAAGTCTTTTTAGCTTGGGCAGTTAGATAATCGAATTTGTCATGAGGTGTTCGGCTCAAGAACAGCAAACAAGTGTAAGTTGATGCCCTCTGAAAAACCTGGCTGTCGCCAAAGTCTACAACTTGGGTGAGAGCTTTCTTCGAGGCTAGATTAGCGCGAAGACTTACCCCGTAATCTGACGCAAAAAACTTGTTAGGAACAATAAAACCTAACTCTCCAGACTGTAACAACAACGTAAGAGCTTTCTGAATAAACACGATATAAATATCAAACCGATGAGTAATATCATACTTCTGATACAAGTAAGGACGAATTGTCTCTTCGATGTTCCCTACTCGAATGTACGGCGGGTTGCCAATCACTGTATCAAACCCGCCCGCCCTCATCGCTTCAGGAAACTCCCGCTCCCAATCGAACGGGTTGACCCGGCGCAGTTCGTCGGGGTCGGCGGCGACCAGTTGCCCGGCAAAGTAGTCCGGGCCGATCAGGCTGTTGCCGCATTTGATGTTGCGGTCCAGGTTGGGCAGGACGCGCTCTTGAAGCAGGGCCAGTTGCCTGCCCAGCGTCTCGTCGCTCTCGCCTTCCAACACTTTCAGCAAGAGACTGAGCTTGGTGACTTCGACGGCCTGCCGGTCAATGTCCACGCCGAAGATGTGGCTGGTGAGGAGGCGCTTCTTCTCGGCGGTCGTCAGATGCCATGTCGGAAGTTGGCCGTTGGGATTTGGGAGTTCGCGCAGCGGCGGGTTCTTTTTGGCCGCCCACTTTTCAGGATCGTTCGCTGTGTACCATTTCAAGTAGTGGTCGAGCAGGCATTGATACGCGCCCAACAAAAACGATCCCGACCCGCAGGCCGGGTCCAACACCCTGAAATCTTTTAGCTCCTGCGGCCCTTTGCCCTCAGCCAGCTTGCCGACCGTGTTCCTGACGATGTACTCGACGATGTAAGCAGGCGTGTAATAGACGCCGCCGGCCTTCTTCACTTCCGGCTTCTCTTCCACCTTCGCCTGGTGAGAGGCGGTGAGGCGGATCACCTTGCCCAGAAATTGCTCGTAGACGTTACCCAGAATTTCCACCGGCAGGACGCTGAACTCGTAGGGCGATTGCGGGAAGTACAGCCCGGCCAGGATGGGTTTGAGGGTTTTGTCGTCAACGGCCAGGGAGGGGGTGACGGTGTCCCCGGCCTTTGAAAAATCAAACAGCCCGGAGTTGTATTTGGCGTCGGCCTGCCGGGAGAGGGCCATGAGTCCGGCGTAGATGTCGTTGGCGCCCTCAACCAGCCTCTGCAAGCGCCCGTACTCCTCCACGCCCCGGTCTTCGGCCATGCGCAGAAAGATGATGCGGTCAATCACCCGCTGGACGGTGTCGTTCAGGTCGTCAATCGTCAGGCGCGGGTTGCGCAGGGCGATGTTGCGGGCCAGCGCCTCACGCCAGCCTTCGATCTCTTTCAGGAACTCGGCATCCACTTCGCTCGCGCCGCGTTTGCCCCTGGCCGTTTGGGCGAATTGATCAAACGACCCGGCCCACACCGCCTCCCGCGAGAACACGTCCCAAATCGCGCGCCAGTGATCGGGGTACGAGTCAAAAGTGTAAAAGTTGAGACGGCCCACCGCCGCCTTGTCTTTGGGCGCAGGGCGCTGGCGGCAATCGTAGACGGCCAGTTCTTCGAAGTCGGTGAGGAGGGAGAGGGGCAGTTTGGCGCTCCAGGCGTAGCGCCGCAGTTGATAGGCCGGGGTCGCGTCGCCTTTGATGTCCACGCCCGGCTTCTTGGCCTCGGCAAAAAATTTGCGCTCGCGCCCGACCTTGAACGCATAGTCGGGCGCTTTCTTCTGGCCTTCGATGTCGAGCGTATCTTCAAGGATGACTTCGCGATAATCGGGGGCGGCCCGTCCCGCGTTATGCACGTCCCAGCCGAGGGCGATGAACAGTGGGTCAATCAACTCCTGGCGAGCGTGGGCCTCTTTGTAATCGGTCTTGAGGAAGGCGGCCCGGTTGGTGTGAAAGTGTTTGACCAGCGCGGCAACTTCGTCGAGCGATTGCTGGAAAGTGAGGGGCGGCATGGTGGCTAGTTTAGCGCGGAGCGGGTTTGGCGGCAACCATTCCTCTTGTCACCCTTGAGCGTTCTTTGCGAAGGGTCTTGGGATAGCCAGTCCGAGATGCTGGCGGCAAATTGCCAACTTTTGCGGCATAATATACTCACCATGCCAACGCCTAAAATCTCTCTACCCACTGCTCAGATCGCCGAATTTTGTCGCCGCAACCACATCACGCGGCTATCGCTGTTCGGCTCGGTTCTGCGCGACGACTTCCGCCCCGACAGCGACGTGGATGTGCTGATGGAGTTTGAGCCGGAAGCAAAAGTCGGCATGTTTGCTTTGGTGGAGATGCAATACGAACTGGCCGGCCTCCTCAAACGCCCGGTAGACTTAGTGGTCAGGGCCGGACTTAAAGCCATCATCCGGGACTCGGTGCTGGCCAGCGCTTTGGACGTTTATGCGAAAAGTAAAACACCCGGCCTCATTTGAGGCCGGGTGTTTTTCGGTGAGAGTTGCGCAACACGGGCAACTCTGAGCGCCTGTTGGCTGGGGGACGTGGAGTCGAACCACGGCTAACGGAGCCAGAGTCCGCTGTTCTGCCACTAAACTATCCCCCAGTGCGCGGAGGATTTTACCACAAGGTGACTGTCACCGGCTTCAAAGCTCTGAAATTCAGGTTGCCGCGAGCCGGTGACAGTCACCTGAAAGTCTCCAGCCTCTACTTCATATTCAACACCTCTCGTATCGCCGGCAACGCCCCATCAATCGTCGCCCGGTCAATCACCAGCGGCGGGGCAAAGCGGATGACGTGGTCGTGCGTCTCCTTGCACAGGATGCCGTGATCCCTCAACGCCTCGCAAAAGCGGCGCGCGCCGCCCGCCGACTCTTTCAACTCAACGCCGATGAACAGCCCCTTGCCGCGCACCTCTTTCACGTGCGGGCTGGGCATTTCGGCCAACTGCTCCAAAAAGTATTCGCCCAACTCGGCCGAGTTTTGAATCAATTTTTCTTCGACGATCACTTTCAGCGCGGCGCGGGCCACCGCGCAAGCCAAGGGGTTGCCGCCGAATGTTGACCCATGTTCTCCCGGCTTGAACAGCCCCAACAGTTTGCGCGACGCCAGCACCGCCGACACCGGATAGACTCCGCCGCTCAGGGCTTTGCCGATGACGGCAATGTCGGGGCGGATGTCATCATGCTCAAACGCAAACAGCTTGCCGGTACGCCCGAGGCCGGTTTGAATCTCATCCGCGATCAGCAATACGTTGTGCTGGTCGCAAATCTCGCGCAAGCGTTTCATATACCCGGTAGGCGGGATGACGACTCCGGCTTCGCCCTGAATCGGCTCCACTGAAATGGCGGCAGTATGAGGGGTGATGGCGGCCTCAAAAGCGTCGGCGTTCCCGTAGGGGATGCTGACGAATCCAGGCGTGAACGGGCCAAAGGATTCTTTATAGGCTGGCTCGCTCGAGAAAGAAACGATCGAGATGGTGCGGCCATGAAAGTTTCCGGCGACGGTGACGATCTCGGCCTGATCCTTCGGGACGCCTTTGACTTCATAGGCCCACTTGCGCGCCAGCTTGAGGGCCGTCTCGACGGCCTCGGCCCCGGAGTTCATGGGCAGGCCCATCTCGAAGCCGGTAAGGTCGCACAACTCTTTCATAAAAGGGCCAAGCTGGTCGTTGCGGAAGGCGCGCGAGGTGAGGGTGACTCGCCCGGCCTGCTCGACTAGCGCCTGAATGATCTTCGGGTGGCAGTGGCCCTGATTGACGGCGGAGTAGGCCGAGAGGCAGTCCAAATACTTTTTTCCCTCCACGTCTTCCACCCATACTCCGCTGGCTTTGTGGATCACCACGTCGAGGGGCTTGTAGTTTTTGGCGTTGTACTGATTCTCAATATCAAGGTAGTGTTGAGAGTTCATTCTTTTGCCGCGAATTACACGAATGGACACGAATTTTTTGGAATCAATTCGTGATAATTTGTGAAATTCATAGCTGAGGCTTTATATGGCGAGTAGAGCTTCAGCTTTCACGAGTCTTTCAAATACAACCGATCGCTCCAGCAACGCCATCGTCTCGAACAGCGGCGGACTGACGGTTTGGCCGGTGACGGCGACGCGCAGGATGCCGAATAGTTGGCCGGGCTTGAGGCCGAGGTCGTCGGCCAGTTGGCGCATCGGCGGCTCGGTGGTTGGGTGGTTAAGGTCGGGCAGGGAGTCGAGCAAGGTTCGGGCTTTCTGCAAGGCCGCTAAAGCAGAGGCGGCATCCAGGCCTTTGGGGATGAGGAGTTTTGAGTCGTAGGTCAGGTCGGATCGGAAAAAGAAGCCGGCCATGTCCACTGCCTCATCCAACGTGCCAGTCCGTATTTGAATGAGCGGCACAATCCTGAGCAGGTCGTCTTCGGTGACGTTGAGGCCTTGCGCGGCAAAGAACGGCTTGAGGCGCCGGGCCAGTTCAGCCTGAGGCAAATGGCGGATGTGGACGCCGTTGAAGTGGTCGAACTTCTCGAAGTTAACGGCGGCGGGCGCGGGGTTGAGGCGTTCGAGGCTGAAGCCCTTGATCATGTCGTCGAGGGTCAGGAAGTCGGTTTTGTCGTCGAGGCTCCAGCCCATGAGGACGATCCAGTTGAGGACAGCTTCGGGAATGTAGCCCAGGCCGGGCAGGTCTTTGACGAGGATAGAGTGGCCCTCGGTGACATCGCGTTTGCTCATCTTGCCTTTGCCGCTGGGTTTGAGAAAAACAGAGAGGTGAACCCAAACGGGTTCCGGCCAGCCAAAGGCGCGATAGATGAGGACGTGCCGGGGAAGTGACGGCAACCACTCGGAGGAGCGAATGACATGGGAGATGCCCATCAGGTGATCGTCCACCATGGCCGCGAGATGATAGGGGGCCAGGCCGTCGGACTTGATAATGATAAAGTCGTCGAGGGTGTCGTTTTCGATAGTGATGTCGCCGCGAATAAAATCGCGCGCCGTGGTCGTGCCATCGAGCGGAACTTTGAAACGGACGACGCAGGTCTCGCCGGCGGCTTTACGGGTTTTGGCCTCAGCCAGCGGGATATTCCAGCAGTGGCCGTCGTAACGCGATTGTTTCTTGAGTATTTGCTGTTCGCGGCGCAGGGCGTCGAGGCGTTCTTTGGTGCAGAAGCAATAGTAGGCTTTGCCTGACTCTACCAACTGCCCGGCGTGGGCGCGATGGATGTCGGCGCGTTCACTCTGGATGTAGGGGCCATAGGAGCCGCCCACGTCGGGGCCTTCGTCCCATTGGACGCCCAGCCAGCGCAGGCTGTTCATTTGCTCTTCCATCGCGCCTTCGACAAAACGAGCCTGGTCGGTGTCCTCGATACGGAGGATGAACTGGCCGCCGGTCTGCCTGGCGAGCAAACAATTGTAGAGCGCCGTGCGCGCCCCGCCGATGTGCAAGTGGCCGGTGGGCGAGGGGGCAAAGCGCACGCGGACGGGGGGGAGGCTGGTCATGCGTAATCAGTAATTGGTGATTGGAGATCAGACAGAAATGCCGGTCGGTGACCGGCGGGGACATTATACCAAAGGGAGGCGGCTGTTCTTTCGGGGACGCCGGCGCAAACGCAAAGGGCCGGGGAGGAGTCCCGGCCCTTTGCGTTTAACTTCCTCAACGCTCTTAAGCCGTTTCAAGGAGGTCGTCGTCATGCTGAGGCCGTTCTGTGGCCGAAGCATCTCGGAGACTCTTCGCAAAGAACGCTCAGAGTGACATGCCACCTCCTTGAAATCTACATTGAGCGCTTCCTCAATACTCGATTATCTTGTGCCTCAGCGCCACGCTCTCCACCAACCCAATAGCGAACATGTAGGTGACGAGACCGCTCCCGCCATAGCTGAGAAAGGGCAGGGGCAGACCGGTGACGGGCAGGAGGTTCATGTTCATGCCAATGTTGAAGAACGATTGATAGAACAACATGGCCGCTACTCCATAGCAAATCAATCCGCCGAACGGGTCGGGCGTCAGGCGGGCAATCCGCAGGATGCGGATGATGACGAGGCCGATCAACGTAATGAGCAACATCGAGCCAATAAACCCAAACTCGGCCGAGAGGGCGGAGAAGATAAAGTCGGTGTGGCGCACTTTGAGGAAGCGCAGGTTGACTTGCGAGGCATAGTTGTAGCCCTCGCCAAACCAGCCGCCGGAGCCGATGCTGATTAGAGATTGCAGCACGTTGTATTGCGCCCCCGGATCGCTGTCGGGAAAGATGAAGCGGACAATGCGCGCCCGCTGATACTCCTGAAGTGGAAAGCCGGGGATACTAACGAGATCGAAGGTGATCATCAGCACGAGTAGCACGAGGCTAACACCGACCACGCCCAGGATCGCCAGATGCCCCCACCGGAGGCCTGCCGCAAACAGAATGGCAAACCAGATAATGATGATGATGATGGCCGTGCTCAAGTTAGGCTCCAGCAATACCAGCCCCGCCGGAATGCCGGCGATGGCAAGCGAAATCG
>Ga0247727_10013242_pt1 | contig 13954 bp, 14 predicted proteins | sample WisWelCaveWW1625_FD_202498 | JGI IMG/M metagenome (GOLD analysis project Ga0247727, IMG submission 202498) | Biofilm microbial communities from Wishing Well Cave, Virginia, United States - WW16-25 | ecosystem: Environmental > Aquatic > Deep subsurface > Groundwater > Cave microbial mat | place... | reverse complement strand
TCCAGGACGAGCCGCCCCTCGTCCGCGGGGACGAGCTCTACCTCCGCGGGTTCTGGGAGCTGTCCAGCTGCCGGCAGTTCGGCGGGCAGGTGGTGGGACCGATCCCCTGGGACAAGATCATGGGCTACGGCGAGCGGAAGGGGCTGGATCCCGAGATGCTCGGCGTCTTCTGCGACGTGGTCCGGGAGCTCGACGAGGCGTACCTGTCCTGGCAGGTCCAGGAGCAGAAGCAGCGGTCCGCGCGGGAGGAGCGCCGCTCCGAGAAGTGGGAGCGGTGACCTGAGATGGCGTTCCGCATCGACATCATCGCCGATCCCTCGCAGGCCCTGCGCGGCGCCGCGGCGGTCGAGAAGGGCCTGAACAGGGCCCAGATCGCCGGCGCGAACCTCGGAGGGGTCATCCAGAAGGCCTTCGCCGCCATCGGCGTGGGCATCGGCGTCCGCGAGCTCATCACCGTCGGAGATTCCTTCCTGAACCTGGAGAACCGCCTGCGGACCGTCGTGAGGTCCGAGCAGGACCTGTTCGGGGTCGAGACCCGGCTGTTCGAGATCAGCCAGAAGACCCGCACGGGCTTCAGCGCGACCGTGGAGATCTACCAGAGGTTCTCCGCCGCCGTCGGCAGGCTAGGGGTGACCCAGACCGAGCTGTTCAAGGTGATCGAGAACATCGGCAAGGCGGTCGCCCTCAGCGGCGCCTCGGCGATCGAGTCGACGAACGCCCTGCGCCAGTTCACCCAGGGCCTAGCCTCCGGCGCCCTGCGCGGCGACGAGCTCCGGTCCGTGCTGGAGCAGCTGCCGATCGTGGCCGACATCATCGCCGAAAAGCTCGGCGTAGGGCGGGAGGCGATCCGCGAGCTGGCCGCCAAGGGCGAGGTGTCGACGAAGGTCATCATAGACGCCTTCCTGGAAGCCGACAAGCTGCTCGCCCGCTTCGACAAGACCACCGTCACGGTCGGGCAGGCGCTCTTCACCCTGGGCAACAACTTCCTGAAGCTGGTAGGCGACGTCGAGAAGAGCACGGGAGCCATCTCCGGGTTCGCGCAGGTCATCAAGTTCGTCGGGGAGAACCTGGACACGATCTTCGCGGCCGGGCTGACGATCGTGCTTGGCCGGGTTGGGCTCCTCATCAAGGGGATGCTCGCGTCCGCCGCCGCCGCCGCCACGTACACGGCTTCCATGGCAGCCGCGACCGCGGCGACGACCGCCTTCGGAGTCTCTACCAGGCGCGCGGTCGCGTTCCAGGTCGAGCTGGGGCTGGCCACCGCCGCGACGGGAGCAAAGACGGCGGTCGAGACGGCTGCGGCATCGGGCGGGCTGGTCGCGCTGGCGAAGAGGCTCGCGGCCTCCCGCCTCGCCTCCCTGGGACTGGTCGGGGTGCTGGGCGGGGCCCTGGTGTTGGGGTTCCGGTCGTTCACGGCAGAGGTCCGGCGCACCCGGGAAGAGCTGGAGAAGCTCCGGGTCGAGGAGGCGCCGCTCAGCCGGATCGGCAAGCGGATCCTGGACATCAAGCGGGAGATCGCCTCGGTCGACCTGACGCCCGGCGCGGAGTCCCTGCGAGGTCGTACCGGGGACATCGCGGTGCTGGAGGAGCTGAGGAAGAACCTGGCGAAGGCGCAGGAGGAGGCCCGCAAGCTCCACGGCAGCCTGAGGCCCCCCACCGTGGAGCTGAAGGACTTCCTGGCGGACCTGGACGAGCAGAACCGCCTGCTGACCCTGAGCAGCCGCGAGTCGGAGATACAAAAGAACATCGAGAAGACCCTCTCGGACTTCCGGGAGAAGACGAAGCAGCCCGTGACGGACGCGATCAGGGCGGAGATAGAGGCCCGCGAGCGCCTGAAGCAGGCCCTGACCGAGGAGCGGAAGGTCACCGAGGACGTGCTGGAGACCGAGTCGAAGGTCATCGACCAGATCCGGATCTTGAGGGGCGCCCTGGAGAACCTGCCGGCGGGCGCGGTGGGCAAGGCCGCGCTGCTCCGGGACGCGATCGCGGGCCTCCAGCAGGAGCTGGTGGGGCTCAGGGTACCGAAGGACCTCCTCGCGCGAGAGGTCCTGGAGCTGGGGCAGCAGGTCACCCTGCGAGAGCAGCTCGTCGGGAAGACCCGCGACCAGGCCGAGGCCCTGGAGATCATCCAGAAGCTGGAGCTGGCGCGGGGCCCGCTGGACGAGAAGCAGAAGGAGGTCATCTTCAACCGCGCCCGCCAGAACGCCCTGCTGGTCGAGCAGGGGGAGATCATGGAGAGGATCCTGGGCCCGCAGCAGCAGCTGCTCCTGACGCAGCAGGCGCTCGACGCGCTGTTCGACCAGGGAAGGATCAGCGCCGAGCAGTACGGGGTCGCGCTGCTCCAGGCCAACGTCCAGGCCCTGGAGAGCAGCCTGGCCCTGGAGGACGGGTTCACGCGCGCGTTCCTGAAGCTCCAGCTGGAGGCGATGGACTTCGCCTCGGTCGCGGAGGCGTCGGTCAACGCATTCGCCGACAACGCGACCCAGGCCATCGTAGACTTCGCCGAGACGGGCAAGTTCGAGTTCAAGGAGTTCGCCAGCTCGCTCGTCCAGGACCTCATCCGGATCATCGCGCGGCTCGTGATCGTCCAGGCCCTCTCCGCCTTCCTCCCCGGCGCCGGGGGGCCGGCGGCCCAGATAGGCGCCTTCTTGCCCGGGCGGCAGCACGGCGGGAACGTCCAGCCCAACCGCTCCTACGTCGTCGGCGAGCGGGGGCCCGAGATCCTCCGGACCGGCAGCTCGGGCGGCCAGGTGATCCCTGCCCCGCAGGCCGCGGGGGCCCTCGGGGGGGCGCCGGTCAACGTCCAGGTCGTCAACGTCGACGACCCGAACATGGTCCCGCAGGCCATCGGCAAGGGCCTCGCAGACGAGGTCATCCTCAACGTCCTGGCGCGCAACCGCGACCGGGTGAAGCAGACGATCGGATAACCCATGGCCTGGCACGCTGGCACGACTACCACCGGCCCCAACCACTACCGCGACCTCCTCTCGCGGCTGGTGGCCGCCGCCACGTCGAAGCACGTCTCGGCGCTCCCGATCAACAACGGCGGCACCGGCTACACCGACGGGGACGTGCTCACCATCTCGCACGCCAGCGAGCCTACGGTCACGCCCAACACGATGCCGTGCAGGTTCGAGGTGACGGCCGCCGGCGGCGTCGTGACCGGCATCCGGAGGATCCTCTCCGCGGGATCGTTCAGCCTGCGGGTCGCGAGCGCGACGGTGGCCGCGGGAGGCTCCGGCTACGTCGTCGGGGACGTCATCGAGGTCCAGGGCGGCACGGCGACCGAGAAGGCGAAGTTCCGGGTCGCGACCCTCTCCGGCAGCGCCGTCGCCACGGTCACCCTGTTCGAGTCCGGAGGGGCCTACTCCGCCGCCCCCAGCTCCCCGGCGTCGACGGTCGGCGTCGGCCCGTCGACCTTCGCCGGCAACAACGCATGCACCCTGACCCTGACGACGCAGGCCGAGATCGGGGTCATCGGCATCGCCGCGACGGGCGGCACGGGTACCGACGCGACCTTCAACCTGACCCTGACGGCGTCGGGCTGGGCGGCCCAGAGGAACCGGAACAACTTCTCCGTCAACTCGATCAATGACGAGAAGGAGGTCGTCCTCCTCGGGACGGTGGCCGGGGGAGACGCCCCCCTCGTCGGGATGCGGACCTACACGCAGGACGTGACCCCGAACATCCGCTATGGCTGGGTCACGTTCGCGATGGACTTCTACAACGACTCGGTCTCGATCGAGTCGCAGTCGAACGTGGGTCCCGCGACGACGGTAGGCACGACGGGCGTGAACCTCCTGATGTTCAACGCCTCCGAGGCGTGGTGGTTCTCGGTGACGGGCCGCCGGCTGCTCGGGGTCCGCAAGGCGCAGGGCGGCGCCCTCCTCACCTACCAGAGCTTCTACCTCGGCCTGATGAACCCGTTCGGGACGACGGCCGAGAGCCCGTACCCGATGTACCTCTCCGGCAGCTCCAGCGTCTCCAACCGGGCGCCCGACGCGGCATCGAACCTGGTGACGGGACTGACGGAGCTGTTCTCCGAGTCGTCGACCGCGTGCCCCGCGTTCTTCCGGCACCCGGGAACGGGCGCCTACACGCGCGTCCAGAACGCGAGCGCGGGCGGGGCCCTGCGGGCGAACGTCCTCTACCCCCTGGGTAACCCGAACCGGGCGGGGACCGCCGGGGAGGACTTCATCTCGACCGAGGGGACCTACCAGTTCTACGTCGGGATCGGCCAGCACTCCGGCGCGGCCGCGACCGTCCTGCTCTTCCCGACCCTCGTCGGGTTCGAGACGCTGCTGGTGCCCTGCACGGTCATCAGCGCCCCCACCACGGCGGACGCGGACCCCGACGCGACCCCGCGCGGGGAGCTTGACCAGGTCTTCTGGATCAGCGCGACGAAGTCGGACGGCGGCGTGATGACCCCCGAGGACACGGTCACGATCGGCACCCAGCGGTACCGTGTCTTCCCGAACGCGGGCCGCGCCGAGCGGTACTCGTTCTTCGTCCTGAAGGAGCTCTAGGTGGCCCTCTTCTTCGAGTCCAGCCAGTTCACGAGCACGGACGACCTGATCCGGACGAAGCTCAATACCTTCCTCCTGGCGCACGGGTGGTTGCAGGACGAGTCCGCGCTCGGGCGCTACGCCGCGCACGTGGACAGCCTGTTCATGTCGTTCCGGTGGGACACGGCCATCTCGACCGGCGAGCACAACGTCGGGGTCTACCACGCCCTCGGCTGGGTCGCCGCGACCGACCCGGGGAACCACACGAACGACTCGGGACAGGGCGTCGTGTCGGGCACGAACGGGACCGGGTCCACCCAGATAGGAGGAGGCCGGAACGCGGACGTCGACAACGGCACCCACACGTACTGGTTCTTCCTCCAGGACAGCGCGCCCAAGCACGTCCACGTCGTCGTCGAGCACGCCGCGGGGGTCGCGTACCGGCACTTCGGGATGGGGCACCTCTCCAAGCTGGGGACCTGGACCGGCGGCGAGTACGCCTACGCCGACCGCCACTCCTCCGTCGGCGGTACCTCGGCGGCCATGCTCGCCGACAGCACGACCCTCCTCGACGGGTTCGCGTCCGGAACCGCGATCCACAACGGCACCACGATCGGGCGATCCTACCTCGCGTCGGTCCACATGGAAGGGATGCCGGGCCAGGTGGCGAACGGCAGGTGGGGCCTCTGCTGGGACGGCGGCACCCCCGCCCTGAACGACCGCGGCTCGCCCGCCGCCGCGCGAGCGTGGGTGGCGGGCGGGGGCTTCCGGGCAGGGCTGGTCGCGGCGCCGCACGCGCGCCCGCGCAGCACCCCGCTCCAGGGCCTGATCCCCCTCTACCCGATCAGCCCCCTGTACAAGCACCTGACCCTGGAACAGCTGTACCCGATCGGGACCATGCCGAACATCCGCGGCATCAACGTCGCGAACTACGCGGGAGGCGACGTGGTGACCGTCGGCGCCGAGAGCTGGGTCGTCTTCCCGGCGCGCCAGAAGGGCGCCCACCCCGGCACCCGCAACCAGGGGATCGCCTACCGGAAGACGTGACGCGACGTGGCCGACTTCTCCGGGATCGCCGACGCGCCGCTGGCCTTCCACTCGGACGGCCGGGACGTCCCTAACTTCCGCTACGAGGGGGAGTACGCCTCGCTCGACGCGCTCGACGCGCCCCAGGCCGCCGGGAACTTCGCGGAGGTCGCCCACGGCGGCGCCCCGACGGCCCAGAACGCCCTGACGGGGCGGGAGTGGATCGAGGCAGACGTCGGGTTCGACTGGTTCGAGCGCGTCCACCTGACGCCCCGGCGGAAGACCGACTTCGGCCTGGTCGTCACGACGGTGACCGCCACGTACGAGCTGTTCAACGCGCACCGCAAGACGGTCAGCACCTTCAGCGCGTTCGTCAACAACGCCGGCGCCGGAGTCACGGTGCCGGAGCTCCCGACCCCGCCGGCCAGCCTGAACCCGCTGACCAGCTTCCTCGACCTCGACACCACGAGGATCATCAACCTGGGCCCCCCGCCCGGGGCGCTCAAGCTCGTCGTCTCCGTGGGCCCCGACGGGCCCCCGACGTTCGACGACACGCTGGACTTCACCTTCGGCCCGGGTGGACTCCTCATGCTGCCCATCGCGGGCCAGAGGATCGCGCTGGTCTCCCCGCGGTACGAGTCCCCGGTCCGGGAGACGATGGGGTTCCTGACGGAGGTCATCGAGGGGATCGACGGGCGGGAGCAGCGGATTGCCCTCCGCAAGAACCCGCGCCAGGTCCTGGACGTGACCTACCTCCTGGACCTGACCGAGAGGCAGCGCCTCCAGGCCCTCCTCTTCGGCTGGCAGTCGAACGCCTTCGCGGTCCCGGTCTGGCACGAGGAGCTGGCCACCTCCGCGGCGGCGGCGGCGACCGCCACGTCCGTCACGGTCCCCAGCACGGCCAACGTGGACTTCCGGGTCGGGGGGCTCGGGGTCGTGATCGAGTCGGGGACCAAGTTCGACGTGATCGTGATTTCGGCGATCACCTCGACGACGATCACCTTCACGACCACCCCCCTCGTGAACTCCTACCCGGCCGGGACCCCGGTCGTCCCCGTCCGGACCGCGTTCCTGGCGCAGGTCGTCTCGGGCAGCCGGTACCAGAACAACCTGGAAGAGTTCCAGGCGAGCTTCGAGGTGATCGACAACGACACGGGCGCGATGGTCGGGTCCACCGCGGGGTGGAACACCCACGACGGGAAGGTCCTGCTCGACGACTGCAACGTGGTCGACGGGCCGATGACCTTCGAGCTGTTCCAGAGGATATCCCGGATCGACAACTCGACCGGCGTCGTCACCCAGTCCTCCCGCTGGAGCACGAACAAGCGGTCCAGCCAGAAGGGCTTCGGGACCCACGGCCGCGCCGAGACCACGAAGCTGAAGAAGCTCCTGATCGCGCTCGGGGGCAGGCAGAAGTCCTTCTACCTCCCCACGTTCATCAGCGACCTCACGGTGTCGGCGACGCTGAACAGCGGGTCGCCGCTCATGGACGTCGACCACGTCGGCTACGTCCGGTTCGTCCAGGATCGGGAGCACAAGAAGACCTTCCGGATCTCCTACAACGACGGCAGCCCCAGCGAGGTCAAGACGATCCTCTCCAGCGTCCAGCTCACCGCGACGACGGAGCGCCTGACCCTGACCACGAACTGGGGCGCGTCCCACGCCGCGACCGCGGTCTCCCGCGTCGAGTTCTACGAGCTGTCGCGCCTCGACGCCGACGAGCTCGTCCTCGCGTTCGACCACGCCGGCGCCGCGCAGCTCCGGGTCCCGGTCAAGGTGGTGATCGCGTGACCTCGTTCGACGTGCTGGAGTCGAGCGTCCAGGACTCGCGCCCGATCGAGGTCTACACGTTCGGCCTCGGGACGACCTCGTTCACCTACACGTCCGCGGAGGACCCGATCACGCTCGGCACCACCGTGCACGAGCCGATAGCCATCGCCCGGAGCGGCGTCTCGCAGGGGGCGGGCGACAACGTCAACACCCTCACGGTGACGGTCCCGGCAGATAACCCGTTCGCGTCCAAGTACGTGGACCTGGTCCCCGGGCAGAGGGCCACGCTGACGATCGTCCGGCTCCAGAGGAACGAGAGCCCGACCTTCAACACGCAGGTCGTGATCTACAAGGGCAGCGTCCTCTCCGTCCGGTTCCCGAACGACGGGGAGGTCGCCGAGGTGGCGGTCCGCAGCCTGGAGAACGCGGGCAACCGCCGGATCCCCCGCTACACGTTCATGGCCCAGTGCAACCACCTGCTCTACGGGCCAGGCTGCGACGTCAGCACCGTAGCCTTCAACGACGTCGGGACCGTCACCGCGGTCTCCGGCAGCGTCATCACGGTTTCTGGCGGAGTCGGCTCCCGGCCGGCCAACTTCTTTCGTGGTGGCTTCGTGAAGCCTTCCGCGGAGTCCGACTTCCGCCTCATCGTCGCCCACTCGGGCGCGAACCTCACCCTCCTGCTGCCGTTCGCGACCAGCATCCTCGGCGCGTCGGTCCAAGCGTTCGCGGGCTGCGACCACAGGTTCAGGGGAGACTGCGCGACCAAGTTCGACAACATCCACTCGTACGGGGGGTTCCCCTACGTGCCCAGGAAGAACCCCTTCGTCTCGGGGCTGGTAACCATATGATGCGGCGGCCGCCGGTGGACTTCCGCGACCCCCTCGCCGGCATGCCCCGGTGGGCGCGCCTGCTCGTCTCGATCGCCCTGATCGGGGCGTTCGTCGTCGACTGCTTTCGCGCGCCGGATCCCATGGCCCCGACGCGGGCGCTCCTCCTGGAGATCCTGACCCTCGCCGCGCTCCTGGTCATAAACGAGCTGCTCCGGCCGAAGCCGAAGGTCGAGGAGGACCGCGTCGAGCAGCTCGACTTCCCCACGGCTGACGAGGGCAGGGTAATCCCGCTGATCTGGGGCCGCGTCCTGATCTCCTCCCCGAACGTGGTCTGGTACGACGACGTGTTCCAGGAGGCGGTCACCGAGAAGGTGAAGACGGGGCTGTTCTCCAGCGAGCGGCAGCTCCTCGGGTTCAAGTACCACGCGGGGATGCAGCTCGCCCTCTGCCGCGGCCCGATCGACGCGATCAAGAGGGTCTGGGTCAGCGACGAGCTGGTGTTCGACGGCACCGCCACCGGCAACTTCGACGTCGACGACCCGACCCTGTTCGGGGGGGAGGGGTTCGGGAACGGGGGGATCCAGGCATCGGTCAACCTCCACCTCGGGACGACGGCCCAGGCGGTCAACGCCTACCTGGGACGTTTCCAGGACTCCCTGTCCGGGACGACGCGGACCCCCCGCTACACCGGGACCGCGTACGTGGTCGTCCGGGAGCTGGGCCGCACGAACCCGGCGGCCGGCGCCGGCCGCGGCGGCTACCTGGGAAACAGCACCTCGATCGCGGCCTGGAAGTTCGAGCTGGAGCGGTACCCGGCGCTGTTCTCGGGCCAGACCGCCGGCCAGAACAAGATCGGGGTCGACGCCAACCCGATGAACGTGCTGTACGAGGTCCTGACGAACTCGGAGTGGGGCTTCGGCCACTCGACCGCCGACGTCGACGTGGGCATCGGCTCCTCCTTCGCGGCAGCGTCGGCGACCCTGATCGCCGAGGCGAACGGCTTCTCGATGGTCCTGGACAGCGAGACCGAGGCGGCCGACCTGGTCCGGGAGATCATGCGCCAGGTAGACGGCGTCGTCTTCCTGGACCACCGCAGCGGGAAGTGGAAGGTCAAGCTGGCGCGGGTTGGCGACCCCGTCGCGGGGGCGCTGACGGCGTCGAACGTGGAGTCGGTCGAGGACTTCACCCGCGGCTCGTGGGAGGACACCACGAACCAGGTGGTCGTCAAGTTCCAGCACCGGGACAACGACTACGAGGAGTCGTTCGCGCTGGCCCAGGACATGGCGAACGCCCAGGTCCAGGGAAACGGTTCGGTCACGAACCCGAACGCGATATCCACGCAGGCTACCTACCCGGGAATCAAGTCCGGGGACCTCGCCGCGAACGTCGCGTGGCGGGACCTGCGCACCCTCTCGTTCCCCCTGGCGCGGGCGACGTTCGTCGTGCAGCGGGAGTTCTGGGACGTGACCCGCGGGGACGTCGTCACCTGGACCGACCCCCGGTTCGGCTTCGTCAACCTGCGGATGCGCGTGGGGAGCGTCGACTACGGGCAGCTCCAGCAGAACAAGATCAAGCTCTCCTGCGTCCAGGACGTCTTCGGGTTCTTCATCGCGTCGTTCGGGTCGCCGCCGGGGTCGCTCTGGACGCCCCCGTCGATCGGCCTCGCAGACTACCCGCTCACCCCGGCGCCGGCGCAGGCGCAGGCGGTCGAGGCCCCTCGCGGGATCGTTCGCCGGAACCCGGAGAGCGCCTCGGGCCCGTTCTTCGCGCCCCGGATCTGGTGCGCCGCGCGGCGGCAGGGCTCCGAGCTGGGGTACAAGGTAGAGACGAAGGAGTACACCGGATCCCCCTCCGGGACCTTCACCGAGGTGGTCGGCGGAGGCGTCCTCGACTTCGTGAGGATGGGGAAGCTGTCGGCGTCGATGCCGACGGCCCAGGCCAACAACGCGACGGCCGGCGTCGGGAACGTGACCGTCGTCGCGGACCCGGACACGCAGGTGGCGATCGAGACCCAGTTCAACGACCTGGCGACCCTCGGCGACCTCGGGGTCGACCTCGCGCACCTGATACAGGTCGGCACCGGAGCGGGAGCCGAGCTGATGCTGGTGCAGAAGGCCGCGAACGTCGGCGCCGACGTCCAGCTCCAGAACGTCTTCCGGGGCGTCCTCGATACCCCGCAGCAGTCGCACGCGGCGAACGATCCCGTCTACCTGCTGTTCGTCGGGACCGGGGTCCCGGGCCGCATGTTCAACTCGGTGTTCGTGGCGAACAAGCACGTCGACGTCCGGTTCCGGGCCCGCAGCGCGACCGCGACCTTCGCCGGAACCCCGTCGACCATGACCGTCGACCTCGAAGTCCACGCCCGCGCGATGAAGCCCTACGCTCCCGCGGCGATCCTGTACAACGGGTCGGGCACCCCGTTCGGGACCCCCTCGCTGGAGGGCGCCGGCGGGCCGGGCCTGAACACGTTCCGGATCGACGTCGCGTGGTACCGCCGCCGTTTCGATACCCTGGACGAGGTCCAGAGCCTGCTGTCGGACGACTCCTCCGTCTCGGCGAGCCACGAGACACAGCTGGAGGTCCGCACGGTCCCCGGGGACGTCCTCGTCACGACCTCGGGCTGGGTTCCGGGGTCGAGCGGCCTCTCGGTCAACCGGACGGACGTCATCACGGCCGCGGCGGCCGGGACCCTCCTCCGGTTCATCCTCCGCAGCAGGCACGACGTCTCGGAGCAGACCTCGACGGTCGCGGACCTCCAGTCCCTGAGGGACTTCCGCCACGACGTCACGCCGACGTCCAGCCTCACTGGCCAGTTCTACTTCGGGGGCGGGCTGAACGACAACACCCCGAGCGCGAGCTACCCGACGGTCGCGACGGGGGCGTTCACGCTGACGATCGGGGCGGTCGATGCCGCGGACGTCCAGGTCTCGGTCAACGGCGGCCCGTTCGTCACGCGGATCGCGGCCGGAGCGACGACGGCGGTCCTCCCCGCGACGACGGCGGGGGACGGGATCCGGGTACAGCGCCTCACGGGCGGCAGCCCCGACCCGCAGTTCGTGGAGCTGAAGAACCCGTCGAGCGTCGCGGTCGCCTACGGGACCTTTGACTGAGGAGAACCATCATGGACTACACCCAGGAACGCCTGTCCAAGATCGAGGTCACGCAGGAGAGGATCCTCACCCTGCTGGAGTCCCTGTCCGAGGAGCTGAGGTCCCGCGCCGAGGAGGGCGAGGCGGTCGAGCGGCTCCTCTACGGGCACAACGGCGCCCCGGGGCTGGTGATCCGGCTCGACCGGCTGGAGCAGGCGCAGGAGCGGGGGCGGTGGGTGACGCGCGCCGTGGTGGGCGCGGTCGTGACGCTGCTGGTGGGCGGGGTCTGGTCGGCGCTGGCGGGCTAGAGCCGGAAGCTCCCGCCGACCATGAGGGTCGTGCCGCGGAGGGACGAGTCGACCTCGCCCGAGTCGACCGACCCCACGTCGTAGCCGACCTGGGCGTGCAGGGCGAGCCGGCGCGACAGGGAGTACTCCAGCCCCAGGGCGGCGCCCGCGTCGACGCCGTCGCCGGTCGAGCTGGACCTCCAGGCCCCCTGGTAGCTGCTCGACTGGCTGATCCAGGTCGCCCGGTACCCGACGCGCGCCTCCCCGTACGGCCGGAGCCTGCCGCTGCCGAGGTAGGCCCGGCCGACCACGCCTACGGAGACGTGCTCGGAGTCCGCGGTCGGGGCCGCCCCCGAGGAGGCCCAGTCCCCCTGCCTGAAGCTCCCGGTGCCGTAGTCCACGTAGGCGCCGAGGGTCTGGTTCGGGGTCAGGGCGCACCCGACCTCCAGCCGACCCAGGACCAGCTCCCCGTCGTGCGCGACCTCGTGGTGCATCGGCCGGGTGTTGCTGAACACCGTCAGGCGGTCGAACTCGGCATCCAGGCTCATCCGGGAGACGCCGGCCGAGGCCCGGACCTCGATCGGAACCTGGGTCAGGAACCCGTGGGACGTCGTGGAGCAGGCCGCCAGGAGCAGGGACAGGGACGCTGCGATCTTCTTCATGGGGCCCTCGTCGGCTTCCCCGGGTCGGGACTTGAGCCGGATCCCCAGCCCAGCCTCTTCATCGCCGCCAGGGTATCCTCGTCAGAGAGGACCGGCAGCAGGCCCCGCCCGAAGGCCCACCTCAGCGCGGACGCGTGGGACCCGTGCCCCGTCATGAGGACCTGCCCGGACGAGCCGCAGACCACCTCGTGGCCCCAGCGCCCCGCTCGAACGTGCGCCGAGCCTCCCAGGTCCTGGCGCGGTACCCAGCGCCAGCGGTTAGGCAGGACGTCCTCCAGCAGGCAGCAGATCGCCTGGCGCTTGCCGCGCACGAGGTGGGCTCCCGAGCAGAGCCGCAAGTACAGGCGATAGTGTCGCGCCGCCGCCTCGGGACGGGTCATCTCGCCCCGCTCAAGAGCATCGTCCACGTGGTCGTGGAGCATCCGGGCACGTCGGCTCCTCGTCACGTGATGATCCTCCTAGAGACTCGCATGCGGGCCCCCACGCGGTCCCACACGCGGGCCCACACGCGGTCCCGCACGCGGATCCCCACGAGAACCCACACGCGGTCCCGCACGTGGTCCCACACGCGGGCCTCCACGCGGTCCCACACGCGGGCCTCCACGCGATCCCGGACGCTCCTCACGATACCCTCCCGAGAGAGACCCGCACGCGGGCCCCCACGCGGACCCACGCGCGTTTCCACACGCGATCCCGGACGCTCCTCACGATACCCTCCCGAGAGAGACTCGCACGCGGTCCCGCACGCGGGCCCACACGCGGTCCCCCACGAGAACCCACACGCGGTCCCACACGCGGGCCCACACGCGGATCCCCACGAGAACCCACACGCGGTCCCGCACGCGGTCCCACACGCGGGCCTCCACGCGGTCCCACACGCGGTCCTGCACGCGATCCCGGACGCTCCTCACGATACCCTCCCGAGAGAGACCACGCGGGCCCCCACGCGGTCCCACACGCGGTCCCGCACGCGGTTCCGCACGCGGATCCCCACGAGAACCCACACGCGGTCCCGCACGCGGATCCCCACGAGAACCCACACGCGGTCCCGCACGCGGTCCCACACGCGGTCCCACACGCGATCCCGGACGCTCCTCACGATACCCTCCCGAGAGAGAGACCCGCACGCGGGCCCCCACGCGGTCCCACGCGCGGTCCCGCACGCGGACCCACGCGCGGTCCCACACGCGATCCCGGACGCTCCTCACGATACCCTCCCGAGAGAGACCCGCACGCGGGCCCCCACGCGGTCCCACGCGCGGTCCCGCACGCGGACCCACGCGCGGTCCCAGACGCGCTCCCGGACGCGGTCCCACGCGCGGTCCCACACGCGGTCCCGCACGCGGTCCCACACGCGGTCCCGCACGCGGTCCCGCACGCGGTCCCACACGCGGATCCCGGACGCTCCTCACGATACCCTCCCGAGAGAGACTCGCACGCGGTCCCGCACGCGGTCCCACACGCGGTCCCGCACGCGGTCCCACACGCGGTCCCACACGCGGGCCCACACGCGGATCCCCATGCGGTCCCGCACGCGGTCCCACACGCGGTCCCACACGCGGTCCCACACGCGGGCCTCCACGCGGTCCCGGACGCTCCTCACGATACCCTCCCGAGAGAGACCCGCACGCGGGCCCCCACGCGGTCCCACGCGCGGTCCCGCACGCGGACCCACGCGCGGACCCAATTCCACACGCAGGCTCCCACGCCGCGGTCCCACACGCGATCCCGGACGCTCCTCACGATACCCTCCCGAGAGAGACTCGCACGCGGTCCCGCACG
>Ga0247727_10013241_pt1 | contig 13955 bp, 12 predicted proteins | sample WisWelCaveWW1625_FD_202498 | JGI IMG/M metagenome (GOLD analysis project Ga0247727, IMG submission 202498) | Biofilm microbial communities from Wishing Well Cave, Virginia, United States - WW16-25 | ecosystem: Environmental > Aquatic > Deep subsurface > Groundwater > Cave microbial mat | place... | reverse complement strand
AAAATATCATTAGCGCAATTCCTGGCGGCGAATATGCGTCGTGGAGTGGAACTTCGATGGCAGCGCCAATGGTTGCTGGACAAGCCGCGCTCATCCGCGCGCTCAATCCACAGCAGACGACAGCGCAAGTGGTGAATCAAATCATCAACACCGCGGCTGCAATTGGTGGCGCTGTGCCGCGACGCATTGATGTGGGAGTGTCGGTGGGCGTGAACCTCGCGAGCGCCGCGCACATCGAAACGACTGGGGCGCTCAAACAAGCGTGTGAAACGAGCCCTGGCAATGTCGTCGTCCTGAGCCACAATACGAAAATCTCGAACGGACAGCGTCCACCTGCTACGGAAACTGTGGCGACAGGTTGTACGCTCCAACTCGAGCCATTTGTCAAAGTGGAAATGGATCAAATCGCACTGACGTTCAACGGACCATTCACTATCATCGGTTCGAACAAAGCGAATCTCATTCTCGTCAAGAGCGCGTTGTCGGCGCGCGTGCTGAACTTGAATCTCGGTGGTGGCGAGAGTCTGCTGATCATAGACGAATCGAAATTGCAAGCGACATCGGGAGACGCGAACATTATGCTCGGCGCGCTCGGCAAGATCGAAATCAAGAAAGCGCTGATGGACGGCAGTCTTGCAGCGAGCAACGAGATCATGATCGCGGGCGGCGACAAGTTTTCGCTCCATCTTTCCGATGCGATCCTGAATGCAGGCAGCGGCATCCGCGTTGACGTGCTGGGAACGGAAGTAGCCGTCAAGGCGAACAAGTCGTCGCTCACGACATCCAACGGCGGTCTGAACGTGAACCTGCCCGGTAACAAGGGCTTGGTCGAAATGGGATCGAGTTCGCTCTCGGCGGGCAATGGTGTCAAGCTCATGTTGGGCGGAAGCGAAGCAGTCCTCAAATTGACCCCTGTGACGGCGGATGGTGGCGCGGGTGATGTGCGCCTCAAGACGGGCGCGGCGGGCGAAACAAAAGCCACCGAGAGTCGTCTGACTTCCGCCACACTCGTTCGGATTGCGGCGGGTGTAGGCGGCAAATGCGAATCTCTCGAAAATGCTATCACTGCTCCCGTTCGACAAATCTGCCCATAACATGCCTGAATACATCAGTTGATTAATACCATCGCCAATCGGAAAATGCTCGCCAAAAAACCCGTTTTCTCGATTAGATTCTTACAGCGAACTTGTGCGAGACCCAGAAAACGGGTTTTTGGCGATGGTATTATTGATGTGAATAGTATCGCGCCGAAACAAATGGATGTTGCCGAGTCAGTGGGACAGCCATGATGGGTCAAGGAGAAACAACGTGAGACAACGATTTGGACCCTTTGTGAGATGGGCTCTGATTTTTGGAGCAATGTTCGCGCTGGCGGTTTTTGCCACAACCCCCGCACGCGCGGACGACGACGATTTTGAGACAGGCGAGGTGTTGGTCAAACTTTTTCAAGCATCCGATCTCCCTGCCATCGCCAGCGAATTTGGTCTCGACCCGACACCACTCGACCAATTCGGAGCGCGCGCAATTTTCCGCATGCACATCCTTGACGACGATTCGTCGCCGCTAGAGAAAGCCCAAGAACTTGCCGCCGATGCGCGCGTGAAATATGCCGAACCGAATTTTTTAGCCGAGACGCCCGAAAGCCGCCAACGTTCGGGATGGGCCATCGGCGGCGATTCGGGAACGTTCGTGGCGCAATGGGCGCACAAAAAAATTCGCCTCACGCGCGCGCATGAACTTTCAAAAGGCAAAGGCATCGTCGTCGCGGTGTTGGACACGGGCGTGGAGCTCACGCATCCTAAACTCGCCGCCAAGCTGATTGCGGGCTATGATTTTGTGGACAATGATGCTGACCCCAGCGAAGTCGGTGTGAAAGGGACACATCTCGGCTTTGGTCACGGCACCCATGTCGCGGGTTTGATTCGGCTCGTCGCGCCCAAAGCAAAAATCATGCCCGTCCGCGTTTTGGATCCGAATGGCGTGGGCAATATCTGGGTTCTCGTCGAAGGGTTTGCCTACGCGCTAAATCCTGACGGGGATCCGAATACCAATGACGGCGCGGATGTGATCAACATGTCGCTAAGCACATTTCGGCATACGGCATTGTTCACGGATGTGTTGGGCGACCTCGGTTGCGATGATGATGATGATGATGGCATCTGCGACGACGGCGGTGATGACGATGATGGCGATGATGATAAAACGGAAGGGGCGGCAACATTCAAGGCGCTTACCCACAATGTCGTGATTGTCGCGGCGGCGGGTAACAGCGCATCGAGTACGCCCGAATATCCCGCAGCAGAAACTTCCCCCGAGTTGATTGCAGTCGCAGCCAGCACGCAAGCCGATACCCTCGCCGCGTTCTCAAATTTCGGCGCGTGGGTACATGTTGCCGCGCCGGGCGAAAATATCACCAGCACGGTGCCCGGCGGCGTGTATGGAACGTGGAGTGGAACTTCAATGGCAGCACCGTTGGTCGCGGGAGAAGCGGCACTCATTCGCGCGCGTTATCCCACGTTGGATGCGGCGGGTGTGATGGCGCGTATTGTGAATACTGCGAAACCGATTAGCGGCGCGGTGCCGAAACGGATTGATGCGCGGGCAGCGGTGAAATAAATTTCGCGCGCGCAATACAAATTGATGAACCCCATGTCAAAGAAATTTTGGCATGGGGTTTTTCGTGTACGTAAAGTTTTGTTAATCATTGTATTTCTGCGCGCCGCGCGTTCTCAATCAAGTAAGTGTGTGAGATAAATTTGTCCGACAGATTCGGAGGAGGTGATGGAATGAACGATTGAGAGTGGACTCGCAAGCGAAAAAAAAATGATTGCATGACTAATCCGCTTGCCACAAAACAGCTGTTCATTCCGGCAGGAACGCACGATGATTTTTGTGACACGCGAAACAAAGAGCGTAGGACAAAGAGCGTACGACAAATTTGCAATTTGTCTATCGTTCAAGAACCGACAAATTACAAATTTGTCATACCCATTCAGCGACAAATTACAAATTTGTCGTACCCATTCAAGGAGCAAATACAAATGAAAACTCAATCCATGTTCGGTACATTGCGCGCCGCGTTTATTCTGGCAACGTTGGCGGCGCTCGCAGTGACGGGCGCGCAAACGGCGCGCGCGACTCATATCGAAACAACAGGCGACCTGAAACGCGCCTGCGAAACATCTCCGGGCAATGTCGTCGTTTTGACGCACCCGACCAAAATCTCGAACGGCGTGCGTCCTCCCGCGAGCGAAAATGTGACGACGGGCTGCACATTGCAACTCGACGCGTTCGCCAATGTGGAATTTGATCAGGTGGGCATTACATTCAACGGACCTTTTACGCTGAACGGCGGAGCCAAAGCCAACGTCATTTCCGTCGAAAGTGTTTTGTCCGCGCACTCGATGGCGCTGAATCTCACGAGCGCGGAAAGTCTTTTGATTGTGGACGAATCGCGTTTTCAGGCGACGGCGGGCAATCTGACGATTGCGTTTGGCACGGGCGGCAAGGCGGAATTGAAAGAAGCGCTGGGCAGCACACTTTCCGCCAGCGGTGAAATCCGCATTACGGGCGGTAACAAGTTCGGTTTGAATCTGTCCGAAGCAATTCTGAGCGCGGGCAGTGGGATTCGCTTGGAAGCAATGGGCGCAGAAGCAGTCGTCAAGGCGAATAAAGCCACGTTCAATACGACAGCGGGCAGCGCGCAGATCAATCTCACGGGTGACAAAGGGTTGGTGGAAATCGGTTCGAGTTCCATCACCGCAGGTAACGGGATTGCGGTCATTTTGACCGGGAGAGAAGGCGGAATGAAGTTGAACAGCGCGCCGTTGAACGCAGGCACAGGCAGCGTGGAATTGCGCGCCGATGGTTTCAAAGCGAATGTGAATGTGTCGGGTGGCAGTTTGCGCGGCGGCACAACGGTGACCGTTCACTCGGCGTTCGGCGATCAATTTGGCAATATCGTCGTCGAAAAGGCGACCCTGCAAGGCGGCGGCGATGTGCGCGTGGAAACGGGCGCAGCGGGCGCAACCAAAGCGACAGACAATCGTCTCACATCGGGAACGCTGGTGCGGATTGCGGCAGGCGTGGGCGGCAAGTGTGAAGCTCTATTGAATGTAATTACTTCACCCGTGCAGCAGATTTGTCTGCCATAAATTTGGACACGGATAAACGCGGAAGAACGCGGAAAAAAAGAATAGGTTTGTAGGAACAGGGCGCATCCGCGTGGGTGCGCCCTGTTTCTTGCGCGCGCGCCTTGTAATGACGAATCCCTCAATCCCCTCAATGCTTCGGGGCATGCCTTCGAGACATGTTCATTCGTTCACCGAACTCAACGAATAAATTCGTTACAACGCGTGTATTTTCCACCCCCTTCTCTACTCTATCGAGTACACCTTTCTTAACACGCGCTTAACAGAGCGCAGACCTGACAGGTTTCGGCGTTGATTACAACGCAAAAAACCTGTCAGGTCTTGACGAGGAGTCCCATGACCTTTCCCCAAACGACGAGTTGGAATATCACAGCAACGCTCAAGCGCCCTTTGCCCTATTTACGCCCAGTCGGCGCATTTTTGCTGGCGGCGGGCTTGAGCGCGGGTATTTGGTTCGGGCTGACAGAATTGGGGGCGTCGGCGCGAATCGCGTTTATTGTTTTTGGTTTGACGATTGTCGGCTGGACGCTGACGGACATTGACGATACCTACATTGCGCTGGCGGCGGCGATTTCGTTTGCGGTGTTGGGCATTGATGAGGCGACGGAATTTTTTGCCACGCTTGGTGACCCAACGATTTGGCTTTTGCTTGCCGCGTTCGTAATCGCGGCGGGCGTCACCGCGTCGGGATTGGCACACCGCTTCACATTCGCGGTGGCGACGCGGGCGCGTTCGGTGGAACAACTTTTTTATTTGCTCACGTTTGCGGTGTTGGCAACCGCCTTCGTCGTGCCTGCCACTTCGGGACGCGCGGCGTTGATGCTGCCCGTGTTTGCGGCGCTCGCGGCGAGCATTGGCAATCCGCGCGTCGTGCGCGCGCTGGCGCTGCTTTTTCCGACAGTGATTTTGTTGTCCGCCGTCGCGTCGCTGACGGGCGCGGGCGCGCACCTCGTCACGGCGGAGGTGTTGGCGAGCATGGGCAGTCCGCGTTTGAATTACGGGCAATGGGCGCTGTTGGGCTTGCCGTTCGCCATGGTGAGTTGTTTCGCGTCGGTGTGGGTGATTCTGCATCTCTTTTTGAATCGCGAAGAACGCGCGCAGCCATTGACGTTGAACGCGCGCGCGCTCGCGGCGACAAAGAGCAAAGACGCGGTGATGCCAAAAGGTCCGCTCTCACGCGCGGAAAAATATGTGCTGCTCGTCGTGGGCGCGTTGATTACGTTGTGGCTGACCGAACCGCTGCATGGGATTCACAATTCGCTCGTGGCGATCATGGGCGCGCTGGCGATTACGCTGCCGAATGTGGGCGTGATTGCGTTCAAGGACGCGTTCAAAAAAGTGGAATGGACGCTGCTGCTTTTCATGGCGGCGACGTTGGAATTGGGCGAGGCGTTGATCGAATCGGGCGGCGCAGAATGGCTGGTGAAAAAAATGTTTGCCGGGTTGCAAGGGCAGCTTGCCGAGTCCGCGTTTCTAGTGGTTGGACTCGTCGCGCTGATTTCGCTCGTGTCGCATTTGTTTATCACCTCGCGCACGGCGCGCTCGTCGGTGTTGGTACCGCTCGTCGCGTTGATTGGCATTTCGCTCGGCTATGATCCATTGACGCTGGCGTTTGTTTCCACCGCCGCCGCGGGTTTTTGTCTCACACTGCCCGTCAGCGCGAAACCTGTCGCGATGTTTAGCAAGCTGGAGACGACGACGTATGCGCCGCGCGATTTGTTGAAACTGAGCAGTGTGCTGCTGCCGTTTCATCTCGCGTTGCTCGTCGCGTTCGTGCTGTTTGTGTGGCCCCATTTCGGTTTGAACATTGCGCGCAAAATTTTGACCACGCCACCGCCTGCGCCGCAATGGCAAGAGCGCGCGCCAATGCCGTGGGCCGGCGCTGGGAATTTGGGCGGCGTCCTCGGCGGAATGTTGGGCATTGAAATGCGCCAGACCGCTACACCGACAGCCACACACACCGCAACGCGCGCGTTGAATCAAGACGCGCCGTTGCCGCCGCCCGCGAGTCCGCTTGCCGAGCGCGGCAATTTGAGCGCGACCCCTTCTCCAACGCTTTCCCAAACGGGTACGGATGGTTCACAGCCAACACCAACAGAGACGCGCGTGAGCGCTACCGCCACGCGCGTTGAACCAACTGCCACGCCGCTGAATGGAACCGCAACGCGTTTGCCGACGTGGACGCCAACCCAAACTGCGCCAAGCGCGACCCGGACATTCACGCCACCACCGACTAGCACAAACATTGCGCCGACTGCTCCACCTCCAACGAGTACGGGCGCGCCGACGAACGCGCCGACGAATGTGCCAGTGCCGACGAACGAACCCGAACCGACGAATGAACCCGAGCCGACGAATGAACCCGAGCCGACGAATGAACCCGAACCGACGAATGAACCCGAACCGACGAATGAACCCGAACCGACGAATGAGCCCGAACCGACGAATGAGCCAGAGCCGACGAATGAACCCGAGCCGACGAATGAACCAGAACCGACCAATGAACCAGAGCCAACGAATGAACCCGAACCGACGAACGAGCCAGAGCCGACGAACGAGCCAGAGCCAACGAATGAACCAGATGAAGATTAAACGATTGCAAATAAAAAGGTAAGGGACCGGAAAAAAACACCATGCCCACCTCGCTGGATTACATATTCAGCAGCGCGGGCGGGAACTAAGGAGAACCATGATGACCACTGCATCACCGAACGCGCTCGAATATCGCGTTCAAGACGAATGGGACAAACGAACGGAAATGGCGCAAGCCCCGCTGCGCGTGTTGATTGCGCCATCGGGATTCAAAGAAAGTTTGGGCGCGGACGAGGTAAGCGCGTGTATCGCGGCGGGGATTGAACATGTCGCGCCAGAGACGCAAATTTTCCAAGCGCCATTGGTGGACGGGGGCGAAGGATTTACCAAAGCGCTCGTGCAGGCGACGGGCGGAACGCTCCACGAAATCGCGGTGACGGGACCCGTTGGCGAACCTGTCAAGTCGCATTTTGGATTTCTTGGCGCGGCGGGTCCGCGCACGGCGGTCATTGAAATGGCGGCGGCGGCGGGATTGCGCCTCGTCCCGCGCACAATGCGCGATCCGCTGCGGACGACGACATACGGAGTGGGCGAATTGATCCGCGCGGCGTTGGATCGTGGGGCGGAACGGATTTTATTCGGCTGCGGTGATTCGGGAACGAATGACGGAGGCGCGGGGATGGCGCAGGCGCTCGGCGCGCGCTTGCTGGATTGGGATGGCAACGAATTGAAACGCGGCGGGAGTGAATTGACGCGGCTGGAACACATTGACCTTGCTTTGCTCGATGCGCGCTTGAAGCACACGCGGATTGATGTGGCGTGCAATTGGCACAATGTGTTGTGCGGGGAAAAAGGCGTGGCGCGCGTATTCGGTCCGCAAAAAGGCGCGTCGCCCGAAACGGTGGAACAACTCGCGGCGGCGTTGGATCGGTACGCGGCGATCCTTGAACGTGATTTGAAGGTGGATGTGCGAACGATGGCGGGCGGTGGCGCGTCGGGCGGCTTGGGCGCGGGGCTGCACGCGTTTCTCGGCGCGACACTGCATCCGCGTTACGAGATTGTGATGCAGTATTTGAAATTTGATGAACTGCTGCGCGAATCGAATTTGGTCTTTACCGCTGAAGGCGGCATTGATTCACAAACGCCGCGCGGCAAAATTCCCGCCGAAGTGGCGCGGCGCGCGAAAGCGTATCACCTCCCCGTGATCGCGCTCGTCGGCACGATTGGTCTGGACGCGCATATTAATTTTGCCTACGGGATTGACTCGTTCGCGAGCATTTTGGAAAAACCGTGTTCGCTGGAGGAAGCGATTCGCGGCGCGCCCGAATTGTTGACGCGGGCGGCGGAACGGGTGATGCGGCTCATTATAACGGGGCGGCAGATGTTCGCGTTTGCATAGCGCGCCAAGTTGCCACGCACTTCTGCAAGTGCGTGGCAACTCGGCGCGGCGGCAATGTATTTTTGATCGGGTTGGCGGCTCTATCGGGTACAGGGATGAAACAAAGGAGTCCATTCAAAATGTTTGCACAAACTCTATCCACGTATGCGTACCCCCAATCAGGGGTGGTCAAATCTCAATTGCAGCAGTGCATCGAACTCTGTCTGGAATGTAATGTTGTGTGTCTCGAAACGCTGGCGTACTCGCAGGCGCGCACAGGGCGCTATCTCGAAAGTGTGCATCTGCGCTTGCTTCGCGACTGCGCCGAAATGTGCCACACGAACGCGAATTTCATGCAGCGCTTTTCGGATTTTTACGGCGGGCTGTCCAAAATTTGCGCGCGCGTCTGCCGCGACTGCGCCCACGATTGCGAACGGTACGCGGTGAGCGCGATCGGCAGCGGCGCACCCTTGTCAAACTATTCGGGCAGTGTCCTCGATGACCCGACCTTGTGTGATCCGCGTCTCAAGGCGTGCGCGGAGGTGTGCCGCAGCTGCGCCAGCGCGTGCCGCGAACTCGCGGCGAGCAAAGGGCTGTGAGGAATCCAGATGGCAGCCACATTCCTGCTTACATCCATGAAACGCGCTGCTGCCAAAACGTTGACCGCACAGGAACGCGCGGTGGTGCTGGATCATATTTCCGCCAATCTTGGACATGCGGACATGACAGTCGCGGCGTTAGCAGGCGTGGTGGGCATGAGCGAATTTCATTTTGCGCGCTTGTTCAAGCAGACGCTGAATGAGTCGCCGCATCAATATATTTTGCGTCAACGTATCGAACTCGTGAAAATGCTGCTGGCGCGTGACGACAGGACGCTGGCTGAGATTGCCGTGGAGGTAGGTTTTATGGATCACAGCCATTTGACGCATGTGTTCAAACGCTCTGTCGGCGTGACGCCATCGGAATTTCGGAAACAGGTTCGGAAGGAAATGCAAGGGGATGTATTTTGGTCTGTGCTTGATGCTCTATCAAGTGGGATGGAATCGAATTCTTGAGTCCTTTGAGGGTTTTTGCGATGATTACATCAGGAAACTTTAGGTCTGGCAGTCCAACGTACAAGCTCAACGAAATTGCAATCCCGCACCGGTCACGGAGGAACACAAATATCGAGAAATTTCAACAATGCCCAACAAGCCAACGATTTCCCATTTCAAAGGGTACGACAAATTTGGTGCCTTGTCGTACGTGTTCACAGGAGGACAATCCATGAAACGCTCTCAATTTTGGTTTAATCTCATTGCCCTTATCGTCGCGCTCACGTTTGCGCTTTCGCCACTCGGCGTATTCGGTGTCGGTGGCGCGGCAAACGCGCTGGCGGCAAACAATTGCGTTGACAAGGATTCGGACAATGACGGGATTCTCGACAAAAGCGATACCGACGATGACAATGACGGTATCGCGGATAAAAATGATACCGACGACGACAAGGATGGTATCGCGGACAAGAACGACACGGACGACGATAATGACAGCATTGCTGACAAGGATGATCGCCAAGACAGCGATGGCGACAACGACGGCAAGCCCGATCACACAGACAAGAACGACGACAATGACGGCTTGTCAGACAAAGATGATCCGGATGACGATAATGATGGCGTCGCAGACAATCAAGATTGCCAAGACAGCGATGATGATAATGACGGCACGCCCGATTTCACGGACGGCGAGGATGACAATGATGGCACACCCGACACGAGCGATCCTGATGACGACAACGATGGCATCTCAGATGCACAAGAGGCAAAAGACGACAGCGACGACGATAATGATGGCGTGAATGACAAGAGTGATACGGACGATGACAATGACGGCGTGCCAGACACGAGCGATACCGATGACGATAATGATGGTGTGAAAGACAAGAATGATACGGACGATGACAATGACGGCGTGCCGGACACGAGCGATACCGATGACGATAATGATGGCATTGGCGACAGCCAAGACAATCTTGGCGGACATGACGATGATGATGACGGAGTCCCCGATTCAACGGATACAGACGATGATAACGACAAGGTGGGCGACACGAACGACAAGGATGATGATAATGACGGCGTGCCAGATTCAAACGATACAGACGATGACAATGACGGCATAGGCGACAGCGGCGACGAAGATGATGACAATGACGGCGTGGACGACAGTAGCGAAGATGTTTGTGATGATGATGACAACGATGGTGTTCCCAATGGCGGTGACAACGACGACGACAACGATGGGATAGGCGATGGCAGCGACAACGATGATGACAATGACGGCGTTGGCGACGGCAGCGATAACGATGATGACAATGACGGCGTTGGCGACGGCAGCGATGACGACGATGACAATGATGGTGATGATGACGGCAGTGATTGCGACGGCGATGATAACGATGACTAGACGGCATCAATCTTGGCAACCACCGCATCGCAAGCAATAGATAATTTCGCAGCAAATCAAGAGACCTTCCAACAGAGTTGGAAGGTCTCTTTGCATGAATCGCCCGAGCTGGCAACAAATTAGACGCGTTCCAACTCTTTCAAAACAAATGCTTGTGCTTCGTTCCAATCAGGCACCGCGGCGAGCAATGGCTTGAGATCGCGGTCCCAATCGCTTTGCGTGGCGTGAATCGCTTTTTTTACTTTTGACAGGTCGAATTTCGGTAGTGTCCCTGTAAACGGTGAAGGGATAAGTTCTTGATTCAGGACTTTCGCTTGTCATTTCGAGCGGAGCGAGAAATCTCGTTTTGCCCAGCGAGATTTCTCGCAAAACCGCTCGAAATGACAACTAAGCGAAAGCCCTGTGATTGTGAGTGTGCTCGGATGCAGTTATCTTGGGGTTATCCCCTCCAGGAGTAACTGCATCCATGAAAAACGATACGTGCTATTGTCGGAATGTGCGCTGCCAATTCTATGGTTTCACCGGTCAACGTGCGCGGCTGATCTTTCACGATTGGCATGATGGTGTGCCGCGCTTTCGCTGCACCCATTGCACACATCTTGTTGGCGCACGCGCTGGCACGGCGTATGCGGGCATTCGCACGAATGCGCGTGTTTACCAAAATGGGGCAGCCCATTTAGCGGAAGGGTCCTCCATTCGTGTAACAGGTCGCCTGCTGAGTGTGGATAAAGATACGGTGTGTCATTGGTTGCCGCGCTTGAGCGAACACTGCACTCGCATGATGAGTTACTTCTTTCGCAACTTGCACCTGAGCGAATGACAGTTGGATGAGTTGTCGACCTTTGTCTACAAGAAAGAAGAACAACGTACGCCACCGGACAAGTTCCTCGGGGTCTATGGCGATGCGTGGGTCTGGATTGCTTTCAGTCCCGTGTGTAAGTTGGTGCCAGCGTGGGTCGTCGGCAAACGGACTTGACCCAATGCGCGCAAGCTCGTTTTTAGACTGAAATCCGCCACCGCTGGACACCTTCCATTTTTTACCAGTGATGAGCTCCCACACTATGCCACAGCCCTGTTGGAGGTATACGGTGAAGTGCAACAGCCGCCGCGCCGGGGTGCACGTGGTCCGCTCCCTGCGCCGCGCAAAGCTCCGCCTGCGGAGCTCTGTGATGCGGTGGTGGTCAAAGAACGGGAACGCGGGCGTGTGGTGAATGTGACCACACGCATTGTCTATGGCAACGAACAGCAAGTCCTTGCCGCATTGCTGGCCTCTCCCGTGAGTACGACGATCAACACCTCTGGTGTGGAACGCAACAACTTGACGATTCGCCAGCAGTCCCGCCGCATGGAACGCAAGAGCCTGCCCGGAGCGTAGCCGAAGGGTCAATGCGTTTTCAAAAGAACGCGATTATCTGGAACATCAACTGACCGTCGCGTTTGCGTACTATCACTTTGTGAGACCTCATCACGGTTTGCGTCAGCGTTTGCCAAAACCGCTCCCAACCAAAGGTCCGCACGCTTCGTACAAACACTGGAATCCGGTTACACCGGCAATGGCAGCGGGTCTCACCGATCATGTGTGGAACATGGACGAGTTGTTAAGTTTCCGCGTGCCGCCTAAGCAACGATGGTGAATCTCAAATTGGGCTTTCACCGTTTACAGGGACACTACCCGAATTCCAAATCATACAGGGACAATTTCATGTTGATGAGCGCGTGATTTGCATTCACACCGTTGCTGAGCAAGAACCATACATTATGCTGCGCTGCGCCATGCGGCGAAGCTGGGCAAGCGCCAACATTTAACTCTCCTCCCACAGCTTCAATTCGCGTTGTGGCACATTGACATTGACGCGCCAGCGCCTATCCCAAATTTTAGATCGCTTGCGCGAAGGGTCCAATCTCACCGCGCTGTCCGAAATCACAAGCCCTTCCGCATGGATTCCCAATTGACTAATAGAGCAATCAGATAAACATCGCACGAATCGAATGGTATCCGTATTGGTCCAAGAAAGTTGATGCAAAGCGCGTCGCGAGCAAGTGATTTTGAAACTGATCAGCTAACGGCTCTATGCGTGCTTGCATGTGATTGTGACTGACTGCACGGCGTGTGGCTTTCCAGACATGCTCTTGCGGATTGAGTTCCGGTGCTGCCACGGGATACCACATGATTTCTAAACGCGGATTGGCGCATAAGACTTGTTCAATCGCTTTCCCGCGATGCCAAGGCGCACGATCCCAAAACAAGAGAATTGGCACCTCTGGATAGGCTTCCAAAATCTGCTGGAGATACGAAGCTGATGTTAAACTATTCAATTTCTTGGCGCGTAACACCACTTCCTCGCCCGTTTGCAGATTCAAGGTGCCGTAGAAATTGATCTTGGTGCGACTGGGATCCACGCGCACGCAGGGTGTTCGTCCTTGCGGCGCCCAGACATTTTGACAGGTGGCTTGCAAATACAGCGACGCTTCATCTTCGGTCAGAATCACCGTCTGCGGCGCATCTTGTGCCACAGCTACGAGTTTTTTCGAGCATTTCTTGAAAGTCGGCGATTTGAATGGGACGTTGCGACTTGAACGCTTTTTGGGTACGCTGATGACTGAACCCACAGGCTCGCAGCAGATTGTAATAGGAGGTGCGGCTGTCGTAGCGCACGCCAAACTCACACCCGTCCAGATCCGCTTGCTGATAGGCGCGAACCCACCACATCAAACTGCGGGTACTGTAGCCTGTCAATTCTTGGATAGTTTTGACCGCATAGTTCATGCTGTAAAGTCGCACCGCTTGATAGCGAGAACGCGTATCGCCATCATCGCATTCAAGATACGCCGTTAACAGTCTGTCGCGTTGCGGTTCGTTCAATTGAAATCTGCGTTTTGCCATGTCGCTATTATGCGACTTCTATTTGAGTTGGCTATTAGAAACCTTAGTAACAATTACTTGCCAAGGAGACGTACCCACCGCTTTCTTTCTGCTATCGCATCGACTGCGATGTATCAGAGGTCCTTCCGCTCAGGCCTTCCGACTGTCACATCGATCCGCTCGCATTGCTCGGCTCCTCGGAACCATGGTTCCTACCAGCCTTCATGCTCAACCCCCGCTTGGTTCGTTCGGTGCCTCCTTCCCATCTAGCGAGTCTCATCGCCTGGCTCTCCCTCGATCCCTCTGCCGAGCGAGCCAAAGGCACGGTTGCGAACATGCCGCCTCCGATCTGACATCTCTCCTTGGCAGAGTGACCGAAACCGAATGAGTGTCGAGGACCAACCGTCCCGTCGAGTTTAGGACATTTCGCCCTTCCGATTCTGCGCTCGCGGAGGTAGCCCTGACTCGCTCCGACGGCTTTGGGGCAATGGCATTAAGTTAGTGGCTTTTGGGCTTGCGACGAACGGCATGTGATGTAAATTCGACATCGCCCCAAATTTGTGAGATAAGAACTCCAGGTGTG
>Ga0247727_10013240_pt1 | contig 13957 bp, 14 predicted proteins | sample WisWelCaveWW1625_FD_202498 | JGI IMG/M metagenome (GOLD analysis project Ga0247727, IMG submission 202498) | Biofilm microbial communities from Wishing Well Cave, Virginia, United States - WW16-25 | ecosystem: Environmental > Aquatic > Deep subsurface > Groundwater > Cave microbial mat | place... | reverse complement strand
ATTGACCGCCAACATCACCGGCTTGCTTTGCTTTTGCAAAATGCCGGCGATCTCCGAATCCAGTGCGGAAACGCCGGCTCGCCCATCGACGCAAAAGATCAACGCATGCGCTTCATCAATCGCCTCGTGCACCTGCTGCAACACCGCGCGATCGATGACATCCTTGCTGCCGCTGAAGTAGCCGCCGGTGTCCACCAACACGAATTCACGCCCGGTCCAGTCGGCCTCGGCATAATTGCGGTCGCGCGTCACTCCTGGCAGATCGTGGACGATAGCCTCGCGACGCTGAATGATACGATTGAACAACGTCGATTTTCCGACATTGGGACGGCCGATGATGGCGACAACGGGTTTACTCTGAGCAGATTTTTTCACGGTTTGTTGAATTTCGACATCGCGCTTTTGAATGCCCCCTTCATCTCGGTCCAGCTTTTCTCGACGCCGGTCTTGATGTCGTCCCACGCTTCGTCGCCGGCGGCTTGCAGCTCGGAGAGCCGGCTTTGCGCGGTCTGTTTTTTCGCGCGCAATTCATCGATCTGCTTCAGCAACTCGGTTTTCGCCTCGGCCTTCGCTATGTCGGCTTTGACTTTCAGTTGATCGATTTCTTTATCCCACTGCTGAAGCTGCACTGCAAGTTTTTGCAGGTAAGAATTTTTGTCTTCCATCTTACACCTCCGTATTGTTCACCAACAACGTGCTGAAAAAGCTCTTGAGTTTTTTAATTCACGAGGCCCGGCGATCACCGGGCCAAAATAAGGGCGCAGATTTTCCGGATTGACGCGGCTTGCGATGAATAAAAGCCTTCAAAGGGGAAGCAAACCAAAACGATCTGCGCACATCCACAAGAATCTGTGCCCGATCTGCATCCCCTCATTCCGGATTCTGACTAAAGCTTTTCATCGATTCGTTTCGTAAAGTGATGACGCCACAACCCGGTTTAGCGGCGTCATTTGTCTTTTGACTCTTTACGACTCTTGCTTTTCAAATCCTGGCGATGCGCGCGCTCGTAGGTTTGAATGTCCTTGAAGCGCCCTTTCGCATCGCGAACCGCGTAAAGTTTTTTGCCTGAAGCGCTGCGGTGGGTGGTACGTTTCACTTTGCCAGCCATTTGCTTCTCCTTTCAGGTTAGGTTTTTTCACGTAGCGTCGCGCGAGGTGAATTTCCTTTAAGCTGCAGCCCTGAGCGCGTCCGCGAATTGGTGTGATGCCTATTCAATTATTTTCACTTCGGTCACAAAATGCTCGGTTTCTCCAAAACAGCTCAAGGGTACACCCACATGTTGCTCATAGACAAGCGCCACGCGCTTGCCCAGTGCTTGATTGATTCGCTCCGCAACAGCGTCTTCGGGAACTGTGAAAAGAAACTTTTCCGGCATCGAGCCGGGCATGGTCACCATCGCCAGTTCGCCTTCCCAGGTTTTGCAAAGCCATCCTTTCTTAGACAGCTTTTGCACATAGCCGGCGCGCTCACCAGTGGAATAACTCCAATTCAAAGCCAGCCAGGTATAGAATGCGAAAAGCAAAACCGGCGTGATCAGAATCCCAAACACCCAGCGCTTCCACCGGCGCTTTTTTTCCTCCACACTTCCTCCCTTCAGATTGTATCACCAATTGCCTACATCGAAAAAACCCGCTCAATTTTTTTTCACGTCAAAGCCCATAGCTTCTCCAACGTAGGCTTTGTTTTATTGCCGCCAGTGAGACTACGCACGCCCGGACAAAGCGACGCTCACAGTTAACTCAAAGTACGAAAAGAAACATGCCAAATGCAAGAAACGGAAATAATTTCGTCATAAACAGAGCCGCCGAGCTGTCGAGACTAAAGCAGTTTGGAAGAAGGCTTCTATCGCTGAATCATTTTGCTCTTAAGAAGCTGAATCGATCCGCATCAGGTCGGACCGCCGGCTCTTGTTGCGTTAGGCAATGAAGCGTACCCAACCCCAAAACCAAATCGACTGCGTGAATGCCCTCGACCCGCCGATCTGGAAAAAGTTCAGCCAAGATGCCGAGCGCCACACGGTCATTCGGGTCATTGAAGGTTGGAACCAGCACGGTATGATTGGAGATGTAAAAGTTTGCGTAGCTAGCGGGTAAGCGTTGCCGATCAAGATAAAGCGGCTCAGGCATGGGGATGCGAATCACTTCGATGCGTGACCCGTCTTCGAGCCGCAAGCCTTCCAGACGTTCACGGTTTTCTTCGAGAATGGAATAATTTTCGTCGCGAGGATTAGCTTCCTCGCAAAGGACAACCATTCTCGGATTTACAAAGCGGCAAAGATCATCGACGTGGCCGTGCGTGTCGTCGCCGGCAATGCCGCGTTTCAACCAAAGCACGTTGCGCGCGCCAAGATAATTGAGCATCACTGCTTCAACATCCTCGCGCCGCAGCTGCGGATTGCGAACCTGAATCTTGTCGTTCAACATACATTCTTCGGTGGTGAGCAAACTGCCGCGGCCATTGACATCAATCGCGCCGCCTTCGAGCACGACTTTTTCGCCTTTGCATGTAACATGAAACAAACGGCGGCTAGTTGCTTTCGCAACGCGCTCAGGAATTTTACAATCGAGATTCCAATCAGGATATTTTGCCCAGGCATTAAATTGGAATCGTGCGATGGCAAGTTCAGCTTCGGGTTCATCACGGCGAATGAAAATTGGACCGAAGTCTCGCGTCCACCCGCGGTTGGTGGGGAAACGAAAAAATTCTATCCGGTTAAAGTCCACGCCCACGCGGCTGAGAATCCGGCGCGCCAGCGCTTCGTGCGATTTGGCTTTGACGAGGATGTGAATTTTTTCGCCAGGGATAATTTTGCGGACAATCTCACCGTAGACCCAATGAATCGGCGTGATCTTTCCGGGCCAGTCGCTGCGATTGTGCGGCCAGCCGAGCCACGTTGCGGCGTGCGGTTCCCACTCTGCGGGCATTTTGAAACCAAGTGCCGCCGGCGAATTGTGTTCTGTCGTCATTCTTTGTCGATAAACCTCTTCTCGATTCCGCCGTAGGCATCGATGCGCCGGTCGCGCAGGAACGGCCAGTTGCGCCGCACTTCTTCGATTCTCTTTCGATCTATTTCAGCAATAAGAACTTCCTCTTTATCGATGCTCGCCTCAGCGATGATCACGCCGAACGGATCCGCAAGAAAAGTGCTTCCCCAAAACTCAATGCCGGCGCCGCCCTCAACAGGCTTCTCGTGTCCGATGCGATTCACACCCGCGACATACACTCCGTTGGCAATGGCATGTCCGCGTTGAATTGTTCGCCACGCGTCGCGTTGGACTGCGCCGTATTTTTCTTTTTCATAAGGATGCCAGCCGATGGCCGTAGGATAAAAAAGAATCTCCGCGCCGCGCAACGCCGTGAGCCGCGCGCCTTCGGGATACCACTGATCCCAGCAGATCAGCGTACCGATGCTACCGACCGGCGTATTGAATGCCTGAAAGCCGAGATCGCCGGGAGTGAAGTAAAATTTTTCATAATAAGCTGGATCGTCAGGGATGTGCATCTTGCGATAAAGCCCTGCAACTTTTCCCTGAGTATCGATCACCGCTACGGTGTTGTGATAAAGCCCGGCTGCACGCCGCTCAAAGAGCGACGCGACGATGGTAATATTTTTTGTTCGGGCAACCTTCCCCAATGCTTCTGTCGAGGGCCCGGGGATGGATTCGGCCAAATCAAACAAACTCGCATCTTCTCGCTGACAAAAATATTGCGAGCGAAACAGCTCGGGCAAGCAAATGACTTCCGCGCCATCGCCGGCTGCTTGCTCGACAAAACTGATGGCGCGATCAAGATTCTTACCTGGATCAGTTGTAGCGGCCATTTGGATAAGACCGACAGTGAATTTGTCCTTGATTTGCATATTGGTTATCAACTAAACTTTCCGATCAGGCTTGGCGAAAATCTTGCACGGAATCATGATTTTGATATTGGAATCAGGTTATGATAGTTATGTGGATTGATAATTCTCAACAAAATCAGCAAATCCATCGAGTGATATTTTAAATTCTCTCTTAAGATGCGGAAACATCTCGCGATATTTTACTTTTATACGTTCTGTCTCTTTTTCTCTCACATTTGAATCTGATTTCGTGCAGTAATCTACAATCTGTAGTTCGACATTTTCATTTAGGGCTGTACTAAACGATTCGATTGCCTTTTGATCATATTCAGGAAAAGAATATCCAATAATAGTTACCTTGTGAGCAAGCCTCAATTGATGTTCTGCTTTGCTCCAAAGTATTTTCATTTTATCAGCATAATTTTCATAAGGCACAATGATGAAAGGTTCTTTCGCGTTTTCTTCACAACATATTTCTTTTTCATAAAAGCCCCTTCTTATGTAGCACGAATACAGCGAAAGTCTTTTGCATTTCCAACAAATACCCCAGTTAAGAGAACCATTTAGTTTGATAAATGGGATAAGATCAGCACTTCTGTTCCTTTTAGAAGGGTGAGGCGAATCAAATTCTATCATGTAATCAAAGTATTGTACTTCATCGAGAAGGAGGTCAAAGTTAAATGAAATTATTGAAGCTGTTCTTTTAGATTTACTATTTACTACCTTATCAATGAAGTTTTGATAAAGCTCATTCGGCCTTAACTTATGCGGATACGCAAACTGATGAGAGAGATGTTCAAAAATTAGCTTTTTGATGAGCTTTCTATCATCGTTGTCACTTCGTTCTTGGATCAGCTTAAGAATTTCATCAATACTGTATTCTTTTGCTTCCAGGTGTTCTGGGCGATGATAAACTGCTGCACCTCTATTTCTAAATCTTGCCGACTCACCCACAGCTTGCGGGAAATGGCGCTCTATAACTTCCAGGAATTTATGAAAGTTTGAAAAAACAACATCGTCTTCTTGAGTATCCGCTATTCCCCATTCGTCGATTCTCTTTAGCGGTGTGCAATCTCTATGATATTCCCAAACAAGTTGAGCCCCTAAAGGAGTTCCTGCTGAAGCGTAGGATGCACCCGCACCAAAAACAAATACTTCGTTCATATCCCGAATTTCCAATTCATTCATTAAAAACAATCGCGTAACAACCTGCGTGAGAAGCCAAGTAAAATATTAGATTCACAACTTGATCTTCGGCACCTCCAACTTCGGCAGAGAGGCCTCAATCTTCTCGCGATACGGCTCAAGCCACGGCGGGAGAATCAATTGCTCACCTAAGCTTTCCATCTTTTCATCGCGATTAAAGCCGGGGCCATCGGTCGCCAATTCGAACAGCACTTGGCCAAGTTCTCGAAAATAAACCGACTTGAACCAAAACCGGTCGATCTGCTCGGTTGGCGCCATACCAGCGCTTTCAATAATACTGCGCATCGTCATCTCTTCATCGGAGTCTTTCATGCGCCACGCGACATGATGCACTGCGCCAACTCCCCACGCGCCACGACTTTGATTAGGCAGTTCTTTTAGTTCAATGATCTTACCGGAGCCGCCGCCATCTACGGCGTAGCGCGACCAGCCATTTTCATTTCCTAAAAGAGTAAATCCCATCGACGCGGTAAGCAATGTTTCGGTCGGAGCAAGTTGCCTCTCCCAAAGTCGCACGCAATGCATGCCGCGCAATTGATGTTCTGCCGGAACCGGGCTTTTTTCCCACGGTACAAACTCTCGCTTGTCATCAGTTTCGACCAGAGCCAGTGGGAAGTCATGAGGGTCTTTGAAGGATAAAGTGGTTTCGCCAAAACGCGTCTCAGCCTCGCCGTGCTTAACGCCCAACTTGTCGAATCGCGAGCGCCAATATTTTAAACTCCCCTTTGGGACGGCGAACGGAACTTCCACGATCAAGCCGGTTCCCAATCTCCCCGGCCCCATGTCCGGCCAGGGAAAGAACGTGAGATCGGTTCCGGGCGTGCCAACGCCGTCGGCATAGAACAAGTGATAGGTGTCGGGCGCATCCTGATTGACGCTCTTCTTCACCAGACGCATGCCCATCACGCCGACGTAAAAATTCAAGTTCTCCTGCGCATCGCCGGCGATGGCGGTGAGATGGTGGATGCCATGAACGGAATTTTTCATTAAGGCCTCTCTCCCTCCGGCAAAATAAGTTCATTCACTTTGTTCGCAGCGACTTCAGGCGGTGTGCCGGAATCCCATGACGCTGGCGGCATCTTGCCTTCCGGATAGAGCGACTCCATCTTTTGCCACACGCCATCGACGCGATCCGTAAACAAATCCCCAATCAACAAGTCGGTAATCGTACCTTTGAGGTGCGGGTAGTTGCGAACGAATTGGCCGAAGCTGAAGCCGTCGTAATACTCGCAAACGAGGCGGCGCATGCGGTCGACGCCAAGATTGAAGAGCGCTCCCCACTTGCCGAGTTGCGCTCCGGATAGATCGCCGCTTTGAAATCCTTCGACGATTGCATCAGCCGCCATCTCTCCGGAACGTAAGGCGAGCAGCACACCCGAGGAATACAATGGATCGAGAAAGCCGAACGCATCGCCGATGGTCACCCAACCATCACTCGCTGCTTGCGTGGCGCGGTAGGAGTAATCCTTGGTTGCGAAATAGCCGGTGATGCGACGGCCTTTTGACACACGCTTTTTAACCGCGGGGCAGCGCTCCACTTCTTCGTTGTAAGTTTGCTCGTGGCTCACTCGGCCCTTGAAAAGATAATCAAACGGCGCCACCACGCCGACACTGACGCGATCATCGTGCAAAGGAATATACCAGAACCAACCTTGTCGATTCGCAGTCTGCAAAACCATCGTTGCGCCTTCGTCGCGCCCGCTGTCGCGATAAGCGCCTTGCCAGTAAGTCCAGATACCGCCTTTGTTGAGCACAGGATCCCACACGCGCAGCTTAAATTTATTCTGCAACAAGCCGCTCTGGCCGCTGGCATCAACGACGACTTTCGCCCGCACCTCGCGCTGTGAGCCGTCTTCCAACTGAATCTTCACTCCAACTGCGCGCTGATCTTCGAACAGTACGTCACGCACACGCACGCCTTCGTGTGCCTCCACCCCATGTTCGCGCGCGTTATTCAGCATCATCAAATCAAATTCGCTGCGCACCACCTGCCAGGTCTGCGAACACTCGTGCGGCTTGTTGTCCCAAAAATAAAAAGGCGCAGAAAGCTTGCCGCCAGCGTTGACAAATTGCACGCTATATTTTTTGACGAAATGGCTCTGCTTCATTTTCTCAAGCATCCCCAACCGCTTGAGCACCCAATAGGTTTCCGGAATGAGTGACTCGCCGATGTGAAAACGCGGGAAATGTTCACGCTCGAAGAGTTGGACTTTATAACCTTGTTGCGCGATGAGAGCCGAAACCGTAGAACCGGCGGGCCCACCACCAATGACGACGACGTCGGGCTGAGTAGAGATGTTCATGTTGGGCATTGTTTGCAAATTCCATAAGTAGTTCGCGAGTACCAAAGTGAATTGTGCAAATGAAACGCTCCACACGATCAAGAGGTTTCTGCATCATCACGAATAGAACAATTATTTCTTCAAGTTTGTTACTGTAGGCAGGCAAACAGAGTTTTGCTACGATGATCGAGCCAATTCCAACAGCATCGTCCAAGAAGTGCCTTCAACGTCAATTTTCCTAAAACCAAATTTCTCATACATCAATCGTGAAAAGTTTTCCGGCTCAACGCTCAGACTAATCTGTAGAATTTTTGAACGCTGCGCTTGTTCGAGCAGCGAATTGAGCAATGCAGTTCCTATTCCTCTTTGCCGCGATTCTTTACGAACCGCAACACCAAGCTCCGGCGTATTCGCATCGACGAAACCATAGGATTGATTCTCCTGCGTCCAGAATCGATACCATGCAGCGCCAGCGAGAGAGCCGTCTTCCAGCTCCGCGATGACAGCGGTGTCACCGTCTCTCCCCCAGCCATCCAATAGCTTGGCAAGCTCAGGCCGCGCCAGTATTTCTTCAATTAGAGGATGTTCTTGATTGGGCCGCCAGCAGACGGCTTCGTAGAGCATCTCGCGGAGAAACGGCAAATCATGTGGTGTCGCTAAACGGATTTTCCATTTAAACTTGTGCAGCAATTTGAACTCTCCGTTGGTCGTTCCTCTATCCGTTGGAAAAAATAATCTTCTGGTTTTTAGTCATGAACTAGTCTACTTATTTCATGTTATGTCGAAAGCTGATCGCTAAAAATTATCCCAAACTCATTCTCCAACGCCACCACCGGCACGCCCAGCTTCTTTTCCAACTCGCTCAATTTCCAATCATCGAGAAAAACAAATTTATCATTCACACAATTGCGCGGCAAGAACACGGCGCTGCCAAGGTCGCAGTCTTTGATGGCGTTGTAAATGTCCTGACCGGTCAATAAACCTGTGACGTGAATACTCTCTCCGTAGAATTCATTCTTCACGATCACTAACTCGGCGTTAAAATTTTCGACGCGATTAAGCACCGGCATGATTTCGTTTTGAATAATCCCTCCAGCCAATACCGCGCTCACGAGAGTTACTTTCTTCGGTGCCGGCAATCGCAAAGGCAGTTGCGGCGCTTGGTGTTCCGCAAAATCATCCAACAACGCGCGCATCATACCCACGCCGTTTTCTTTTTGATAAAAAGCGTCATAGCGATCAGCCCTTGGCAATGGCATGCCGGTCATGATGTAAAACTCATCCGAGGGGTAAACAAAATACGTGTCGAATCGCTTTCGAAAAAAATCTGCGTAGTCGTCGGCGATTTTCAAAAAGCGCTTGGCATAATCAACCGTCACCGGCTCTAACTTTAATAAGCCGTCGCGGTGTTTGGTGAGGCCCACCGGCACGATGGAGACGCTTCTGAGCTTGGGATAGAATTCAGCCAAATCGTAAAGTGTCTTCTGCAAGACTTCGCCATCATTGATGCCCGGACAGAGCACGATCTGCGTGTGCAATTCGATCCCATTGCTCGTGAGAAAACGCAGCTTGTCGAGCAGGTGATCTTCTTTTTTCAAGCCAAGCAAAAAGTGCCGCACCGTTGGATCAGTCGCATGAATGGAAACAAACAATGGAGTCAATCGCTGCCAAACGATCCGATCAAGCTCGTCTTGTTTGAGATTGGTGAGCGTGACGTAATGTCCGGAGAGAAACGAGAGGCGGAAATCTTCATCTCTGAAATAAAGCGCCTTGCGCATACCGGCAGGATTTTGATCGACGAAACAAAACGGGCAATCATTGCCGCAGCGTCGCACTTCGATTGGCGCGAAGTTCAAGCCCAGGCTGTCGTTCGCATCCTTTTCGATTTCAAAAATCAGCGCACCGCCGTTGCGGCGAATTTCCATTTCCACCGCATCGTCGGCGATCAAGAACTTATAATCCAAAATATCGCGCACCGGATGGTTGTTGATGCGCAGCACGACATCGCCGGTTTGCAAGCCGGCCTCGAGGCCGGTGCTGTCCTGATCTATCGAAAGAATTTTCAAAACGACTCCAAAAAAAGTTTACTATTTTTAGCCCACAGAAATGGAACTCCCACAGAAAAAGAAAATTTTTGATTTCACTTCTGTGGGAGTTCTTTTTTCTGTGGGCAATCTTTTCTATAGTATAAAAAAAGCGCCGTGTGGCGCTTCTTTTAGGCTGCAAAATATACGCAATTCAGCTTCGGCTGTCAATTCATTTCTCCGCCTCTGCAACCGCCGGTTCAGCCTTCTGCCACTTAAAATTCAAAACAACCTTCAACAACGCGGCCAATGGCACGCCGAGAATCAATCCCACAAATCCCAAAAACTGCGCGGCGATGAAGACGCTGGTGATCACCCACACCGGATGCAAGCCGACGCGGTCGCCGACGATCTTCGGCGAGAGCACGACACTTTCCAAAATATTCACGCTGATAAAGACGACGATAACGCGGATGGCTTGGCCGAGCGGCTCAGCCGTGAACAAAGCAACCACGAGCGCCAGCGCCAAGCTGATGTACAATCCTAGATAAGGAACGATGTTGAGCAACCCGGCGATGACGCCCAAAAAAAGCGCGTAAGGCACGCCGGCGATCCACAACCCCAACGTCGTGAGCGTGCCGACGGCCAGCATGACCAACAGTTGGCCGCGCAAGAAGCCGCTCATCAAATCGTCGGCGCGCTCCAGCAGCGTGATAACATTGTCCCGCCGGGACTGTGGAATGCGCGCGATCAGGACGTTATAGCCTTTTTCGTAATCCTTCATGAAATAATAAGCCAGCACCGGCACGAGAACAACGTTGACGATTTGCCCTAGCACGCTGGAGAGCGCCGCCGTCAAGTTCAGCACACCCTGCAAGAGTTTGCCAAAGACATTCTGCAATTGCTCGGGCAGTTCTTGTAGCAACATGGTCTGTAGTTTTTGGGGATTAACCGGAAAGCGTGACAAGAAAGAATAAATCGTCGTCTCGATCCACGCGCGCCAGGTGGGGGCGCTGGCCACGACTTTGGAAATCAATTCGCCGATTTGATCGACGAGCTGGGGGATGATGAAGATGCCAGCGACGACAGTGACGACGAGCACAAGGCCGAGCACGATCCCGCTCGCCGCGGTGCGCGACAACTTGCGTCGCTCAAGGATCGCCGCCAGCGGGCGCAGGATGTAGGCGAGCGCCAGCGCAACAAAAAGCGGCGCGAGGATGTTTCCGACCTGGCTCAATCCCCACATCACTAAGATTGCCGTGGCTGCAAAAAAAATGGGCCTTGCCGTTTTATCTCGCAGCGCAAAATAAAAAACGGCGAGAGCGACAAAGCCCACAATCGGAGTGAGAAAATCGCGCAGTGTAAAAAGAAACGCCAGCAGCAAAAACGCGCCGCCGAGCGCGCTCAACCATACGAGGGAAGGTTTGTCATTCCTGTCCAATAGTCTCTCTGAGTTGATTCCAAACAAAAAATCTCACGCAAAGACGCCGAGACGCAAAGACAACGCAAAGGAAAAAACTCAAAAGCCTTGCTCACAGAATTTGAACTGTCACAGAAAAAAACTTTTCATTTCAGTGAGAGTCCTATTTCTGCCCCGCCCGTGTCCATAGCTTTTTTGAAGCGGGACGGGGTGGGCAAAAGATTATACTTGCTTTTCTTTGCGTATTCTTCGCGTCTCTGCGCCTTTGCGTTTTTCTTTATCTTCTTAGCGTCCAAGCAAACGATCGCGCTGCAAGTTCCATTGAATCCAATCAACGTTCTGCTCGGCGACGTTGTTGATCGGGGTCACCGCGTATCGTCCGTCGCGGCGAACTTCCAGTTGATTGCCCTGTACGAGTCGCACCCACTGTTCGAGAGAAACTTGATACGGTCCCGGCACTTGCGTCGGTCCCGGCACTTGCTGCGGCGGGCCTGGCGGACGCGGCTGCTGTTGAATCACATTACGCAAGCTGTCAGTCGGACCGACATCGACGTTGCCCTGATAGACGCCGACGCGAGTCGTGCTGTCGGCGTCCATGCGATAGGCAGTGCCGCGAATGGCGCAGACCGCGGTCGGCGATTTAATCTCGAATTTGTCCGAGCCGGTTTTCAGCTTGGTCACGTTCGCCCAAATTTTTCCCTGCTTGACGCTGGCGTTCACTGATTTGCTGCTACCGGAGACAGTTGACTTCGCGAAGTCGAACAGTGTCTTCTCGCCGATGCGCACGACGCTGCCGTCACGCAATTTTACCTCGCAGCGCGACTCGGTCTTGGTCTGCACGCGGTCGCCGCTGCGCACGTCCATCTTGAGTTTTGCGGGAAGCCATTTGGCGTCGCCTTCAAGCGCAACCGTCACGTCGCTCGGCCCACCAAGCAAAAAGCTGACGTTGCCGATCACCGGCGCCAGCGGCGGATGCGGCGCGGCAACCGTAAATGCGAGCGCGGCGATCATCGCCACTCGAACGAAGTTAGAACACAAAATGCAGTTTGTAAATTTCCTCATAGTCGCCATCGAGTAATTGATGTTTCTTCTGATGGCTCCTACTCGTACTCTTACTCCTACTCTTACTCGCTTTTTCTTTATTGAACAGAAAATCAAAGGCGAGTAAGAGTACGAGTAGGAGTAAAAGTAAGAGCAGAATTATAAATTTCTTCGTTATTGCTTCATCGGTTTATTCTTATAATTCACCGGCGCGCCGAACAACCCCGCGTCCAACGACGCGTTGCTCGCCGATTCCAGCGTCGAGCTTGATTCAAACAACGGCTTGCGGTCGGATTCGCTCGTGCCGCCGGACTCCGGTTTCTTCGCCAACTTTTTGCCGAGGCCGCCGAGCAATCCGCCCATCGATGATGGCGGCTTTTCTTCTTTTGGTTGCTCCTCCATTCCCTGCGGCGCCGCGGGCGCTCCCCAGCTTTCAAAAACGCTTTCGGTTTTCACCGGCACGCCGTTGAGCTTCTGGCCTTCTTCCATCAGCCGCTTGAATGCTGCCGAAAGTTGCGGGTTGCTGCCCATCAACGATTCCATCGACATGCCCGCGCTGCCTTCGCTCATGAAGCCGGACTTCTCGGCGAATTTTTTCCAGAACGCCATCGACTCTTCCCAGCCATCGACCTTCGGCGTCATCCATTGCGTGGAGGTCACCATCATGCCGCCCTGCCCTCCTGCCTCGCCGGTTGCGGCGTCCGCTTTCATCTCGCCGACGGCTTTCAGCGTGACAATCACTTTCTCGCACGCGTAGCCGTTGATCGTCTGCTTCTCACCGGTCTTGTCAACCTTCACATCGAACTTCCACTCGACTTTTTCAGCTTCGGGTTTTTCCGCGGTCTGCGGCTTCAGGCCGGCCATGGCGTTTTTCATTTTGTCCATCATCGCGCGGAATTCGGCAAAGGTCATCTCGGTGTATTCTTTTTTCTTGTGATCGACGGTGATCATCACTTCGCGGTCGAGATCGATGATGTGGGAATTCTTCTCGGTGTCGCTGCGCTGCTTGTTGCCGCTGATCATGATGGTGCTGGTTTGCGGACCGGAAGCCCCGGCCATTTTCATGAGCATCGACATGCCGCCGTGAAATTTCGTGACGGACGTCTGCGTGTACTTCACGTCCGGCGCGGATGCGAACGCCAGCGTGGTGGCAAGCAGCGTGCAGACTGCAAAACTTGTTGAGCGGTTCATTGATGAGTCCTCGGAAGGTGAATGGATGCGCAGCGATCCCAAGGCGTCGGGATCGCTGATGAATTGTTCTCCTCGCTCCGTTTTACTCAGGCAAATATAGAAGAAATGGGGAATGTTGCAACTGTTGTTTTCTTCGCGTGTAATTCGCGTGCGCGGTATAGCCTGGGATAGAGATAAGCAAACAGTATAATTTAGAGGGTTTTTAAGTTCATCATATCAAGGGATTTCATTCCAAGGCTAACAACTCACTTCACAGCAATAATAATTGGTTTAAGAAAGTAGTTGCTTATAATAGTAACTTGCGCTGGTCCCGAAACTAAGACTTTCAGGATAGGACTTTCGCCACTTGGCAAGGTATAATCAAGTTTAGCTTCGTGACCGTCCGAAGAAATCGACTTACGAACTGACATTGACATACCCGACTCACCAGCTCCTGCAAATCTTAAAAGTCGTTCTTTGGAAGAATAAGGGAGAGTTGCGGTGAAGAAAAGTTTCTCCAACGGAAGATTGTTAGTTTTTTTGAGAGGAACCTTGAGCAGAAGGCCGCCTTCGGCATTTTCCACAGTATGTCCTTGATAGATAAGGCTAGGTGGTGCTGTTTTTTCACTAAGTTCTTTTAGTTCCTGGCGAAACTTTGAATAGGCATCAGTAGAATATCTCAGTTCAGGAAATATTGCTGTTCCATCAGCAACAAGTGTATCGAGTTTAACTCTTAGATTGTCTATTTCAGTTAGGTAACGACGGTCTCTCTCAATGGCCGTAGTACGTTCTTGTGCCAAACGCTTTTCGTAATCCGATATTTCTGCCCGGAATTGTTGGCTTATTGTTACCTGAAAACTGCAACATTATTTAAATAAGAGGAATTAATGTGCTCCCAAGTTGTTATCTGTTGAGAACGTTAAGTAACCAACAGAAAAACCAAATCAGGAGCACTTGTCAAATGAACGCGATGAGA
>Ga0247727_10013239_pt1 | contig 13957 bp, 10 predicted proteins | sample WisWelCaveWW1625_FD_202498 | JGI IMG/M metagenome (GOLD analysis project Ga0247727, IMG submission 202498) | Biofilm microbial communities from Wishing Well Cave, Virginia, United States - WW16-25 | ecosystem: Environmental > Aquatic > Deep subsurface > Groundwater > Cave microbial mat | place... | reverse complement strand
GCGGCAGGCGCCCGGCGAGCGAGGGCAGAAGATTCTTCGGGCCATCAGCATTCACAACGGTGAAATCCGGTGTGAGCTGCCTCAAACCGGCCCGGCGACACGTGGGGCGGCGCGCTGAGCACCGCAGGCGAGCTGGTCTTCTTCGGCGAGGACAGCGGCTCGTTCATGGCGGTGGATGCATGGAACGGGAAGCCTCTCTGGCATTTCCCCCTCAACCATGTCTGGAAGGCGTCGCCGATGACCTACATGTTCGATGGCAGGCAATACATCGCCGTCGCTTCAGGACCGAACATTATCGCCTTTGGCCTGGTCGACTGACCGGTCCCGGCGCATCTGGGCCAGCCGGACCTCGAAGATCTGGGCGGGATCGACTTTCTCGAAGCGACGGAAATGCTCGGGCGCCATTTCGATGGCCCGGTTGGGAATCAATCCGACGATCTCGCTCGCGGCCACCTGGACGCCCGCCTCGGAGGCGCGCCGCGCCACCTCCTGGTAGACGCGGTCGACCGGCGTCCGCTCGAAATCGGTCAGATTCATCGAAACCTGGACGAGACCGCGCGTCGGCAGTGGAACCCCCATGGCGTTGACAAACGGCAGACCGCCGGATGAGAAACGCACGGCCCGGGCGATCCGGCGGGCGAGCGCCAGGTCGGTGGTCGCCAGGTTGATGTTGTAGGCGATGAGGAACTTGCGGGCGCCGACGGCGGTCGCGCCCGCGGTCGGGTGCAGAAGTGGCAGCCCCACGTCGGGTGCGCGATCGGGATTGGTCCGAACTTCCTCCCGCAGTCCTTCGAACTGGCCGCGCCGTATCTCAGCGAGATGGACGCGGTCCGGCCGCATGGCGGCCGCTTCGTAAAAGTAAACGGGGATGCGGTACCGGCTCCAGATTTCCTGTCCCACCCAACGCGCCAGGCGCGCGCATTCCTCGAGCGAAATGGCTTCCACCGGAACGAATGGAACGACATCGGCGGCTCCCAGCCGCGGATGCACCCCCTGGTGCCGGTTCAGGTCGATGCGCTCGACGGCCACTCCGACGGCCCGCACCGCCGCCTCGGCCACCGCCTCCGGAGCGCCGGCCATCGTCAGTACGGCGCGATTGTGATCGGCGTCCATCTCCTGGCCCAGCACAGCGGCTCCGGGCACGCTGTTTGCCGCTTCGGCCAGCGCCTGAAGCGTGGTCCGGTCGCGCCCCTCGGAAAAATTCGGGACACACTCGACCAGCGGGCCGCTCATGACGCGCCCAGCCGGGGAAACACGGGCTGGCCCAGCTTCATCGTCATGGCAATCAGGTGCATTCCGAACCGGTAGGGGATTTCCCGGTAGTCGGGCACGTTCAGCATGATCAGGTCCGCCGGCTTGCCGGCCTCGAGCGACCCGGCCCGGTCGGCGCAGCGCAGGGCGTGGGCGCCGTTGATCGTCACCGCCGTGACCGTCTCGGCCGGCGTCATTCTCATTTGCGCGCAGGCCAGCGACATCATCATCGGCAGACTGCACGTCGGGCTCGATCCCGGATTGTAATTGCTCGCCAGGGCCACGGCGGCGCCGGCGTCGATCAACTGGCGAGCGGGCGGATACCGGTCGCGCCGGAGATGAAAAACGGACCCGGGCAGCAAGGTGGCGATGGTCGCCGAGCGTGCCAGCATCTCGATGTCCTCGCGGTCAACGTGCTCGAGGTGATCGATGCTGACCGCGCCCAGCTCGACGCCGAGCCGCAGGGCTCCGCGGTGCGACCGCTCGGCCTGGACCTTCAACAGAAACCCAAGCTCGCGCGCCGCTTCCAGCAGCCGCCGGCCTTGCGCCGCCGTGAAGGCCCCTTCCTCGCAGCATACATCGACGAATCGCGCCAGCTTTCGTTTCCGCAGCACCGGCAACATGTGACGGCACATCCACTCGATGTATTCGTCGGCCCGCCCGGCGAACTCGCGCGGTACCCTGTAAGCGCCCAGGTAGGTGCGGTGAATGTCCAGTGGTTTCCCGTCCAGCGCGCCGAGAGCGCGCAGGATCTTCCGCTCGGTGGCGTCGTCGAGTCCGTAGCCGGACTTCGCCTCCAGAGTCGTGGTGCCATGCCGGGTGAACTGTTTGATCGTCCGCTGCGCATCCAGCTCCAGCTTGTGGGTCGACCACTGGCGCACCGCCCGCACCGCCGCCGGAATCCCTCCTCCGGCCTCCTCGATCTCCTCCCGGCTGGCGCCGCCAATCCGCATCTCGAAATCGCCGAGCCGCGGCGGCCCGCCTATCAGGTGCGTGTGGCTGTCGACAAACCCGGGCATCACCACCCGGCCGGCGGCGTTGATCTCCAGCGCCGCCCCTGCCTGGCGCAGGTTCTCGATCCGCCGCGCCGGGCCCACCTCGGTGATGATGCCATCGACGATCAGCAGCGCGCCGTCGGGAATAATCCCCAATTCCCGCATCGCCAAACCCCGCCGGGGTCCGGAGGGACCGCGCAGTGTCAGCAACTGGCGCGCCCCCCTGACCAGGGTGGCTATTTTCATTCAGGATCGGCGACCGGATCGGCCATGGTTATACTCTAACCCAGATCCCGGGAATAGGATTGGTATGGACACCGTGGCGGGTACTCGGCCAATCCCGCCAATATGGTATACTTGGAGTAACGGCTCAGCGTGTTCACCGACGTCCAAGTCGACCACCGCTCCCCGGTACCTGCGTACCGCCAAATCTATCTTGTAATTAAAAAAGCCATCGGCGCCGGCGTCATTACCCACGGTGAAAAACTGCCGCCAACCCGGGAGTTGGCCGGTCTTCTTGGCCTGAACCGGGCTACGGTCACAGCCGCCTACGAATTGCTGGAACTGGATGGCCTCATCGCCGGCCATGTGGGCCGCGGCAGTTTTGTCGAGGCCACCTCCCAGGCCGCACCTGACGGGATTCGATGGGATGAGCTGGTTCCGCCGAATGCGTGGGAGACGATGGGCCCGCCGGCGGCCGGCGGCGAAGTGATCAGCTTCGCCTCCTCTCGCCCCGCCGAAGCCCAGTTTCCACTCGAGGATTTTCGCGCGGTATGCGCCGAAGTGACCGGCGGCGAAGACATCGGAAGAATCCTCCAGCTCGGCGGACCGGGCGGGTATGCCCCGCTGCTCGGCCATCTGCGCGAACAGGCGGCCGCCGACCAGGCGGCTCGACCGGGAGACGACATCCTGATCACCAACGGCTGCCAGCAAGCGTTGGACCTGCTGGTACGCGTGTTGATCCGCCCGGGCGATGGCGTGATTCTCGAAGACCCTGTCTACCCTGGATTGATCCAATTGTTTCGCCGGGCCGGTGCGCGGCTGATCGGCGTGCCTGTCGATGGCGAAGGGATTGACGCCGCCCGGGCCTGCCAGTCGATGGCGCGGGAACAACCGAAGATGCTGGTGCTGGCGCCCACCTTTCAGAATCCGACCGGGGCGACCATGCCGCGGGCGGCCCGGGCATCGGTTCTGGGCGCCGCGCGCGAGCGAGGCGTGATTGTGATCGAGAACGACATCTACTCCGGCCTGCGGTACCAGGCCCATCCGGTCCCGGCCCTGAAGCAACTGGACGAAGGCGGCGATGTCGTGTTGCTGCGCAGTTTCTCGAAGGTTGCATTTCCCGGCCTGAGGGTCGGCTGGGTGATCGCCCCGCGGGCGTTGATCGCCGCGCTGACGGCGGCCAAACAATGGTGCGATCTCCATACCAACCAGCTCTCGCAGGCCGTGCTGCTCCGCTTCGCCGAATCGGGCCGGCTGGAGCGGCATGTCGAGCGGGCGCGGAATCAGGGGCGGGTGAGGCTGCGCGCGGTGCTCGACGCCTGCGGCGAGTTTCTCCCGCCGGGCGCCGGGTTCACCAGGCCCGAAGGCGGCATGAATCTTTGGGTGCGGTTGCCGGACCCGCTCGACGCCGGCGAACTGGCGGCGAGGGCGCGGCAGGAAGGCGTCGCCTATCTCGCCGGCCGGTATTTTTCCGTTTCGCGCCCGCATACCGCGTGCCTGCGGCTGAGCTTCGCCGCCCTGGAGCCGGAGAAGATCCGGCGCGGCCTCCAGATTCTGGGCGGGATTTTCGCCGGCGAGCTGGAGCGGGCGGCGCGTGGACCGGAGCCGGTCCCGGCGATGGTTTGATCGGGTTTGTCTCAAGCTTTCGAACAGGAGTGAACAACATGTTACTGGACGATGCGTTTCGCGTGAAAGCCGGCCTGGCGGAGATGCTCAAGGGCGGCGTCATCATGGATGTGACCAATGCCGAGCAGGCCTTGATCGCCGAGCAGGCCGGGGCGACCGCCGTGATGGCGCTCGAACGCGTGCCGGCCGACATCCGCAAGGAGGGCGGCGTGGCCCGGATGGCGCCCATTCGCAAGATCCGCGAGATCATGGAAGCGGTCACCATCCCGGTCATGGCCAAGGCCCGGATCGGGCATTTCGCCGAGGCGCGGGTGCTGGAGGCGCTCGCGGTCGACTACATCGACGAGAGTGAAGTGCTCACGCCCGCCGACGAGGAGCATCACATCGACAAGCGCAACTACAAGGTGCCGTTCGTTTGCGGCGCCCGCAACCTGGGCGAGGCGCTGCGGCGGATCGCCGAGGGCGCGGCGATGATCCGCACCAAGGGCGAGGCCGGCTCGGGCAACATCGTCGAGGCGGTCCGGCACATGCGCACCATCATGAAGGAGATGCGCCAGCTCACTGTGTTTGGCGAGGAGGAGCTGGTCGCCGAGGCCAAGAAACACCAGGCGCCGCTCGAGCTGGTCCAGTACGTGCATCAGCACGGAAAGCTCCCGGTGCCAAACTTCTGCGCCGGCGGTATCGCCACGCCGGCCGACGCGGCGCTGGTGATGCATCTTGGCGCCGAGGCCGTGTTCGTGGGCTCGGGCATCTTCAAGTCCGACGACCCGGACCGGCGGGCCCGGGCGATTGTCAAGGCGACCACCTTCTACCAGGATTTCGGGAAAGTGCTCGAGGCGAGCGAAGAGCTCGGCCTCGGCATGCCGGGCCTGGACCTCTCGAAGCTGGAAGAGTCCGAGCTGCTGCAAACGCGCGGCTGGTAGTCATCCAGGGTCCCGGCGATGCGAATCGGTGTCCTGGCGCTACAGGGCGATTTCGAGGCTCACGCGAGGGCGCTGGCGGGCGCCGGCGCCCAGCCCGTCCCTGTGCGGACGCGCCGGGAACTCGAAGACACCGACGGCCTGGTTCTTCCCGGCGGTGAGAGCACCACGATGCTGAAGCTGCTCGGAGCCGAGGATCTGTTCGCGCCTTTGCGCGACTACGGCCTGAGCCGACCGATCTTCGGCACCTGCGCGGGCGCGATCCTGCTGGCCGCCGAGGTGACGAATCCGCCGCAGGCGTCGCTCGGCCTGGTGGACATTGGCATCGAGCGCAACGCGTACGGCCGGCAGATCGAAAGCCGCGTCGTCTCGATTGTGCCCGAGGCCGAACTGGGAGGGGCGCTCGAGGCGGTCTTCATCCGCGCCCCGATCATCCGCCGCGCCGGCCCCGGCGTTCGGATTCTCGCCCGCTATCTCGACACCCCGGTGCTGATCGAGCAGGGCCGCCACCTGGTGGCGACCTTCCATCCCGAGCTCACCGCCGACACGCGTGTGCACCGGTATTTCCTCGATAGGGTCGCCCGGTGCCACGCCTGAAAGTCTTGTTCGTTTGCCTGGCAAACTGCATCCGCAGTCAGATGGCCGAAGGGTTCGCGCGCGCCCATGGCGGCGATGTGCTCTCGCCCTCGAGCGCCGGCCTGGCGCCGGCCGGGATCATCGCCCCGCTGGCGCGGCGGGTGATGAGCGAGAAAGATATCGACATGGAAACCCAGTTCTCGAAAGGATTGGATGAAGTCGACGCCAACGGCTTCGATCTCATCATCAACATGAGCGGCCTGGAACTTCCCCCACACATTACCGCGACCGTACGTGACTGGAATGTGAGCGATCCGGTCGGCGAGGCCGTGGAAGCCTACCGCGAAGCGGCCGCCCTCATCGAACGTCGGGTATCCGCGCTGATCGAGGAATTGCGTGCGAGGGGTCTCATCGCAGCGGAAGGTGAATCGCGGGAGGGCTGAGGCGCTCGCCGAGGGCCAGTCGGATCTCCGGGTCGGGCGCCACCCGGCCGGGCAGCCGTACGTTGATCTGGTAGAGGCCGGCGAAACCGGGAGCGACCCCGGCGTAAAGAATGTCTTTTGGATCTCCGGCAATACCGTCCAACAGCACCTTCAACTCGGACGCCTTTTCGATCGGCTGCGATTGACGGGCAATCTCCCCGTTGCTCATCTTCGGATCGGTTTGCCCCAACCCGGTGGCGTACAGGATGACGACGTCGCCGCCCCGGGCCGGTTCGATCCCAGTGATCAACGCGCCGTCAGCATGAGTGGCCAAGGCGGTCCGCCGATCGAGCTGGAACAGCGCCGGCGAGGAATCGCTGACGGTGAGCGGAATCCTCGGGCCGCGCAGGCTGTCGACCTGGACTTCGACGTACCCTTCTCCGGACACGAGATTCCCAGGGATCAGAAAATTGATCTGAGAGGGCGACGCATAAAACAACGACGCCACCTGACCGGAAACGATCACCCTCACGCCGGTCCCAGGCAACTCAAACGGCAACCGGCCATCGCGCAAGTCTTCACTCGAAACCGCTCTGGTCGCCCACGCGAGGCCGGTCCCGTAAACAGTCGCGATGGTATGGGGGGCCAGTGGACCTGACAGGTTTGTCGCCGCGTTCACCAGGCTGGCTTGGGTGTAGGAAGGCGCCTCCCGACCCGGCCCTTCCGCCCACGGCGGGGAAAACAACCAAAGAGCCGCCAGCAGCAACCACGCCGCCGGCATTGGAGATGCGTCAGACTCTGCTTCTATTCTAGCACCCGGATCCGATCGGCGAGGTCCCGTACTGGGCCTGTAAGGTATTTTCCTCTATTGGACCTTTCGCCTCGGGTGCTGCATAATATGGCTATATGCAAACTTTTTCTCGTCGACCAGTGCTAAATGTCCGGCTCGTCCTCGCCGGGTTCTTTGTGCTGGCGCTCAGCTCTATGTTGTTGATTTCACAGGAGCAGGGCAGATTCCCAGTTATCGTTCAACTAAGCGACCAGGTTCGATTCGCGGACTTTCTTCCAAACTATAACCCTGCCGATCCGCGGCGGGCCGCCGATCCGCAGTCGTGGGACCGGCGGGATCGTGGAGTGCTGGGCGCTATCATGTTTCTGGAGCGTCGCGGGGGTTTCGTTTCGGACCACCTTTACACGAGCGCGATTCGGGGCTTCGCGGCGCGGCTGACGGCGGGGCAGATCCAGTTACTGGAGCGGGACGCGCTGGTGGACCGTGTCGAGCCCGATGGCGTGATGACCATCGATGCGCAAACCCTCCCGTGGGGCATCGACCGCGTGGATGCCGATATCAGTTCCACGCTGGCCGGCAACGGCAGCGGCACCAACGAAAGCGTACACCTCTACACAATCGACACCGGCGTTCAGAACGATCATCCGGATTTGTTGGCCAGCATCAATCGTCATCAGAACTTCACCGGGGACCGCAAAAACTTTGACTGCAACGGCCACGGGACACATGTATCGGGGACCGCCGCCGCCCTTGACAATGCGACTCATGTGGTTGGGGTGGCGCCCGGGCTGACGATCTGGGGAGTCAAAGTGCTCGGCTGCGCCGGCAGCGGCAGCACGTCGGGTGTAATCGCCGGAGTCGACTGGGTGGCGCTGAACCACATGAGCGCGGCGGTTGCCAACATGAGTCTGGGCGGCTCTCCTTCGACGACGTTGGACAACTCGGTGAAAGGTCTCGCCGCCAGCGGAGTTTTCGTCTCCATCGCCGCCGGCAACAGTGCGACGACCTCCTGCAACTCCTCGCCGGCCCGTCTTGGCGCCGCGACCGCCGGCGCGATGACGGTGATGGCCACCGACATCAGCAATCTCGAGGCTTCCTTCAGCAATTTCGGCTCATGTGCCGACGGGATCCACGCTCCCGGGGTGAACATTCTTTCGACCTACCGAAACAATAGGACAGCCACCTTGAGCGGGACGTCGATGTCGGCGCCGCACGTCGCCGGCGGGGCGGCGCTGGTGCTGAAGAAGTTTCCCGCCTACACTCCGGCGCAAGTCGAAGCGGAGCTGAAGGCAACTTCGGTCGCCACCGGTACTAACAGCAAGGATGGCGCGCCGATCAGGCTGCTCAGCGTCGCGACTTACTAAGAGCGCCTGGCGCGCTTGTGGTAGAATCCTCCGTCATTGGATGCACCGGCGCCTGTGCTTTCTGATGGCGGCTCTCCCGCTGGCGGCGGGCCCCGTCGAGTTCGGCTTAGCCGAGTTCCGCCGGGCCATCGAGGACCGCCGTCTGAATCCGGAGCGGTTCCGGATCCGCACGGAAATCACCAGGGAAGATCCGGAGTCCTGGCGGATTGAGGCGACCCGCATCAGTGGCGGCGATCTCCGCGGTGTCATGTACGGTCTGCTGGCGGCCGCCGAACAAATCCGGCTGCGCGGGGCGTTGTCGCCGGCTCGCGGGCAGCCGGCGACGGCGATGCGCGGGATTCGCGTTTTCGTGCACAACCAGGAGCTCGAACAGAGCTGGTACTACTCGCACGATTATTGGCGTGATTTTTTCGCCATGCTGGCGCGCAACCGGTTCAACCGTTTCAACCTGGTTTTCGCCCATCAGACCAGTTACCTGGCGCCTCCCTATCCTTTCTGGCTCGAGGTGAACGGCTTTCCCGAGGTCCGCGTTGCCGGCCTCGGCCAACCGCAACGGACCCGCAACCTCGATATGCTGCGGTTCATTTCCCAGACGGCCTCCGACCACGCGATCGACTTCACGCTCGGCATTTGGGAACACAATGTCCAACCGGGGATGCGGGCATCGGTCGAAGGGTTGACCCGGGCCAACATCGGACCCTACAGCTACGGGGCGCTGAAGAAGCTTCTGGCCGCCTGTCCAGCGATCCGCGGCGTGCAGATGCGAACCAACGCGGAATCGGGCATCCCGCCGGACTTCCAGCTCGAGTTCTATCGCGACTGGGTCTGGCGCGCGATGGCCGAGACGGGCCGGCGCGTCACGCTCGATCTGCGCGGCTGGGCGATGCGGCCGGGGATGTTGGAGGCGGCGGCCGGCTCCGGCGTTCCGCTCCGGCTGTCGGCCAAGTATTGGGCCGAGGATCTCGGGCGTCCCTACCAGCCGGCGGAAACCTGGCCAGGGTACAGCTATCTGGGTTTCCTGCGCAAGCCGCGGCCGTATGAATTCTACTGGGAGCTATGGGGACTCGGCTCGCACCGCCTGCTGCTGTGGGGCGATCCGGAATACGTCCGCCGCGCGGTGGGGACTTTCGGGCTGGCCGGCTCGATCGGATTCGAGATCGATCCGCCGCTGGCGCAGAAAGGATTCGGGAACCGGCCGGGTTCGTGGACGGTGTTCTCGGCGGCCGAGAGCCGGCGCGTGTTCTGGAAACACGAGTTCGAGCGCTACTGGCTGTTCTACCTGCTTTGGGGCAGGCTGAGCTACGATCCCAAGACCCCGGTCGCGGTCTGGCTCTCCCAATTCGAGCGGCGCTTCGGACTGGCGGGCGAACCGGTGCTGTCGGCCTTAGAGAGCGCCTCCGGCGTGCTTCACGAAATCGTCAACGCGCACCTGGCGGATCCGAACATGTACATTTGGCCGGAGATCAATCCGGGCGGCTTGATCGAGGCGTACCGGGAGGCGCTCCCGAGTGACTGGCGGTTCGTGGCGACGATTCCGGAAGCGGTTCGCAACCGCGTGCGCGGCCAGGCCTCCGCCAAGCAGACCCCGCTTCAGACCGCCGAGCGTCTGCATGGGCTCGCGCTGGCCACTGAGAATGCGCTGGCGAGCGCTTTGAGGAAACTGCCGGCGAATCACCGGGAGTGGCTCTCGACCGAACCGGACCTGCGGGTGCTGGCGGCGCTGGCTCGCTACCACGGCCGCAAACAGATGGCCGCCGACCACCTCACGTACTTTTACGAAACCACCAATTCGGCCGGACTGCATGCGGCGCACCGCGAGCTGACCGGAGCCCGTACCGTGTGGCGCGACCTGGTGCGGCTGACCGATGGCATTTATCCGGAAGAAATGGCTTTCGGTCCCGACGACACCGGCCACTGGAAACACAAGCTGCCTTATGTCGAGCACGACTTGAATCTGGTCGAGCAGCGTCTCGAGATCTGGAACCGGTTCGGCGCCTTCGATTACGGCTTCGACTTCGGCGGGCCGCTGCCGCCCGGCCGGGGCTCGGCCTGGCGCAACGATCCCTACGTGCTCCGACATTCGGTCGAGCCGCGCTTCCTCCACGCCGACGCCGGAACGCGGTTTGACGAGGTACGAGGATACGGCTGGACGGGCGCGGGTTGGCGGGAAGCGGTCCCGCTCCCGGCCACGCCCTATACCGAGATCCGGGCCACCGCCCGCGATCCGCGGGGTCTGCCGCGAAACACGCTGTTTGGCGACTCGATCCGGGGCCGAGGTCGCCAGGTATTCCGGGTGCGAACCGGGAACGGGGAGTTCGCGGTTCTGGTCCTGTACCCGGATGGGACGGCGAGAGAGATGAAGCTGACCTCCACGAATGGCGACCTCGATATCGCGTTTCCCGATACCGATTGGAGCGTCAGCGGGTTGGTGATACACAGCACGGCGGCGAAACCATCCCCACTGGCACAACAGTGGCCGGTCAGCACCCCACGCCCGGCGATCGAGCATACTCCGCCTCCCGCGGCCGTCGCCGGAAAGCCCCTGAAGCTTCACCTCAAGGTCGGTCGAGCGGCCTCCTACTCGGTCCGCCTCCATTACCGCCCGCTGGACCAGGCCGCGAAGTTCAAGACAGTCGAGGCGGGCACGGATGGCGGCGTGATCATCCCGGGCGAGGATCTGACGGCCACCTGGGACCTGTTGTATTACTTCGAGATTCTAGGGCCTGGCGGCAGCGGGTGGTTCCATCCGGATCCTTTGGTGACGACACCGTACTACGTCGTCGGCGTGGTCGAGTACTAGACGATAGAGTATTCTATCTTCGAGAGTTTCGACTTGTGGTTTGCCCGAGTCTGTGGCATACTGATTCCTGCTCGGTCCCGAAGATTGGCCGTTTGCAGTGGGGCCTGCAAACGGTGTGAGGAGAATACTTGGCGGTTGCGGCCGTTGAAAGTCGAACCGCCTGGTTGTAACAGGTATGTGCAGCACGGCTCTCGGGTGCAATCCCGGGTTCATTATCGACCAAATGTCAACGTGGGGGGATTTGACGCGTTTGGTCTGCACGCAACCGGAGTCAATACAAAATGCTATCGCGTCGCTTCCCTCTTTCCTATTCGACGACAGGCAGTCTCGTCGTCTTGCTGGCCGCGGCCTGTAACGGTACAGCACAGACCACCACCACGCCGGTTCCCGGAACCAATGTCAACATGGTGTCCGGCACCAAGTGGCCCCTCGGCGACCCGTTTCTCACCAAGCAAAACGAGCCCTCGATCGCGGTCTCCTCGCTGAATTCGCAACACCTGCTGGCCGGCTCCAACGACTACCGGCTCGTCGACCTGTCGACGTTGCCGGACATACCCGGAGAGGTGAGCGCCGGCGACGCCTGGGTGAGCGTATACAAGTCCGTCGACGGAGGGATGACCTGGAGGAGCACGGTGCTGTCGGGGTGTCCACCGAACGTCGTGGAGTGCAACAGTCCGCTGTCGGCCGCGGTCAAAGGGCTGGGATTCGCCGCCGATCCGACCGTCCGCCCCGGGCCCTACGGCAGTTTCTTCTACAGTTTCATCGCCGGCAATCGCGGTACCGGCAACAACGGCATTATCGCCGTGCAGCGGTTCTTCGACCGGAACGACAACATCAAGTTCAGCGACGATCCGTTCCAGGCCGATGTCGTGAACGTGCTCGACCGGGGCACGACCGGGCAACTGAAGGATAAGTCGTGGAACGCCGCCGACATTCCTGGGCGCCCCTGGAATGGCGGCAACACCTGCGTGATCCCGGGCTATTCGGCGCCGGTTCCCGCCTTCAATGTCTATGTTTCGTTCAGCAACTTCGTTGGCCAGGATCCCAACAACCCGCACCCTCAGATCCTTGTCGCCCGATCGACGAATTGCGGCCTCACCTACGAGAAACCGGTGAAGATCAGCCAGTCGGTGGCCACCAACTCGGGCACGTCGATCGGGATCGATCCCACGACCGGGCACGTCTATGTAACCTGGCGGCAATTCTTTACGGTGGCCAACGGGAATCCCGACGCCATTTTTTTCTCGCGGTCGACCGATGGCGGAGTCAAGTTCTCGAATCCGATTCTGATCACCAATTTCACGCCGTTCGATCAGGGAACCTCGGCGACCTCGTTCCGGACCAATGCGTTCCCAACGCTGGCCGCGTCGGTGGACAAGTTCGGCGTCAGCCGCGTGCACGTGGCATTCACGCAACGCACCGGCGTCAATGGCGATGCGCGGATCTTTATCGCCACGTCGAGCGATGGCGGGCTGAGCTGGCCCGCCCCAGTGCCGGTGGACAACTGGAGCATGGACCCGATTAACCCGGTGAATCCAGGCCGTGGACACCAGTTACAGCCGTCCTTGCTTTTCGCCGGCGGCAAAATCTTCATCGTCTGGATCGACCAGCGCCACGATCACACCGTCGGCGTTTGGGCTTGTCCTGTGGGCCAGACTTGCACGTCGTTTGCCCAGTTTGTCGAGACCCGCAAGCCGGCCGGCAATCTCGCCGGCGCGGCGCCGCAGTTGTCCACGGTATTCACCCCGTTCCTGACCGACGGCACGGCCGGACTCACGCGCCGTCACCATGTCGACGTGTTCACGGGGCTGGCCGACCCGGACAGTCCTTGCCTGTTGCCGGCCGGAGGGTGTCAGGCGTTCGCCGTGTCCAAAGTGTCCGAGTACCTGTCGGGCAACACGATCAACACCCCCAAGTCCAGCAAGCCCGTGGTCCAGCTCCGTTTCAACGCCCCCAGCGTGCCGATTTTTGTGAACAACACAGCCGGCTTCCTGGGCGACTACATTGACGGCGGCGCGCAATTGTTCGAACCGACCGGTAATGCCGCGCAACCCTACAAGTTCAGCACCAGCCCGAAGCAGACCGTTTTCCATGCCGCCTGGACCGATAATCGCGACGTGGACCCGCCCAAGGACGGCGTCTGGGGCAACCACACCCCCATTCAGAAGCTGTTCACCAACCCCAATGGGACCGTGACCACCGTCAACAACCCCGGTTGTCTGCCGGGCCAGGATGGATCAAGGAATCAGAACGTCTACACCTCGAGGATCACCCAGGGGGCCGCGGTTTCCTCGAGCGGGACATCAAAAAAGCTCAACGCCACCACTCCGCGCGGCTTCGTGGTGACCGTGCAAAACAACCAGCAGTTGCCCACCGCGGGCAGAACCTTCATCCTCACGATCCTTCCGGGGCCCAATGTAACGGCGAGCTTTTTGCAGTCCATGCTGCCGCTCAACAGCATCATCGTGACGGTGCCTCCCCGCTCGACCGCCTCGCGCACGGTGTGGGTCGTCTCCTCGACTCCCGGCGGCAGCCTCAAGGTGCAAGTCACCGACCAGGCGACCAATCAAATCGTCGATACGATCAACCTGAACGGCGACCCGCTGAGCACGCTGGTCCTGAACGCCGATTTGACCAACGTCGATCTGACCAACGTCGATTTGACCAACGTCGAGCTGACCAACGTCGAGCTGACCAACGGCGAGCTGCCCAACGTCGATCTGACCAACGTCGATTTGACTAACGTCGAGCTGACCAACGTCGATTTGACCAACGTCGAGCTGACCAACGTCGATTTGACCAACGTCGATTTGACCAATGTCGAGCTGACCAATGTCGACTTGACCAACGTCGATTTGACCAACGTCGAGCTGACCAACGTCGAGCTGACCAACGTCGACCTCACCAATAATACGTTCACCAACGTCGATCTCACCAACGTCGATCTCACCAACGGCGCCATCGCCGACGCCACCTTTACCTTGATCAACC
>Ga0247727_10013238_pt1 | contig 13958 bp, 15 predicted proteins | sample WisWelCaveWW1625_FD_202498 | JGI IMG/M metagenome (GOLD analysis project Ga0247727, IMG submission 202498) | Biofilm microbial communities from Wishing Well Cave, Virginia, United States - WW16-25 | ecosystem: Environmental > Aquatic > Deep subsurface > Groundwater > Cave microbial mat | place... | reverse complement strand
CCGCTGGTGGGCTCTTACCCCACCGTTTCACCCTTACCGGCCAATGCCGTTAGATATCGGCCGGCGGTCTCCTTTCTGTTCCACTTTCCGTCGGCTTTCGCCGCCTGGGTCGCCCCAGCGTCCTGCCCTGCGGTGTCCGGACTTTCCTCGAGCCCCCACGCCCGTGGGGCGGAGCGGCCCGCGGTCACCCGGCCTGCATGACCGATGGTAGCTCGAATTCCGGCAGCTCCCCCACTTCCCGAACAGCATCGCCCTCGACCAGGATCGAGCGACATTCGGGGCAGGCGAGCGCATCACGTACGTGGAGGAGGAACTCACCGCACACGAGGCACTCGAAACTCACTCCACGCACGAGTGCGGCGAGCTCCTGGTCGAGTGTGCGGTTGAGCGGGGCCACGGTCATTCGAGGCTCCTGAAGACGCCCGTCACCTTGCCGAGGATCCGCACGTGCTCGGGGTACAGAGGCTCGAGCGCGCGGTTCTCGGGCTGGAGGCGGATGCGGCCGTCACGATCGCGGTGGAACGTCTTCACCGTCGCTTCGTCTGCAGCCTCGTCCTCACCGACGAGCGCGACGACGACTTCGCCGTCGCGGGCGTCGTCCTGTCGGCGGACGACGACAATGTCGCCGTCGAGGATTCCCGCCTCGATCATCGACTCGCCCTTGACGCGGAGGAGGAAGTCGGCCTTACGGCCGAGCGGCTCGGGAACGGCGATCTTGTCTTCGACGGACTCCTCTGCGAGCAACGGCCCGCCGGCGGCGATGCGGCCGAGTAGTGGGAGCACGGGAGTCGAAGCTCGTCCGCCTCGCGTCTCCTCACGCCGCCTCCCGACGAGCTCGATCGCGCGGGGCTTCGTCGGATCGCGACGCAGGAGCCCGGCCCGCTCGAGGTTGGCGAGGTGGGCATGAACGGTGGAAGGGGAAGCGAGCCCGACGGCGTCTCCGATCTCACGCACCGTCGGCGGGTAGCCGTGGTCGTCCACGTACTCGGCGAGGAACTGCCAGATCTCCTGCTGTCGGGTCGTGAGCATCTGGGTCTCCAGTCTCGGTGACGAACGTATGTTCGCCGTGCAGAGTAGAGATCCTCCCGGATGACGTCAAGCCGGCTTGCGTGCGACAAAGAGCTCGTGCTCTCCTGCGTCCGGGTCGGCGACGTCGACGTCGACCGGCTCCAGTCCAGCTTCGCACAGCACGTCCACCCAGACACTCCGTGGGTAAAGCCCGAACGTGTGGTGATCGTGCTCGACGCGAACGGCCGTGCCGGGTTCGCGCAGCATTATCGCGAACTCCACCTCGAAGGTCGTGTCCTTCGGGTCCGGGTCGTACGTCCACTCGAGGTAGCGCAGCGCCCGCCCGTCCGGGCCGTCGTGGCCGCCGTGATCGACGGTCGGGGTGAACGTCTCGCGCACGGTGTCCGGCACGAGCAGCGTGACGCCGCCGGGTCTCGTGTGAACGGCCGCCGTCTCGATCGTCGACCTCAAGTCCGACTCCGTCGTCATGTACATGACCGCGTCGTGGAGGAATACCGCGTCGAAGGTCCTGCCGAGGCGTAGCGTCCGCATGTCGCCCAGGATGTGCTCGCACTCCGGGTTGATCGTCCGGCTGAGCGCCAGCATCTCCTCCGAGAGATCCGTGAGCGTGCAGGCGAAGCGGTTCTTCAGGTAGCTCGCGTTGTTCCCGCCGCCCGAGCCAAGCTCGAGGAGTGTCTGCGCCTTTCCCTCGGTCGTCGCGTCGATCACGCGCTTGTAGAAGTCCGCCTCGCCTTCGTATGACGAGGGGTGCGTCAGGAGGTGGAACCACGGGGCGAGGTCCGCGTAGAGCCGCATTCACCCTCCGTTCAAACGAAGGGCAGCCTCGCCGAGGCCGCCCCACATGCGCTGGAGAGGACTTGAACCTCCACGGCCTAAAGTGGCCACTAGGCCCTCAACCTAGCGCGTCTACCAATTCCGCCACCAGCGCGTGCGGAGGAAATTCTACTTGAGGAGATGGAACAGCACGATCGTGTTGAGCCCGAACACCGTCGCGACCACTACCGTGAGTCGCGTCAGGTTCCGCTCCACGATGTGCGTGCCGCCCTGCGAGTGTGGCGTGAACCCGAGGCCGCCCATGCCCGCCTCTCGCCCCGAGTGCATGAGCACGAGCGTCGTCACAGCAGCGCAGAGGAGCACCTGGAAGACGGCAGAGACCTGGAGCCAGGGAAGCGAGAACGCGATCACCATCGACGCGCGAGGATAGCAGCGGCGGTAGCTTCTACTCGTGGCTGAGCCCGAGGACGCCCGCGCACGGATCCAAAAGCTGCTCGTCACCGGCGACAACCGCCTCAAGCAGGGAGTGAATCCGGAAAAGGTGCGCGAGACCTACGAGGAGGCTCTCGTCGTCGCCCGCGAGGCGGGGCTCGATGAGACGGTGCGTCCGCTTGTCGAGGTCAGGCTCGCGGATCTCGAGCGGCTCGCTCGAGAATCTCCTCCACGCGTTCCGCCTGCAGCCTGACGTCGTGGTCGCCGGCGGCATCGCGACCGGCGAGGTTCGGGCGGGGCAGCGCGGCGGCTTCCGAGAGCGCGGAGACGAGGGCGCCCTCGTCCTGCGGTTCTACGAGGACTCCTGACTCGGGGGTCACGAACTCCGGCGGGCCGCCGACTCGAGTTGCGACGACGGATCGCGCTGACGCCATCGCCTCGAGCGTGGCGAGACCGAACGGCTCGACGAGGCTCGGCTGGCAGAGGACGTCGGATGCTGCGATCCAGGCGGGAACCGCCTCGTGTTCGACCCGCCCCGCGAGATGCATCCCGCTGCGTCCCTGGAGCGCCTCGCGAAGGGGACCGTCCCCGACGAACGTGAGCGTTCCCTCGCCACGCTGCTCGAACGCGCGGGCGAGCCGGAGCACGTTCTTCCGCTCCGAGAGCGCACCGAGGCAGAGGAACGCCGTCCCGTTCGTCTGCCATCCGACCTCGGCGCGGGCATCGGCCGCGTCACGTGGCACGAAGCGCTCGAGATCGACGCCGCAGTCGACGACGTGCGTCTTACCGGCTGCCTCCGGCACGGCGTCCTCGAGCTGCCGGCGAAGCCACTGCGACACCGCCACGATCGCAGCGGCGCGGCGGACAACGTAGCGAGTTGCCACTCGGGCCCCCGGGATCGAGCCGATATTGGCCACGTCCTGGCCGTGCGCCGTGACGACGAGCGGTGCCCGAGAGCCGAGTGCGGCGGCGAGCCCGGCGGGCACGAGGAAGTGCGCGTAGACGACGTCCGGCCGGAACCGCCTCGCGGCGCGGATTGCGTCTCGCGCGAGCGCGACGTGGCGACGTCGGCCACCCGCTCTGCGGTCGACGACCGCGCGCTCGAGCTCGTGACCGCGCGCAACGAGCTCCCGCTCGAGATTCGCGACAAAGGCGCCGAGGTCCGGGTCGTCGGGCCCCGGGTACATCTGTGAGACGAGGAGAATCCGCATCTGAGAATCAATCGTGACGCTTTCGGCGCAGCCTTGTGATCGTTGCGTCACCCTTGCGCTGTCACGCTCTGTGCGTGAGCGGCCCGGAGGACTCTTTCGACGATCACGTCCTCGATCCCGCCGTCATTCCTGGTGCGTGGGCGAACGACACGCGCGTACGCGTGGGGCGAGACGAGTTCACGATTGACTTCATGCGTCAAGTCCCGAGCTATGCGCGGAGCTTTCTCGTGGCGCGGGCGGTCGTTTCGCCGGCAGCCGCGATGGCCTTCGCGATCAGCTCGAAGACGCATGGCGCCGATATGCTGACTGGTCGATGCCTGAAGACGTAAACGATGGATGAGCACCCACGCGGATACCGGATCCTTCGGAAAGGCGAGATACATCGGTTCCCGGCTCCTCCTCCGGAGCCGAAACGCGCGGTGGATCCCGAGAGACTCGAGACTCTCCGGCGCATCCGGGAAGCGCAGATTCGCGAGTACTTGAAACGCCGCCGCGCGTCGTAGCTCGACCAGCTACCCGCGCGTCACCTGGAGGATCCCCAGACACATCTCGTCCGTCGTCCCCTCGCCCCAAAGGATGTAGCGGGGAGTCTTCGGGACCCCGTGCTCGCGGGCTCGCTTGCGCACGTCGTGGCGGCACGTGACGCGCACCACGTCCCCGGCGTTCGCCTGCAGCGGCCGCGCGAGCGTGTACGCGTTCTGCCAGTGGAAGTCCCAGCGCGGGATGTCGAGCAGAACGCGCGCGCGCGGTGTCCCTGGGTTGAGCTCGAGCCGGATGGAGGCGCCGAGGAGGTGCATGTGCCCTGCCGCGACGTGGATTGTGGTCGGCGCCGTGATCCGCCGGTCGCACGTCGAGATCGGGCTCGGCTGCGGGCTCGCCGCGCTCCCGCGGCAGAGGAAGAGCAGGCCGGCGGGGACGAGCGCAGCGTTCGAGCCGTACTTCCGCGAGAGCTCGAATAGAGCTTCCGTCCTGCTGCAGAGGGGGCCCTGTTCACCTTTCGCACAGGCCAACTCGACGGGACCCGGCAGCAGGATCGTCTGCATCGGGGTGAGCCCCGCCGAAGCTGGGGCGACAGTGAGCACTGCGCGCGAGCGATCCGGCGCCCGACCGTTCAGGAGGTTGTAGTGGACCTGCATCACGATCTGACTTCCCGCGGGAAGCGGTATCCCGGTTCCGTCGGGCAGCCGGTTGCCGGCCCCGCCGGGCGCCCAAGCGGCGATCCAGTTCGCATCGCTCAAGGAGTCCTGGAGGGCGCTCGCGTTGCCTCCCGCGGGCAGGCCCGTCCCACCGAAGCACGTCCAGCCGAGGCCCGGTGCGGCGGAGTCGAGCTGCTTCGCCGCAGCGACCTGCGTCTGGGAGGCGCGGAAGAGGATGACGTGATGCACGACCTTCGGCTGGCCCGGCTCGATCCGCGCTGAGGTGACCGACACGTCCCCGGCCAGCTTCGGGTCGAGCAGGAAGCAGCGGTAGTCGTCCGTCACTCCCTTTGGTGCACGAGGCTTGTAGGCGCTCGGAAGCCTCATCTCGAGTACGGACTCGCCGTCCCGTACTGGGACGGGCTCCTTTGGATCGGGCCTGAGCGCGGGCCCGTTTGTCCGCCCGCCGGCGCGCGCCCAGGCGAGGATCGTGGCGCGCTCGCGAGAGCTCAGCGTGCGCTTCTGCTCGCCGACGTAGCTCGGCGAGCGGATCCCGGGCGGCCACGGCGGCATGAGGCCTGCCTGCACCGCGGCGGCGATCAGGCCGGCCCGCGTGGAGATCTGTCGTGCCGTTTCGAAGGGGAACGGCGCGATGCTGCCCGTCTGGTGGCAGCCCGCGCACTTGTCGCGAATGATGGGCGCGACATCGCGGGTAAAGCTCGGCGTCGCGGCGCTCACGTCGCCGCCTCGTGAGGCTGCGATCGCGGCCAACGGGATCCCGAGCGCGAGGAGCACCGCCGCGGCGACGGCGATTCTGGTGCGGCTCCTAAGCATGCTGGGCGTCATATGTACCCCATAGCTGGCGGAGGGCGCCACAAATCTCGCCGATCGTGCAGCGAGCGCGCAGGGCCTCGCGCAGCGGCGGGAGGAGATTCTCGTCACCCTCGGCGACTCGGCGCACTTGCGCGAGCGCGTTCTCAGCGGCGGCTGAGTCCCGTTCCGCACGAACGCGAGCTGTCTGCTCCCGTTGTACCCGTTCGCTCTCGGGATCGACATGGAGGAGCTCCACCTGCTCGGCGCCCTGCTCCGTGAAGCGGTTTACGCCGACGACGACTCGATCCTCTGCCTCGATCTCGGTTTGGTAGCGAAACGCCGAGGCCTCGATCTCGGCCTGCACGAAGCCTTTCTCGATTGCCGCGACCGCACCGCCGAGCGCGTCGACGCGGTCGATCAGCTCCTGCGCTTTCTCCTCGAGCTCGGCCGTGAGTGCCTCGACGAAGTAGGAGCCACCGAGCGGGTCGGCGGTGTCCGTCGCGCCCGCCTCGTGGGCAAGGATCTGCTGCGTTCGGAGTGCGATCCTCGCCGCGCGCTCGGTCGGCAGGGCGAGCGCCTCGTCGAAGGAGTTCGTATGCAGCGACTGCGCGCCACCACATACGGCCGAGAGAGCCTGGATCGCCACCCGAATCATGTTGTTCTCGGGCTGTTGGGCCGTAAGCGTGGAGCCGCCGGTCTGGGCATGGAAGCGGAGCGCCGTCGCGCGCGGGTTCGTCACGCCGAACCGCTCCCGCATGATCCGGGCCCAGAGTCGTCGCGCGGCCCGAAACTTCGCCACCTCCTGGAAGAAGTGGTTATGCGCGTTGAAGAAGAACGACAGCCGCTCGCCGAAGGCGTCCGGAGAGAGACCTGCCGCGACCGCGGCCTCGCAGTACGCGATGCCGTTGGCGAGCGTGAAGGCGAGCTCCTGCGCGGCGCTCGCCCCCGCCTCCCGGATGTGGTAGCCGGAGATCGAGATCGTGTTCCAGCTCGGGAGTCGTTCTGCGCAGTACGCGAACAGGTCGGTCGTCAGCCGCATCGACGGGCGCGGCGGGAAGATGTAGTTTCCGCGGGCGACGTACTCCTTCAGCACATCGTTCTGAACAGTCCCCCGAAGACGCTCGCCAGGCACACCCTGGCCTTCGGCGACGAGCTCGTAAAGGAGGAGCAGGAGCGCAGCGGGCGCGTTGATCGTCATCGAGGTGGACACCTCGCCGAGCGGGATGCCCTCGAGCAGCACCTCCATGTCGGCGATCGAGTCGATCGCCACCCCTGTTCGCCCGACCTCACCCTCGGCGAGCGGATCGTCGGAGTCGTAGCCGAGCTGGGTCGGGAGGTCGAACGCGACCGAGAGCCCGGTCTGCCCGCGCTCGAGGAGGTAGCGGAAGCGCGCGTTCGTCTCCTCAGCGGAGCCATACCCGGCGTACTGGCGAATCGTCCACGGGCGTCCGCGATACATGGTCGGGTAGGGGCCGCGCGTGAAGGGGTGCTCGCCCGGGAGCTCGAGCCCGCCGGGCGGGAGGTCGTCCGTCGTGTAGACGGACTTGACCTCGATGCCGGAGTCGGTCAGCCGGCGATCCTCCGCGGTCGCCATGAGCCCATCGTAGTGAGGTCGCTCTGCACGAGGCGGATACCCTCTCGGCGTGAAGGTGCAGGTGAGGTTGTTCGCAGCGCTGCGGGAGCGCGCGGGGTCGGGTGGCGTGGCGGTCGAGCTCCCGGACGGCGCGGTTCTCGGCGACGTCTGGCCGGCGCTCGGGCTCGGCGACGAGCCTCCGGGGCTGCTGTTCGCCCTCAATCGCGCGTACGCCGAGCGAGGCGTGCGGCTCTCCGCAGGGGACGAGGTCGCGGTGATCCCGCCGGTCTCGGGAGGGGACTTCAGGCTCTCGGCGGAGCCGCTCTCGATCGAGGATGCCGTCGCAGAGGTGAGGAACGACGACGCGGGCGCAGTTGCGACCTTTGTCGGGACGACGCGCGCTCGCTCGCGCGGCCGGGAGGTGCTCCACCTCGAGTATGAGGCGTACGAGGGCATGGCCGAGCAGGTGATGGCGGACCTCGGCGACGAGCTGAAGCGCCGGCACAACCTCTGCGAGGTGGCGATCCACCACAGGGTCGGACGAGTCGACATCGGCGAGACGAGCGTCGTCATTGCGGTCTCGGCGCCGCACAGGGCCGCTGCGCTCGCCGCCTGCGGCGAGGCGATCGACGAGTTGAAGGTTTCCGTCCCTTTGTGGAAGAAAGAGGTGTACGTGGGAGGTGAGGAATGGATCGGCCGCGGGTCGTAGATCAAGAACCGGACGGGCGCTACGAGCCGTCCGAGGCGCCCGAGCCGGCGACGCTGCCGGATGCCGAGCCGGCCCACGGGGAGCGCGGCTACGAGCCGGTCCATCCTCGGTGGGGGCTCGGGGGCCTGCTGCGCAAGCTTGCGGCTCCGCTCCTCGGCCTCGGCTTCCTCGTCGTCAAGTACGGAGCCATCCTGCTCAAGCTCAAGGTCGTGACGACTGCCGCGTCCATGCTCGTCTCGATCGCCGCTTACGCGTGGATTTGGGGACTGCCGTTCGCGGTCGGCTTCGTCCTCCTGATCCTCGTGCACGAGCTCGGACACGTGATCGAGCTGCGCCGCCAGGGCGTGCCCGCTAGCGCGCCGCTCTTCATTCCCTTCCTCGGCGCCGTGATCGGGATGAAGCAGCTTCCTGACGACGCCTGGAAGGAGGCGCGCGTTGCGCTCGCCGGGCCGATCCTCGGGTCGGTCGGGGCGGCGGCCTTCTGGATTGCCGGAGAGGCGGCCGACTCCGACGTCCTGATCGGGCTTGCCTTCGTCGGCTTCTTCCTCAACCTCTTCAACCTGATCCCGATCGTTCCCCTCGACGGAGGCCGTGCCGCCGCAGCCCTCCATCCGGCGGTCTGGTTCGCCGGCCTTGCGATGATGGTCGCGCTCCTCGTCGTCAGCCCGAACCCGATCCTGATCCTCATCGTCATCCTCGGCGGGCTCGATCTGTGGCGGCGCTGGCGCGAGCGCGGCGAGAACGCCGAGTACTACCGTCTGTCCGGGGGGAAGCGGCTCGTAGTCGCAACGGTCTATATCGGCCTCATCGGCGTCCTCGCGCTAGCCGTGTCGGGCACGTACGTCGAGCGAGACTTCTAGGTGGCCAAAGGCGGGCAGCTCGATCGCCGCGTCCTGCGGCGCACACACGAGACGCTCGCGGCCGACGTCTCCCTGATCGCGTCCGAGTTTCTCGCGGGCTTCCAGACGGTGCAGGAGATCGACCGGCCGGCGGTCTCGATCTTCGGCTCGGCGCGCGTGCTCGAGGGAACGCAGACCTACGAGCGTGCCCGTGCAACCGGCCGCGCTTTCGCCGATGCGGGCTTCGCCGTCGTCACCGGCGGCGGGCCAGGGGTGATGGAGGCGGCGAACCGCGGCTGCCGGGAGGGTGGCGGGCTCTCCGTCGGGTTCAACATCGAGCTCCCGCACGAGCAGGAGTCCAATCCGTATCTCGACCTTTCCCTGACCTTCCACCACTTCTACGCGCGGAAGGTCATGTTCGTGAAGGCGGCCGAAGGGTTCGTCATCTTCCCCGGCGGCTTCGGGACGCAGGACGAGCTGTGGGAGGCACTGACGCTGATCCAGACCGAGATGATCGGCGACTTCCCGGTCGTGCTCTTTGACTCCGACTACTGGCAAGAGCTCCTCGACTGGATGCGGACCGAGATGCTCGCCGACGGGCTGATCTCGCGGGAGGACCTTGCGCGTGTCTCGGTGACCGACGATCCGGGCGAAGCCGTTGAGCTCGTCGTCTCGCGGTACGAGACCCGCGTTGCCGAGGGCTCGGCGTGAGCCGAACCGAGGGCCTCGATGCGGCCGTCGGCGCGATTCGCTCCCGAACGTCGCTCGAGCCGGATGTGGGAATCGTGCTGGGGAGCGGCCTGGGCGGCTTCGCGGACGCGATCGAAGACGGGGTCGAGATCCCGTACGCCGAGATCCCCGGCTGGCCGGTCTCCACGGCCGTAGGTCATGCCGGCGTGCTCGTCCTCGGAGACGTGGACGGCGTCCCTCTTGCGGTGATGCGGGGGCGCGCTCATCTTTACGAGGGAGTGGGCGCCGGCCGGGCCGCGTTCGGCATTCGTGTCCTTGGGAGGCTTGGTGTCCGCTCACTCGTCGTCACGAACGCCGCGGGCGGGATCAACGAGGCCTTCCGGCCGGGGATGCTCGTGGTGATCTCCGACCACGTGAATTTCCAGGGGACGTCACCCCTCGTCGGGCCGAACGACGATTCGCTCGGCCCGCGCTTCCCGGACATGAGCGACGCGTACGACACCGGGCTGCGGCAACTTGCGCACGAGGCCGCGGGCCGGCTCGGTCTCGAGCTTCCCGAGGGCGTCTACGCCGCCTGGCTCGGCCCGCAGTTCGAGACGCCCGCTGAGATCCGCTTCATGCGTGCGGCCGGCTGCGATCTGGCTGGCATGTCGACCGTTCCCGAGGTGATCGCCGCCCGGCACATGGGGATGCGCTGCCTCGGAGTCTCGGTGGTGACGAACATGGCGGCCGGCATCCTCCCCGAGCCGATCGAGCACGAGCGGGTTCTCGAGATCGGCGCCCAGGCGCAGTCGACGCTCACCGCGCTTCTGCGCGAGCTTCTGCCCGCGCTTGCGAGCTAGCGGCCAGGAGGCCACACTGGCGAGCGTGCCGGCGAAGCCCACGCTCCGCGATCTGCCTTCAGTCGACAAGCTGCTCGACGACGAGCGCCTCGCTGGCGAGCCGCACGAGCTCGCGGTTGCGGCCGTGCGCGTGGTTCTGGAGCGCGCTCGGTCGGAGATCCGCGCCGGACGTGATCCCGGTTTGCTGGTCGATGCCGTGCTCGAGGAGCTCGCGCGCTCGCGCCAGCCGTCTCTTCGCCGCGTGCTGAACGCGACCGGCGTCCTCGTGCACACGAATCTCGGCCGAGCTCCGCTCGCCGACGCGGCGCTCGCCCGGGTTGCAGAGGTCGGCGCCGGTTACTCAAACCTCGAGTACGACCTCGAGCGTGGCGAGCGCGGCTCCCGGCAAGATCACCTCGGCTCGTCTCTGAGCCGGCTCACGAGCGCGGAGGCCGCGCTCGTCGTCAACAACAACGCGGCGGCGGTGCTGCTCGCCCTCGCTGCCCTCGCGGAGGGGCGCGAGGTCGTCGTCTCCCGCGGCGAGCTGATCGAGATCGGCGACGGGTTCCGCATCCCGGAGGTGCTCGAGCGTTCCGGCGCACGCCTCGTCGAGGTCGGGACGACGAACAGAACCCGCGCCTCCGACTACGAGCGCGCGATCGGCCCGGAGACGGCTCTGCTCCTGCGGGTCCACCAGTCGAACTTCCGGGTCGTCGGGTTCTCGGAGCAGCCGCGGCTCGCCGAGCTCGCGGCGATCGCCAAGCGGCACGACCTCCCGCTGGTCGACGATCTGGGCAGCGGTGCGCTCGTCGCTATCGGAGACGAACCGACGCCGGCGGAGAGCCTGCGCGCGGGTGCCGATCTCGTGTGCTTCTCCGGTGACAAGCTCCTCGGTGGGCCGCAGGCAGGCGTCGTCGTCGGTCGTGCCGACCTCGTCGAGCGACTGCGGCGCCATCCGCTCCAGCGCGCGCTCCGCGCGGACAAGCTCACGCTCGCCGCGCTCGAGGGGACGCTCGCGCTTGCGCTCGACCCGGAGACCCGCGACGAGGTGCCGGTGCTGCGCATGCTCCACGAGTCGGTAGAGCGCGTCCGGGCCCGTGCCGAGCGGCTGGCAGAGCTCGTCGGCGGCGAGGTCGAGGAGACCGTCGCGCGCGTCGGGGGCGGCGCGCTTCCGTTGGCGGAGCTTCCGAGCGCGGCGTGTGCCGTGGAAGAGGAGCTCGCCGAACCTCTTCGCTTGGGCGACCCGCCGGTAATCGCTGTCGTCCGCGATGGCCGCACGCTCCTCGACTGCCGAACACTGAGCGATGTCGAGGTCGACGAGGTCGCCGCCGCGGTTGCCACTGCCCGCGGATGAGCGAGCGCTCGCCGGAGGCACAGCTGTGGGACCTCCTCCGCGGCGCGCTGCGGACGCGGGCGCTCGCGGTCGTCGCCGGCCTTCGTGTCGCCGATGCTCTCGCAGCGGAGCCGCGCGGCGTCGCGGACGTCGCGCGGGAGGTCGGCGCCGATCCCGACACACTGCACCGCCTCCTGCGCGCGCTGGCGAGCGACGGCGTCTTCGCAGAGGAGACGCCTGGCATCTTCGGAAACACCGCGGCCTCCGAGCTCCTGCGCGGCGGCGGATGGAACGACTTCGCCCGCCTTTTCGGCGATGTCTGGTACCGCGCGGTGGAGGGGCTCGACGCGAGCGCCGAGGCGGCGTTTCCGCGCGGGTTCGGCACGGACTTCTGGTCCTGGCTCGCCGAGCACCCCGACGAGCGCGCCGCCTTCGACCGGGCGATGGAGCAGGGGAAGGAGTGGCGGGTGGAGCGGCTCGCGGAGCTCGAGTGGCGTGGCGACGAGACGGTCGTCGACGTCGGCGGCGGCAACGGGTCGTTGCTCGTCGAGCTGCTTCGCCGGCAGCCCGGCCTGCGCGGGATCGTGTTCGACCTCCCGGAGACCGTACGCAACGAGGAGACCTTCGGTGAGCGCTGCACCTTCGTCGAGGGCAGCTTCTTCGAGCGTGTGCCCGGGGGCGACGTGTACCTCCTCTCGACAATTCTCCACGACTGGGACGATGAGAGCGCGATCGCGATCCTGCGCACGATCCGCGCGTCGGCGCCCGCGGATGCCCGGCTCCTTGTCCTCGACGCGGTGGTGCCCGACGGAAACGAGCCACACGGGGCGAAGTGGCTCGACCTGCTGATGCTCGTCCTGTTTGCGGGTCGCGAGCGCGACGAGGCGCAGTGGCGCGCGATGCTCGCCGCCAGCGGCTTCGAGCCGGTGGGGATGGAGGACGGGTTGATCGAGGCGCGATGCCGCTGACGGTCGGCACCGCGGGCCACATCGACCACGGGAAGACCTGGCTCGTCCGCGCGCTGACCGGGAGGGACACGGATCGGCTTCCCGAGGAGCAGCGGCGCGGCATCTCGATCGACCTCGGCTATGCGCCGCTCGAGCTCCCGGACGGCCGCAGGCTCTCCGTCGTCGACGTGCCGGGGCATGAGCGCTTCGTGCGGACGATGGTCGCGGGCGCGACCGGCATCGACCTTTTCCTGCTCGTCGTCGACGCCGGCGAGGGCGCTCGGCCGCAAACCCATGAGCATCTCGCGATCCTGCGACTGCTCGGGATCGAGCACGGCGTCGTCGCGCTCACGAAGGCGGACGCCGTAGATGCCGAGACGCTCGAGCTCGTCCGCAAGGAAGTGGGTGAGCTCGTCCCTGGAGCCGAAGTCGTCGCGGTGAGCGCGAAGACGGGTGTGGGGCTCGACGAGCTCCGAGCCGCCCTCGGCCGAGCGGCAGACGGCGTCGAGCGGGTCCGGGCCGACCGACCCACCCGGCTCTACGTCGACCGCTCGTTCTCCCTGCGCGGGATCGGCACGGTCGCGACCGGGACGCTGTGGTCGGGCTCGATCGGTGAGGGCGACGAGCTGCGGGTCGAGCCTGCCGGGCGATCGGTGCGCGTTCGCAGCGTGCAGGTCCACGACCAGGAGCTCGAACGGGCGGAATCCGGGCAGCGAGTCGCGGTCGGTCTTCCGGGAGTCGAGCGACGGGAGGTGCGGCGGGGCGACGCGCTCGTCGCTCCCGGCGCGTATCCCGCCTCCTATCGCCTCGACGTCGTCCTCGACGAGCTCGCGCCGATTCCCGACGGAGCGCGACTCCATGCTCACCTCGGAACGGCTCACGTCGCCGCCCGTGTCGTCCGGGCGGGAGACGGCTACGCGCAGCTCCGCCTTTCTGCCCCGGTCGTCGCAGCGCGCGGCGATCGCGTCATCCTCCGGGGCGAGACGACGCTCGGCGGTGGAGTCGTGCTCGACCCCAGTCCACCCCGCCACGCCGATGCGGAGCGCATGGCTCTCGTCGAGCGCGGAGAGGTCGCGGCGACCATCCACGACCCCGTGCTCGCGGAATCGCTTCGCCACGTCCTCGACGGCGAGCCAGCCGGGGTCGAGCAAGCAGGGCCGTGGGTCTTCTCGCGCGGGTGGCTGGAGGAACTCGAGCGAGAGCTCCGATCGCGCATCGCAGCGGCGGACCCGATCGATCCGGGCATTCCACCTCCGCCCGAGCCATGGGCTGCCGACGTGCTCTCGCTCCTTCCGTTCGAGCGGCGGGGTGCGAAGCTCTACGTGCGCGGATCTGTCCCGGCGCTCGGCGCCAGGAGCGACGCGGGAGATGCGCTCGAGAGGGTGCTCGCCGCGGCAGGGGTGAAGGCGATGAAGGTCTCAGACGACGAGCTTGCCCGCTTCCTCGAGGCCAACGGAAAGCTCGCCCGGCTCGGGGACGGCTACGCGATCGGCGCGAACGGATACGCGGTTGCGAAGGACGTTCTCCTGGAAGAGGCTCGGGCGACGGGCGAGATCACCCTCGCCCGCTTCCGCGATCTCCTCGGCGTCGGCCGGCGTGACGCGCAGCTCCTACTCGAGCGATTCGATGCAGATGGGCTGACGAGGCGCGT
>Ga0247727_10013237_pt1 | contig 13959 bp, 15 predicted proteins | sample WisWelCaveWW1625_FD_202498 | JGI IMG/M metagenome (GOLD analysis project Ga0247727, IMG submission 202498) | Biofilm microbial communities from Wishing Well Cave, Virginia, United States - WW16-25 | ecosystem: Environmental > Aquatic > Deep subsurface > Groundwater > Cave microbial mat | place... | reverse complement strand
TATTCCTTGATACGCCCGCGCCGCACATTTTTCAAGTCCAATACGAACGCAAGTTTCTTTTCGTCAACCCCGGCTTCATCCACCACTGTTCCATCTGAATCGGAGAGGGTGATCGCCTTTCCGCCAAGCTGGTTTAATTTTTCCACGGTGTATTGCGCCACATTGCCCGAGGCGCTCACAGCCGCGACCTTTCCCTTGATCTCCTGTTTGCGCATGGCGAGCATCTCTGCCGCGAAGAATACCGCGCCATACCCGGTCGCTTCAGGCCGGATCAAACTGCCGCCGTACTCGATCCCCTTGCCTGTAAGCACACCGGTATGTTCGTTCACGATCTTTTTGTAATAGCCGTACAGATAACCGATTTCGCGGCCGCCCACGCCAATATCCCCTGCGGGAACGTCCACATCGGGTCCGATATGCCGGTACAACTCGCGCATGAACGCCTGGCAGAAACGCATCACTTCCTCGTCCGATTTGCCCTTCGGGTCAAAATCCGAACCGCCTTTGCCGCCGCCCATCGGTAAGGTGGTGAGCGAGTTCTTGAAGATCTGCTCGAAGCCCAAAAACTTGATGATGCTGATATTCACTGATGGATGGAATCGCAAGCCGCCTTTATACGGACCAATCGCATTGTTGAACTGCACGCGGAATCCGCGGTTCACCTGCACCTCCCCCTTGTCGTCCACCCAGGGTACGCGGAACATCACTGCCCGGTCTGGCACGACCACTCGTTCATAGATGTTGTTCTTCACAAATTCAGGATGTTTCTTCACCGTCGGTTCGAGCGATTCCATCACCTCCCTCACTGCCTGATGGAACTCAGGCTGACCAGCATCTTTCTCCTGCACTTTCGCGATGACATCTTGGATGACAGACATGTTCTTAATTCTCCTTTTCCAAATTGGATTCGTCTGACGAGATGTACAACCTAAAACACCGCCCAATGGATAAAGAGACGCCTCTCTCCTGACCTGTAACCCGCTCCTCACCCTCAGCCTGATCTTCGCCTGCACAGGTAAGGTAGACATATATATCTGTTTACATGTTTCCCTGTATACCTCTACCGATGCGCCTCCAAACAGACCACTCCCTGCGCGCCGACTTCGGCATCGTGCACAACCCCGACAGGCAGGTCGAGCCGGTCACCGGGATTCAACGTTAATTGTCCACCAAGTTCCGGCAAACCAAACGTGATCGAGCCGCGCACCACATAAATCACTTTATCGTAGGAATGCGAATGAGGCGCGTACGTATCGTGCGGTCCGTTCGACCATTGATAGGGATGCAAACCCTGCGCCTCGCAGAGACGCCTCAGCGCGGATTCAGTTGGGGCGGTTGAATCAGCCCACGGGGTGACAAGAGGCGTGGTCGGTGTCATTGCGAGGAGCCCGCAGGGTGACGTGGCAATCTTTCCATCAACTCGATCCGGTTCCCAAACGGGTCGTAGATGTGCGCGCGTTTGAAACCATCCAATTCTGGTTGCGATAAATCCCATTCGAATCCCGCGCGTTGAATCGTTTCGAGAATTGAATCAAGATCGTCCACAACGAATGCGGGGTGCGCCTTGCGCGCCGCCCGAAAATCATTTTCAACACCGAGATGAAGTTGTACGTTTTCAGATTCAAACCATGCGCCGCCGCGTTTGGCAAGTTCGGCAGGTTTTTGAATTTCAGTGAAGCCGAGGGTGTTGATATAAAACTCGCGCGCGATTTCTTCCCCATCTTCAGGTATTGCAATCTGGACGTGATCAATGGAGAGAATGGTCATGGTGGTAAGGACACAGGTATATACGTAAACAAGGAAACACGTGTTTACCTGTCCACATGTTTCCGTGTCTACTGGTTTACATCATTACGGTTCCACCGGATACCCCACATCAACCCACGCCTGAAAACCACCGAGGATGGGGGTAACATTTGTATAACCGTTGTGTAAAAGGAGGAACGCCGCACGGGCGCTCGTATGTTCGTTTTGTCAGGTGCAGTAGGTGATGATCCATTGGTCTTTGTCGAGGGTGACGATGGCGGGGTTGGCTTCGATCTCGTCAACTGGAATATTGATCGCGCGGGGGATGTGACTCAACCCGAAATTATCTGCGCTTCGCACATCCATAAAGACCGCCGCGCCGCTATGGAACGCTGCCAGAGCCGCTTCCACCGGCACGCGCGGGACGTCAGCCTCCGTGAGCGGAAGATTGCCCTGCGGCTGGGGAAATGCCGGCTCGACAATTTGCGTCGGGTCAGACTCGGGCAATGGTATAAGCGCGTTGCATGCAAGCGTTGCAAGGATGAGGACGGAGATGGCGAGGTAGATTTTTGTTTTTGGCATGGTTCCTCCGAACGTTTAGGGGCGATGAGGGAATTTGATGAGCAAGGAATAGGTGAACGTAAACCAAGTATACCAAAGCATGACGGAAACAAACCCGCTTGTGTTTTCGTCGTTAAGCCAATACAATGATTTCAACCGTGGAGGTTCCATGAAACAAGATCGTTTTCTAACGGGCATTTTGATCGGGATCGGCGTGCTGGTGGTCGCCGCGCTGGCGGTGTTCTTCACCCGCAGGGATACGCAGACCTATATCGCAGACGATAATCCCGAGGGCGTTGTCCATAACTACGTGGTGGCTGTGCTGGAAAAGGATTATCACAAAGCCTACGGCTATCTAGCCGACCTGGATAACAAACCCACTCTTGATGAGTTTCGCCAGGCTTTCCTGAACGGACAGGTCAATCCGCAGGGATCGGCAGTGGATGTTGGAGGCGCAGAAATCAGCGGTGATGAATTCGCGTATGTCGAAGTCGCGCTGATCTACAGCCCCAGCGATCCATTTTCAACAGGGTATCGCGATGTGCAACGCGCGGCTCTGGTGAACCAAAACGGCGCGTGGAAAATCTCGTCCATGCCGTCGTATTATTTCTGGGAATACAACTGGTATCAGGATGTGCCGAAGTAATGCGTCATTGCGAGGAGAACCAGCGAGGTCTCGCAATGAAAGAGGATAAAATATGAAATCCATCCGCCGACTTTACTTTTATCTCGTCGCCTTCATCAGCATCGAAGTGGTGCTGTGGGGCATGGTGGGCTTGCTTCGTTCGATCGCAAACCAGACCATCTCAAGCGGCGCAGAGACACTCGCCCAAGCCCTCGCGTTGATTCTTGTTGGCATTCCCATTTTCCTCGTTCATTGGTTGTGGGCGCAGCGCGCTTCCGCGCGTGAGGCAGAGGAAAAATCCGCCAGCCTGCGCGCTGTGTTTCTCTACGCGATTTTGCTCGGCACACTCATCCCGGTTGTGCAAAACACATTGTCTTTCATTGACCGTTCGCTGGTACAAACCACCGGGCTGGGTGTGGAGCGGGCGTTCAGCGCGTTTCGCTATCAAACCATCGCCGACAACTTCATCGCCATCCTCATGAACCTCATCGTCGCGGCATACTTTTGGAACATCCTGCGCGGCGAATGGGTGACGCTTCAAGATAAAGAAAACTTCTCCGAAGTCCGCCGGCTGTATCGTTATATCTGGATGCTGTACGGTTTGTTGATGACCGTCTTCGGCGCGCAACTAGTGTTGCGATTCCTCTTTTACATCCCCGGCGATATTTTGGGAGAACTCGGACGCGAGATCGTCGTCAACGGGACGGCGCTCATCCTCGTGGGGACCCCGGTGTGGGCGTACGCCTGGCGCGTCATTCAGGACTCTTTGGCTGATCCCGCTGAAATGGGCTCGACTCTGCGCCTCGGCATTTTGTATCTCCTCGCCCTTGGCGGAGTCATCACCGTCATCACCGCCGCGTGGAATGCAGTAAACGTTCTCCTCGCCGCGTTATTTGGGAGCGACTCAACCTTCCGTGAATTCATCCGCGAGATCGGCGGACCGGTCTCCATCGGCGTGCCGCTGGGCGTAGTGTGGTGGTATTACAAACACTGGCTCGACCGTCACATCGAAGCGGTGGGCGACAAGGTGAAGCAGGCGGGCATGAAGCGACTCTACAATTACATCCTGTCGTTTATTGGTCTGGTAATCGCGTTCGTCGGCGTTGCCACTTTGATCAGCTTCACGATTGACATCATGACCGGATATGGAATTTTGCTGGGCGATACATATCGGAACAACTTTGCTTCCTCGCTTTCATCCCTGCTCATTGGTTTGCCCCTCTGGCTCACAATGTGGAGACCGATGCAGGCAGACGCGCTGGCTGAGGGTGAATCCGGCGACCACGCGCGCCGGTCTGTGCTCCGCAAGTTTTACCTGTATCTTGCGTTGTTCGCCTCCGTCATTGGCGGCATGGCGACGGCAGTTGGGCTGGTGTATCAAATCATCGTCGCCGCGCTCGGCGGTGTGACAGGCAGTGACTTCGCCAACAATCTTTTGAATCTCGCCCAGTTACTTTTCCTATTTAGCGTAGTGCTGGTGTATCACCTATCCGCTTTGCGGCGTGATGGCGCGTCCACGGCAGATAAGTTGGAGGAGAAGCAAAGCGGCTTCCGCGTACTCGTGGTTGACTCGGGGAATGGGTTCGCTGAATCAGTCAACGCCGCGTTGATGAAACTTGGTTCGAAGGTCCAAGTCACGGTGACGACTCTTGCTGAAAAGCCGGAGGGTGACTTCAACGGGCTGGTCGTCAGCGGCGGGGTTTTGGCAGATAACGCGCCGGAGTGGATCTGCTCGTTTGGGGGAGTCAGGCTCGTGGTCCGGAATGAAGCGCAGAATCTCATCTGGGCAGATGACGCGGCGCAGGCGAGTCAATTCATCCAGCAGTTGGCAGAGGGGGAGGCAATCCAAAAACAGAAACAAAAAGGTTCGATGATTGTGGTGTATATTTTTGCCGCGTTCTTCGCTCTGCAAGTGTTGCTCTTCCTGCTTGTTTTGGGAATTTCGCTGGTGACCGGTTTCTAACCTGGCGCGATCCGGTGACCGTCGCTTGCGAAGTGACGGTCACCTTGCATTTAATGAAGTAAAATAAGCGCACTCATCAACGAGGAGACGCACCATGAAAGTAACCGTTCTTCAGGAAAATCTTGCGCGCGGGTTGAGCACGGTTTCAAAAGCCGTTTCACCGCGCAGTACACTGCCGGTGCTTGCCAATATTTTGATCGCCTCCGATGAGGGGCGATTACGACTCTCTGCCACGAATTTGGAAATGGGCATCACCTGTTGGATTCCCGCGCGCATCGAAGAAGAGGGGTCAACCACTGTGCCTGCGCGTACATTCTCCGATCTGGTGAGCACGTTGCCCAGCGACCAGGTGATGTTGAAACTCGATGCACAAACGCAAACACTCAACGTGCGCGGCGGCACATCCACCAACGATATCAAATGCATTGATGCGCAGGAATTTCCTCCCTTGCCTGTGCCCGACCTCGACGGCGCGATTCAAATCAACGTCGGCGATTTTCGTGAGATGGTGCATCAGGTTGCGTTTGCCGCATCCACCGATGAGGCGCGCCCGGTGTTGATGGGTGTGCTCGTGCAAGTGGAAAAAGATAAACTGACGATGGCCGCGGCGGATGGTTTCAGACTTTCCGTCCGGAAAGCGATTCTTTCCTCCCCTGCGCCTGCCCCAGTTTCCTCCGTCATTCCCGCCCAAGCCTTGAGAGAGCTGGCGCGCGTCGCCACCGACGGCGAAGAACCGATCTACATGGTTTTGCCAAAAGGACGCGGACAGGTGGTGTTCCGCGTGAAAGATGTGGAAGTCGTTTCACAACTCATTGACGGCACATTCCCTGATTATCAGCAAATCATTCCTCGCAAATATAATCAACGTACGTTGGTTTCAACAGCCTCATTGTTGAAAGCGTGCAAACAGGCTGAGATTTTTGCACGCGAAGGTTCGAACGTGGCGCGCATCAACATCAAAGGCGCGCAAAGCGACATGCAACCCAGCGAAGTGGAAATTTCTGCCACTTCCGAAGAGACCGGCAAAAACGAAACCATCGTCGAAGCGACGGTGGACGGCGGCGGATTGCTCATCGCCTTCAATGTGAAATTTTTACGGGAAGCCCTCGAGGTGATCAAAACTCCGAACGTCGCGCTGGAAACGTCCGCGCCGAACGCGCCAGGCGTGGTCAAGCCGGTGGGCGATGACGCGTTCCTGCACGTGATCATGCCGATGCATTTGGGATAACCAGTGATCAGTAAACAGTAAACGCCTTGTCGAGCGACAAGGCGCTTTTGATTTCTACTTCAAAATCCTATAAATAATGAACCTGCGGTTATCGAACACTTTATCGAGAGGCAAGTTGCACGCGTTGATCTCTTCCGGCGGGACTTGATTATTTTCACCGACCTTCTTACTGAGGATCAGGTAATCGCCTTTCAGCATTCCGTTGCACTCGTTGATCATGATGGATGGATGGTCGGTCATCAACCGCATGGCGCGGGCTTTATAAAAGATGAGCACGCTGTCTGGTGAGGTTTTTCTTTCGACCCAGTCATATACTTCCATGCTGACGGGGTCGAAGGGGCCATTAATCGTGCGGCCATTCTGAACATTGTAACGTGCAGTACTGCTTGACGTGAACAGGAAGTATCCAATGATCGCGACCCAAAATCCATAAAAGACACGCTGACCGATCATCTGCTTTGTTTCAGGTAATTTGCCAATTGCAAACCTCATCCCTTGAAACGCAAAATAGATGAAGATGGGCAGGAGCGGGAAGATGTAACGCGCTCCCTGCCAGTAGGGGTAGGTGATATGGATGAGCATCCAAACAGCGAAGTACCAGTGAAAGAAGGGTTCGTGCTTACGCCGAGTCCACGCGCCGAGCAGGGCAAAGGCAAACACGAAATAATAAAGGTATTGCCAGCCTGTTCCGTCCCCAAAAAACCAGCCGAACACTTTGAAGTATGCGCCGATGAAGCCGATCACCAGATCCACAGTCAGGTTTTTATATTGTGAAAGATACGATTCGCCTCCGCCGGGGAAGATCAATGTATTGGCGATCCATAACCCTGCAAAGACTAGACAAACGATGAATGCGTTGACAACGGTGCGCTTCACAACATCCCATTCTTTGTGATGGGCGGCGAGTTTGAAAAACTCCACGGCAAGAAAACAGCCGAGTAGGAGCAAGCCTGTGGCGCGTAAAAAAGTTGTGAAGAAAACAGCCGCGCCAATAAACGCATAATGCCACCACCGCTGAGGTTCACTTCGAGTTACAAGATACAATGTCAGCGTGGAGAAAAAGAGAAACGGGATGTCGGAAAGAATCTGATCGAGGAAGAGAAGAAGCAGAGGGTTGAACGCAAATAATGAAACGAGGAGCAGGCTTTCGATCCGCGTAAGGCGGGGCTTTGCAAATAAATAAAGAACAAACAAAAATCCCGCGTAAAAAATTAATCCAGGGATTTTCAATGTCAACGGGCTGATTCCGTTGAGCGCGTAAAACGGGGTCAGTATCAGCGGATAGCCCCAAGGATAGGCGAGCGGTCCGAGGTGAGATGTTGATTGATAATTTGTGAAATCGCTGATTGCGATGAATTCATCCGTTTCGCCCTCCACTATACTTTTCGCCTGCAAAACATACCACGCCCAATCGTCGCCCCATTCGTGACCGCTTCGCAACGTGCCTGCGCCAATTGCAAGTGAAACCACAACAATAAATAACAGCGGGTGCGCCAACTTTTTCATGCGCTGATTTTACTCTTTATATTTGTATAGACAAATATATTTTAGAGAATGAAGTCCCGCTTCGTTCCACGCCTCAACCTGCTTCTGCTCCCCAAACGGACTCAACTCTCTGGCATGGACCTCGTCCGCCACGCGCGTTCCGTCAGCAGACGTTTCGCAACGATGGTGATCCAGCCGCTTCCAGATGATGTGAAGACATTAATGGCTTCCCATCCTTCCAGTCCCCATTCGTCGAGCGTTGATTGTATGTTTTCATCCTTTGTCCGAAACATACCACCAATCGTCTGAACTCGATATTCCCATTGCTTGATTTCATCTGTCATTTTGATCTCCTATAATGCAAACAACACATGCAAAACAATATCTGCCGAGAAGTGAGCGATCATCGCGGATTCAAGTCCGCGTTTCCAATATAGATAACCGAATGCAATGCCACCTAATCCATTCAACACGATCGCGCGTGTGATGACTAATGGTGTAAGTGGAATGATGATTGCAGTTGCGGGTAAATGCCCAAGCCCGAATAGGATTGCGGCGAGGATATTTGCGAGCCAAAATACCACGCTGGTTGGTTTACCTTCGGATGTTTTGCTGATGAACGACCCAAGCCACGCCAGCAGGGACATCATGAACGATCGCAACAGCACTTCCTCGACGATGCCGCCATAAAACGAAGCGAGGAATCCTTTCCACGCGGCGGGCTGGGCAGTTTGAGTGAGCGCGTCCACTTTCTCGCCAAGTTCTTGAAGTATCAATGGTTGGAAGAAATATAAGTCCAGCCCGATGATGAGGAGCGATGCAAAGACTCCCAGCATGATGCTGATGGGCAGGACAGCGCGCAACCTGTCAGATGCAGATTCGCCGCTCGTGACTGAATCGAGTATCGGCGTGGAAAGACCGATGCGTTTCATGAGGATCATCCCGATGAAAATCAAGATGGCGAAAAGTATTCCGCTTTGTGCGATCTGGATCGCGATCAACGCGGGGAGCGGAATAGGCAACTCCACTTCGGCGAGGAGTCCCGATTGCAGTTCAAGCGCATATGGAAGCAAGGCAAGGGTGGAGAGAATTGCCGCGAGCCAGAGGATGAAGAAGGCTTTCCAGTTAATCAGCGTTTTCATGGTTTTCGTTTCACGTGAAACGGAGCAGGGGAGTCCTGCTCCGTTTGACTTATGCCTTTGTTTCTCGCTGATACAGCACGTACGAGTAGACGAGCAGGAAGATCACCGAGCCGATCAGCGGCGCGAACAGCATCCAAAATGCGGTCATGCCGCCGAATAGTCCGCCGAGGAACGCCAGCGCTCCCGATGCCATGAACAGGACTGCGCCGAGTTGATGTGTCTTGTCCCAGACGGTGTCGCTGGAAAGCGTCCACGGCGTGCGGCTGCCGATGAAGAAGTTGCGCTTTGCCCTGCGGAGCATGAACCCGATGAAGATGAAGAGCAAACCCATTGCGGGGAGCAGCGCATTGTCGAACTTGAAACTTGTGTAACCGAGACCCCAAGCCAGGATTAATCCGTGGACATAGAGCATGAACGCAACGAACAACACAATGAACAGGTTGAACGACTCGCGGAACTCCGCGATGTTCGCCTTGTTGGGGTCAATGTTTGGGACGACGAGAAATAACCCGAACAGACTCAGCGTGACCAGCGGCATTAGGAATACTCCCCAGGCTTTCGGCATGTAGCCGTCCACTTCATCGTAGATGTTCCAGTGGGAAGGCATTTGCTCGGGCAGTTGGTTCCAGAGTAGAAGTCCAGCAATGGCGGCTCCCGCAATCATGAGCAGGACGAGGATGCTGGTGGTACGAGTGGTCATTTTGTTTTCCTTTTTTGTTTCCGCTGGTCGAGTAGCCCGAAGCGATAGCGAAGGGCGTATCGAGACCAGTTGTTCACAGGTTAGTGTTGGTTTCGACACCTGCACTCCCTGGCACCGCCCGCCAGGGCAGGTGTGCGCCAGGTGCAAGTGTATGGCGGACGAGCACCGCCTACTCAACCAACGATATTTACTTGTTTTCCTTCGGTAAATTATTCTGCGCTAGCGAGACCATGCCGCTCAATCCACCAAGATTCATTGTGTCTATGGCAGAGGATGGGACGATGACCAGTGCGCCTTTTTCCTTCAAGCCTTCAAAGAGCATATTCATGGCACGCAGGTGCAACGCCGTGGGATTGTGAATGTACGCTTCCGAGGCTTCGGCAAACGACGCCGCAATCTGCTTTTCAGATTCGCCCAAAATTACACGTGCCTGGCGTTCACGTTCCGCTTGTGCCTGGCGGGACATGGCATCTTCCAGCACCTGCGGAATGACAATGTCACGGATTTCGACCGATTGCACGGTAATGCCCCAGGGCGTTGTGCGTTCGTCAATGATGTGTTGCAGTTCTGTGTCAATCGCCGAACGTCCCACAAGAATATCCGCCAGCATCATGCGCCCGATAATGTCGCGCAAGGCTGTTTGGGCTGACCATGAGATCGCAGACTGATAATCCTTCACTTCGAGCGCGGCTTTCTCCGCATCCCACACGACCCAGAACAACACAGCGTCCACGTCAACGGGCACGGTGTCTTTCGTGAGGGTCTTTTCTGCCGAGAACGACGTGACAATCACACGATGGTCAATCCAATTCGCAATCGTGTCAATCATTGGGATGACCCAAAATAAACCAGGTCCTGCCAGTTTGTAAAATCTTCCCAAGCGCAACACGATTGCCTTTTCCCATTGTGATGCAACCTTGATTGCAAACAGGATATATGTGGCAAGCGCCAGCATGGGAAATGTAAATAGCGCAATTTGCATGTCGCTTGCGCCAATGAGCTCAAGATAAATAATCCCCTTGACCATTCCTGCGAGCAACACAACAAAAAGAAATATCGCAATCGGTGGGATGTGCCGGTCTATTTGTTGATTCTTTTTCTTTTCGGTTGCAGACTTCATAAACTTTGTATTCATTTCATTCTCCTTTTGTTGGCAGGACGACTTAAGTCGTCACTACGGTTTTATTCTTCGGATGCTTGCGAGTCTTTCCAAGCCTTGAGTTGGTCGCTGACCATTTGGCGGATCTCACTCTTCGAGAACTCCAGCCGCGAGGCTTCGCTGATGTAACGTTGAGTCAACGCCTCGAGCGATTCTCTTCGCAAACGTTCGGTCACTTTCGGCGGCGGGATTTCCGTGATATATGTGCCGCGTCCCTGTTGTGTGGAAATAATGCGGGCTTCATCCAATATACGGTAGGCGCGCGCCACAGTGTTGAAGTTGACACGTAACTCTTCAGCCAGCGCGCGCACGGTCGGAAGTTGGTCGTCTGGTTTGAGCTTGCCACCCGCCACCTGCGCCTGCACCTGGTTAACAATCTGGGTGTAGATGGGCAAGCCTGAACGGAAGTCGATCTGGAGGGTGAGTTTCTTATTTATCATAATTGTACTAATTGTATCATTGTCATAATTGTATGCAAACACAGAGTTTTGTCAAGAGGCGCGTAGAATCCCCTCTCCCGCTGGGAGAGGGGTTAGGGGTGAGGGAGAAATCTTTGGGCTGAGAAAAAATTTCACGAAGCAGAATCAGCCATCGGCTGGGAAGGAGGCGTTTTGCCCTGCGTGGTAGAATCTCAATCGCAACGATTAAGTCATCGCGTGGATGCGAATCCATGCGCAGGAAATCCAAGGAGTAAAAATGCAAGTCAAGTCTGGTACGTGGACGGAGAAAAAGGGTTTGGCGCAGATGTTGAAAGGCGGCGTCATCATGGATGTGGTGACGGCGGAACATGCCAAGATCGCTGAAGACGCGGGCGCGTGCGCAGTGATGGCGCTCGAGCGCGTGCCTGCGGACATTCGCGCGAACGGCGGCGTGGCGCGCATGAGTGACCCTGAGTTGATCTTGAAGATCATTGATTCAGTTTCGATCCCTGTGATGGCGAAATGCCGCATCGGGCATTTCGTCGAAGCGCAGATTCTTGAATCGCTCGGTGTGGATTACATTGACGAATCGGAAGTGTTGACGCCCGCCGATGAAGAGTATCACATTCTGAAGCGTAACTTTGCCGTGCCATTCGTGTGCGGATGCCGCAATATCGGTGAAGCGTTGCGGCGTATCGGCGAAGGCGCGGCGATGATTCGAACCAAAGGCGAAGCAGGCACGGGCGATGTGGTTGAAGCGGTGCGTCATGCGCGGTCGGTGATGGGTTCGATTCGTCAATTGCAGGCAATGAACGACGAAGAGTTGATGGCTTTCGCAAAAAACAACGGCGCGCCGTATGAGCTGGTGAAAGAAACCAAGGAACTCGGGCGCATGCCTGTTGTGAATTTTGCGGCGGGCGGACTCGCGACTCCTGCCGACGCCGCGTTGATGATGCAACTCGGCGTGGACGGTGTGTTCGTTGGCTCGGGCATCTTCAAGAGCGGCGACCCTGCGCGGCGCGCCAACGCAATCGTTAAAGCCGTGACGCATTACCAGGACGCGTCCATTCTCGCGGAGGTGAGCAAGAATCTCGGCGAGGCGATGGTCGGACGCAATGTGTCGCAGATGCCCGAGGCTGAGAAGTTGGCGGGACGGGGGTGGTAATAATGTAGGGGCGACCTTCATGGTCGCCCTGGGTAGGGACAAGCCCTACCCCTACGAGAATCGAATATGAAAATAGGCGTTCTCGCCCTGCAAGGCGATTTTTCCGAACACATCGCGATGCTCAAGCGATTGAAGGTTGAAACAACAGAGGTGCGTTTGCCTGAGCATCTCAAAGGACTCGACGGGCTCATCATCCCTGGCGGCGAATCCACAACGATTGGCAAACTCGCGGTGGCATACAATTTGATGGATTCGTTGAAGATCTTCGGTCAACGCCGCGCGATCTGGGGAACGTGTGCGGGTGCGATTTTTCTTTCAAAAGATATCGGGCGCGATCAGCCGTTGCTCGGTCTCATGGATATCAAAGTGCAACGCAATGCGTTCGGTCGTCAAATCGATTCGTTTGAAACGGACCTGGATATTCCCGAACTCAAGCAAGCCACTGGGACAAAGGAAGATTATCACGCAGTCTTCATCCGCGCGCCGATCATTGAATCGGTGAGTGGTGACACAAAGATTCTCGCCACTGTTTCAGACGGGAGAATTGTCGCGGCGCAACAAAGACACCTGCTCGCCACGTCCTTTCACCCCGAATTGACGAACGATACGCGCTTCCATGAATATTTTTTGACTCTGGTTGATTAAATACCACCCGTCATTGCGAGGGCGTTAGCCCGAAGCAATCTCCAACTATGCGAGGAGATTGCTTCGCCCTTCGGGCTCGCAATGACATATAATTTAAACATGTCCATTCGCCCTCTTGCACTGTTGGATTTACCCTACATCTATCGCTTCCGCGATGACGCGATAGGGCTGGATACTGCGCGCACGTTGACGCGCGGCAACCCATTGGGAGCGGTGCGGTTGCTTGCCTACATGAATCCTGCGCGGCATGTGTATGGCGCAATCGCCAACGGGGAGCATGACTCGGTGCTGGGCGGGATTATCCACTCGAACGACGACTCGTTTGCGAAACTTCTTTATCTGGCTCCGCTATCGAATTTGAGGCACCCTGAACTGCCAGCTTTGATAGAAAATCTATCCGCGCAGGCGGGCACGTGGGGCGCATTCCATGTGCTGGCAGAAGTGGATGAAATCGGTGATGCATTCGTGCCGTTGCGCAAATCGGGATTCTCCGTCTATGCGTGGCAGAGGATGTGGGACGTTTCCGAGGTTACGGAAACAGGCTCACGGTCCGATTGGACGCGTGTGCGTTCTGTGAATCTTCCTACAGTGCAGAGTCTGTATCATCAAATCGTGCCACCGTTGTTACAACCTGTCGAACCACAGCCGAAGACTCCGCTCGGTTGGATGAGCAACGATGGACCAAGATGTTTTGTCAGCGTGGCGCATGGCGGGCGGGGAATTGTGCTGACGCCGTTGATTCATCCCGAAGCGATAGACGTGAGTTCGAAACTTGCTGCGCTGATAAGCAATTTGCCTGATGGAAGAAACCGACCTGTATATGTATGTGTCCGTTCGTATCAAGCATGGCTCGAACCTGTGCTCGCAGACTTGGGCGCTAAGGCTGGGCAACGCCAGGCAGTGATGGTGAAGCATTTGGCGCGACTGGTGAAGGAAGGTTTGCCTGCATCGGCTGTTCCTTCGGGAGTCAGTGTCCAGCCTTCGAGGGTGAGTCGGGTGGGAGTGTCCAAGATAGGAAGTAAAATGAGGGGATGAAATGTCCAACATGTGGCACCAACTGGAGTCAAAGCAAAGCCGGGTATAACCACTCAGGCAGTCAAAGGTACAAATGTGGAGAGTGT
>Ga0247727_10013236_pt1 | contig 13960 bp, 11 predicted proteins | sample WisWelCaveWW1625_FD_202498 | JGI IMG/M metagenome (GOLD analysis project Ga0247727, IMG submission 202498) | Biofilm microbial communities from Wishing Well Cave, Virginia, United States - WW16-25 | ecosystem: Environmental > Aquatic > Deep subsurface > Groundwater > Cave microbial mat | place... | reverse complement strand
AAGCCGCCCGAGCCGCCTCCCCCTCCCCCGGCCGCGTACACCCTCACCGTCCGCGACGACGCCTGGCACCTCCGCGTCACGCTCCGCCCCGGCCGCCCCGAGCCCGGGAGGCTGATCGAGCTGTTCCTCGACGTGGCCCGCAAGCCCGACGTGCACGATCCGACCTTCGGCGACCGCATGCCGCTCGATCGCGGCCGTCTCGAGCTTTCCTTCTCCGGCCCCGGCGAGCCCGCCCGCCGCCGCGTCTGGCCGCTGGGCGATGCCGGCATCTACGGCGCCCACTGGACGCCGCCGGAGCGCGGGCTCTGGACCGTCTCCATCTCGCCGCTCGAGGGACCGGGGCCGCGCGTCTCCTTCACGGTCGGCGTGGGCGTGCCCATGCCCGCCTCCAGCGAAGGCCAGGCCGTGAGCACGCGCGTGGTCGTCGCCGGGAGGCCGATCGAGACCAAGGGGCCGACGCTGCGCGACCTGATGGCCGAACTGGGCGGCCTCTGGGCCGACGTCGGCGCCGGCCGCGCCAAGGACGACGTGGCCGCGCTGCACGCCATGGCGCGGCTTGCGCGCGAGGTGCAAGGCAAGGCGCCGCTCCACTTCGCGAAGGCGGCGCCGGAGCACGACAAGCTGGCGGCGGATCTGTCGGGTACGCTGGAGACGCTGGCCTCGGCCAAGGCCGACGATCGGCACAAGCTGCTGCGGCCCCTGGAGACCGATTCCTGCTTGCGCTGCCACCTGAAGTTCCGCGACGGCCTGGTCGAGGACCTGACCGCCTGGCCGGAGGTGAAGCCGTGGCGCCGCTGAGGGTCCTCGTCGCGCTCCTGCTCGCCGCCGGGGCCGCTCACGGCAAGGAGAAGCTGCGCGCCGGCGACCTCGCGCACGCCCGCGAGCTATTCCGCATCCACTGCGCGGGCTGCCACGGCGAGGGCGTGCCCACTCCGATCGGAAAGTCGCTGGGGGCGCCGCGGCTCAACGAGCCCGCTTTCATCGCCTCGCGCAGCGACGAGCAGCTCATCGCCGCCATCCTCAAGGGCGGCCCGGGACCGCACAGCCCCGCCTTCGGCCGCTGGCTCACCTTGCTCGACGCCGCCGACCTGGTGGCGCTCTTGCGCGGCCCGCTCCCCGGCGTCGAGGACGTCTTCCCCGAGGCCTCGGCCTACACCGCGAAGACGTACAAGCTGACGGGAAATCTCCTCATGCGCGCCGAGAACCTGGCCGGCGACCTTTCGCCCGAGGAGCGCGAGCTGACGGTCTTCAGCGTCTACCGCGGGCCCAAATCGCCGCTCGGGCCCAGGCTGGTGCCGCAGGATCCGGTGCAGCTCGACGATCTGTTTCCCAAGGCCAAGCTCGGCTACCTCGTCTTCGGGCCGCTCCCGGGGCCCAAGGGCGAGCCGGGCGTGGTGGCGCTGGCGCTGTCGAAGGAGTTCAAGGTGCTGCGCATCGTCGGCGGCCCGGGCACCCGCGAGCTGCACAAGCTCTCCGCGGTCGTGCTGGGCAAGGGCGCGCGCGATCCGGGCCTGCGGCGCCCGTTCGTCTACAAGCCGGCGCCGGAGCGGGCCCGCGCGCTGACGCGCCTCTACGCCCGTGCCGTCGAGGCGGCGGCGGTGGCGGAGAAGGAGGAGGTCGACCGGCACCTCTTCGATCCGCCCGAGGTCACCTCGAAAGGCCGCGCGCAGGGGCCGTGACCGGGCCTGCCAGCGTGAGCGACCTCTCGCCGCGCCCGGTTCCGCTGCTCACCCCGTCGCTCCCCGGCACCGGCGGTCTGGTGCGCGCCCTGTTGGAAGACTTCCGCGTCGAGGAGCTGCCCCTCTACCCGGCGAGCGGCCAGGGCGAGCACCTCTACCTCGAGGTGGAGAAGCGGGGCCGCACCACGCCGGATGTGGCGCGGGAGCTGGCGGCCGCCCTGGGCGCGTCCGAGCGCGACGTCGGGTACGCCGGGCTCAAGGACAAGCGCGCCATCGCCGTGCAGCGCTTCAGCGTCCCGACGCGCGCCTCGCCCGCCGAGTTGTCCGGCCCCGGGTGGCGCGCGCTTGGCTTCGCGCGCCACGCGAACAAGCTGCGGCCGGGACATCTGGGAGGGAACCGCTTCGCCATCGCGGTGCGCGGCTGCGTCCCCGATGCGCTGGAGTGCGCCCGGGCAGTCTGCGCCGAGGTGCGCCTGCGGGGCGCCGCCAACCTCTACGGGCCGCAGCGGTTCGGCATGCGCGGCGACAACGCGGCGCTGGGCGCGTCGGTCCTGGCGCGGAAGGCGCCGAGGCTGGACCGCTTCCGCCGCCGCCTCGCGCTCTCCGCCCTGCAGGCCGAACTGTTCAACCGCTGCCTTGCGGCGCGCATCGCCGGCGGCCTCTTCGCCTCCGCCCTCGACGGCGACGTGATGAAGAAGCGCGCCTCGGGCGGCCTCTTCGTCTGCGACGACCCGTCCGCCGACGCCGCGCGCGTGGCGGCCGGGGAGATCGATCCCTGCGGCCCCTTGCCCGGCCACGATCTCTACCCCGCCCGCGGTGCCGCGTTGGCTCGCGAACAAGCCGTGCTGGCCGAGGCCGGGATCGATCCCGCCTCGTTCGCCGCCGGCGGCGACGAGATGCGCGGCGCCCGCCGGCCATATCGGATACCGGTCGACGACCTGGACGTCTCCGAGCCTGAACCGGGCCGCCTGCTGCTCTGCTTTTCGTTGCCGAAAGGCAGCTACGCGGCTGCCGTGTTGCGCGAGATCCTCAAGGAGCCCGCCGTCGAAGAATTGGCCGCCGAGGAGGAATAGGCCGCACGCGCGCTGCCGCCTGTCACGCCTTGGCAAAGGCCACGGACCTTGCTCCGCCGGCTGATCGCCTGTAATAATCTAGGAGGTACGACCTGCTACGGAGCGTCGATGAGGAGCTTCCTGGGTCTGGCCGTTGCCCTGCTTCTCCACGGATGCTACCCCCCGGAGAAGAATTGCAATCCGGGCTGCACGGGCTCGAACGGCAACTGCATGACCTGCCAGTCGGGTTATACGTGCAACGGCGGCGGGAGGTGCAGCGCGGCGGTGAACGGGGTCGCCTGCTGCACCGGCGGCAGCGGTGGCGGAACCAACGCCTGCACGGCCTGCGGGACCGGCAACTGCCTGACCAACGGGGTCTGCTGCCCGAAGGCGAGGCCCTGGTACACGCCCGGCGGCCACGGCTACGCTGCGGGGTGCTACGCCTCCTGCCCCTACGTCGGCGATTGCTCCAACACCACCGTCTGCTGCTGACGCGGTCGGCCCCGGGATCCAAGGCCGGTCAGTTGGCGGAGCTGCCTCCGCGCCTCGCCCTACCGCGCCCCCGGCAGCTTCTCCCCGCGCCCCGCGCACGGCTGCTGCCAGGACGCAGCGCTGGTTTCGTGCCCCGACCAGCACCGGCGACGGCGAGACCGCAGGCGGCCCATTTGTTTGACGTGACGCCTCCCCAGGGGTAGGCAATTTCCTCATGAAGAGCCGGATCTGGATCTTCGCCGCGTTGGTGGCTGCCGGCCTCGTCGCGCACCTCGCCCTCCTCACGCCGCGCATCGCGCAGACGGCGGAGGACGCGATGAGGAGCCGCGTGAGCGTGGCCTCCGCCGGGCTGAAGAAGCAGATCGAGTTGATCGACGCCATCACCTCGCCCCGGGCGGTGGCGAACTCCCAGGACCTCGTCGATCTCCTCAAGGCGCCCACCGACGTCACCGCGCCCATGCCCAAGCCCGACGAGCGCACGCTCAAGGCCGCGCTCTCGGCGGCCGGGGCCGAGCCCGACCTGCTCGTCGTCGCCAACGCGCAGGGTGCGATGGTGCAGAGGAAGGCCAGGGGGCCGGCGCACCTGGTGCCGCCCATCGACATGCCCACGCTTCCCCTCGTGCGCAGCCTGCTGGAGGGCGCGCGGCCCAAGGGCGGTTTCGCCGACTTCGATGGCTCGCTCTATCGCGTGGGCGGGGCGGCGCTGCCCGGCGGCATCGGCGCCGTCGTCATCGGCACGCTGGTCGACGACGCGCTGGCGCTGCGCCTGCGCACCTTGCTCGACGCCGACGTCACCTTCTTCGAAGGCCAGCGCCTCGCCGCCAGCTCGGTGCCGCCCTCGGCGCGGCCCGCCTTGCAGGAGTGGATCAAGCGACCCGGCCTGGCCTTCGGGACGCTGCTCATCCGGCTGCCCGCGCCCGTGGGCGACCGGCTCACCGGGACGCTGCCCCTGTGGAGCGATCGCCACGCGACCCGCGCCGCGCTGATCTCGCTCGACGGCGTCCAGGCCGGCGTCACCGTGCCGGCCGCCTCGTACCTGAGCTGGCTCGGCCGCTACCAGGCGTTCTACCTCGCGGCGCTGCTCGGACTTTGCTTCTTCGCCGTCGCCTGGGGGCTGTTGCCCGCGGGCGCACGGGCGCGGCGCAAGGTCGACCAGGCGTCCGAGGCCAAGGGCTGGGGCCACCTGGGCCAGTCGCGGGCCAAGGCGGCGGCGGTGGCCACGCGCCCGCCGCCGCTGCCGGCGCAGCCGCCGCCCCCCCCGGCCGAGGCGATGTTGCGCCCCCAGCCGCCCGAGCCCCCTCCCGCCGATGCGCCGGAGGCGCCGCCCGAGCCCGAAGCGCCCGCGGCCGTCGCGGCACCGCCGCCGCTTCCGGAGGCGGAACTGGCCTGGGGTGATGGCGCGCCCGAGGCTCCCGCCGCGCTCGAGCCGGATGCGTCCCTCGAGGCGATGGGCCACCAGGCGGAGACGGCCCTGCCGGAACTGCCGGTCGAGGCCATCGCGGGCGAAGCGCCGCTGGAGACGCTGGAGCCGCTGCCGCTCGAGGCGGAGATCAAGCCCCCGCCCGAAGCGAGGGCCGAGGCCGAAGCCGAAGCCGAGGCGATGCCGGCCGCCGAGGCCGCGCCCGAGCCGTCCCCGATGGCGGCGGAACCGAAGCCTCCCGAGTTCAGTTTCGCCGGGCTCCTCGACGAAGCTGCTGCCACCGCCAAGGCCCCCGCGCCACCAGCCCCGCCGCCTCCGTTCGAGCCCATCCCCGAGCAGCGCGAGACGACGTCGCCGGGCGCGCCCAGCCCCGAGCTCTTGGCGCAGAGCCGCGGTGAGTCGTTCCGCGAGTTCGCCGCCCGCAAGGACGCCGACACCGATTACTACCCGGGCGACGAGCCGACGCGCGTCGAGCCGGTGAGCGCCGCGCTCCTCGACAAGCTGCGCGAGACCGACGACGGCCGCCCGCCGCGTTCGCCCGGGGAGGAGTTGTCGGGCGGCGCGGCGCCGGACGAGACCACCGATCGCTTCGCGCGCGCCGCGCGGGAGAAGGCGGCCGCCGCCGCCGCCGCCGAGGCGACGCCGCCCGAGCCCTCGACCGGCCCGCAAGTCGCCGACCACTGGCCCGAGCCGGCGCCGTCCGGGGGCTATGAGCCCGCGCACGACATCACGCTCACCGGGCTGCAGCTCCCCAAGGCCCTCATGGCCCCGTCTCCGGCGCCGCCCGCCGCCGACGCGGACGAGGCCCACTGGCGCGACACGTTCCAGGACTTCCTCACCGCGCGCGCCCAGACCGGCGAGGCCGCCGACCGGCTCAGCTACGAGAAGTTCGCCGCCAAGCTGAAGAAGAACCGCGAGGATCTGCTGGCGCGCCACAACTGCCGCGGCGTGCGCTTCAAGGTCTACGTGAAGGACGGGAAGGCGGCGATCAAGGCGAGCGCGATCAAGTGAGAAGAGAGTCGACTATTCTTTCAAGAACTGCGTCTGATCCGCCGCCGGCGACGCCGCGGCGGGCTCGGTGCCGGCCAGGAACACCTCGCGCAGGGCGTACGGATCGTTGTCGGCGGCCGGAGCGCCGGTGTTGCGGTTGACCTTCACCATCGTCACGCCCGGCGGGATCGGCGGCCAGTCCTCGATGGGCTTGCCCGCCAGCGCCGCCTTCATGAACGACAGCCACATGGGGCCGGCCGCGTGCCCGCCGGTCTCGTGAGGACCCATCAGCCGCGAATCGTCGAAGCCAGTCCACGCCCCGGCCACCAGCGAGGGCGTGAAGCCGATGAACCAGGCGTCCTTGTGATCGCTCGTGGTGCCGGTCTTCCCCGCGATCGGCCGCATGAGGATGCCGAGCGAGCGCGCGGTGCCCTCCGGATCCTCGATCACCGCCCGCATCATGTCGGCGGTGACGTAGGCCACCTCGGGTTTGATGGACGGCTCGGGCTGCGCCTCGGTGCTCTGCATGATCGCGTTGGCGCGCGAGCGCACCTTGCGGATCAGCACCGGATCGGACTTGCGCCCCAGCGACGCCAGCGTGGCGTAGGCGTTGACCAACTCGATGGGGATGACCTCGCCCGCCCCCAGCGCCGCCGCGTAGCTCTTGGGCACCTCGGTGCTCAGGCCCAGGCTCTTGGCCATGGTCCGCACTTTGTCGAAGCCCAGGTCGAGGAGCAGCTTCACCGCCACGGTGTTCTTCGATTCGGCTAGCGCCTTCCGCAGCGGCAGCGAGCCGGCGAAGACGTCCCTCTCGAAGTTCTGCGGGTTCCACGTCTTGCCGGTCCAGGGATCGACGATGGGCGTGGGCGAGTCGTCGACGCGGGTGGCGGGCGTGTAGCGCGCGCTGTCGATGGCGGTGGCGTAGAGGATCGGCTTGAAGGCCGACCCGGGCTGCCGCTTCGCCTGCGTGGCGCGGTTGAACTGCGAGAACGCGAAGTCGTAGCCCCCGACCAGCGCGCTGACGCCCCGGGTGCGCAGATCGATGGCCACGAACGCGCCCTGCACCAGCGGCGTCTGCTCCAGGCCCAGATCGAGCGCGCGGACCCGCAGCTTCACCGCCGACACCCGCTGGGTGACGAGCCGGGTAACCCGGACCTGGACCACGTCGCCCCTCTTCAGGATCTGCTGCGGCGTGCGGGGCGGCGGCGTCGGCCCGCTGGGTTTGAAGGGGCGCGCCCAGCCCATGGTGGAGAAGGGGACGGTCCCGACCACGCCGGGCGCCAGCTCGACGTGCGCGTCGTGGCCGCCCACGGCCGTGACCAGGCCGGCGTAGACCAGGCCGTGCTCCAGCGGCCGCAGGCGCGCGGCCCGGGCGATGCGCTCGGGCGCCGACTGCTCCTTCTCGGGGATGCCGCCCAGGTCGAAGACCATCACCGCGCCTGGAGTGGGCGCCATGGCGGCATGGCGGCGCGCCAGGGACGAGCGGGTCGGCTCGAGGTCGCCGGCGTTGAACTCCGCGCCGCGGAACCCCTGCCGCTTGTCGATGGCGCGCAGCCCCTCGGCGACGGCGTGCTCGGCGGCCCGCTGCAGCGCCGGCACCATCGCCACCTCGACCGTCATGCCCGCGGTGTTGACCGCGGCCTCGCCGTACTGATCGACGAGCCGCCGCTTGACCTCTTCCAGGTACCACTGGCCCGCGCGCTCTTGCGGAGGCGGGGGGAGCGCGATGGGCCGCTCCACCTCGCGGTCGCGGTCCTCCTGTTGGATGTACTTGTTGGCCAGCATCCGATCGAGGACGTAGGTCTGGCGGCGCTTGGCGTTGGCGGGATGGAAGCGCGGGTTGAGCCGGCTCGGGTTCTGCGGCAGCCCCGCCAGCAGGGCCGCCTCGCCCAGGTCGATGTCCTGCACCGCCTTGTTGAAGTAGTAGAGCGAGGCCTCCTGCACTCCATAATGTGCTTTACCGAAATTGATCTGGTTCAAATACAAGTGCAAAATGTCGTCTTTGGAGAGATCGCGCTCCAGCTTCAGGGACAGGAGGATCTCCTTGAGCTTGCGCGAGAACCGCTTCTCCTTGGTGAGGAAGAACGTCTTCACCACCTGTTGCGTGATGGTGGAGGCGCCCAGGCGCTTCCGTCCGCTCAACATGTCGACGATGGCCGCGCGCACCAGCGCGATGACGCTGAAGCCGGGGTGCTTGTAGAAGTCCTTGTCCTCGGAGCTGATGACCGCCTGGACCAGGTGCTTGGGCATCTTCTCCAGCGGCACCACCGTCCGGCGCTCCTGGTAGAACTGGCCGATGACGGTGCCGTCGGAAGCGACGACGTGCGTGGAGACGAACGGCTTGTAGTCGGCGAGGCTCTCGATCTTGGGGAGGCTTCGCAACAGGTAGAAGTAGAGCGCGGTCAGGCCGGCGGCGGTGAGGATGGTGAAGACCACGCCCAGCACGGCGATGCGCTTGACCCAGGTGCGCAAGAGCGACGGCTTGCCCACGTCGCCCTGGTAATCGGGGGCCGGCGCCGGCTGGTAGACCTCGGGCTCCGGCGGCGGCGCGGGCCGGCGGCGTCGCGGAGGGGGCGGCGGCTCGGGCTCCGGTTCCGGCTCGACCTCGCGCCGCTTGAACATCACGGTGCTGCCGGCCTGTTCGTCCTCGGGCGGAGGCTCGGGCTCCTGGGCGGCCTCCATCTCCTCGGCGCTGATCATCGCCGTGCGCGGACCCGAGTCGTCCTTCTGCTTCAGCTCCTCCTCTTCCTGGGCGTCCTTCTCGTCCCACCAGGCGCCGCGGCGGCCCTTGCCCTTCGGCTCCGGCGCCTTCTCCACCTTCTTGGGCGGCGGCGGAGGCGGCGGCTCGTCGTCGGGAAGCTGGACCTGGAGCCCCTTCTTCGGCGCCGACTGCGCGGGCGGCGGCTGGCCGCGCGCCGGCCGGTTGGTGAAGGCGACGGTGCCGCTGGGCGCGTCGGCCGGATCCTCGAGCTTGCCGTCGGGGCCCATGCGGACGTGGATGGTCGAGGGCCCCTGGTCGTCGGGATCGGGAGGAGGCTGGCCGGGGCGCTTGGGAGGAGGCATTGAGGAGGGGAGTCTAGCCGAGGGAACGGCTTGCGGCTAACGGCTTGCGGCTCGCGGAAAGGCGGGTTTGTAGCCGTAGGCCGCAGGCCGCAAGCCGGACGAAAAAATCGCGCCGCGGCCCCAGCCGGATACTCTGCGGGGATGCCCTGGCTCGTCTACCTGCTCCGCTGTGGCGACGGCACCCTCTATGCCGGCGTCACCACCGACCCTGCGCGGCGGCTCGAGCAGCACCGGAGCGGCAAGGGGGGCGCGCGCTACACGCGGGGGCGCGGGCCGTTGCGGATCGTCCACCTCGAGCCCGCGACCGACCGGGGCGCTGCGCTGCGGCGCGAGCGCGCCCTGAAGCGGTTGCGGCGGAAAGCGAAGATGGCGCTGGTCCGCTCTGGGCGCGGGCGCGCCGATGGGGCCCCTTAGGCTCCTTGACACTCCGCCGCCGCGACAGTAGGTCTCGCGCCGCCCGAGAGGAGGCCCAACGTGCACCGCTTCTCATTCGCCGCCGCCATTTCCGCGTTCGCGCTGCTGGTCCAAGGCTGTCCCAGCAAGCCCAAATACCCCGAGTGCAAGACCGACGAGGACTGCGCCGAGCAGAAGCAGGTCTGCGTCGAGGGCTTCTGCAAGGAGTGCCGCGACGACAAGCAGTGCAAGGAAGGCTTCATCTGCCGGAAGAACGCCTGCGTGCCCAAGCCGCAGTGCGCCGCCGACAAGGACTGCCCGGCCGGCCAGAAGTGCAAGGACGAGAAGTGCGTCCCCGAGTGCACGCCCGAGACCGCGGCGCAGGAGTGCGGCGAGGGCAAGAAGTGCCTGGGCGGCAAGTGCGCCGCCAGCGACGCCTGCGCGGGCGACGCCGACTGCCCCTCGAACCAGGGCTGCGTCGAAGGCACCTGCAAGGTGAAGGCGATCAGTTGCGGCGGCGACGATGACTGCCCGGCCGACGCGGCCTGCGTCAGCGGCGTGTGCAAGACCGGCGCGGCGCGCAAGATGAAGTGCGAGTTGCACCCGGTGCACTTCGACTTCGACCGGCACAACATCCGCAAGGGCGACGGCGACATCCTCGAGGCCAACGCCAAGTGCGTCCAGGGGCAGGGCGCCAAGCACATCGTGGTCGAGGGCCACTGCGACGAGCGCGGCACCACCGAATACAACCTGGCGCTCGGCAACCGCCGCGCCTCCTCGGTGAAGAACTACCTGGGCAAGCTCCTCTCCGACGTGGAGATCGAGACCAAGTCGTACGGCAAGGAGAAGCCGCTCGACCCGGCCCACAACGAGGAGGCCTGGGCGAAGAACCGGCGCGGCGAGATCGTGCTGGAGAAGTAATGCGCCTGGCGCTGCTCCTCGTCCTCGTCCTCGGCTCGGCTTGCGTCACCACCAAGTCCGAGGGCGAGGCGATGCGCAAGGACATCGACGGCCTGCGCGCCTCCTTCGAGCAGGACAAGAAGGAGGCGCGGGCCGAGCGCGAGCGGCTGCGGTCCGAGCAGGCCAAGGCGGTCAAGGAGCTGGCCGACGCGCTCGACGCCCTGAACCGCGCCGCCCGCAAGACGGGCGCGGACCTGGCCGTCGATCTGGAGAAGGCGCAGGGCGAGGTGGCGACGCTCAAGGGGCAGATCGAGGTCTTCCTGCACAAGATGGAAGGCTTCGAGAAGGGCCTGGCCGAGCGCGACAAGAAGCTCGACGACGTCCACGCCTGGAAGCTGGCGCGCGACAAGGCGATGCAGGCCGCCGAGCACCCGACCGAGAAGGGCGCCATCTACAAGCTGGCGCTGCAGAAGATCGACGCGGGGGACACGGCGCGCGCGCGTGAGCTGCTCACCGGGTTCCTCTCCAAGTTCGGCTCCGACCCGTTCGCGCCCAACGCGCAGTACTGGCTGGGCGAGACGTATTACGCCGAGCGGCGCTTCAACGACGCCATCGTCGAGTTCCAGAAGGTGCTCAAGGACTGGAAGAAGAGCGAGAAGACCCCCGACGCCCTCTTGAAGATCGGGATGTCGTTCCAGGCCCAGAACGACTGCAAGAACGCCGTCCTCTTCTTCGACGAGGTGGTGGCCGCGCACCGCAACTCGACGGCGGCGAAGACGGCGAAGGAGAGGCTCAAGGAGTGCAGGGGGAAGAAGGCGAGCCAGAGGTAGCCTGCTACCAGTCCGATTGACGCTCCCCGCGCCCTCACGGTACGCACGGCTCATGCTGCGGAAGGCCCTGTCCGGGCTCGCCTGCGCCTCGATGTTCGCCTGCACCGCCTCGGGTGGCGGCCGGCTCGACGGCGGGGCGCCCGACACCTGCTCGTCGGACGCGGAGTGCCCCGCCCGCTACAAGTGCGACCGCGAGCAGCGGCGCTGCGTCTGCACCGGCGACGACGCCTGCCCGGGCGGCTTCTGCAGCGCCTTCACCGGCCTGTGCGTGGCCACCGTGCCCGGCTGCACCAGCGACTCGGTCTGCGCCAAGGGCGAATACTGCGACCGCGCCGTCCGCTCCTGCCGCCCCGTCACTCCGCTCTGCGGCGCGTGCCGGAACGACGCGCAGTGCGGCGAGGGGAGCCGCTGCTCGGCGCATCCCGACTACCCGCAGGCCGGGACGTACTGCGTGCCGCAGTGCCAGGCCCCGGCCGATGGCGGCGTCGCCGGGTGCGCCAACGGCCTCTCCTGCCGCCCGCGCGATGCCGCGCCCGGCGCGGAGAAGCTCTGCTTCCCGGCCCAGGGGGCTTGCGGCGTCACCAACGCCTGCACGCCCGACTCGCGCAAGCCCTGCCAGGCCGACGCCGACTGCGCCGACCAGACCCAGGTCTGCGACCGGAACCTCCGCTGGTGCGTGACGCGGGTCCGCACCTGCCCCGCCGGCGACGCCTGCGATCCGCAGCAGCGCATCTGCGTCCGCGCCTGCTCGAACGACGCCGACTGCCAGCAGATCGAGGGCGCGCCGGGCTACCAGTGCATCGCCAACGCCTGCGTGCGCCGACGCATCTGCAGCGCCGACGCCGACTGCACCGACGGCGAGAACTGCCAGCCCAACCCGGATGGCTCCAAGAGCTGCGTCACCGGCTGCGTCCAGAACGCCGACTGCCCGCTGGGCCAGAGCTGCGACAAGACCGACCCGCGCCACCCCAAGTGCGTGCAGGGCTGCGCCGCCAACGGCGACTGCCCGCTCAACGCCATCTGCGTCAACAAGACCTGCCAGTCGTCGATCAGCGGGTGCGATCAGACGTGCCAGACCACGGTGGCGTGTTCGATCGCCTCGAGCTGCGATTCCACCTCGTGTTGCGCGGCGGCCAACCTGGGCACCTTGTGCCCGATGGGCCCGACGCGCGCCACGCAGTGCCAGCAGCACTGCACCAGCGCGGGCTGCCCCACACCGGTCACCGCCTGCGACTGGAACTGCTTCGCCATCTCCTTCAAGGCCTGCACGACGCAGAACGACTGCGACCAGAAGTACCCGGGCACGGTCTGCACTGCCTCCAAGCTCTGCCAGGTGATGATGCACATCCCGCCCATCCCGGGCCAGCTAGGCAACTGCACGCCCACCGATCCCAAGACCTGCGCGCTTAAGGGATTCCGCTGCCGCGCGCGCAGCCTCTTTGGCTGCACCGGCGGCGATTACGTCTGCATGCCCGACGTGGAGGCGGCGGCGGTGGCGTGCCTCAAGGGAACCCTGTGAGGGGTTACCTCGATCCGATCGCCGCGCAGCTCCTCGCCTTCGTCCCGCGCATGATCGGCGCGGCGCTGACCTTGCTGGTGGGCCTGGTGCTCTTGCGGCTGGCGCTCCCGGCGGCGCGCGAGGGCCTGCGGCGCGCCGGCATCGCCCAGGCCGCGCCCTTCGTGGTGACGGCGGTGACGGCGGCGGGATGGATCGTGATCCTCTCCGCCGCCTTCCAGGCGCTGGGGCTCTCCGAGCTGGCGCTGGCCCTCTTCGGCGGCACGGTGCTGCTGGTGCTCCTGGTGGCGTGGACCGCCAGCGGCGCGGCCGGCGACCTGCTCGCCGGGCTGCTCCTCGCGCAGGACCCCGACTTCAACGTGGGCGCGCGCATCCGCACCGGGGCCCTGGAAGGGGAGATCGTGGCCGTCGATGCGCGCAAGGTGCGCGTGCGCGACGACACCGGGCTCTTGCACGTGTTGCCGAACAAGCTGGTCGAATCGGCGCCCTGGACGCTGCTCGCGGCGACGAAGGTCCCGCCCAGCCAGCCGCCGCCGGCGTAGCTGGCTCAGCCGCGCAGCGTCCGCAGGTACGCGAGCAGCGCCGCGATGTCGGCCTGCCTGATGCCTGGCGTCTCCGGCATGCGGCCGCGGCCCTTCTTCACCAGGGCGTCGAAGTCGCCGGCGCGGTAGAGCACGGGGCGGTCGACCAGGTTCGTCCCCACCGCGGCGCCGCGCGCGTCGAGGCCATGGCAGCTCGCGCACGAGCCGCGGTACACCGCCTCGCCCCGCCGCGCGTCGCCGCCCGCCCATGGCCCGTCGGGCGTGGCCGCGATGTCGGGCGGCTCGGCGGCCGGCGGCTCCCAGGGGCCGGCGTCGAGGTGGAATCGCGACGAGAGATACGCCGCCAGAAGCTCCGGCTCGCCCGGCTCGAGCGGCGCGCCCCAGCCCTGCATCTTCTTCACGCTCGCCGCCCATTGCGCCGGCGTGAGCCGCTGCTGCTCGAGCATGTCGATCGAGTGACACATCAGGCAGCTCTGCTCGACCAGGTTCCGTGCCTGCGCGCGCTGCTCGGCGCTCAACTCGCCGAGCGGCGCCGGCTCGATCTTGCGGCAAGCGGCGACGGCGATGAGCAGCAACAGAGCGCGGCTCATGCGCGCACCGTGCAGTCGACGGAATGCCAGCCGTTCCAGAAGTAGCCGCTGGGGTTGAAGGCGGCGTCCCGCGGCTGCCCGCGGCCCGCGTCGTCGAAGGCGCGGGCGACGATGCGGACCGCGCCGGGCGCGGCCTGAAACGATCGGCGGAAGACCCGCCACCGGCCCGCGCCCGGCTCGCCCTCGAGCGTCGCCGGCTCCCACGATCCGTTGATGCCCACCTCGACCCGCGCCACGGCAGCCTCGCCGCTGAACGCCACGCCCACCACCTCGGTGGCTCCGGGCCGCAGCACCTCTCCCTGCGACGGGCGCGCGATGGTCGACTTGAGCGGGAAGACGGTGGCCGGCGCGGCGCCCATCCGGTACGCGGTGCGCTGGTAGAAGCCGTCGGCCTCCTCGACGTGCGGCTGCACCAGCCTGAGCCACTTCACCCAGTGGTTCCCCGACCAGCCCGGCACCACCAGGCGGAAGGGCGCGCCGTGCTCGTGCGGCA